>Ga0075421_100006336_pt1 | contig 14416 bp, 11 predicted proteins | sample SoiMetdeltSBSDD5_FD_75292 | JGI IMG/M metagenome (GOLD analysis project Ga0075421, IMG submission 75292) | Bulk soil microbial communities from a Populus tree surrounding site in Tennessee, USA - Soil MetaG P. deltoides SBSDD5 | ecosystem: Environmental > Terrestrial > Soil > Tree plantation...
TTGAATAGAATCGTTGCCTTTAGATTGCATAACGCCCGAGTTGAATTCGCCGCTGAATCGCTGCCAGAACCTCTGTGACGTTTGACCAATTGCTACAATCGACGACCGCTCCATGTCAACCTTAGTTCCCGAGGTTTCGGCGACTCGAATCACTACTGGAGCCGAAGAAGACCGATCCGGCGTAACCAGCGAGCCGGTGTACAACGATCCGTCTTGTGTCTGAATGATGAATAACTGCCTGGTCTGCAGCGAGGTTATCTTCGACCATTGAACCTCTATCGTCCCGTCGACATAGTTGAGACTGAGGTACAAGACTCCTGCCTTGAGCCGTTTGATTTCACCGGTTAAACGGTCTCCGTTATCGAGAACAATCATGTCCGTCGGTTCTCGAGCGGCCAGAGGCGCTACGGACAGGAGAATCGCCAACGCAACGATGATGTGCCGGATGCGCATACGGCAATACATGACGGCGGCAAGAGGCAGACTGTCTCAATTAATGGGATATCGCTATTTCGCGAATATTTATTGCGACTGATCGAACGCGTTCCTCATCGTGTTCAGCAGGTTACCAAGGCGCCCACTAAGTCGGCGCGGAAGAAGAAGCCATGAACAGAACAACACTGCGATTCGGATCGCCACGAGGGGCGTGGCGCCGCCCCGTGGCGATCCTATGTGTGGCGCTCATCGCCACCGGCGACTCTGTATTGTTCGCGCAGCAAGCGGCTCCGACAGCGGGGGAATCTCCAAAGATACCGAATGATCAGTTGGACTCTTTAGTCGCGCCGATCGCCCTCTATCCGGATCCCCTTCTGAGTCAAACGCTCGTGGCTTCGACTTATCCGCTGGAAATTGTGCAACTCCACCAATGGATTGAGAAGAACAGCAAGTTGAAGCCGAAGGAGATCTCAGACGCTGTGAAAAAGCAGGATTGGGATCCGAGCATCCAGGCTATGGCGGTGTTTCCTGACGTCGTAAAGAACATGCACGAGAACATACGGTGGACAGCGGACCTGGGCAATGCGTTCCTGGCACAGCAGAGCGATGTTATGGACGCCGTGCAGCGCATGCGCGGCAAAGCTAAAGACGCCGGACACCTGAAGACGACACAGCAGCAGACGGTGGAAACGAAGGTTGTGGAGAGCAAGACTGTGGTGGTGATCGAACCATCGAGTCCCGAGGTGGTTTACGTGCCGTCCTACGACCCGATGATGGTCTGGGGCGCCGCGCCCTATCCTTATCCACCCGTTTATTACCCCACCGGCGCATATGTTGCGGCCGGCGTAGTCTCTTTCGGCGTCGGACTGGCGATCGGCGCCGCCTGGGGAGGAGGAGGCTGGGGTTGGAATTCCGGATGGGGTGGTGGCAACAATAACATCAATATAAATAACAACAACAACTTCGTTAGCCACTACAACAATAAGCAAGGTATCCGGGGCGGAGATCGCAGCGCTGCAGGCGGCAACCAGTGGCGGCACAATCCTCAACATCGGGGAGGCGCTCCATACGGAGACAGAAACACGGCGCAACGGTTCGGCGGATCCGCGCGCGGAGACTCGCCTGCCGCGAAGCAATCCGCTGCGCGCCAGAACTCAGGGAGCAGGCAAACCGGCGCCGCCAACCGGATGGCGGGCGGCAGAGACGCCGGTGATCGCGGAGCAGGCTGGCGCGGAAGCGGTGGCGCAGGCGCTGGCGGAGATCGCGTTGGGAATCGCGAGACGTCGCGAGGTTCCGGGGGGAGAGACAGCGCGTTCAGCGGGGCTTCGAGTGGGATGAGCGGACGCTCCGCGCGCTCCAGCAGCCAGCGCGGCGCATCGAGCATGGGCGGCATGTCTCGCGGTGGTGGCGGAGGAATGCGCGGCGGCGGTGGCGGCCGCAGGCGCTAATTAAAACATTTGTGAGGGTAAACGGATGACATCCAAATCAGCTTTAGTCAGCTCCTGCAAGGCGATGCTTTCAATCTGCGGGCTTGTTTCCTGTCTTCTGGGCCAGGCGCCGCCATCTCAACAAGGGTTCGAGACGCCGCAAGCCGCCGCCGACGCCTTGATTCACGCGGCAGAAGTCTACGACGTGGCCGCTTTGAAGGCTATCTTGGGTCCGGATAGCGACGATGTCATCGCATCGGCCGATCCCGTTGCGGACAAGAACCGCGGCGCGGCGTTTGCCGCGAAGGCGCGCGAAAGAAAATCGGTCAGGGTGGATCCACTACAACCCAAGACCGCCACGCTGTCGGTCGGCGGCGAGGACTGGCCCCTACCCATTCCGATCGTGCTGCGAAGGGGTAAGTGGTATTTCGACACGAAGTCCGGCCGCGAGGAGTTGCTGCGCCGCCGCATCGGCGCAAATGAACTGGATGCGATGACCATCTGCCGGGGGTTTGTGGACGCCCAAATTCAGTACGCGATGGACAGGCACGGTAATTCCGGTCCTAATCAATACGCGCAACGGATCATTAGCGCTCCCGGCAAGCAGGACGGTCTATATTGGCAGAACGACGACGGGACGTCCGGAGGTCCGATCAGCAAAGCAGTTGCCCGCGCAATCGAGGAAGGTTATTCGCCGAGTAAATCGTCGCCCTTTCACGGGTATCACTTCAAGATCCTGAAGGGACAGGGTCCGTCCGCGCAGCTTGGCCGGCTCGACTTTGTGATCAACGGCGCAATGATCGGCGGATTCGCGCTGGTCGCGGCTCCCGCCGAATACCGCGTCACCGGGGTGAAGACATTCATCGTCAGCCATCAGGGCGTGGTCTACCAAAAAGATCTTGGTACAGACTCACTCAAAATTTTCCAGAAAATGGATAGATTCGACCCGGACAAGACTTGGCGGCGCACCGATGACGGATGGTAGTCCAAGAACTTAATCCGAGAACTGATAGAAGACACCGAAACCCAGCCGAGTGAAGGTCCTATGGCTGACAATCACTTTCAGTTCCGACCGTACACCCCAATTGTCGGAGATAAAGTACCGGAGGCCGCCTCCGGTCTGGAAGCCGAAGAACGCGCTTTGACGGCCCTTTCCAGTCGAAATGTCGTCGTACGTTGTGCAGACCATACTGGCGGCGAGAATGCCGTAAGGCGTCCAACGCCTGCGACCCGGAACCTGTATATGGACGCCGAGACTGAGATCGTACAACCGGGAATGGTTGACGCCGGGAGGTGCGATCGTGCGAATCGTTTCGGTTCCCACGGGCGAATAGGCAAAGTCAAACAAGGTGATGAGATACGGCTGGGAAATGTACCCCGTAGTCGCTCCCACGGCGGCTCGTGTTCCCAGACCCATCAGAATTCCTGTGTAGGCGGAAAGCTCGCCCGTCGCGTTATTTTCAGCCTGGCTGCGCGACGACAAAGATAGAAGAATGAAAAGCAAAGGCACACATCGCCGCATCATGATAGGTTTCACCTCTCCAGGGGTGATCGCTTTTCGGGCTCATCGATTCAAAATTAGTGACGGCGGCGCCTCTTGGGGAAGTCGGCATGGATGACTATGCGTTAGTGCTCAACAGCGGCTCGTCGAGTCTGAAGTTTTGCGTTTACCGGAGACCCGGAGGCGAGGATTGGAGTCTGGACTCACGGGGTCAGGTGGAGGGCATTGGGACGATACCGCGTCTTTCCGCAAGAGACTCCGGGGGACATTTGCTCGTCGATGAACCCGAACCCGGGGTGTGCGACTGCCGCGAGGCGCTCCGCTTGGTCGCTGAGTGGCTGAGATTGACATACTGGGGCGCGCGTGTGGTCGGCATCGGACACCGTGTGGTGCATGGAGGGGCGCGGTATTCCGGCCCAACCCTTGTTACACCACCTGTGCTGGCCGAACTCCATAGGCTGACACCATTCGCCCCGCTACATCAGCCGTACAATCTGGCGGCGATTGACGCGGTCTGTGAACAGTTTCCGGATCTGCCACAGGTTGCGTGTTTCGATACAAGCTTTCACCAAGGCCAATCGCCCATAGCTACATTGATTCCGCTGCCGCGCGAAATCCGCCGGGCAGGGGTGCAGCGTTACGGCTTTCATGGCTTATCGTACGAGTACATAGCGTCCGTTCTGCCACGCGACGCGCCTGAGATCGCCGGCGGCCGGGTTGTCGTTGCTCACTTAGGCAGCGGCGCAAGCCTATGCGCAATGAAGAACAGAAAGAGCGTCGACAGCAGTTTTGGCTTCAGCGTGCTAGACGGGCTTTGTATGGGTACGAGGCCGGGCGCCATGGATCCGGGAGTCGTGCTGTACCTCTTCCAAACGTTGGGTCTTTCCGCCAGAGAAGTTGAGACGATTCTCTACAAGCGGTCCGGCCTGCTCGGAATTTCCGGCCTCAGCAACGATATGCGCGACCTTCTTGCAAGCAGCGAGCCAGGCGCACGGCTAGCGGTGGATTACTTTGTATACCGCGCGACTAAGGAAATCGGCGCTATGGTTGCGGTATTGGGCGGGATCGACGGCCTTGTGTTCACCGCCGGGATCGGTGAGAACTCGGCTGAGATCCGCCGGCGAATCTGTGAATCAGCCACATGGCTTGGTATCGAACTCGACGCTACCGCCAATGACGAGAAGCGTCGCCAAATTTCCACGCCGTCCAGCAGGGTTTCGGTGTGGGTGATCGCGACCGATGAAGAGCTGATGATCGCGCGATACACCGGCCAGCTGCTCGGATTGATATCGGCGCATTCGTGACACTTCTCAAAAAAATTGAAGCCTCGCTGCTCCCAAAGAATCGAGCCAATCAATGACCCGATTGATTCTATTCCTGGCGCTGCCGGCAACCATCGCTGTGGCAGCAGATCCGCCGGACCTGCCTTTTGACCTTACTGTCTCCCGAGCCTTGAACATCGCGCTTTCCAACAGCATTATTCTGCGGACTGCGCAGGCGCAACTGGACCAGGCCTCGGGACGATACACGCAATCACGCTCGCCACTTCTGCCTCAACTGATCGTGGGCGCGCGCCAGAACTATCAGACGGTCAGCCTGATCGGCGTGGGTCTCGACCTGCCTAACAACTCGGGATTACTCGGGCCGTTCGGTTCTATGGACGCCCGAGCGATACTCAGCCAGGACGTGGTCAACTTCGCCGGCGTCCGGGCATGGCAGAGCTCCGGCTTCCGACGGGAGGCATCCCGCCACCTCGTGGATAATGCGCGAGAACTCGTGTCGCTAAATGTCGTCGTAATGTACCTCGAAGCGTTGCGCGCGAAAACGAAGCGGGATACGGTGGCGGAACAGATGAAACTGGCGGAGGAGCTGCTCGGGCTCACTCGCGATCGAGTGCGCGGGGGTATCGCCGCCGAGCTTGACGCCAATCGTGCGCTGCAGCAGGTGAACTCGCTCGAGCAGCAGCGCCAGGAGGCGGAACAAAACTACATAGCGGCAAAACTTAATTTAGCCAATCTTCTGCAGGCGCGCATCACCTCGGCTTTTGAGGTCAGCGACGATTCGGCCTACGGCGACGGGACGGTGCCTGATCCAGACAGCGCCGTCAGGACTGCCCTGTCGTCGCGTGCAGACTTTCGGTCCGCTGAAGCCAGCGTCAAGGCGGCCGAGTTTCAAATACGGTCGCTGAGGGCGTCCAGGCTGCCCGTCGTGTGGGTGTCATTGGACAATAGCCAGAGCGCGAACACTCCTCTGCACAATCGCAATACGTATAAAGTTCAAGGCGGAATCGAATTTCCGATATTCACTGGAGGCCGCATCCGGGGCGAGATCGATGAGGCGGAAGGCGCGCTTCGCCAGTCTAAGGCGGCTTTCGATCAGAATCGTTCGCAGATCGAGACGGAGGTGCTGACGGCGATCTCCGGTGTCGAATTGGCCCTCCAGCAAGTGGAGACCAGCAGCGGAAATGTGAAGCTATCCCGGCAGGAAGTCGAACTCTCGCGGTCCCGCTTTGGCCAGGGTATCGCCGATAACACCGAAGTAGTGAATGCGCAGGACAGGCTCGCCAGGGCCGATGACGCGCGAATTCGGGCGCTGTATACGCTCGGACTGGCGCGCGTGAATCTGGCGCGAGGAACTGGGGCAGCCGAGAAAACATATCGTAAGTGAAACATCAGGGAGAATTTATGGACCGTACGTGGATACTCTTCGGAATCACTTGGCTGGTACTTGCCGGATGCAGCCGGAAGGCAGAACCGGAAGGCTCCCTTTTCGTGAGCGGGCGCATTGACGGGGATACGTTGGACATCTCATCGAAGATTCCCGGACGAATCGTGGACCTAAAGGTCCGCGAGGGCGACTCCGTGGAAGCCGGCCAGGTTCTGGCGTGGCTTTCCAGCCCACAGGAGGAAGCAAAACGCGACGCGCAGAAGGCTCGAATCGTCAGCGATCAGCGCAAGCTGGACCAGTTGCGAAAGCAGCTCGCAACTAATGGCGAAAGGGTTCGGCAAGCGCAGATGTACGAAAACCAAGCCGAAACAGATGCGCCCGGCCGTGTGAAGGAGGCCGACGCTGCTCTTGCAGCCAGCCGGTCGGGCCTTGTGCGATGGGAAGCGGAACTGCGCCAGAGCCAAGTCGATGCGCAACGGTACGCCCCTTTAGCCAAGAGCGGCGCGGTCCCGGTGCAGATGGCGGAGCAGTACGAAACTAAGGAGCGGATAGCCGTGGCGTCGACTGAGGCGAGCCGCAAGCAGGTGATAGCCGCCGAGGCCACTCTCCAGCAGGCGAAAGCGCAAATGCAGAACATCCCGATCAAGGCATCCGATCGTCTGACGCTGCTGCGCCAGCTTGACGAGCTTAAGGAGGAGATTGGGTCAGCACAGGCAGACGTGGAGGCAGGCCGCGCCGAGCTGCGGAGAATCGAAGCGGACTTGAGCGACCTGACGATCCACGCCCCAATCGCGGGTACGATCCTAACTCGCTCCGCCGAGCCGGGCAGAGTCATACAGCCCGGGCAGACCATCCTCACGATGGTGGATTTGACCAAGCTGTATTTACGTGGATTCGTTCCAGAGGGAGCAATCGGCAAAGTAAAGGTTGGCCAGCAAGCGCAGGTGTTCCTGGATTCAAACCCCAAGGAGGGTATCCCGGCCGAAGTCATCCGCGTCGATCCGCAAGCCATGTTCACACCGGAGAATACGTACTTCAAAGAGGACCGGGTGAAGCAAGTCCTGGGCCTGAAGCTCGGATTGCGCGGAGCGTTTGGTTTCGCCAAGCCCGGAATGCCAGCCGATGGACAGATTCAGATCGAGGCGCGAGCGCAGGCGGACAGACCCTGATGCCCGAACAAGTAGTTGTCGAGGCCAGTTCGCTTGCCAAAAGCTACGGGTCCTTGAAGGCACTCGACGGAGTCAGCTTCGACGTCCGGGCCGGAGAAATCTTCGGCATGATCGGAGCGGACGGGGCCGGCAAGACGACGGCTTTTAAAATCATTTCCGGAGTGCTGGCGCACGGAGATGGAGAAATTCGTGTGCTCGGCAAGACGCCTCGCGAGGCAGGCCCGCGTGTAGGATACCTGACGCAGCCGTTCAGCCTGTATCTGGACCTCAGCATCGATGAGAACCTAGACTACGCCGGCGGGTTACGCGAGGTCGCGCCGGCAGATTACGCTGCGCGGAGAGCGCGCTATTTCAAGCTGTTCGACCTGGACCGCTTCACCGATCGGCTAGCGGGGCGTTTGAGCGGCGGCATGAAGCAAAAACTGGCGCTCACCAGCGCGCTGATCGCCGACCCCTCATTGCTCCTGCTGGACGAACCGACGACGGGAGTGGATCCCGTCACCCGACGCGATTTTTGGGATGCGTTGACATCTCTGGCGACGGTGGGAATGACGATCATCGTCGCTACCCCCTATCTGGATGAAGCGGAGCGCTGCCACCGCGTGGCGCTGATGGAGCGCGGCAAGATCTACGATATCGACACCCCGGCTCGCTTTCGCTCGAAGATGGGTCTCACGCGGCTCGAAGTCAAAGTGGATCCTTTGGCAAAGGCCGAGGATGTTCTGGCTCAGTCACCCGAAGTGGAAGACGTGCAGCGATTCGGCGATCGGCTGGACATCATGGCGCCGAACCCCGACGCCGCCGAGGTCGAGTTGCGTCAACGAGCGGAAGCGAACGGCCTGCACGTGACTGAAATCCGACGATCGCAGCCGACTCTTGAGAACGCCTTCGTGGGCCAGTTGCGAAAAATGCGCGGTGCGCGCGTGGTTCCCCACTTCCCGAAACCTTCTCCAGCGCTGAACCAGAAAGACATCGTGATCGGCGCCAAGGACTTGAACAAGATTTTTGGAAAGTTTCAGGCAGTGAAAAACTTTCAACTCGAAGTCCGCAACGGAGAAATCTACGGGCTGTTGGGAGCCAATGGCGCCGGCAAAACAACTGCAATCAAGATCATCTGCGGTTTGATCGAACCGACCTCCGGAGGCGTCACATTGCTGGGGAAGTCGAAAGGGCTTCGTTCGGCCGCAGTGCGATCCCGGATTGGTTATATGTCGCAGAAATTTGCGCTTTACGACGATCTGACGATCGGCGAAAACCTCGACTTCTACGCGCGCCTGTATGGCGTGGATGAGAGTGTACGGGAGGAGCGCAAGAAATGGGTTCTCGAAACCGCGGAACTGAGTGGCGAAGCCGGAATGCTGACCAAATCGCTACCCGGCGGATGGAAGCAGCGAGTTGCATTCGGCGCTGCTGTCATGCACGAGCCAGAGGCCATTTTCCTCGATGAGCCTACCTCCGGCGTGGACCCGCTGGCGCGGCGGTCCATGTGGAGAATGATCAACGAATTCGCCGACCGGGGGGCGGGCGTCCTTGTCGTGACCCATTACCTGGAGGAAGCCGAACAGTGTAACCGTCTTGGCTTCATGGTGGCAGGTGAAGTCATCGCGGATGGGACTCCGAGTGAAGTAAAGGCCAACATGAAGGGTACCCTCTCGGAGATCGAGACTGATCATCCAGATCTCGCACTGGGCGCGCTCAAAAAGAAATTCGGAGCTTCCCGCGTGTCATTGTTCGGTGACAAACTGCACCTGGTGACCGAGAATGACGCGCAGCAAAAGGAAGCACAAGCGGAATTGGTGAGCGCCGGCGTGGGAGTGTTGGCCTGGCATCCCTCCCGATTCTCACTGGAAGATGTGTTTATTTCCCTCATCGAATCTCGCAGATCGGCGATCCCGTTATGAAAAAGATTCTGGCTCAAGCGAAGAAAGAATGGATGCTGTTCCGGCGTGACAAGCTGCTGATCCTGCTGGCGGTGATTATGCCCGTCGTGTTGATGGCCCTGTCCGGCGGTACTCAGTCTCTGCGGCTGCGCAATGTGCGGCTTCTTGTTTACGACTACGACAACACTCCGCTAAGCCGGACTTACCTCGAGACCTATGGCGCCGCTATCACGTTTCACATCGCCTCGTACAAACCAGGTGAATCACCGGAGCGAGCGCTTAGCAGTGGGCGCGCCCGCGCGGCGCTCATCATTCCACAGAACTTCGAGCGCGACGCCCGGCGCGGCGCGGCGCCAGTCGTCCAGTTGATGGTCGACGCGACGGACTCCAACGCGGCCACGGCGCTCGGCAATATGGCGCAAGCTCTCAATGCTAGCTTCGGCCGGAACAGCGGCATTGGTCAACAAACTCCCGGTCCAGTGAATCTGGAGCAAAGACTTTGGTTCAATCCAGGCCTCTCAAATCGGCTCTATTTCGGCACCGGCGCGCTGGGGATGATGCTGATTATTTTTCCCGCGTTGTTGGGAGCTTTGACCACCGCGAAAGAGTATGAACTAGGGACAATCATCCAGGCGTACGCTTCGAGTCTCACAGCCGCCCAGTGGATTGCCGGCAAGGCGCTGGTCTACGTCCTGATCGGACTAGTCGATTTTGTCATCTGCTTCACGCTCGGTTTGTTCGCTTTCGGCTACCGGTTTCCGACCGACCCGAGTGTACTGCTGACTGCCACAGTCCTTTATCTGGCGGCCGGCGTGCTCTACGGAATGATGCTGGGCAACGCCACAGGCAACCAAAGCGCGGCGATCCAAGGGGTACAAATGGGATCATTCCTGCTTTCACTGCTGTTGTCAGGCTACCTGTTTGCGGTGCAAAATATACCCCCGCAGATCCGCTGGTTTTCCGATTTTCTGCCTGCGACTCACTACGTGCAGATTGTTCGCAACTCGATCCTGCGCGACGTAGGATGGGGAACTTCGCTACCGCCGGTGATAGCGTTGCTGATACTAGCCACAGCCTTTTTCGCCCTGAACGTGATTCAGATGCGCAAGATGCAGTTCAAGGGATAGGAGTTTTCAAATGAAGGCATTTCTCAGGCGCTATCGGGCATTGGCCACCAAGGAAGTCCAGCAGCTCCGGCGCAATCGCGGTCTGCTGGTCCAGTTGCTGCTCCCTCCGACAATCGTGCTGGTCATCTTCGGATACGCTCTGAACCCTAAGGTTCGCGATCTACGCCTGGGGGTGGTGGACCAAAGTTTCACGACCCAGAGCCGTGACTTCATCAACGCTCTCTCTGAGAACGTGAATTTCAAAGTGACACGCCTTTATACGCGCTCCCAGGAGGCGGAGGACGCGCTAAATGGTCTCAGGTTGGACCTCTTCTTAGTGATTCCACCAGACTTTGCGCGCAGCCTGGGGCGTGGCCAGACGGCCGACGTTCAGGTCGTCATCGATGCTGTGGACGCCAATACGGCTCAGATCGCACAAGGTTATTTGCAGCAGGCATTGGAAGAGTACAACAACGGCAGCCGCGTCATCTCCGCCGCGGCGTATCGCCCGCTGCGACGCACGATTGTCCGCGCCGGCCATCCGGCGCCGCCGCCAGGCTCGGTCGAGGTACAGGCGGCCTACCTCTACAATCCGGGTCTCGAGACATCCTGGCACTACGTCACCGGCGTCATGAGCATCATTATGTTCATCAACGCGTCGCTCGTCGCTTCGGCGCTGGCGGTGAAGGAAAGAGAGACCGGCACCATAGAGCAGTTGTTGATGACGCCGGCTCAAACCGCGGAAATGTTGCTCGCCAAGACCTCGCCGGTATTCGTGCTGATGATGGTGGTATTGTTCGTCGCGCTCGGGGTTGCGATGTTTGTCTTCGGCCTTCCTCTCCGCGGCGCGTTGTGGTTGTTTGCCGTCGCCGGCGCGTGTGCTGCGCTGGCCGGGATTGGAATCGGTGTAATGGTGGCAACCGTATCGAGATCGCAGCAGCAGGCGCAGCTGTTGACGTTCTTCGTCAACCCCCCGATTACGCTGTTATCGGGATCCACTTCGCCGATCGAGAACATGCCGGAGTTCTTTCAGAAGCTCTCGTATCTCGATCCCTTGCGGTATCTGGTGACGATCGTTCGGGGCGTCACGATGAAGGACGCCCCGCTCAGCGCATTGTGGCCGAACCTGGCAATCCTGGCGACGTTCGCGATCATTCTGTTTTCCATCAGCGCCTGGCGCTTCCGGAAGCAGTAGACAACCCGTATGAAGGACCGCCAAGGCAAGCCGAAAATGAGCCGCAAGGAATATGACAAGGAATTGCGCAGGCTTCAAGTGGAGCTCTGCACGCTCCAGGATTGGGTGAAACAGGAGGGCCTACGCATCGTTCTCGTGCTCGAAGGCCGCGACGGAGCGGGAAAAGGCGGCACGATCAAGGCGATTACCGAGCGGGTCAGTCCTCGGGTATTCCGCGTCGTGGCGCTTCCCGCCCCATCGGGCCGCGAAAAGACTCAAATGTACATGCAGCGCTACCTGGAGCACTTCCCGGCCGCAGGTGAGATCGTCATCTTCGACCGCAGTTGGTACAACCGCGCGGGCGTCGAATATGTGATGGGTTTCTGCAGTAAATCGCAGCATCGGCGCTTTCTCGAGTTGTGTCCGGTGTTCGAACGTTACGTCGTAGAAAGCGGGATTAAGCTGTTCAAGTTCTGGCTCGAAGTCAGCGACAAGGAGCAGGAGCGGCGTTTCAAAGCACGCATCGAGGACCCGCTGCGCCAATGGAAACTCAGCCCGGTCGACTTGCCGTCTCGCACTCGCTGGTATGACTATTCCAGAGCGCGCGACATGATGTTGAAGGCGACCGATACGGAGGTCGTGCCATGGCACATCGCGTATTCAGATGACAAAAAGCGGGCGCGCCTGAACTGTATCTCACATTTGTTGAGTCTGATCCAATACAAACCTATTGCACGAAAGAATGTGAAGCTGCCGAAGCGTTCGAACAAGGGCGCTTATGACGATCAGGCGGCACTAAAAGGCAGACGCTTCGTGCCCGAACAATATTGACGTGACATCCATAAGGACCAAGTCATGACCAAGGAACTTCCCATCATTTACCTGGCCAGGCATGGTGAGACGGCGTGGACTCTCTCAGGCCAGCACACTGGAACTACCGACCTGCCGCTCACTGAAAAGGGTGAGTGCAACGCTCGCCGGCTCGGGCCGCGGCTGAAAGAGCTTGCTTTCGGCAAGGTATATACGAGCCCGCTACAGCGCGCGCGCCGCACTAGTGAGCTCGCCGGATTCGGCCCAGCCGCGGAAATCGATGGCGACCTTGTCGAGTGGAATTACGGCGAGTATGAGGGACTCCGCGGCGCCGAAATCCGCGCGAAGCGTCCCGACTGGCAGCTCTTCCGGGACGGTTGCCCGGGAGGCGAATCACCGCAACAAGTCGCAGCCCGAGCGGACTGCGTCGTCAACCGTGTCCGCCTGGCGCAAGATAACGTGCTGCTGTTCTCAAGCGGACATTTCATTCGCGTGTTGGCTGCGCGCTGGATCGGTATTGAACCGTCGGTGCACGCCCGGTCCTTCATGCTGAGCACCGCGAGCTTGAGCGCCCTGGGCTATGAACACGATCTCTCACGGCCGGTCATCCGGTTGTGGAATGACACGCAACACGTGATTCCCTGAGGCGGCATTGTTACACAAAAAAAATGAGCGCCCGGTCCGTCTTCGACATCAGGCGATTCAGGTGAAGCCACACTTTTATCTCTGAAAGGAATTCGATGGGTACGAAGACTGTTTCCGAACCTCCGGTATCAGCAGGACCTGACAAACAACTCCTGGAACAATATGCATGCGGCCCGGTTCGTTTCGCCGGCGCCGACAACGCGTTCTATGAGCGCCACCTCCTCTTCGACAATGTGATCGATCCGGCAGCCGCAACGCCACGGGATCAGTTTGAAGCCTTCGCCCGTTCCGTCCGCGACGTCCTCTCACAGCGATGGATCCTTACGGAGAAGACCTATGAGCGGCAAAACCCAAAGCGGCTCTACTACCTTTCGATGGAGTTCCTCATAGGTCGATCCCTTGCCAATAATGTGACCAACCTTCTGCTCGGTCGACAAGTAAAAGAAGCTATCCGGAACAAGAGCATTAATTGGATCGAGATCTTGGAACAGGAACCCGACGCGGGGCTGGGTAACGGCGGGCTGGGACGTCTGGCGGCCTGCTTTCTGGAATCGGCGGCGACAATGCAGCTCCCGGCGATGGGCCATGGACTTCGGTATGAGTACGGCATCTTTAAACAGAGCATCGAGAACGGCTGGCAAGAGGAACAGCCGGACAACTGGCTGCGACGCCAGGATCCATGGGAGGTTCCGCGCCTTACCGAGAAAGTGGAGATCGGCCTGAACTGTTCCTTCGAGCTGCGGGGCGGGAGTTTGCGCGCCGTTGCGGGCCGGCCATCCAAACTGATCGGGATTCCCTTTGATCGTCCCGTCGTTGGCTATGGCGGCAAGACAATCAATACGCTCCGGCTCTGGACCGCGGCTGCCCCGAACTACTTCAATTTCCGTGAATTTGGTAGCGGAGATTTCGTTGGCGCGTTGGCCGAGACTCTGTCCGCCGAATCCCTTACCCGGGTACTCTATCCGGACGACTCCACCAGCATGGGACAGGGGCTGCGTTTTGTCCAGGAATACTTTCTGGTTGCCTGCTCTCTGGCCGATATCATTCGGCGTTTCCGACAGACCAACACCGACTGGAGCGCGTTTCCTGAAAAGGCAGCTATTCAACTTAACGACACACACCCGAGTATGGGTGTCCCCGAGCTCATGCGGGTGCTACTCGACGAAGCTCATCTAGGTTGGGACGAGTCCTGGGAAATCACAAAGAAAACGCTAGCGTATACCAATCACACGCTTCTGCCCGAAGCGTTGGAGAAATGGCCGCTGGCGTGGTTTGAGATGATGCTTCCCCGTCACCTGGAGATCATCTACGAGATCAATCGGCGTTTGCTCGACGACGTCCGGCGCCTGTTCCCGGGCGACGAGGGACGCGTTCAGCGCGTAAGCCTCGTCGAAGATGGCGCGACGCAAAAGATCCGCATGGCCAATCTGGCTATTGTGGGCTCTCATAGCACCAATGGTGTGGCAGCTCTTCACTCTACATTGGTGCGCCAGGTGACCGTCAAGGACTTGGCCGAGATCTTTCCCGAACGTTTTAACAATAAGACCAACGGAGTCACACCGCGACGATGGTTGCTGCTCACTAATCCAGCATTCTCCCGAG
>Ga0075421_100006338_pt1 | contig 14414 bp, 10 predicted proteins | sample SoiMetdeltSBSDD5_FD_75292 | JGI IMG/M metagenome (GOLD analysis project Ga0075421, IMG submission 75292) | Bulk soil microbial communities from a Populus tree surrounding site in Tennessee, USA - Soil MetaG P. deltoides SBSDD5 | ecosystem: Environmental > Terrestrial > Soil > Tree plantation...
AGGGATGCGGTGGCCTCACCAACGCCTTCTATTCGTACGACCTCGCCTCGAAGCGGGCCAGCGCCTTCATCCCGGCCGGGGGCGGCCTGTGGGGACGGCGCGGCGCCGCCATCGATGGTGAGGGCCGTGTCTTCCTCGGCACCGGCGACGCGATGTTCGATCCGCTGGCGCGCCGGCTCGGCAACGGCATCGTCGGCGTCAAGCTCGACGCCAACAAGCAGCTGCAGCTGGTCGACTTCTTCGGAGCGCCGAACGCGAACTGGCTGTGGCGCCGCGATCTCGACGTCAACACGACGCCGGTGGCGTTCGATTATCGCGGACGAAAGTTCCTGATCGGCACCAGCAAGGAATGCCGCGTGTGGCTGCTCGACCGCGATGCCCTCGGCGGTGAAGATCATCGAACCACGCTGCACTCGACCCCGCTCATCTGCAACGACGCGCAGGCGTTCGATGGCAAGGGTGTGTGGGGCGCGCTCAGCGCGTGGCAAGACAGCGGCGGAGCGCAGTGGGTCCTGGTCCCGTTCTGGGGTCCGGTCAGCACGACGTTCAAGGCGCCGATCGAGCACGCACGGCCGACGGGCGGCGGCGTGGCGGCCTTCAAAGTCGAGCAGCGAGCGGGCACGTGGCAGCTCGTGCCGGCGTGGCTCTCGCGCGATATGGATCTCGCCGAAGAGGCGGTGATCGCCAACGGCATTGTGTTCGCGTACGCGGCGGGGGAAGACGCGTCGCAAGTCCTCCCGGACAAGGCCTGGGACGAAGCGGGCGGACCGGTGTACGGCGGCGGCCTCAGCTCAGGACCGGTGCGCCGGATCGCCACCTCGCGCCGCGCGGCGCTGTACGCGCTCGACGGACAGACCGGCAAGGAACTGTGGTCGAGCGGCACTCAAATCGAGTCGTGGAACCATTTCAGCGGGCTCACGGTCGCCAACGGGCGTGCGTATATCGCGACGTTCGACGGCGTGCTCTATTGCTTCGGGATCCAGCGATGAGGACGGGAACCGTGTCTATTCGACGGCTGTGGCTCGTGTGCGGCGCGGGCATGATCGCGATCGGCGTTTCGCACGCGCAGGTCGGGCGCGGCGGCGCGCAGTGGCCCGCTCCGCTGGGCGATGCGCAGCGCACCTCGTGGGTCCGCAGCGACGACAAGATCTCCGTGCAGAATCTCGGAGCGCCCGGCTTCAAGCTTCAATGGAGCAAGAAGCTCGACAACCAGCCGCGCGGTGCCAGCGGACTCGGCCAGGGCGTGACCGCCGCCGGCGTCACGCTGTTCGTGCCGATGTCGATCGTGACCGGCAGTTCCAACAATGTTTACGCGCTCGACAACGACCTCGGCTACGTGGTGTGGCAGCGCCGGTTCGACGCAACGCTTCCGGCACCGACCGCCGAGTGTCCCGGCGGCGTCACCGCCGGTGCGACACGGATCGTGAGGCTCGACGCGTCGGCACCGCCTGGCTTTGGCGGCTTCGGTGGCCGCGGATCGACGGGATATCGAACGCTCCTCGGCGAGCCTGGACAGGGCGTGCCGATCGAAGGTCGTGGCGGCGGCGGGCGGGCGAACCCCCCGGCCGCTCCCCCGGTGCCACCACCGGCAGGAGCGCAACCTCCGGCGGGAGCACAACCGGGAGCACAACCGGGAGCACAACCTCCGGCGGGTGCGGGCGCTCCGCCGGCTGCGGGCGCAGGACGACAGGGCGCGCCCCCTGGCGCGGCCGCAGCCCCACAGGGTGGACGCGGCGCGCAAGCTGAACGCATTCCTGGCGCACCACCGCAGGCGGGCGGAGGCCTGGGCCGGCCGTCGGGCGTCGTCTACGTGATCTCGAGCGACGGCATGCTGCACGTGTTGGGTCTCCAGTCGGGCAAAGACCTGCAGCGCCCGGCGCCGTTCGTACCCGCCAACTCGCGCTGGTCGGCGCCGGTTGCCGTCGATACGTCCCTCTACGTCGCGACGTCGCGCGGATGTGGCGGTGCGCCGAGCGCGATCTGGGCGATCGATCTCGACAGCGAGAAGAAGCCGGTCACCTCATGGAAAACCAACGGCGGCGATGTCATCGGCACCGTTGCGCTTGCGTCAGATGGAACGCTGTTCGCGTCAATCGGGCCGGGAAAAGCAACAGGAGACGGCAAGGTCAACGCGATCGTCGCGCTCGATCCGAAGACCTTGCAGCTGAAGGATTGGTTCTCGCGATCGGATGCGGAATTCGTCACCGGCCCGACGATTGTCCGCCACGGCAACAAGGACGTCGTCGCGGCGGCCACGAAAGACGGGCGCGTGCTGCTGCTCGATGCGTCGTCACTCGGCGGCGCCAGCCACGACACACCGCTTTACGCCTCGAAACCGCTGGGTGCGGCGATCAGTGCGGATGCGCTCGCGGCATGGCAGCAGACGGCGAGCCCGACGTCCTGGTTGCTGGTCCCACTCGGCGGGCAGCTTGCCGCGCTGAAGGTCGCCGACGCGAGCGGATCGCTCGCGCTCGAGCCCGGCTGGGTGTCGAGCGATGTCGCCGCTCCGGCCACACCGCTGATTGTCAACGGCGTGGTGTTCGTGCTCGAGAATGGCGCGCCGGCCGCCGACGGTCAGGGACGGGCGCCGGTTCTGCACGCCTACGATGGCGCAACCGGGAAGCGGTTGTGGAACAGCGCAAAAGCCATCACCACTCCTGCGTCGCCGGGCAGCCTGTGGACGGGAACTGGACAGATCTACGTCGGCCTGCGCGACGGCACGTTGCACGCGTTCGGCTTCAACGACGAGCGCAGCTATACCGATGTCACCGGCGGGCGCTGAATTTCTACGCGCCCACTTCCATTTCCGGGTCGCTGGCGAAGCACTTCACCACGTTGTTCGGAAGGGTGATCTGAATCATCAGCGACCAATCCCAATTGCCGGTGTTCTTGATCGCGTTGGTGTTGCCCGAGAACAACGTGAACGTGCCGTTGCTGTTGTTCGTGGAGCCGTAGCCGGAGATGGTGTTCTGGTTGTTCGCGGTGGGCGAGCTCAACGTAGTGCCGACGCGTGGGATGAACGTGACCGCCCAGTTGGCGATGCCGGTGGCGCTGTTCTGCGCGACATAGTCGAGATCGGTGACCGCCAGCGCGAAGGTCGCGCCGTTCGGGTCTGGTGTGCCGAGGTTCTCCGCACTCCAGTCGCTGAAGGTCGACGAACCGTTCTGCGTGGTGATGGTTCCGGAGCATCCCGTCATGTCGTACGGCGCCGGGCTGGCCGTCGACTTGAACGAGAACGTGACGCTTAGGCCGGTCGTGTAGTTGGTGTTGCCGTTCGACATGGCGATCCATCCTCCAGGATGAGCGTGATCGGAAGCTGAGTGAGGGAAGGCGGATCCTAGCACGGCTGAGCTGGTGCGCCGCTACTTTTCGTACTTGGACGCCAGCCGGTGGTAATCCGGGTCAGCCCGTAGCTTGACCAAGTCCGGCTCCGCAGCGATTTCGCGCAGCTTGTATCCGGCTTGGAGCGCCTGTCCCAGCAGACGTAGGGCTCGCGGCCGCTGGCCCGCCAGCTCGGTGACGAGCGCGCCCTTGAACAACACCGACGCGGCCAGATTCGGTTGCGCCAGCAGCGGATCGATCTCGGCGAGCGCCGCGTCCGTCTGTCCATCGCGAACGAGATACAGGGCCATGCTGCTGCGAAGGTTCGCATCCGCCGGGCGTTTGCCCAGCTCCTGCCGTGCCAGCTGGATGGCGCGGCGATAGCTTTCGTGCATCTTCTCGCTGCCCGGCGCCCGTATGCGCACGGTGTCGCCGAGGTTGCCCCAGCGCTGGGAAACGTTCGCATCGAGCTTCACCGCCTCGTCGAACGCGCGCTCGGCCTCGGGATACTTACCCTGAAAGTACAAGTAGGTACCGAGATTCGAATAGGTCAGGCTGTCGGGCCTCGCGATCTCCATGGCGCGTTGCAGGACCTGCGCCGCTTCATCGGTCCGGCCTAGCTGATGGTAGGCCGCGGCGAGGTTGGAGTAGGCGCGCGTGTGGTCCGGCGCCAGCTCGCGCATCTTCTCGTACGAGTCAATCGCTTCGACGTAGCGAGTCTGCTGATACAGGAAATTGCCGAGGCGCGCGCGGGCCTCCCATTCGTTCGGCGCCGAATCGACGGCGCGGCGAAAGTATTGCTCCGCGGCGTTCGTGTCCTTGCGGTCGACGGCGAACGCGCCGAGACGCCACAGCAGCTCCCAGTTCGCGGGTTCGAGCGCTTCGGCTGTTTGAAAGGCGGCGGCGGCGTCAGCGGGTCTTCCCGCGATCAACGACGCGGCGCCGAGGGCGATGTGCGCAACCGCCAGCTGCTGGTTGTCCCGGACGGCTCGCTCGGCGTGGGCGAGCGCGCGCTTCTGCCATTCGGGATCGGCGCTGAGGCTGTTCTTGCGCCAATGCGCCAGGCTGAGCCGCGCCTCGGCGATCGGGTACGGCGACTTGAGCGCGACCGCCCGCTCCAATTGCTTGATCGCGCTGTCGACATTGCCCTCGCGATAGTAGAAACGCAGCCGTTCGATGGCATCGGTGTAGAGGACCTGCGGCGAAGCCGATGCGTCGACGGCGGGTGCTGACGGCGTCACGGTTCGCAGCCGTTGCCACACCGACGGCCCCCACGCCACCGCGCTCAGCAACACGGCGATTCCGACGACGGCGATGGCGCGCAACGGCACCGCGCGGCGTGGGACGGCCGCCGGCGCCGAGAGTTGGGTTTCCGCTTCGGTCGGATCGGCATCGCTCGACGGCAGCTGCGCCGCGCAGCGGCGGAGATCGTCGCGCAGCGCAGCGGCGCTCGCATAGCGGCCCGTCGGATCCTTGACGAGACAGCGGTCGACGATGGCGACGAGCGCGGCCGGCACGTGTGGCGCGGCCACCAGCAGCGGTGGCGGCGGATCGTGCACGATCTGCCGAACCAAGCCCAACTTGGTATCGCTGAGAAACGGCCGCTTTCCGGCCAGCATCTCGTACAGGACGATGCCGAACGAGAAGAGATCCGAGCGGCCGTCGACGGCATCACCCAGCGCCTGCTCGGGCGACATGTACGACGGCGTGCCAATCGAAATGCCCATCGCGGTCAGCGGCGCGGCGGTCGTACCCTCACCGGCCGCACCATCGATGACCCGCTTGGCGATGCCGAAGTCGACCACCTTCACCAACCCCGACGGCGAGATCATGATGTTGCCGGGCTTGAGGTCGCGATGGACGATGCCGGCCGCATGCGCGGCCTTGAGCGCGTCGGCGATTTGCAGCCCGTAGTCAACCGCGCGCGCGACGGTGAGCGGGCCGCGTGTCAGCAGCTGGGCGAGCGGCTCGCCCCGTACGTATTCCATCACGATGAAATCAAGGCCGTCAGCGGCGTTGATTTCGTGAATCGTGATGATGTTGGGATGCACCAGCGCGGACGCGGCGCGCGCCTCGCGGACGAAGCGCTCCCGCTCCATCGACACCGGGCCGTTCGAGCCAGGCAGGATTTTGATCGCGACGTCGCGCTCGAGCCGCGGATCGACCGCGCGCCACACCTCGCCCATGCCGCCGGCGCCGAGGCGCGCGACGATCTCATAGTGCAGCAGCTTGCGGCCGATCACGTTGGCTTCACCGTGGCCTATCCCGGCTCGCCGCGTTCGGATTGTCCGAGGGAGCGGGGCCTATCATACGGCAGCCCGGCGCGATTCGGGCGGTTGTCTAGCGGGTGTGGGGGTTGAGTGCGTACCTGCGATTGAGTGGGTGCGGACCTGAGATCGGGTGGGTGCGTACTGGATCGCGCACGTACGCACCCCGCGCAGCCAACGTGCGCACCAGCCGCCCAGCCCGATACGCCCTCGTTGACGGTCGCTTCGGAACGGGCGACAATCCGCCCAACTCGAGGTGACGATGACTGACACTGCGCACCAGACCGTGGACCGCCGTCAATTCTTCAAGAGCGCCGGAGCCGGAGTGGCCGCCGCAGTCGCGTTGTCGCACGACGCAACGGCGAGCGCCGCGCCGCAGCAATGGTCGGAAACAGACAAGCTGGCGCGCATCGCGTCGTGTTCGTATCCGATCCGCTCGATCTTCAAGACACGCACCACCGGAGGTGGCGGCAACCCTGCGGCGGCGGCCCTCAAGCAGAAGTACGGCGAAATCACGATGCTCGACTTCCCCACGTTCACCAAGGAGACCTTTCCTGGAGTGACACGGATGGATCTCTTCTCGGGTCTGTTCGGGGACGTCACCGACGACAGCATGTTCGCCGGCCGCGTGTTCGACCCGTCGACGCCCTCGGGACGGAAGTGGCTGGACCAGCTGGCCGCCAAGATGTCAGCGGCCGGCGTCGCCTGCCAGCACATCTCCAACAACGCGCCGACCAATCTCGCCGGGCCCAACGAAGAGGAACGGAAGGCCGGCGTCGCCATCGCCAAGAAGTGGCTCGACGCCTGCACCGTGCTCGGCGTCAAGTCGATGCGCATGAACTCGACGACGGCGCTCGGCCCGAGCATCCGGCCGAACGCCATTCCCCGCGACCCTGCCGACAACTATCCCCGCAATCGCGACATCGAACCGCTCCTCCTCGCCGCCATCGAATCGTACAAGGAGATGGCCGATCACGGGGGCAAGGTCGGCGTCCGGGTGACGATCGAGAATCACTGGGGGCTGGCCGCCGATCCCATCAACGTGCGCACCATCCTCGACGAGGTGAATCATCCGTACTGCGAGGCTTCTCCAGACTTCTGCAACTGGGAGCAGGCCTACATGCTGGTTCACGGCCTCAAGGCGCTCGCGCCGTACGCTCACACCAACGTGCACGCCAAGTACTGGGATCGGTGGGGCGACAAGAACGACGTGCAGCGCTCGACGCGCATCATGCTGGCGGCGGGCTTCAAGGGCACGTTCGCGCTGGAGTACGAGGCGGGGCCGCTGAACGGGATCGAGGGCGCGCAGTACCTGTACAAGGAAGTCCTCGCGGCGCTCTCGACGCCGGTGCCTATAGTCTGATCCGGGGCTCGGCTACTTCGTCCGGGACGCGGAGCGACGCCGGCGTCTCGGCCCACGCCGGCGCGCCGGCATCGCTCGGGCGGCCAGCAGGTCGATGAAGGCGTCGACGAATGGCCGCCGCGCCGCGTCCCGCAGCGTCACGGCGCTCCATTGCCGGTGGATGCCGGTGCGGGTGATCGGGACCGCCACGACGATGCCGTCGCGAAGCGCCGGCTCGATCGCCCATGTCTGCATCACACTGATCCCCAATCCCGCTCGCACCATTTCGAGAATCGCTTCGGTCAGCATCACGAACGACACGCGCTTCGGCGTGACGCCCGCCGGCCGCAGGATCTTCTGAATCGTGAAGCTGTCGTCCGGCGCGCTCGAGTAGAGCAACAGACGCTCGTCGGCGAGGTCCTGCGGACGGACGAACGGCTTGGCGGCGAGCGGATGGTCGGGGGTCACGACCGCGGCGTGCTCGTCCTCGAACAGCACGCGCATCCGCAGCCGGGGATGGCGCACCGGCTCGGTGACGATCGCGACGTCGAGCTGGCCGTCGAGCAGGGCCTGCACCGGCCGCGCCGTGTACTCGAGCGCGATCGCCACGTCGACGTCGGGATAGCTTCGCTGAAAGACTTCGATCAGCGGCGGCAGCCAGTGATATCCGGTGTTGCACTGCGCGCAGACCCGTACGATCCCGGCGCTGCTGGTGCCGAGCCCGCGAACGTCCGCTTCCACGGCCGCCATCTCCTCGAGCACGCGATGCGCCGTCGTCAGGAGTCGTTGGCCGGCGGCCGTCGGCACCATGCGCTTCCCCAGCCGCAGGAACAGCGCCGTGCCCAGCCGGTCCTCGAGGCCGCGCAGCTGGTGGCTGACCGCCGACTGCGTCAAATGGACGGCCACGGCGGCCTGGGTGACGCTGCCCGAGGCCGCGATCGCCGCCACCATCTGCAAATGCCGGACGTCAATGATCATACCCGTCAGCCATCGCTATGAATGCTGTTCATCATTTTTATGAAAACAATGAGCTTCATTGTAGCGCGCCTCCGCCGTAAGCTCGGCCCATGACCGATCTGCGCCACGCCTGCCGTTCGTTGCGGAAACAGCCGGCCTTCACAGTCGGCGCCATCGCCGTGCTGGCGCTGGCCATCGGCGCCAACACCGCGATGTTCACGGTCGTCCGCGCCATCGTGCTGCAGCCACTGCCGCTCCGCGACCCGGACCGGCTGATCACGTTCACGATCGTCCGCCCTGGAACCGATCGACAGCCCTTTTCGCTGCCGGATCTCGCCGACATCATCGAGTCGAACCGCACGCTGGAGGGCGTCGCGTCGATGTTCGGATGGAGCGCCAACATGACCGGCAGCGGCGAGGCCGAACGCCTGTCGGGCATGCGCGTGTCGGCGAACTACTTCGAGCTCACCGGCACCGACGTCGCCTGGGGCCGGCCGATTCAGCCCGACGACGAGCAGCGCCTGGTTGCAGTACTCGGGTACGGGCTGTGGCAGCGCCGGTTTGGAGCCGACCCGCACGTCGTCGGCCGCTCGATCGTGCTCAACGGCGAGTCCTTCGAGGTGGTCGGGGTTCTACGCCAGGACTTCGTGGCGCTGGTGCGCGACGCGGAGGTCGTGGCGCCGTACTCGCCTTCGACCGACGTCCGTCGGCGCAATCGTGCTCAGGCATTCCTTCGGCTCGTCGGCCGCGTGAAGCCTGACGTCCCGGTCGAGCACACCAGCGGTGATCTGACGGCGATCGTCCGCCGGCTGAGCAAAGAGTACCCGGATGCGCACGGTGCCGACACCGGCGTTCGGGTCGCGAGCTGGCATGACGAGATCGTCGGCCGTGCGGCACCGATGCTGTGGAGCCTGCTCGCCGCCGTTGCCATCGTCATGGTGGTGGCCGGCGCGAACCTCGCCAATCTCTTTCTGGTTCGAGGGGCGGGGCGGCGACGGGAAGTGGCAGTACGTGTCGCCTTGGGCGCGTCGCGGTTCAGAGTCGTTGCCCATTCCTTGGCGGAAGCGGCGATCCTGGGCGGCGTCGGCGGGCTCCTCGGCCTGGTGGTCGCACGCGTCGTCGTCGACACGCTGCTCGCGATCGCGCCGGCCGGATTGCCACGGGTTGCCGAGATCGCGATCGACTGGCGAGCCGCCCTCTTCACCTTGCTGTTGTCGATCGGGATCAGCGCCATCGTCGGCAGCGTTCCCGCGCTGCAAGCGCTGCGCGGCGACGTCCGCTGTGGCTTGCAGCAGGGCGATCGAGGCTCGAGCGTGGGCGCCGGCCGGTTGCGCGGCGCCCTTGTGTTCGCCGAAGTCGCGCTGTCGACGCTGCTGCTGGTAGCCACGGCCCTATTGGCCCGGAGCTTCAGCGAGGTGCAGGCCGTCGATCCCGGATTCCGTCCGGCACAGGTGCTCACGGTCCGGATATCGCTGCCCCGGGCGCGCTACGCAAGCCGGGCGGCGATCGAGAATTTCTACAATCAGGCGCAGCCGCGGCTCGCGTCGGTGGCTGGCGTCGATGCCGCCGCCGCGGCCAACGTCGTCCCGATGAACGGTTATCTCGCGACCATCGCGTTCTACACCGATGGGATTGTTTCGAAGGACGCGCCGGACGCTCACTATCGGATGATCAGCCCCGACTATTTTCGCGCCCTGGGCATTCGACTCCTCGATGGACGCGCATTCACGAGTGCCGACCGCCACGACAGCGCGCCGGTCGCGATCGTGAATCAGGCACTCGCGCGCACCTACCTTCCCGGACGCAATCCTATCGGCGCCCGGCTGCGTCTGGACGATGGCGAAAAGGTGCCTCGCGAAGTGGAGATCGTCGGCGTCGTCGGCGACGTGCGGCACTTCGGGCTCGAACGCGAGGCGACGCTCGAAGTGTACGTCCCGATCGCGCAGGTGCCGGATCCGACGACGATCTGGCTGGCGAACAACATGTATTGGGTCGTCCACACCGCCGGAGATCCTTTGGCGATCGCCAATGCGGTGCGGCGCGAGCTTGCCGCGATCGACGCGTCGGTGCCGGCGTCGTTCGTGCGCAGCATGGATCAATGGCTGGGCGGCACCCTGGCGACACGGCGCTTCAATCTTCAAGTCGTCGCCGTGTTTGCGCTGGCTGCGCTGCTGCTCGCGAGCATCGGCGTCTACGCGGTCTCGGCTGCGGCGGTCGCTTCGCGCACGCGCGAGCTTGGCATTCGCGCGGCGATTGGCGCGTCGCGACTGGCGCTCCTGATACTGGTGCTGCGCGGCGCCGCTGCTCCGGTGCTCGCCGGGCTGGCCTCGGGCATCGTTCTCGCGCTGTTCGTCGGCCAGGCGCTCTCCGCGATGCTGTTCGGCGTTACGCCCGCCGATGCAGTCTCGATTGGCATCAGCGCGGCAGTATTGGCGACGGCGGCGCTGCTCGCCACTCTGGTCCCCGCATTACGTGCAGTGCGAGTCGATCCCATGGTCGCGCTGCGTACCCACTGAATCCGCCTGGACCACCCGACCGCCCTCAGCGCGTGGGATGCGCGAGGAACATCTCCATCACCACCTCGTCGTCGGTGTGGCCGTCGATGATGACCTGATCGCGAAGGCGTCCGCACTCGACGAACCCGAGGCGTCTGTAGAAGCCCTGAGCCCCGGAATTCGAGCCGCGCACCTGGATGACGAGCTTGTGATAACCGACGGCAATTGCAAACTGCCGCGTCTTCGCGAAAAGCGCCTGCCCGATTCCTCGGCCCCGCCACTCTGACAAGACAAACGTCCCGAGCTGCGCGACGTGCGCCATGGAAGGCAGGATGGTCGAATACCTGTCGACGCTCTGGTAGCCCACGATCGTTCCGGCGGCGTCGACGGCGACGTGAAAGGTCTCCCTCGGCGAGAGCGATTCCAAGTATTGCCGCTGCTCGGCGGGCGGCCACGCGCGATCGATGGCCGAGGAGGTGCGTTCGGCCGCCACGCGCTCGAGCACGGCGGCGATTCCATCGGCATCCGCGGCGGTCGCGCGGCGGACCCGCCATACGTCGTCCACCACTAATATTTCAGCTCGATGCGCAGCACACGGCCCTCGGATTTGCCGACGTTCTCGACGGTGTGCACGACCGCGTCGCTCCAGGCGAACGTGCCCGCCCGGCGCTGATTCACTTGCGCGTCCTTGCCGTCGATGGTGACCTTGGCGGCCCAATCGGTGAGGTACACGCTCAGACCGTGCGGGTGTCGATGCCGCGGCTCGGTCTTTCCGGGTGGAATGTTGACTTCGAGCACGCGCACGAACGTGTTCTCGAACCCGACGCGGTGCGTGTCGGGCGCGACGCGGACCGGATCGAGGGCGGCGTCGGCGCTGGTCTGACGGCCGGCAAGCCCCGCCGTCGCCACTGCGATCACAACCACTCCGAGCACGACAAGTTTTCGAGTCACTGTGGCCTCCGCAGCGGATTCTGCCACTTATCCTTCGATCGAGGCCACTCCCGTGCTCGACAGCGTGAGGCGCATCAGGTCCTCGCCCCAAATGACCTGACCGGTGAACTCCCGCTGGATCTCGTGGACGATGCGCTCGCGCAGTCCAGGACGATCGATCTGCGCGAGCAGATGCGTGAGCACGAGGGTCTTGACGCCGGCACGCCGCGCGATGGACGCGTTGTCGAGGTGGTTGCCGCACGCGGCCCGATACGCCGCGCTCGGCTCGCTGCCGCTGAAGTGATGGTTCATGTGAATGAGCACGTCGCAGCCGAGGGCGAGCTCGATGATCGCATCGCACGGACCACTGTCGCCCGAGTAGCACACCGATCCCTCCGGCGTGTCGAGTCGATACGCCAGGCACTCGAGATACGGCTGCACGTGTTGGGCCTGGCCGGCGGTCATGGTCCAGCCATCGCCGCTGATCGTGGCGCCGGCGTGCAGCTCGGAGACGATCGGCGCCGGCCGTCGGCGAGGCAACGTCCCACCGCGCGCGGTGAACACGTCGATGCTGCTCTGATGCTCGATGCGCGCGCGGATGTCGACGCCGTAGACGCCGTCGACACCAAACAGCTGCTCGGTCGTCTGCGCAATCGGTGGTGGACCATAGACGCGCAGCTCGGGAATGCGGCCGGCGCCCATGTCCCAACGCTGCAGGACCAGTCGTGGGTAGTCCAGGCAGTGGTCGTAGTGCAGGTGGCTGAAGAACGCATGCGTCACCTGCGTGGCGCGATACCCGCTCTCGAGCAGCCGATGATGCGCCCCCGGACCGTGGTCCACGACGATCAGATCGCCGCCCACCTCGAACAGGTAGCCGGCGCTCTGGCGAGCGAGCGATGGCGCCGGCGTTCCCGTCCCCAGGAGCGTAATCTTCATCGCCTACTTCTTGGGAGGAGTCTTGCCCGTCTCGACGACCTTGAGATCGAACGCGCCGCTGCCTTCCACGAAGAGCACGCAATCCGACGCCTTGTCGCAGGCAGTCGTGTGCCGGTAGTTCCCGCCCGGCTGCATCATGTAGCCGCCCGGACCGAGCCGCACTTCGGGCTTCCCTTCCGGGGCCTGAATGTAGGTGCCCGACAAGAAGATCACCTTCATCACGTGCGTGTGCGTGTGCAGCGGAACGGCGAAGCCGGCGGGCAATTTGAAGAACGCTCCGAACGGACCCTTGGTGTGGTCGCCCCAGAGCGGCGCGTATTGCACGCCAGGCGCTCCCTTGGGATCGAGGTCGGCCCACTTCAAATCCGCCGCCTGCGTGAAGATGGGCTGGCCGGCGGCCGCTTTGGGCGGTGCGGGCTTGGTCTGAGCGGCGGATTGCGCCAGCACCGGCGCGGACACGATGACCGAGACCGACAACGCGAACAAGCCGAGTGATTGCATGGCGTCCTCCGTGAGCGCGCCGCCGGCATCCTGCCGCAGGCGCAGCGGAAGGCTAAGTCTAGTGCGATTGGCTCGCTCGCGGGAATCAGCCCGCGAGTCGAATGCGTTTGGCGAGCCAGTCATGAATGATCGTGAAGTACTCGGGCATGAAGCGCTGGAGCGACGCCATCTCCGCGTTGCTCCCGGTTTTGGCTTCCCACAGGTAGTGATTCGCGCCCGCGAGAATCCGCAGCGTATAGTCGGGGTGGCCTCCGGCCTTGAGCGCCGCATCCCACGCCGCCAGGTTCTTCTCGGCAAGGATGTTGTTGTCGAGCGCGCCAAACAACGCCAGCACGGGAACCTTCAATTCCCGGAGCGGGAGCGCCGGATCGAAGAAGTAGGTGCGGCGGATCGATTGCCACGATGGATGATCCGGCGTGCCGGGCATCGTCGGTGGCGGCTGTCCCAGGCGAGACGCGAGCCGGCGGCGCGCGTCGGCGTACTCGTTCCAGCCCTCGCCGGTTCGCGCGAAGCGATACTGCAGCTTCATCAAGGCGATGATCTCGGCGACGATCTGCGGCTTCATGCCGCTGGCGGTCATTTCGTTCTGCGCGTGATCGATCGTGGTCTCGGCCGGCGGCACACCGGCACCGGCAATGCTGATCATGAAGGCGAGCCGCGTCGCGCGAGTTGCCGCGAGCGGCATGATCCAGCCAGCCTGGCTGACGCCGAGCATTCCGATCTGCGTGGCATCGATATCGCCGCGCGTCTCGAGGTATTGGAACGCCGCGACGACGTCGCCGGCCAGGTCCTCGAACGAGGCGGCGTTCCAGTCGCCGGTCGATCCGCCGACGCCTCGCTTGTCGTAGCCGAGTACGGCGACGCCGCGGCGGACCAGGAACCGCGCCCACGGGAGGATGAACTCGCGGTCCTCGGCGCCGGAACCATGTACCAGGATGATCGCGGGGTGCTTGCCGAGCGCCGCCGGCGAGATCAGCGTACCAGCCAACCGCACATCGCCGTTGGAAAACTGGACCGCTTCATGGCGCTCCGAGGCGACCCGCCGCGCGCGACGCGGCGGCGTGCCGTCACGAGTCCAAGTCAAGGCGGAGATCGCGCCCTTGACGTCACGCTCGACGGCAACGCGTGCTTCGACCGGCGCCGGCACTGCAACGCCCCGACCCACGACGAACCTGTCGCGATCCGCGGGATACAGAACCCGAACGTCGCCGCCTTCGTCGAACGCCACGAGCTGACTCGGCTTGTCGAACCCGCTGAATTCCTTCCACAACTGCAGATACACGAAGCCGTTCGATTCCCACTGGTACGCTCCAGCGGTCTCACGAAGAAGACGTTCGTCGACCGGCTGGATCGCCGGAGTCTGGACCAAGCCGCGTGAGCCGGCGGCGCCGCTGACGACGAACAACAGCCACGTGATCAGCGGTGCGCTCACGACCATGACTCCTCCCCAGGCCAGCAGCCCGCGATACACGTGCGGCCGTTCGTCGGCGTCGGTGTTGGCCACGACGAGCGCGCCGACGGTCGAGAACGGCGTCGAATCCACGACGGTCGCGGAGATAGCCATGGCGACCACCACCCCAGTCGGGTCCAACGTGCCCTGCGCCAGCACTGGCACGGCCAGCGGAATGAGCGCCCCGAGAATGCCCGCGCTCGATGCGAATGCCG
>Ga0075421_100006339_pt1 | contig 14412 bp, 7 predicted proteins | sample SoiMetdeltSBSDD5_FD_75292 | JGI IMG/M metagenome (GOLD analysis project Ga0075421, IMG submission 75292) | Bulk soil microbial communities from a Populus tree surrounding site in Tennessee, USA - Soil MetaG P. deltoides SBSDD5 | ecosystem: Environmental > Terrestrial > Soil > Tree plantation...
CGCCCTCATCGCTCAACTGCCTCTCGAGCTCCACACGCAGGCCTGCATTGATGCAGGCGTAGCAGCCGTCCAGACCGCCTATACGGCAGCGCTCGCCGCGATCCCCGATGGTCAGGCCAAGTCGCAGGGTATTGCGGTTGGACAGGCCGCTGCTGCCGCGATCCTCCACCTCAGGGCCAACGACGGCGCGGTTGGGCCATTTCTCAATTTCGCCTGCCCACAGGAGACCAGCCCCGGCGAGTATCAGTGCACGCCAGGGACCCCTTTCATCGCCTTCGAGGGGTGGGAAGACGTCGTTCCCTTTGTCCTGGCGCACAGCTCGCAGTACCGCCCGGGGCCGCCGTACGCGGTCGACAGGAAGAAGTACACGGCTGACTTCGACGAAGTGAAATCTCTCGGCGGCGATGACGTCACCACTCCCAGCGCACGCACTGCCGACCAGACCGAAATCGCCCTCTACTGGTGGGAAAGCTCCCCGCTGAAGTGGAACCGGGTTGCCAGAGTCGTTTCCGCTGATCAAGGACTCGATCTCTGGGAGAACGCTCGGCTGTTCGGGCTGCTCAACATGGCTCTTGCGGACGGCTACATCGCCATGGTCGACTCCAAGAACCATTACAACTACTGGCGACCGGTCACCGCCATTCAGACAGCGGACACGGACGGCAATCCAGACACGACTGGTGACCCGACATGGACACCGCTGCGCCCGACTCCTGCGAATCAGGACTATGCGTCGGGTCACTCGATTGAAGGGGGCGCGGGTGCCGAGGTGTTGAAGCAGTTCTTCGGCACCGACGAGGTCGCTTTCCAGGACTGCAGCGAGACGCTTCCTGCCGGCAGCACCTGCAGCGGTGCGACGCCCGTATTCCGCTCGTATACCAGCTTCTCGCAGGCGGCGGCCGAGAACGCGTATTCGCGCATCCTCATCGGGTTTCACTTCCGCAAATCGATCGAAGAAGGGACCGAATACGGTCGAAAAATCGGGCGGCGCGCCGCCAATCTCTACCTGCGTCCCGTGCGGTAGGCAACACAAAGTGGTCGTACAAGTCTGACGCTCAGCGATTGAGTGAAAGGGGACCGTGATGAAACGCCTTTGTGGCCATCTGGTTGCCATCGTGATCCTGACGCTGGTGCTCCCAGTGCTGGGCACGGTGCAAGGTCACTCTGGATGGGGACGCCTTGTCGCGTCAGTGGATCGGCCGCCGGACGGCTCCGTTCATGCCCTCTTCGATCTCAATGCGCCGGGCGCTGGCCCCTTCCCGAGCGACTGGTTCACCATGGCTGACAACAGCCACAACACCGGGCGGCGCGTCAGTCTTCCGATGCCGGATTGCGAGACGCGCCGATCGGATTGCGAGAACATCGCCGTTCTCAACTCTCTTGACGGCTTCAACCTCCAGCCGCGCCTGTCGGTACCGTTCAGCGGCTCGATTGACGCGAACAGCGTCACCAGCGACACGGTGTTCCTAGTGAGCCTGGGGAGCACGCTGTCGGACCAGGGTTACATGCCGCCGGGCACCGTGGTCGGCATCAACCAGGTCGTCTGGGACACGTTCACCAACAGCCTGCACCTCGAGTCGAACGCGTTGCTTGCGCAGCACACGCGCTTTGCGCTGATCGTGACACGCGGAGTGCGCGACGACGGTGGAGCCCCGGTGCAGGCGAGCGAGACCTTCCGGCGATTCCGGCAGATCGTGGGGGGCGAGTACAAGCAGGCCTTGCTCGACGCGATTCACGCGGCGCGGCGCGTCGGCGTGCGCGAAGAGGACATCGCGGTCGCCAGCGTGTTCACCACGCAGAGCGCGACCGCCGTCCTGGAAAAAATGCGGGACCAGATTCACGCGGCGACACCCGAGCCGGCGGACTTCCTTCTGGGACCGCAAAGGGAGCGGACAGTCTTCACCCTGAATGGAGTCACGGGCATCCGGTTCGATCAACAGACAAGAGTCGATCCGCCGGTGTTCACTCCTGTCAACCTGAACGTCTCCCTGCTCCGGAATACTTTCCCGGGTGCTGTAGGCACCCTGGCCTTCGGTAGGTACGCCTCACCGGACTACCAGGTCCACCCCGGCCAGTACATTCCGCCGGTCGGGACGCGCACGGGCACGCCGGTCGTGCAAGGCGTCAACGAGATCTACTTCAACCTGTTCCTGCCGTCAGGGCAGATGCCGGCCGGTGGCTGGCCAGTGGCGATCTTCGGCCATCCCAATGGCGCCTACAAGGAAGACCCGTCCCTGTTCGTCGCCGGCTCGATGGCGGCGCACGGCATCGCCACGCTCGCTATCAACGCGGTCGGGCACGGCTTCGGTCCGCTTGGCACGCTGACGGTCAGCCAGTCCGTCGGAGGATCGGTGACGTTCTCCGCTGGCGGTCGCGGGATCGACCAGGATGGTGACGGCACGATCGTCTTCAACGAGGGCCTCACCACGGCCGCGCCACGCGACATCGTCTTTTTCACCGACGGCATTCGGCAGACGGCCGCAGACCTGATGCAACTCGTGCGGGTCCTCGAGGTGGGGATGGACGTGGATGGCGACGGGCAGCAGGACCTGGACCCGTCTCGGATCTTCTACTTTGGCCAATCCTTTGGCGCCAATTATGGGACGGTCTTCCTGGCCGTGGAGCCGAGCGTGCAGGCCGGCGTGATCACGGTGCCGGGCGACCCGCTCGCGAATCGGCAGTTGGGGGCGGGCAGGTTCACCCTGGGAAGTCTGCTCGACGCTCGACAGCCGTCGCTGATCAATTTCCCCGGGATCACGGCCTTGGACGGGCGTGCGGCCGGTCCTCCGCTGTTCCATGAGAACCTGCCGCTCCGTGACGGTGTTGCGCTGACGGTGAGCCTGGCGGATGGCACGACACAGATCATCCAATCACCGGTCATCAGCGACGTGGCCGGGGCCATGGCGATCCAGGAGGTACTCGACAACACCGAATGGGCCTCGCAAGCCGGCAGCCCCGTCGCCTATGCGCCTCACCTCCGGAGGGCGCCGCTGCCCGGCGTGCCTGCCAAGTCGGTGATCTGTCAGTTCGCAAAGGGGGACCTGGGCGCCCCCAACCCCAACACGACGGCCATTCTACGTGCGGGCGGCCTCGTCGACCGGACGCTGTATTACCGCCACGACCTGGCCCGGGCCGAGGTCCCGTCCTTGCCCATGAACGCGCATATGTTCATGGTCAGCACCAACGTTGTCGCCTTCCGCGACATCGCGCTGGGCGCGCAGGCGCAGATCGCGAGGTTCTTCGCCTCGGAGGGCATGACGATCATCCACCCGGATCCGGCGCGGTTCTTCGAGGTGCCGATCCAGGGGCCGCTGCCGGAGGCATTGAATTACATCCCGTGAGCAGAAGGTGCCGAACGATGGGTCGTTTCCCTTGACGGCTATTCCGCGCGCAGCGCGGCGCACGGGTCGATCCGGGTCGCGCGGCGCGCCGGCAGCCATGCCGCCATCAGTCCCGCTGCCAACAGCAGCAGCGTCACGAGCGTGAATACGATCGGATCGGTCGACGTCACCCCGAACAGGAACCGCTGCAGCACGCGAGTCACGCCGGCCGCGCCGGCGAGGCCGACGATCAGGCCGGCAAGGACGACGCGGAGCGCGCGTGTGAGCACGAGGCGAAGGACGTCGCGGCGTTCGGCGCCGAGCGCCATGCGCACACCGATTTCGCGGCGGCGCTGCGTCACCGCGTAGGCCATCAATCCGTAGAGGCCGCACGTCGCGATCAACGTCGCCGTAATTGCGAACAGCCCCAGCAGCACCATCCGGAAACGCGGCTGCGCCACCGAGGCCGCCACCGCTTCGTCCATCGTCACCGTGCTCTGGATCGGCAGATCCGGGGCGACGCGGCGAATCTCCGCCCGAATGCCTTCGACCGCGCTGCCAGGTGTGGAGGTGCGCACGACAAACGCCACGAACCGCAACAGGAAGGGCGTCGCGCGCTCCTGCTGGAATGGCGCGTAGATCATGGGTTTCACGTCCTGATCGAGTCCCTGCTGGCGGATGTCCGCGACCACGCCGACCACCGTCAGCCACTCGCCGCGATCGTCCAACCGCACGCGCCGGCCGAGTGCTTCGGCCGGCCCGCCGGGAGCGTATTCGCGCACGACGCGCTCGCTGACAATCGCCACTTTCAGCGCGGCCGCGGTGTCCTGCGGGGTGAACTCGCGTCCCGCCAGCAGCGGAATCCCCATGGTCTTGAAATAGCCCGACTCGATCTTCGGCGTGCCGGCAAAGAGCGTCGGCTTCGGCTGCCCCTCGATCTCGAAGTCGCCCTGGATGAACATTCTGCCGAACGGCATCGAGTTGATCAGGCTCGCCGACGTCACGCCCGGCAGGGACTGGATGCGGCCGAGCACGCCGCGCGCGAACGCATGGATGCGTTCGGGTTCGTCGACGAGGCGTTGGGGCAGCGTGACTCTCACGGTCTGCACGACGCCGTCGCGACCGCTCGATTCGAAGCCCGGCGACACCGACGTGAGACGCACGAAGCTGTGAATCAGCAGGCCCGCGCCGATCAGCAGGACCAGCGTCATCGCGATCTGCCCGGCGACCATGAGCGTCCGCAGCCGCTCGCCCTGGCGGTCGCCCGTGGTGCGGGTTTCGCCGGCGTGCAGCGCGAGGCCTTCGCCAAACGCGGCCCCGCTGATGCGCAGCGCCGGCACCAGCCCAATCAGCAGCGTCGAGACCAGCGACAAGCCGAGGCAGAACGCCATCACGCGGGCGTCGATCACGATGCCGCCGAGGCGTGGCAGCAGGGTTTGCGGGACGAGCGGCAGCGTGACGCCGATCGCGAGCCACGCGAGCAGCACGCCCAGCGACGCGCCGAGCAGCGACAACACGACCGCTTCCGTCAGCAACTGGCGCACGATCCGCCGTCGTCCGGCGCCGAGGGCCATGCGGACGGACAGTTCGCCGCGGCGCGCGGTGAGGCGCGCCATCTGCAGGTTCGCGACGTTGACGCAGGCGATCAGGAGCACGAACGACACGGCCCCGAGCAGGATCAGCAGCAGCGGACGCACCGACGCCGTGCCTTGCTCCTGCAAGCTCACCCCGCGCGCGAGCGTGCGGACGTTCGGCGCGAATGCACCAGCGGTCGTGAGTGCGCCGGCGGGCGCGATCGACGGCTCGTTCACCAGCGCCGTCAATTCCGCGTCTGCGCGTTCCTGCGTCACGCCTGCCTTCATGCGGCCCAGCAGGAAGAGAAGCGCGTTCGCGCCGGTGTCGCCGGTCCGGCGATTGGGCAGAAAGATGTCCGCGTCTGGCAGCGCGCCGAGCCGGGCGATCACCGGCCTGAAGGTGAAGTTCGGCGGCAGCACGCCGACGACGGTACGGGGGAGGCCGTCGATGGTGATGGACAGTCCAACGATCGCCGGATCGGCCTCGAACGACGTGCGCCACAGCCGATCGCTGAGGATGGCGGCGCGATCGTCGTCTGGCGCTGCGGCGCTGGTGAGAAACGCGCGGCCGTTCGCCGGATTGACGCCCAACGTGGTGAAGAAATTCGGACTCACGCCGAGCGCGGGCACCTGCAGCGGCTCGCCGCGTCCGGTGAGCTGCACGTCGATGGAGGTGTAGGCCGCGAGATGATCGAGCGTGGTGACGCGCGGGCGCAGCCCTTCGTAGGTCACGGTCGGCCAGGTCGAGAACGTCTTCACGCCCGTCCCGGTCTGCTGCGCTGACGAGACGATGATGAGGCGATCGGGACTGGGATACGGCAGCGGACGCCAAAGTACGCCGTAGGCGACGGAGAAAATCGCGGTGTTGAGGCCGACACCGAGCGCGAGCGTGGCGAGGGCGGTGAAGGTGAACGCCGGAGCGCGCCGCATCAATCGCAGCGTGTGACGCACGTCCTGCGCGAACGTTTCGACAGTCGCGAACGTCCACGGTTCGCGAGATTGTTCGCGCGGCCGCACGCGCGTCATCGCGGCTCATGCCATTTGCGTCTGCCGATGGCGTGCGCCTTCATCTTCTTCATGAGCTTCGTCTTTGCATAGATGAACTATGGAAGTGAGAAGTTTCCCCGCGTTGGGGAGAGGCCGTCAATCGTTGATGTGTGACGTGTTTGTGTCAGGTTTCTTACGAGCGCTTTTCGCTTATCATCGGCGCAAGGCAGGTGGACCATTGGACGAGCACGCGCAGGCGATGCTGCTCGAAGGGGCGCCGGATGCGATGGTTGTGGCCGACGCGAGCGGAACAATCGTCATGATCAACGCCGCGACCGAGCGGATCTTTGGTTACACGCGCCGCGAACTCGTCGGAATGCCAATCGAAGCGCTCGTGCCCGAAGCGTCAGCGGCGCGACATGTTGGTCATCGCGACACCTACCTGGCTAAGCCTGCGATCCGCGCCATGGGAAGCGGCCTCGAACTGTGGGGTCGTCGCAAGGACGGGTCGCTCGTGCCCGTCGAGATCAGTCTCAGCCCGATGGACGCGCCACAAGGACGGGTCGTCGTTGCGGCGGTGCGCGACATCAGCGAACGTCGAGCAGCGGAGAGGAGCCTGAAAGAAAGCGAAGAGCGCCTTGCCGCAGCCGCCCGCGGCGCCAATCTCGGTCTCTGGGACGTCGATCCACGCAGCGGCGACGTGCTCGTCAACGAGATCTTCGAATCGCAGCTTGGATACCCACCGCTCGCGCTGCGCGAAACCAGCGACAAGTGGTCGAGACTTCGCGGCGGCCTCGATGGCTGGATCGAGCTGCTGCATCCAGACGACCGCGGACGTGTGGCCGATTTGATCCACCATTATTTTGCGGGCGAGTCCGACACCTACGCGGCAGAACAGCGTGTCCGCGGTCCGGATGGTTCCTATAGATGGATGCTCAGCGTGGGCAGCTCGGTGCCGCGGGATGAGCACGGTCTGCCGCTGCGGGTGAACGGTGTGCACATCGACGTCAGCGAGATGAAGGGACTGCAGGTCGCGCTCCAGCATCGTTACGAAGAGCTGCAGCGTCTCCAGGGATTGCGCGACGGCCTGGTCCACATGATCGTCCATGACCTGCGCTCGCCGCTGACGAGCGTGATGGGGTACCTCGATCTCCTTCGCGATATCAGTGACGCCTCGGCCGAAGAGCGGACGTCGTTCGTCGACAAAGCCTATTCCGGTTCCCAGCAGATGGCGGAGATGATCAGCTCCTTGCTGGACATCAATCGCCTCGAGGCCGGCGAGATGCCCGTCGACCGCCAATCCGTCGATGTGTGCGAGGTTGCCGCCGAAGCGCTGCGATCGCTCGGCGGCCTGACGATCGGCAGGAACGTGACCGAGATCGCGCCAGAAGGACCCGTCGCGTCGAGCTGCGACCCGGCGCTCATTCGCCGCGTGGTTGGCAACTTGCTGGGCAACGCGCTCAAGTTCACGCCCGAGTCCGGGGCAATCACGATTACCACGGCACGTCGAGACGGACGGCCGCGCGTCGAGGTGACGGACACCGGCCCCGGCATTCCCACGGATTTCCTCGGCCAGATATTCGATAAGTTCAGTCAGGCCGGTGAAGGCCGCGCGCGCAAGGGATATTCGACGGGGCTGGGTCTGGCGTTTTGCAAACTCGCCGTGGAGGCCCACGGCGGAACGATTGGCGTCGACAGCAAGGTCGGCGCGGGCAGCCGGTTCTGGTTTGAGCTCCCGGCCTAGAGCGCCCGAACCACGCGGGAAGTGTCGACGGCCAGGAGATGGGCCATTAGCGCACTATGTCTGCTCGCGCACCTTACGCTGCATGTCATCGAGGTATTCATCGAGCTCCGCGACGCTCTCGAAGACTCCGCCCGGAGGTATTGCCTTCACGATATCCAATACTTTCCGCACTGCCGGTTGCGGATTGACGATGACGACCTTTCCGCCGAGCGGCTCGATCGTCTTGCGCGCCCGTATGAAGCATCGAACGCCGGCACTGCTCACATAGTCGAGCTGAGCCAGGTCGAAGGTGAGGCACGCGATCTTCGTGTTGGTGAGGATTCGATTCAGGACGTCATCCAGCTCTGGAGCCGTGTTCGTATCAAGGCGTCCGCTTAGCGCGATCGTGATCAGGGACGATTGTTCATCAAGGGCAATCGTGAGTGACATGTGTGTGAACTCCATGCAAATCGGTTACCGGCTCAACCTGATGTCGAGAACATTGCAGCCGTCGATGCGTGAATAGCGACAGCTGTCGGCCAGCTGTCTGACGATGAAAATTCCGAGACCACCGACTTCCCGATCGGCTATGCCGCCGTCGATATCTGGTTTTGCAAACGCGAGCGGGTCGAATGCCGGTCCGTTGTCGCGGACCGTCAAGACGATCTCGCCCGGCGTCAATGCGCACTCCAGCGACAATTGGACGTCCCCTGACTGGCTTCGAGCCGCGCGCGCGAGATTCGTCAGCAGTTCCTCGGCTATCAGCTCCGCGTCGCCAATCCGCCCCGGCTCGACGCCGCGCGCCGTCAGGATGGTGCGCAAACATTGCTGCGTATGCTCGAGGCCCGCAGAAGACGCCTCCGGCGCGATCAGCCAGTGCGGCACGCCCCCTTCGCTGCGCGCAGTTACCTGTGGAGGACTCAGGCTCACCGCCATCACAGTTAGATCGTCCGACGCATGGGAAGTGGATGCATAAACGGCCACCGCGTCGACAATCTCCCGTACGAGCGCGTGAGGCTCGCCATCGCGGGCATCTCGCAACACCGTGCTCAGACGGTCGAGGCCAAATAAAGAGCCGTCTCCTGCATCGGCTTCGGTGACTCCGTCCGTGAAGAGCACGAGCGTATCCCCAGGCGCGAGGAACGCCTCACCGAGCGGATACTGCACGCCCGCGTCGATGCCTATCGCCGGTCCTGTTTCTACCGCGAGCGGTATCACCGTTCCTTCCAGTGTGCGAAGCAGCGGCGCTTCATGGCCCGCGCTCGCGTAACTGATTCGTCCCGTGTGAACGTCGAGCACGCCGCAGCCAACCGTCACGAACATGGCTGCGTCGTTGCCATCGACGAGCCGCGCATTGACACCCGCCAGCAGGCGATCTGGCAATTCGCCACTCCCTCCCAATTCTCTCAGCAGGGCCGACACTCTCGCCATGAAGAGGGCGGCTGGAATGCCTTTGTCCGATACGTCGCCGATGGCGAAGAGGAACTTCCCGTCTCGAAGCTCGAAGTAATCGTAGAGATCGCCACCGACTTGCCTGGCCGGAAGCAACGCCGCCGCAATTCGCGCCGTCCCGGGCGGAGCGGTGCCCGACTCGGGTCGCGGGAGCATCGATTGCTGAATGCTTGCCGCGATCGCCAGCTCGTGCTCGAGCCTGCCCTGTTCCACCAGGGTTGCCGCTCGCAGGTGGATGTGACGTTGGAGGGCGTCGCGCATCCGTCTCAGCGCGTCCGCCAGCACGCCAACTTCATCGCGCCTGAGCGTCTCGGGCAGGTGAAGGTCGAAATCCCCCTCGCGCGCCTTGCCCACGGCGTCCGCCAACGCCCGAACCGGTCCCGTTATTCCCGACGCAACCAGCACAATTGCCACTATCAGTCCCACGAGGCCGATCGCTCCCAACGCGAGCTGTCGATTCAGGAGCGAGCGCGCGTCGGACATCAACTCGTCCCGAGGGACAATGAGCATCAATCGCCAATCGAGCGTCTGGAGATTGCGCGCGGCCAGGTACGTCGGGCTGGCCGTGATACCGGCAGGCAGCAGCTCGAACGTCGTTTTCCTCTTGATCATGCCTTCGCCGAACTCGCGAATCGCATCCTTATTGATCGAGCCCGCGTACCGGCCGAGCCGCTCAGTCGTGGCCCCTATGGGCGCGACGAAAGACCGTGGATTGGGTGGTGAGGACAGCCAGCCCATGCCAATCGGTCCCAAGTCGACGCGCGCCGCGGTGTCGGTTACCCACTTCAAGTCGAGGTCTGCCGTGACGACGCCTGCGATCACGCGGTGCGCGTCGGCCTGCTTGCGAAAGAATGGCACCGAGTAGGTGACCATCCAGATGTTGCCGCCACCGCCATCGAAATAGGGCACCGACCAGACCGGCTGTCCAGCGTCAGCCGCGCGCCGATACCACGAGCGCTCCTGATAGAGGTAGCTCGCGCGCGCGAGATCTGAAAACGCCACGCTGCCGACGTGGCGGTATAGATATGGCGCGAAGGGCGACGCATTCGCACTGCCGTTCCGAGTCTCGACCGCGATGGTCGATCCGTAGATGTCGGGCCAGGCCGCAAGGATGCCCCGAATGCGTTGAGGGTACTGAACCGGTGGCGGATCGACTTCCTCGAGCTGGTACGCCACGGTGCGAATCCCGCCCTCTATCGGACGGATGACGGCGTCCAGGCCGGCTGCGAGCCGTGCCGCGAGGTCGTCCGCATCGCGTTGGGCGCCGGCTTCCAGACGTTGCGCGGTGGCTCGGTAGGACATGTACAGGGCCCCGGCATAAATGGGCATCGTCACGGCGAGAATCCAGAAGAGCATCCGGCCGCGAACCGTGCGGAAGGCAACCACGCGACGCGATTGAATGGCGACACTCACGAGGGGGAAGGCGACACTGGTACATGTCCGTTTCGGCGGTACGCGGTCGGGCGACTAGCTGCGCGAAGGCGGAAACGGGAAATTGTTTGCAGCGGCAGGCAATGGGCTGCCAAACCACGAACGTCCGGGTCATCGAATTCTTGACGTAATATCGCGGCCATGCGCCGACTGCTGATGGGGGCCGGGCTGCTGATGTTCTGGGCATCGTCTGTCCAGGTCGTCGGGCAGGACGCGGGACCCGGGCGCGCGGCCGCCGCGCCGGCGCAACAGCGATCCGCAGTCCTCGTGATCTTCGGCGATGACGCGTCGCAGCCCTGGATCCAGCCAATGTCGGACGGCATCAGCCGCGTGTTATACGGCCGCGGCGCCGCGTCTCCCGAGGCCTACTACGAGTATCTCGACGCAGTGCGCTTCCCCGACCAGGCCCACCGCGATCTGTTTCGAGACACGATTCGTCAGAAGTATCGAGGCATCCGCTTCACTCTGGTCGTTCCGGTTGCGGGTACGGCGATACGGTTCGTCGACGATGCGCGAGACGAGCTATGGCCGGGAGTTCCAGTGCTGTTCACTCGGTACAATGCCGGCCAGCCGCTCGGCGTGCCGGTGCGCGAGCGCGACACCGTCCTCGGGTTCGAGTTCAACTTCCAAGCCGCGATGGAGACGATCAAGGCCATCGTACCCGGGACCACGCACCTCGCCGTCGCGTGGGACGAAGAGATGGCGGGCCCCGGCCAGGCGTCGGACGCTGCCGCAGCATTTCGTCGTGCCGAGCTGCAGGCGATCGATCTGAATGGCCTGCCGCTGGCCCAGCTTCTGGCTCGACTCGGTCGCCTTCCTGAACATGCCGTCTTGTTCCTTGGCGTCAGCAGCGGCCAACTCGACTCCGGGCACGCGATGAACACGGCGTGGCCGTTGTGCGAGGCGGCATCGAGTGCGGCCAACCGGCCGACGTTCATGCTCGGCTCGCACTTTCTCGGCTGCGGCGTGGTGGGCGGGCTGCTGCGGAATTTCAGCCAGATCGGCAGGATCGCCGGTGAACGCATTCTGTCCACGCTTGCCGGACGGCAACCGCGCCAGGAAACGATCCCACTGGCGGCATTCACCGAGCTGGCGTTCGACTGGAGACAACTCGAGCGCTGGAACATCGACGAGCGGAGCCTGCCGCGCGGCAGCGTGGTCAGGTTCCGTCAACCGAGTCTGTGGCGCGACTATCGAGCCCAGGTGTTTGGCACGGCCGGGACGATTGGTGCGCTCATGTCACTGGTCGGCTGGCTGCTCTACGAGCGTCGGGAACGCCACAAGGCCGAGAGTGACAGCCGGCGGAGCCTCTCGATGGCGGCGCACGCCGACCGGTCCGTCATGATGACGGCGATCACCGGCTCAATCGGGCACGAGTTGAGTCAACCCCTCGGCTCGATCCGGCTCAACGCTGATGCGGCGGACCGGCTGATCGCCTCGAACCGCGCGACGCCAGAGGAATTGCGGGGCATCATGCGTGACATCGGACGTGAGGACGAGCGGGCGATCCAGATTGTCGATCGCGTTCGTGCGATGTTGAAGAAACAGGACATCGACAAGCGTCCGCTCGATGTCTTCGCGGTGGTGCGCGAGAGCGTGGCGTTCGTGGCGCACGACGCCGCGGTGCGCCATGTACAGATCGACTGCCGCCTGCCGACCGAGCCCTGTTTCGTGCTCGGTGATCAGGTAATGCTGGAGCAGGTCGTGGTCAACCTGATGCTCAACGCGTTCGACGCGATGGCGGCAGCGGACACGCCGGCCGATCGGCGGATCCTGATCGAAGCCGTTCGTGGACCAGCCATCGTCGAAATATCGGTGCGCGACTCCGGGCCTGGTGTTCCCGCCCACCTGATCGGACGGTTGTTCGAACCATTCGTGACGACGAAGCCCAACGGCCTCGGGCTGGGACTCAGCATCGTGAGCAGCATCGTGGCGGCGCATGGCGGCACGATCGGTTTGCACAATGCCGCTGACGGGGGCGCGGTTTTCTGCATCACCCTGCCGCAAACGAAGACCGCGTAAGGCATTGCCGCGACGGACAGCTCAGATCGAATGTGCGTGAATGGAGGTTTTGAGCTATTCTGATCGCTGACCGCTCGCAAGTTGTTGATTCTAAAGTGGAGAGATGTCCGAGTGGTTTAAGGAGCACGCTTGGAAAGCGTGTGTAGGGGAAACTCTACCGAGGGTTCGAATCCCTCTCTCTCCGCCATCCTTCATACACGCGAGCGCACCCAGAAAATAATTGAAAGGCTGATGGCCGCGCAATCGCGGCAGCGCCCCCGCTGCGTGTTTCAACGCTAAACCGCCGCACATCCAATCGCGCTCCTCATCCGTAGGGGGAGTGTGGCTGTGAGGTGCGCATGCAAACCGTCGGCATCCTGGTGACATCCGCTCTCGTCGTGTCGCTGACTGCATGCAGTCAGCGGTCCTCCCCGGAAAAATCCACCGAATCTATCGGCATCGATCGGGGGTGCGCCGTCGCAATGGCAGCCAGCCACGATGGCGAGGATGGTATCGCGAAGCTGCAGCAGGACTTGCGCGATCGCCGGGCTCCGGCGCGCGCTGCCGAACAGCTGGGCTACCGTTTCATTTCCCGGGCGCGGCTGACGAACGATCCAGGCTTCTACAAAGTAGCCGAGCAGGCCGCCGCATGCCTCGAGTCGATTGCTCCCGGCGAACCGGCCGCGCTGCTGCTGCGTGGGCACGTGTTCCACCAGATGCACCGCTTTGCCGAAGCAGAAGTGATCGCTCGACGCCTTGTCACCATGCGTGAGTTTGTCCTCGACTTCGGCCTTCTCGGCGACGTGTTGATGGAGCAGGGGCGCGTGGCGGATGCGGCGCAGGCCTACCAGAAAATGATCGACCTGAAGCCGTTCTACCAGTCCTACACCCGCGCCGCGCATCTTCGGTGGATCAAAGGCGATCTGACAGGCGCCATCGCGATGATGAACGCCGCGGTCAAGGCTGCGAGCCTGCGCGACCGCGAGTCGGTGGCCTGGGCATATTCGCGGCTCGCGATCTACGAATTGCAGCGTGGCCGCCTCGCCGAGGCTGAACGGATGGCCAACGCATCGCTGCACTACGTGCCCGACTACGCGGCAGCATTGCTCGCGCGCGGGCGCGTCGAGCTTGCGCAGAAAAAACACACCGACGCGGTAGCGACGTTCGAGCGCGCCGCGCGACTCAACCCTTTGCCGGAATACCAATGGACGCTCGCGGACGCGCTCCGACTTGTGAATCGCACTGACGAAGCCGCCGCGCTGGAAGAGCAGCTGGTGCGAGAGGGCGCGTCCAGTGACCCGCGCACGCTCGCGCTCTTCCTGTCGACGCGCGGCAAGGACGGCGAACGGGCGGTCGACCTCGCCCGGCGCGAGCTGGGAAATCGCTCTGACGTCTTTACGCTCGATGCGCTGGCATGGGCGCTGGCCTCAACCGGGCGATTACACGAGGCGTCGACCCTCATGGCCCGGGCGCTCTCCGAAGGCACCGAGGACGGCCGCCTCTTTCTTCATGCGGCCGCGATCGCCGCCGCCGATGGCCGTTCCGTCGACGCCAGGCGCTGGGCGCACAAGGCGCACATGTTGCGATTCACGCTGCTGCCTTCCGAGCTGGGGGTGCTCCGGAAGGGAATCGTTTCATCACCCCGGACATGAGGTAAGCGAGATGAACAAACTCAGATGTGTGCTGCGGCTGATGGCCGTGGCGGGACTCCTGGCGATTCCGATTGGCGCGCGAGCGTCGAGCCATATGGACGCACCACTCATCACGCTGGACGATGCAGCAAACACGACCGACGTTTATGCGTTCGTGTCGCAGAGATACGGTCGGGAATATCTCACCACCGCTCTCGCGGTATACCCGCACGAGGAACCGGGTGTCGGTCCCAACAAGTACAACTTCGATGACGACGTGCTTTACGAGATTC
>Ga0075421_100006340_pt1 | contig 14412 bp, 11 predicted proteins | sample SoiMetdeltSBSDD5_FD_75292 | JGI IMG/M metagenome (GOLD analysis project Ga0075421, IMG submission 75292) | Bulk soil microbial communities from a Populus tree surrounding site in Tennessee, USA - Soil MetaG P. deltoides SBSDD5 | ecosystem: Environmental > Terrestrial > Soil > Tree plantation...
TGGGCGGGCCGCTGGGCGGCCGCGCGTGTCAATGGTAGGAAAGGACGAGCGCGGTGCGGGAACTCGTTCTCTATTCGGTCACCACGGCCGATGGCTTCATCGCGGACGCCGACGACAACATCGGTGACTGGTTCGTCTGGGACGATGAGATGAAGTCTTTCGTCAATGGCTTCTTCGGGGGCACCGATACGTGGATTTTCGGCCGCGTGACCTATGAGTCCGTCGTTCCCTACTGGGACGCGATCGCCGATGGTCACCCGATCGCGGGCACGCCGCCGGTGACGCCGGGAGACCTCGAATACGCCAAACACCTGCGTGGAATGACCAGAATCGTTGTCTCGCGTACCCTCGACGACGTCGCCGAAGACCGGACGGTCATTCGTGACAACGTTGCCGACGAGGTGGCGAGGCTGAAGCAGGACGGCACGACCGACATCGTGCTCTCGTGTGGGCCCGGGCTCGTGGCCGAGCTGACCCGGCGCGGCCTCATCGACCGGTTCATGTTCCTCGCCTGCCCCAACGTGATCGGTCGCGGCAAGAGCCTGTTTCAGGACCTCGACGACGAGCTGAGGCTGCAACTCATCGACACCAGAGTGTTCGCATCGGGCATCGTGCTGCTGCGTTACCGGCCGGCCGACAAGTCCTGACGGGCACGTGTCGACAGTGGACGAACGTACGGCCCCCCGGGCGGCGCTCTACCACGACTTTGCCCGTGAGGAGTGGGCCGCCCTGCGCGGCTCGACTCCGATGACCCTTTCCGAACGCGACCTGCCCGGCCTCGAGGGTCTCGGCGACGTCCTGTCGCTGGCCGAGGTCGAGGAGATCTACCTGCCGCTATGCCGCCTGCTCAGCCTGCTGATCGCCGCCACCCGCAGCGTCCGGCAGGCGAGCGGGGAGTTCCTCGGTCGCCCGTTCGCGGGCGTGCCGTTTGTCATCGGAGTCGCGGGCAGCGTGGGCGTCGGCAAGAGCACGATCGCCCGGGTGCTCAAGGCGCTGCTCGAGCAGTTGCCGCACCATCCGGTGGTCGATCTCGCGACGACAGACGGCTTCCTCTACCCCAACGCGGAGTTGGAGCGCCAGGGGCTGATGAAGCGCAAGGGCTTCCCGGAGAGCTACGACCGCCGGCGGCTCGTGAGCTTCCTCGCCGCCGTGCGGGAGGGGCGGACCGGACTGCGGGTGCCGGTCTACTCCCACCTCGTCTACGACCGCGTGCCGGGGCGGCCGCAGATCGTCTCCCAACCCGGGATCCTCATCGTTGAGGGCCTGAACATGCTCCAGAACGTGTCCCGCGACCGGTCCGGTGAGATCTTCGTCGCCGACTTTCTCGACTTCTCCATCTATGTGGACGCCGACTCCGCCGACATCCGGCGGTGGTACGTCGACCGGTTCCTGGCCCTGCGGCGCACCGCCTTCCGCGACGAGAAGTCGTACTTCCACCGCTACGCCGCGCTCTCCGACTCCGACGCCGTCCAGACGGCGGGCCAGATCTGGGACGAGATCAACTACCCGAACCTGGTCGAGAACATCCTGCCGACCCGGAACCGGGCGCGCCTCATCCTCGAGAAGGGGGCCGACCACCTCGTGCACCGCGTCCGGCTGCGCACGATCTGACGGTATCCTCTGGGCGTGCATGAGCTGAAGAAGCGGATAGAGGAGCTCTGGGCCGAACGCGCGACGCTGTCGCCCGACGACGCCGAGGCGCGGGAGGTCATCCACAGCGCCATCGACCTGCTCGACTCGGGGCAGGCACGCATCGCCGAGGTCGTGGACGGCGAGGTGGTCGTCCACGAATGGTTGAAGCTCGCCATCCTGCTTCTCTTCAAGCAGTCTCAGATGGAGCAGATCGAGCTGGGGCCGTTCCGGTACGTCGACAAGATCCCGTTGAAGACGGACTTCGCGGAGCGCGGTGTGCGCGTGGTGCCGGGGGCATCCGCCCGGTGGGGGAGTTTCCAGGCGCCGGGCGTCGTCCTGATGCCCAGTTACGTCAACATCGGTTCGTACGTCGGGCCGAACACGATGGTCGACACTTGGGCGACCGTGGGCTCGTGCGCCCAGATCGGAAGCAACGTCCACCTCTCCGGAGGCGTCGGGATCGGCGGCGTCCTCGAGCCCCCGATGGCCCGACCCGTGGTGGTCGAGGATGAGGCGTTCGTCGGCAGCCGGTGCATGATCACGAACGGTGCGCGCGTGGGCACCGGTGCGGTCGTTGGCTCCGGCGTCATCCTCAACGACTCCATCCCGGTCATCGACGCCGGGACCGGCGAGGAACTCAGCCGCGGATACGTGCCCCCGTGGACGGTGGCGATCTTCGCGACCCGGCCCCGCACCTTCGCCGGCGGCACGTTCGGGCTGCCCTGCGTCCTCGTCATCAAGCACCTGCCGGAGGGCGAGCGCCACGACAAGGCCGTCCTCAACGACGTGCTGCGCGGCCACGGCGTCGCCCTCTGACGCGAACGACGCCTACGCGACAACCTTGTTGCCGGCCGGCGACGACGCGAGCAATACTGGCGGCGTGGCTCCGCCTTCGTCTGCGATGCGATTTACCGGCCCTCGGGTGACTGGGGGTCGCGCTCGGCGCTGAGCGGCCACGACCCGCGCCTCACAGGTGCGGACGCGATGCCCCGGTCACGGCCGGGGCTTCTTCGTGTCCGCGATCTGCTGTGTCCACAGTCGACTTGTGAGGTGAACCATGTCCCAGTCCATCGACGCCGACGAGCTTGATCGGGCCCTGGCCCGGCGCGACCTGTCCGACCCGGAAGGCGGGGCTCACGCGGTGCAGCTCGTCGTCGCGGCCCTGGAGCGGGCCGCGTCGGCGAGCTTGCGAGCCGCCCAGCGAGCAGAGTCGGACGGGGTGCCGGTGCGGCGCGACCCCGGCCCGCGGATCGTGACGGTGGCCGACAACTACGACCGGCTGCGCTTCAGCGCGGCTGCGGCGACCCGCGACGCGCGGTACAGCCGCTACCTGGGCGACGGGCGAATGCTGCGCTCGCACACCACCGCCCGGGTCCCGGCACTGCTCGACGAGTACGCGCGGGCCGGCGCACCCCGCGAGCTGCTCCTGAGCCTGCCGGGCATCTGCTACCGCCGCGATGTCATCGACCGTCACCACGTAGGCGAGCCGCACCAGATGGACCTCTGGCGGCTGCGCCGCGACGGCCCGCCCCTGGGCGAGGACGACCTGGTCGAGATGATCCGGCGGGCGGTCACGGCGGTGCTTCCGGACCGTCGATGGTGGACGGTGCCGAACGAGCATCCGTACACGCTCGCGGGCCGGGAGATCTACGTGGCCGGTGGCGATGGCGACGTCGAGATCGGAGAGTGCGGCCTGGCCCACCCGGAGGTGCTGCGCGCGGCTGGACTGTCCGCATCGGCCAGTGGGCTGGCGATGGGCCTCGGGCTCGACCGGCTGCTGATGCTGGCCAAGGGGGTCGACGACATCCGGCTGCTGCGCTCGGCCGACCCGCGGGTAGCGGCCCAGATGCTCGATCTGGAGCCCTACCGACCGGTGTCGGCGATGCCACCGGTGCGCCGTGACATGTCGCTCGCGGTCGGAGCGGACCGCGACGCGGAGCTACTGGGCGACCGCGTGCGTGTCCTGCTCGGGTCCGACGCCGACATGGTCGAGGAGGTCACGGTGCTGTCGGAGACGGCGTACGCGGATCTGCCGCACGCGGCCCGGGAGCGGATGGGTCTGCGAGCGGGGCAGAAGAACGTGCTCCTGCGGGTGGTGCTGCGTGACCTCACCCGTACGCTGAGCGCGGCGCAGGCCAACGCGCTGCGGGATCGCATCTACGACGGCCTGCACGAGGGCTCGGCCCACGAGTGGACCCTGTCGCGCGGCGCGTCCGCCCACACTTCACGGGCGAACCGCGACGATGCGACCGCGCCCATCGCTGTGGGAGTTGGCCAAGTGGACGACGGTGCGACCGTCGCGCTCGCCCACCGAGGTCGAGACGTTGCCCTCGCGCCACTGGTCCGGGTAGAACCACGGCTCGACGATCACCACGCCCCCCGGGCGCGCGTGGGCGGCGAGACGCGTGACCGCCGCCCGCAACTCCTCGTCCGACTCGACGTAGCCGATCGCGCTGAACAGGCAGAGCACGGCGTCGAAGGTGCGGCCGAGATCGAACGTGCGCATGTCGCCGGCGTGGATGGCGACGCCGGGCACCTTCGCCTCGGCCCGAGCCCGCATCGCCGGCGACAGCTCGACGCCCGCGACGTGTCGGTAGCTGTGCTTCAGGTGCAGCAGGTGCTCGCCGGTGCCGCAGGCCACGTCGAGAACGCTGTCGGCGTCGGGCGTACGGTGTCGGATCAGCTCGACCAGGGCGGCCGTCTCGGCCGCGTAGTCCTTGCCGGCGACCGAGTAGATCAGGTCGTAGATCTCGGCGTTCCGCTCGTCGTACATGCCATGCGAGGCTACCCGAGCTGCAGATCCAGTACGCGGATCGGTGACGGGGTCGTTCCCGACGACCGGCGCTGGTAGAGGATCGACACCCCGCCGTCCGCGGCCCGGCTGCGGTCGACGACCACCTCGCCGAAGGCGTTGAGCGAGGCCGCGTCGAAGCGGACGGTCCAGTCGGTCCAGTTGCTGGCCCGACTCGCAGCGACGACCCGGCCGAACGGCAGCACAACGTACGCGTTGTCGAACCGGTCGAGCACGATCTGGGAGCGCCCGGTCGCGTTCAGCGCCACCGGGACCTCCATCTTGCGCCAGACGCCGCCGGAATCGGCGTACACGTGAAACGCCCGACCGAACTGCGTGCGCTGCGCGACGTAGTTGGTGACGCACTGCGTGAACCGGCCGGGCACGTAGCTGATGATCACGTGGGGCCGGCCGGTGCTGTCGATGGCCAGGCTCTCCTGGTTGATCAGCCCGTGGTCGACCGTGAGCGGGTCGACGATAAGCCCGGGGGAGCCCACGGAGACCAAGCCCGCGGTGCCGGTGGTGGCGACCAGTTGACCGCTGCCGTTGCGCCAGGTGCGGCCGCGGTCGTCGCTGTAGGCGTAGTGCGTGTCGTGGTTGGCGAGCCCACCGGGGCTGCACAGCACGCCGGAGTTGCCCTCCCGCCACGTGAACGAGGCGTGCAGCCGACCTCCGGGGCCGTAGGTGATGCCGTGCAGGTACGCGTTACGGGTCGTGCTGGTCACGTTGTGGAAGGTGAACGGCCCAGTCGCCGACGTCCACCGGCCCAGGCGGCGCCAGGCGCCGTCGTACTCGGCGAGCTCCAGCGTGCCGTTGCCCGAGACGCCGGCGCGGTAGGACAGCTGCAGCCGGTTCTCCGGCGTGACTAGGAAGCGCGGGTACGTGATGTTGCCGAGCTCGACGCCGTCGAGGGTGCGCTGCACGGCCCCGAACCGGCTCGCCACCCAGGTGCGGCCGGCCGGGTTGGTCATCAGGCCCGCCTCCGACTTCACGTAGAACACCCGACTGCTGTGCGTATCCATGGCGACGTGCAGGCGCCCGTCGGAGGGTGAGACGCCCAGCGAGATGGAGTTGTGCGAGTCGTTGACGGTGAGCTGATGCGGCAGTTGGAGGCTCTGCCACGCCCCGGCCGGCAGTGCTCGCCGGGCGATCGTCGCGAAGCGCGTGGACGTGTACCAGGCGGCGTACTGGTAGCCGGCGAAGCTCAGGATCCCGCTCTGCTGGTAGGACGCGTTGTTGACCAGGCCGTCATAGGACACGAAGTAGGTGGCCGTCGCGTCGAGCTGCGTGTCGCGCAGCACGGTGACACCGGGCGCGGCGGCGTACGCGCCGGGTGCCGTGACGACCTGGGCCCACGCACCGGCGGCGAGCACGGCCAAGGCGAGCACGGTGCGGGTGGCTCGCCGCGAACGGGCAGCTGGGTTCTTCACATCGGACATTGTCTATGAGTGGCGGTCGAGACACCAGATGGGTCCCGGACTGGAAGATCGTTGTACCGTGCCTGTGTGGGCACGATGCTCGCCTGGCAGGTCACGACGCCCGGGCCGATCGCCGGCCGGCCGCTGCGGGCGACCCGGCTCGCGGTGCCCGAACCCGCGCCCGGGGAGGCCCTGGTCCGGGTGCTGGCCTGCGCGGTGTGCCGCACCGACCTGCACCTGGCCGAGGGTGACCTGCCGCCGCACCGGTCGCCGGTCGTACCGGGCCACGAGGTGGTCGGGGTGGTCGAGGCGCTCGGCCCCGGTGCCACATCTGTCGCGGAAGGCGACCGGGTCGGCATCGCCTGGCTGCGGCACACCTGCGGTGAGTGTGTCTACTGTAGACGCGGAGCCGAGAACCTCTGCCCCGACTCGCGGTACACCGGGTGGGACGCCGACGGCGGGTACGCCGAGTACGCCACCGTCCCGGTCGACTACGCGTACCGGCTGCCGGAGAACTACCCCGACACCGAGTTGGCGCCGCTGTTGTGCGCCGGCATCATCGGCTTCCGCGCCCTGCGCCGGGCGGACCTCCCGCCCGGCGGCCGGCTCGGCGTCTACGGGTTCGGCGCGTCCGCTCATCTCGCCACCCAGGTCGCGCTGGCCGAGGGCGGCCGCGTGCATGTGCTGACGCGGTCCGAGCCGGCGCGGCGGCTCGCGCTCGAACTGGGCGCGGCCTCGGCCGGGGACGCCTACGACCCTCCGCCCGAGCCGCTGGACTCCGCAGTCCTGTTCGCGCCGGTGGGCGACCTCGTGCCGGTGGCGCTCGCCGCGCTCGACCGTGGCGGCACCCTCGCGATCGCCGGGATCCACCTGACCGACGTGCCCTCCCTCAACTACGACCAGCACCTCTTCCAGGAACGGACCGTGCGCAGCGTGACCGCCAACACCCGCCGCGACGGCACCGAGTTCCTGGCCGTGGCGGCTCGGCACCGGCTGCGGGTCGCGGTCACGCCGTACCCCCTCGAGCGCGCCGACGAGGCCCTGGCGGATCTCGCGCACGACCGGGTCACGGGTGCGGCGGTTCTAGTAACAGCCGATACGGTCGGGGCGTGACCTACCTGACCCACCTGGAGTGCCCGCGCTGCGGTGTCACCCACGACGCGCACGCGCTCGCGAACCTCTGCGTCTGCGGGTCGCCACTGCTGGCCCGATACGACCTCGACGCCGTACGCCGTGCGGTCGGCCCCGCGGACATCGCATCCCGTCCGGCGGACCTGTGGCGCTACCGGGAGCTGCTGCCGGTCGGTGACCCGGCGCACGTCGTGAGCCTGGGTGAGGGGTGGACCCCGCTGCTGCCCGCGCCGCGCTACGGCGAGCGGATCGGGGTGCCCCGGCTGCTCGTCAAGGACGAGGGACTGCTCCCGACGGGGTCGTTCAAGGCCCGCGGCGCCGCGGTCGGTGTGTCCCGAGCGGTCGAGCTCGGCATTGGCCACATCGCGATGCCCACGAACGGCAACGCGGGCGCCGCCTGGGCCGCCTACGCCGCCCGGGCCGGCCTGCGCGCCACGATCGCGGTGCCGGCGTCCGCGCCGCTGGCGACCCGGAGGGAGTGCCTCGCCGCGGGTGCCGACCTGCACCTCGTCGACGGGCTCATCGGCGACGCGGGCGCGATGATCCGCGACTTTGTCGCGCGCGGTGGCGGTGCCGTGTTCGACGCGTCGACGCTGCGAGAGCCGTACCGCCTCGAGGGCAAGAAGACCATGGGCCTGGAGATCGTTGAGCAGCTGGGCTGGCAGCCTCCGGACGTCATCCTGTGTCCGACCGGGGGCGGTGTCGGCCTGATCGGCATCCACAAGGGACTGTCGGAGGCCCGAGCGCTCGGCTGGCTGCCCGACGGTCCGACGCCCCGTCTCGTGGCGGTCCAGGCCAGCGGATGCGCGCCGGTCGTGCGGGCGTTCGAGGCCGGCGAGCACCGCGTCACGCCGTGGCAGGACGCGTCCACCGTCGCGTTCGGCATCAATGTGCCCGCGCCGCTGGGCGACGAGCTGATGCTCGACGCCTTGCGCACGACCGGCGGCACCGCGGTCGCCGTCGACGACGACGCGATCCTCGCGGAGCTGGCGGAGTTCGGCCGCGCCGAGGGGCTGTGGCTGTGTCCCGAGGCGGCGGCCTGCCTCTGCGCCGCGCGGCAGCTGCGGGCGAGCGGGTGGCTCGGCGCCGACGACCGGGTGGTAGTGCTCAACACCGGCGCCGGCGTCAAGTATCCGGAGACCGTCGCCGCGGACGGTCTTCCGGTGCGCCCGGTCGGAGCGACTCTGCCTGACCCGCCCTGAGCGGGGCGTCCTGGTTCTGGTCCTGCGCAACCTGCTCTCACCGGCGTGAGCAGGTTGCGCAGGACCAGAAACCTATGGGTCGCCCGGGCCGCAAACCCGGAGGGTCACGCGGTGGTGCGCTACCCCCGCGAGATGACCTCGCGTCGTCGGATGGTTACGGGCAGGCGGCGAACAGGCGACGGGTGCCCACCCCGGCGGTCCAGGCCGCCGCGTCAGTGAACTGGCAGCCGTAGTTGTCGCCCGCCACGACGGCCGGATCGGAGACCGTGTCGCCGGCCGGTTTGGCTCCACCGTGGACCCAGCTCACCAGCTGGTCCCACGCCGTGCCGACCTCGGTCGGTGTGAACTCACAGTGCTGAACCGCCCGGATGGCGCGCTGCACCAGGAACCGCTGCTGGTGGTGGCGCTGGACGTCGCTGGCGTATCGCTGCTCCATCGAGAACGGCACGAACAGATCACCCAGGCCGTGCAGCGACAGCACCGGTACGCCGGGCCGACCCTCGATCCGTGGCACCTGCGTGAGCGTCGGCAACAGTCGCTCGCGCAGCAGTAGCGGCAGCACCCGGGTGACCGTGGCGTTGACGTTGACGGGGCTGTTCGGCTCGTACCGGGTGAGCACGTTCGTCGCGATCTGTCCGGGGTTCTGGGCTGGGGTCTCACCGGTCGCCCCGGCCGCGATCCCAAAGAGGAAGTCCTTCCATGACGCGAACGCGGCGTTGGCGCCCGGCCGAGGTCCGCCCGACCGGTTGATGGTGATGGCCCGCAGTTGCTTGCCGAGGTCGTTGGTCGTGTCCGGTCCGGTCGGCGTCAGCCCGACCAACCCGAGCGCGACCTGGATGCGCGGCACCGCGTTGGTGAGGTAGTCGGCCGGGACCGGGTACGCGGCGATGCCCGCCAGGGCCTGCGCGACCACGTTGTAGTCGAGGAAGAAGTCGAGCAGTGTCTGGTCGCCCATGACCCCGCACATCGGCAGGGCGCCATCGTAGAAGCGCGGATACTGCTCAAGCGAGCGACCGATGATGTAGCCGCCCATCGACACCCCGGCGATGAACGTCCGGTGTGGACGGTCGACCAGCTCACGGAACAACAGGGCCAGGTCCTTCGTGCTCAGCACGCCGGCCCGGATGTCGAATCCGTTGTCGTAGTAGGACGATGACGCCCACGCGTACCCCTGGCTCAGCAGTCTCTGGCGCAGTCCGAACGCCGGCGTCTCGGGGAAGAGCACGAAGCCCTGGCCCCGGTAGCCGTGCGCCCACATAACCAGGTCGCCGTTCCACGCCGCGGGCGTCTCGATGATGTACGCCGCGTGCTCGTGGACGCCCTGGTGCACGGTCGTCGGCGCTCCGTTGACGACGATCGGTGTCAGGGGCGGGTTGTTGATGGTGTAGCCCGGCAGGGGCTGGTCGCCGGGTATGTCGTCGGTGCCGGCGGCGGCCACGCCGGTGATGCCGATCGCGAGTACGACGCCGGCGCCCAGACTCAGCAGGCGGAGCAGGAGACGGCTCCGTGGTCCGCGGCCTGGGTGGGTGCCGACGCGTAGCGATGGTCCGGTCCGCATGATGCACTCCTCCGGGGGACAGAATGGCGACGTCGACCCGGGTGACGTCGGTGCGCGTACCGGCCGGTAGCTATCCCGCAACGTAGGCCCGCCGTGGCGGCCTGTCAACCAACGGCCCTCAATGGACCCGCCGGATGTGCGGTCCTCCCGGCGTACTAATGTTGATCTCTGCGAGGGTTGTGGATACGTTATCACTCATGCGTTGACCTGTATTCTGTATACAAGATACGGTCGGGGCCTGGACCGGACCGGGAGGTACCCGATGCCGCGTAACCCCGCCTTTTCTCGCTCTGTCCGTCGTTCGCCGGCCCGGCTGGCGAGCGTGCCGGTCGCCCTGCTCGTCACCCTCGGGCTGGCCGTCACCGGCTGTAGTTCCATCGACTCGGGCGGCGGTACGCCCGCGCCCACCGGCTCCGGCCAACCGAAGGCCGGTGGCACGCTACGGGTGGCCCTGTCGGCCGAACCCGACGCGCTTGACCCGACCCTCGCCCGTACGCTCGTGGGCCGCACCGTCTTCAACGCGATCTGCGAGAAGCTCTATGACGTCGACAGCAGCTTGGCGATCGTGCCGCAGCTCGCGGCCGCTCTGCCCGAGTTCTCCGCCGACGGGCTCACGGCGACCGTCAAGATTCGCTCGGGCCTGAAGTTCTCCGACGGCAACATGCTCGACGCCGCCGCCGTGAAGACGAGCCTCGACCGGCACATGACCTTGACCGGTTCGGCCCGCAGAAGCGAACTGTCCAGTGTGGCCAGTGTGGACGCCACCGACACGTCCACTGTGACCATCCACCTCAAGACCCCCTTCACGCCGCTGACGGCGGTGCTCGCCGACCGCTCGGGCATGGTGATGTCGCCGGCGGCGCTGACCGCGCAGGGCGACAAGTTCGGCACGAACCCGTCGTGCGTCGGCCCGTTCAAGTTCTCCACCCGGGTCGCGCAGGACCGCATCGAGGTCGTCAAGGACCCCAACTACTACAACGCCAGCAAGGTCTACCTCGACAAGGTCGTCTACCGGATCATCGCGGACGCGACGACACGGTTCAACAACCTGCGCTCCGGTGACGTCGAGGTGCTCGACGCCGTCGCGGCGACCGATGTGGACGCTCTGAAGGCCGAATCGAAGCTGGCGCTGATCAGTTCCGACTCGCTCGGCTACCAGGGCATCACCGTCAACCTCGGCAACGTGGCCGGGGTCGGCAAGCCCCCGGGCGTCCTCGCCTCGCCGCTGTCCGGGCCCATGTCGGCCGATGCGCGCGTGCGCCGGGCGTTCGAGTTGAGCATCGACCGCGCGGCCATCAACACGGTCGTGTTCCGGGGCCAGTTCACGCCGGCCTGCGGACCGATCAGTGCGGCCAGCCCGCTGTCCTCCGAGTCGGCGCAGGCGTGCCCCAAGCACGACCCGGCTGGGGCGAAGGCCCTGCTGACCAGTGCCGGCGCGGCCATGCCGGTGAAGGTCAGCATGATCATCGGTAACACGCCCGACGCGGCCCGGCTGGGTCAGGCGATCCAGGCCCAGGTCAAGGAGGGCGGATTCGACCTGCAGCTGGTGCCGACCGAGTTCGCCGCCTCGCTGACCCAGACCGACTCCGGCAACTACCAGATGTTCGCGATCGGCTGGTCGGGCCGGGTCGACCCGGACGGCAACATCGCGAACTTCGTGCGGACCTCGGGGTCGCAGAACATCAGCGGCTACAGCAACGCGGCCGTCGACGCGCTGATCGACCAGGCCCGTGCCACGGCCGACGTGGCCAAGCGGCGCGAGCTCTACGGCCAGGTCATCACTCAGGTGCACCAGGACGCGCCGCTCATCTACCTCTACCGCCAGAAGAACTTCACCGGCGTCGCCCGCACCGTGGTCGGCGTCCAGGTGTTCGGCGACGGCCTGCTGCGCTTCGGCTCCGCCGGCTTCGCCGCCAGCTGATCTCACCCCTTGATGGCGCTGATCATGAACTAAGGTTCAGGTTCGACGGTGTGTCGATCCCCCTAGGTTCATGATCAGCGCGATCGTGGGGCGATCGTTGGGCCCGTGACTTGCGGGGAGGAGGGTGATGCGCAGGTACGTGCTGCGGCGGCTGGCGGAGTCGGTGGTCACGTTCGTGCTCGTGACGATCGTCGTCTTCCTGGGCGTGCGCGCCCTGCCAGGTGACGCGGCCCGGGCCCTCGCCGGCGAAGAGAGCGACCCCGAGACGCTCGCGGAGATCCGCCGGTCGTTCGGCCTCGACCAGCCGGTGCCGATGCAGTACCTGCGGTACGTGGAGAACGCGCTCACAGGCGACCTCGGGCGCTCCTCCCGCACGGGGTTGCCGGTGGCGCAGTCCATCGGCCACGCGCTGCCGGTCACGCTTCAGCTCGCCGCGTTCTCGATGCTCATCGCCGCCCTCATCGGCATCGGCGCGGGAGTCATCGCGGCGGTGCGGCGTCGCACGATGTCGGAGTGGGCGGCCAACAGCGTCGCCCTACTCGGCCTGTCGATCCCGAACTTCTGGTTCGGCCTGATGGCCGTGCTGATCTTCGCGATCGCCTATCCCGTGTTGCCCGCGTCGGGATTCGTGTCGTTCTTCTCCGATCCGTACCAGAGCGTGCGGCATCTGCTGATGCCGGCGATCGTGCTGGGCTCCGGGCTCGCCGCGGTCATCATGCGGCAGACCCGGTCGGCGATGCTCGAGGCGCTCGGCACCGACTACGTGCGCACGGCTCGCGCCAAGGGTCTGTCGGGCACGCAGGTCATCGTGAGCCACGCGCTGCGCAACAGCCTCATCGTGGTCACGACGATCGTGGGTCTCCAGTTGGGGGCACTGATATCGGGGGCCGTCGTGACCGAGCAGATCTTTGTGCTGCCCGGTTTCGGCAAGCTCACCATCGACGCGGTCTTCACCCGCGACTATCCGATGATCCAGGGCGTGGTGTTGGTGACCGCGACCGCGTACATCGCCATCAACTTCCTGGTCGACATGCTCTACTCCGTGATCGATCCGCGGATCCGGGTCGGGGGTGTCGGGCTGTGAGCACCCTCGAACTGGTCACTGTGGACGAACTGGTCACGACCCGGCCGGTCGCCGGGCGCCGGAGGATGTTGCGCCGGCTGGTGCGCAACCCGCTCGCGCTCAGCGGTCTCGTGGTGGTGGTTATCGCGGTCGCGGCCGCCCTGCTCGCCGGTATCGTCGCCCCGTTCCCGTTCGACCAGACGGACTTCGGCGCCGCGCTGCAGCCGCCCTCGCCGAAGCACTGGTTCGGCACCGACGAGCTCGGGCGGGACCAGTTCTCGCGCGTCCTCTACGGCATGCGGGCCTCGGTGCTCGTCGCCGCGATGTCGGTCGCGCTCTCGATGGCGGTCGGGGTGCCGCTCGGCCTCGTCGCCGGCTTCTACGGGTTCATCGACCCGGTCGTGTCGCGCCTGACCGACACGCTGCTGTCGTTCCCGTTCCTCATTCTGGCCGTCGGCCTCGCGGCGATCCTCGGCCCGTCGCTGACCACCGCGATCGTCGCGATCGGCATCGCCGGCGTGCCGGCCGTGATCCGGGTGACGCGCGGGGAGACGCTGCGGCTGCGCGGGCTCGACTTCGTCGCGGCGGCGGTTGCGGACGGCGCGAGCGACGCAGTGGTGCTCGGCCGCCACATCCTGCCCAATGCCGTGAACACGCTGATCGTGCAGGCCACGGTCTTCGCGCCCGGCGCCATCATCGGGGAGGCCGTGCTCTCGTTCCTGGGCCTGGGCATCCGCCCGCCGGCGCCGTCGCTCGGGGTCATGCTCGCCAGCGCCCAGCCCCTCTTCCGGGACGGCCCGTGGATGGCGGTCATCCCCGGAGTGTCCATTGTGGTGGTGGCTCTTGGCCTGAACCTGCTGGGTGACGGCCTGCGCGACGCGCTCGACCCGCGCGAGAGCCCACGATGACCACCGGCTTGCTGACGGTGCGGGATCTGACGGTCCGGTTCCGCACCGAGGACGGTCCGGTGCTCGCCGTCGACACCGCCTCCTTCGAGGTCGGCGAACGCGAGGTCCTCGCGATCGTGGGGGAGTCCGGCTGCGGCAAGAGTGTCACCGCGATGGCGTTGACCCGCCTGCTTCCGGGCAACGCCACGATCACGGGAGCAGTCTCGTTGACCGGATCGGCGTTGCTGAACCTGCCGGAGCGGGACCTGCGCGACGTGCGGGGCCGCGACATCGCGTACGTGTTCCAGGAACCCATGACGTCGCTGAACCCCGTGCTGACCGTCGGCCGCCAGATCGGGGAGGTGCTGCGGCGGCACCAACGCATGCGCGGTGCGGCCGTGATCCGGCGGGCGACAGAGCTGCTCGAACTGGTCGGCATCCCGCTGCCGGCGCGGCGCCTGAAGGAGTACCCCCACCAACTGAGCGGCGGCATGCGGCAACGGGTGATGATCGCGATGGCGGTCGCGTGCCGGCCGAAGCTCCTCGTCGCCGACGAGCCGACGACCGCGCTCGACGTGACCGTCCAGGCGGGAATCCTCGACGTGCTGCGGGACCTGCGGGCCGAGACCGGCACGGCCGTCCTGCTGATCACCCACGACCTCGGAGTCGTCGCGGACGTCGCCGACCGGGTCGTCGTGATGTACGCCGGACGCGTCATCGAGGAGGCCAGCACGGAGGCCGTGTTCGCCCGGCACAGCCACCCCTACACGCGGGGTCTGCTCGACGCGGTGCCCAACCCGGCCCGGCAC
>Ga0075421_100006343_pt1 | contig 14411 bp, 17 predicted proteins | sample SoiMetdeltSBSDD5_FD_75292 | JGI IMG/M metagenome (GOLD analysis project Ga0075421, IMG submission 75292) | Bulk soil microbial communities from a Populus tree surrounding site in Tennessee, USA - Soil MetaG P. deltoides SBSDD5 | ecosystem: Environmental > Terrestrial > Soil > Tree plantation...
TGAATGGCGGCCGTAGTCCAACGATCGACCGGGCATGCATGCTCCCCAGCTCCCCGATGTTCCCCCGACGCAGATACTACGGAACCGTGACAGCCTTCGCAGGAATGTCACACATGGTGGTGCTCGTCGACCGAGCGCGAGATGGGTGGCGCACCCCGACGACGGTTCCGCGCAGCGATGGGTCAGAATCGGCATAGCAGTGGATGTCCAGGTAGGTGAGCACACGGTGAGCCTCCGCAGCCGGAGACCTACGATGCAGCCACCGCTGGCGACAGTGGCGGGGAGTTGCGTACCGGTGAGCCCACGTGCGAGGGGAACCAGAGGACAGGCGACAGAGAGGCGAGTAGATGTCCCAGACCACTCCGATCAACACGCCCCCTAGCCATCTGCCTCCGCCGCCCGTGACCCCACCGCGCGAGCGGGGTGCCGCCGGGCGACCGACCCCTGCGCTCGTCGCGAGTGGTGGCGGCCGTCAGCGGCGTTGGTCGCTCGCGCTCCTGGCCGTCCTGTTGACGGTGGGCTCCGGGCTCGGCTTCGTGGTGCTCTGGATGAACGCCGGCCAGCGCAAGCCGGTGCTCGCCGCGGCCCGGGACATCACCGCGGGCCAGGAGATCCAGGAGGACGATCTGGTCACCGTACGGGCATCGATCGACAGCGGGATCGATCCGCTACCGGCATCGGCCGCGGACGACATCGTCGGCCAGGTCGCGACGGTCGACATGGTGCCCGGAACGCTGATCCTCCCCGACGCGGTCGGTCAGGATCCGGGCTTCGACGCCGGCATGGGGAACGTCTCGATCCCCATGCCACAGGAGAAGCTGCCATCCGATCTCGACCCGGGGGACACCGTGCTGGTCTTCGACGCGAGGACCGACTCGGCGACCGACGGCAGCAGCAGCGCGAGCAGCCGCGACGACCCGATCGCGCAGGGTCGAGTGGACGACATCCGGGCCGTCGACGACATCATCAGAGTCTCCATCATCGTCGACCAGAACAGCATTGGAGCGATCCTCCAGGCGATCGAGAGCGAGACCGTCAACTTGGCTGTGATCCCGAACGGCTGACGATCGAGGTTCTATGGCCTACGTCGCATTCGCATCCGCCAAGGCGTCCCCGGGAGTCACCACGACCATCACGGCCTTGGCCGCCACGTGGCCCGAGGAACGTCCACTGTTGCTCGTCGAAGCCGACCCAGCTGGCGGTGACCTGGCCGTTCGCCTGGATCTCTCGCCCGACCCGGGACTCGTCACCCTCGCCGCAGCGGGTCGTCGCGACCTGGACCGGGACACGCTCCTCGCGCACACCCAGGTCGCGCCAGGTCCAGGACGTCATCACGCGCAGCACGGAGCGGTCCGCAGGGTGGTGCCGGCGCCGGTCGCAGGCGACCAGGCTTCGGCCGCGCTGGTCGCGCTCCGGGGCCGGCTCTCGAGAGTCCTGAAGTCGCTGGAGATGGACGTGCTGGTCGACTGCGGGCGGCTCGACCACAACTCCCCAGCGCTGCAGCTCGCGACGGGCGCAGACCTGTTGATCGTGGTCGCACGCCCGGTCGTGGCCGAGATTCACCATCTCACCAGCCGCCTCTCCGGGCTCGACCAGCCGGCGACGTCGCTGCTTCTGGTCGGTGAGGCCCCGTACACCGTCGAGGAGGTCGCCGAGGCGGTACGGGTGGCGCCTCTGGGTGCGATGCCCCACGATCCCCGGGCGGCCAGCGCGATGATGGGCGGCCATCCCGACGCGATGCGGGTGCTCCGTCGCTCACGGTTGCTCCGGAGTGCCGGCGCGCTGGCCCAGGGCCTCGCGCACTGGCTCGGCGCCACCACGACCGCCACCAACTGGTCCGCCGATCCCACCGTGCCCATGGAGGTCCAACGGCCTCCGTCGGCCCGGACCACTCTGCCGCCGCCACCCACGACTCCACCGTTGCCTGTTCCCCCGCCTCCACAGGGCATGCAGGGCTCGGCGCCAGCCCACGAACCGGGCGCCTGGGGTGCCGCCCAGCAGGTGCAATGGCCGACGGCACCGCTTCCCCGGACCGACCCGTGGCCGCCGACGGCGGCACCCAACGGTGACCGTGACGGCGCAGTCGATGGAGTGGGCCGGTGAACCCGCAGCACAAAGCGCTCGTTCGTGAGCTACGACGCGCGGTCGCGAGCGAACTGACCGACCGGCTCCGCACTGACGAGGCCGAGGGCCGCACCCGCATGTCGCAAGGCGATCAGCGCCTCTTCGGCCGGCAGCTGATCAACAAGCGGTTGGAGACGTTCGCCCGGGAACAGATCGAGAAGGGTCTCGAGCCGCTGTCCTACGAGGAGGAGCTGGCTCTCGGGCAGGCCATCCACGACGCGCTGTTCGGTCTCGGGGTCCTGCAGCGGCTGCTCGAGGACGAGTCGGTCGAGAACATCGACGCCAACGGCCACGCCGACGTGTGGATCACGCGAGCGGACGGGACCAAGGATCAGGGACCGCCGATCGCCGAGAACGACGACGAGCTGGTGGACATGCTGCGCATGACCGCGGCGCGGGTCGGCATGACCGAGCGCCGGTTCGACAACGGGGCCCCAGCCCTCAACCTGCAGCTGCCCGACGGCAGCCGGCTGTTCGCCGTCATGGCGGTGACGGCCCGACCGAGTGTGGCGATCCGGCGCCATCGGTTTCCCAAGGTCTTCCTCGACGACCTCGTGGGCCTCGGCTCGATCGACTACGCACTGCGAGAGCTCCTCGCGGCGACGGTGCGCGCCAGGAAGAACATCATCGTCTGCGGAGGTGTCGACGCCGGGAAGACGACGCTGCTCCGAGCCTTGCTGAACGAGGTGCACCCGGGCGAGCGACTCATCACGATCGAGGACAACATGGAGCTCGGCCTCGATCGGTACCCGGATCTTCATCCCGATGTCGTGGCGCTGGAGGCTCGGGAGGAGAACGTCGAGGGTGAGGGAGCGATCGACCTGGCAACCCTGGTCCGGTGGGGTCTGCGCATGAATCCGGACCGTGTGATCGTCGGTGAGGTCCGGGGCCAGGAGGTCATTCCCATGCTCAACGCCATGAGCCAGGGGAACGACGGCTCGATGTGCACGGTCCACGCCAACTCGTCGCAAGGCGCCTTCGGGAAGCTGGCGATGTACGCCGTGCAGTCGCCCGAGCGCCTCACGCTCGAGGCGACCAACCTGATGGTCGCGAACGCCATCGACTTCGTCGTCTACATCGGCCAGTCACCAGGCTCCGGCGTCATCGGCCCACGCCGATTCGTATCGTCGGTGCGCGAGGTGGTCGGTGCCGAAGGCCCTCTGATCATGTCCAACGAGATCTTCACTCCCGGACCGGACAAGCGTGCGATCCCCGGTGCGCCGCTGCGAGCGGGGACCCTGGAGGCACTGGAGGAGGCGGGTTTCGACCCGACGGTCCTTCACCAGCCTGAGGGCTGGTGGAACTAGGCGGGAGTTCGAACCGCTCTCGTATCCGTCCGCGAATGGCGGTCATCGGACTGCCGGTGTGAGGGCGCGCTCGTTCGAGCACGCGAACGGACTACCTTTGGCGGGCACCACATCTGTCCGCGTGTGGGCTGAAGAGTGAGGACGATCGCGTCCCGACTTGCATGAAGGGTGCAGGATGCTGAGGGCAGGCGGCTGGCGGGCGGCAGCAGTGGCGGCGCTGGGGGTGACACTCTTTGCCGCGCTCGCCGTGGCCTGCGGTGACGACGACACCGCCGAAGAATCGTCGGGCGGCCGCCAGGACGCGGAGTCGACCACCACGTCCGAGGGCACGACGACCACGCTGTCGCCGGAGGACGAGGTCCTCCAGGCTTACGAGGCGGCAGGCGAGGCGCTGTTCGCCGCCTACGACCCGCCTGATCCCGAGCATCCCGACCTGCTCGCCCATCTGGCGGGTGATGCGTTGGAGCGGGCCCAAGCAGATCTGGCGCAGCTCCAGAGTCAGGGCACCTCGTACGTCGGAACCCTCGAGCCACACCCGACATTGACATCGCTGGCTGGGGACACGGCCGTGGTCGAGGACTGCTTCGTCCAGACAGCGCAACTGATCGACACCGAGACCCGCCAACCACACGGCGAGGAGACCGAGTCGGTCGTGCACATCGAGAGCCACCTCGAACGAGTCGACGGATCGTGGAAGGTGGTTCGTGAACAGGAGCTGAGCGAGCCATGCACACCCGAGTAACGACTGCTGTCGCCGCTCTGGCCGTCCTGTGCGGCGCATTCTCGATCGCCATCATCGGTGCTGAGCCGGCGTTGGCTGCTGACGGATGCAACGGCGGCCCGCGCTGCGGGTCCGTCGAGGGGACGCCCGATGGCCTCCTCGGCCGGGTCCAGGCCCAGGTGGACGAGCTCAACCACTACTCGTCGCATCCCGAGCCGTGCAGCGACGAAGACCCTCGGGTGTACGGGGGGCGGTTCGACGAGAACACGACTGTGGACTATCCGGGAACCCTGCGTTGGGTTCCCACCCTGGCCGGCGACGACTTCTGGAAGGCGGTCACCGGTGATCACGGCGGAACCTACTTCCGGCTGGAGTGCTGGAGCCCGGCGTGGCAGGCGCTCCAGGGCTATGGAGGCGAGGTCGAGATCCGGGAGTTCCCCGACATCAATGCTGCGAACCTGGCCCGTCTAGCGCTGAGCGACGACTTCTTCCTGGGATTGCCGGCGCCCGAGCCGCACTTCAACCCGGCGGCTCCGACCTTGGCCCAGCAGGAGACCTATCTGTGGGTGGGCAACATCCCCCAGGGACGCGTAGCTTCCCCGGTGATCTCGGTTCCCGGGGTCAGGGTCCAAGCGTTCGCCGAAGCCAGCGACGTCGACTGGGACATGGGCAACGGCGAGCACGTCCCCTGCAACGGAAATGCCGCCAACGACCCGGGCTGCAGCTATGCCTATCCCGACGGCTCGGCCAACGAGGCCGGTGGTGTCTACCACGGGTCGGCGACCATCGTCTGGACCGGTACCTACGAGGTCAACGGCAATCCGGCGCCTACCACGATCCCCATCCCTCGGGAGACGCCCTTCGAGATCGGCGTTGCCGAGAACGCCGCTGTGGTGACCCCGGGGTAGGGCAGATGAGGCGGAACCGGTGATACCGATCGCTCGGATCGCTCCGCTCCTCGGGGCGCTCGCGTTGATCTTGACCGCTTGTGGCGGCGGCGATGGTTCCGGCGGAGCCGGTGACGGTGCCGCCATCGCAGATCACGAGGAGCGTCGCGACGCGACGGAGCGCCAGACGACCACCACGCTCTCCCCCGAGGACGAGGTGCTCGCGGCCTATGAGCGGGCGAGCGACGCCCTGGGCAGCGCGTACGACCCGCCGGATCCGAGCAACCCGGACCTCCTCGCGACCTATAGCGGCGAGGCGCTTGACAGGATTCAAGCAGTGTTAACCCAACTGCAGGGCCAGGGAGTGTCCTACGTCGGTACCTTCGATCTGCACCCGACCGTGGTGTCGGTCGCCGGAGACACGGCCGTCGTCGAGGACTGCTACATCGACCACACCCAACAGGTGAACACCGAAACCCGGGAGCCGATCGGTGAGCCGGGGGAGACCGTCTTCCACGTCGAAGCCCACTTCGAGCGGGTTGACGACGAATGGATGCTGGTGCAGAAGCAGGAATTGGGGGAGCAATGCACGCCAGGCTGATGTCCGCCGCCATCGCCATGGCCGCGCTGAGCGCGGCCACCCTTGTCGTTGCCGGTGGCACGGCTGGCGGAGCTCCTGCGGACGGTCCCTCCCGTAGCGGCGACGTCACGCCCACCGGCGACGGCCTCCTTGGGCGGGTGCGTGCGCAGGTGAACGAGCTCAACAGCTACGAGAGCCATCCGGTGCCCTGCAACGAGGAGGAACCGGAGCTGGCGGGGAGCATCCGCGACACCGACGCAGGCGACGGGGTGGTGGAGCATCAGGGCTTCCGCCGCTGGGTGTTGCCCGGCGGTGACCAGGACGTGTGGCTGGACGTCCTCTACGACGGCACGAGCGGCACGGTCTACGCGCTGGAGTGCTGGTCACCGGAGCTCGGCGCTATCGGCTACCTGTACCGGGTCCAGCTGTTCCCGGACATCAATCCCCAGAACCTGGCGCGCCTCGCGCTCGACGAGTTCTTCCTGGGGCTGCCGGCACCCGAGGCCCACTTCAACCCACAGGACACCACGTTGGTGTTCGAACGGACCTACCGATGGGTCGAGAACATTCCCAGCGGCCAACTGGCCTCGCCCGTCATCTCGGTGCCCGGCCTCTCGGTCCAGGGATTCGCCGAGGCCGGTCATGTCCAGTGGGACATGGGCGACGGTCACGATCCAGAGAGCTGTCCCGCCACGGCTGTCGGTTCCGAATCGTGCAGCTACCAGTACGACTGGCCCTCGGGTGACGAAGACGGTCTGCGTTACCACGGCACGGCAACGGTCGTGTGGGTCGGCTCTTACACCATCAACGGCACCCCCGCCAACCAGACCTTCGACATCCCACGAGAGGTCAACTTCTCCATCGCGGTCGCAGAGAACGCTGCCGTCGTGACCCCGGGGACATAGACCCATGATGATGCTCATCGCGCTGCTCGGGGTTGCCGCCGGACTCGGCATCGTGCTGTTCATCGTCGCGATCCGCGGCACTGAGCTGCCTCAGGTCCAGCGTCGTCGACCGGGAGCCCTGTCAGCCGAGGTCAGGATCGAGCACCTGGCGGTGCGCCTCGCCATCGGCGGCATAGGTGGGCTCCTCGTCGGTCTGATCACCCGGTGGCCCGTCGCGGGCCTCTTCGCGGCCGGGCTGGGGTTCGTCGTCCCCGGCCTCCTCGGCACCGGCGACCAGCGGAAGGGCAAGATCAGCCGCATCGAGGCCATCGCGGCCTGGGCCGAGATGCTGCGCGACACGATGGCCGGGGCTGGTGGGCTGGAGCAGTCGATCATCGCGTGCTCGGGCGTCGCACCTATGCCGATCCGCCGCGAGGTGCTGCGCTTGGCCGCTCGACTGGAACGCGATCGGCTGGCGCCGTCGTTGCGGGAGTTCGCCGAGGAGATCGACGATCCGACGGGCGATCTCGTGGTTGCGGCGCTGGTGCTGGCGGCCGACAAGAGCCCCAAGAAGCTCGGCAGCCTGCTGGGCATGCTGGCACAGTCGGCCCGGGCGGAGGTCAACATGCGGCTGCGGGTGGAGGCGGGACGAGCCCGGACACGCACGGCGGTCCGTGTCATCAGCGGTGTCACCGCAGCGTTCACCGCCTTCCTGATCTTCCTGAATCGCCGGTACCTCGACCCCTACGACTCGCTCACCGGCCAGCTCGTCCTGGTGGTCGTGGGAGCCTGCTTCACGGCCGCGTTCTACTGGTTGGTCAAGGCCGCGCAGTTCGAAGGCGAGGACCGATTCCTCACCACCGAGGAGCTCGTATGACCCTGGCGTTGATCCTCGGCGTCGTGTTCGGCTTCTCGGCGTTCGCTGCGTGGCGGTTGCTGTTCCCAGCTCCACCGCCCCTCTCGGCGGCCATCGCCCGGCTCCAGCGTCGCAACGAGCTGACCCGGATCACCTCGGCCGGTGAGGATCACGACGTCACCGACCTCCTGGGACAGCGACTCGGCGCATCGGTCGGTCGGTTGTTCACGAGCCTGGGGCTGCGACTGGAGTACCTCGAGCCCGACCTCCGGTTGGCGGGCCGCAGCCTCGAACAGCACCTCGGGACCAAGGTCCTCATGGCCTTCGTCGGCCTGGCGCTGCCTCAGGTCGTGGTTCTGATGGTCCAACTGGCCGGCGGATCCTTCGGGTTCACACTCCCGCTCATCGCCAGTCTCGGCCTGGGCACCTTGTTCTTCTTCCTACCCGACCTCGTCTTGCGGTCCCAAGCGAGTGAGCGGCGGGATTCGTTCCGGCATGCGTTGGGCTCGTTCCTCGACCTGGTCGTGATCTCGCTCGCTGGCGGCGCGGGAGTGGAGAGCGCTCTGCGTGACGCGGCGGCGATTGGCCGGGGCTGGTCCTTCGCTCAGCTGCGCAATGCCCTCGACTCCGCGTCACTCACCGGAGAGACCCCGTGGTCGGCTCTCGCCCGGCTCGGTGAAGAACTGGGCATCACTGACCTCGCGGAGCTCTCCGCCAGCGTCTCGTTGGCTGGCACCGAAGGAGCCCGGGTGCGTGAGTCGCTGGCCGTCAAGGCGAACTCCCTGCGTGAGCACGCCCTGGCGGAGGCCGAGACGGAAGCTCAGGCGGGCACCGAACGCATGGCGGTGCCGGTGGTCATGTTGTTCATCGGCTTCCTCATCTTCATCGGGTACCCGGCGATGGCAGCCGTACTGGGGGACTTCTGAACTGAACATCAAGGCAGAGGGCAAACAGGAACAAGGAGTAGGACAGGGGACAAGGAGAAGCGCATGCTTATTTCCATCAAGATGCTCATGCAGCTGCTGTGGGTTCGGCTGCTGGCGCTCCGGGAGGATGACCGGGGGATGACAACGGAAGCGATCATCATCACCGCTGCGCTGGCCGCATTGGCGATCGGCGCCACCGGGGTGATCATCACCAAGGTCAGGGGTGAGGCCAACAGCATCAACGTCGACGCTCCGGGCTACTGACATCGTGCAGATGCGCCGTTGTCGAGGCGACAGCGGGGCAGCCACAACCGAACTGGTGATCATCACGCCGGCCTTCTTCGGGCTGGTGCTGTTCATCGTCCACGTTGGTCTCTGGTTGCACGCGGTCCACGTCGCCAGTACCGCCGCGCAAGAAGCGGCCGCGGTGGCGCGCGCCCACGGCGGCACGGAAGCGGCGGCTGAGGCCCGCGGTCGGGACTTCCTGGGCTCGACGTCGATGCGGCTCTGGCAGCAGGCGCCAGCGGTGGACGTGACCTACGTCACCGACGCAAACGGCTTGCAAGAGGCCCGAGCGGAGGTGCGAGGGACGGTGCAGGGGGTGTTCCCTGAGCTCAACCTCCGCGTCGTCGAGGTGTCCCAGGGACCGGTCGAGCGGTTCCGGGCTCCAGGCGAGGAGCAGAACGCGGGGTGAGGCGGTCGATGCGTCGCGCGGGCTGTCGTCGTCGAAGGGACGACCGCGGCTTCGTCACCACCGAGATGGTGCTCGTCACCCCTCTGTTGCTCGTGCTCCTACAGTTTGTGATCTTCGCCGGGCGATTCGTCGATGCTCGCAGCGACGTCGTCTCCGCGGCCCGCGACGCCGCCCGAGCGGCCTCGATCCAGCGCAACCAGGCCGATGCCGAGTTCATGGCCCGTGAGACGGTACGGGCCGATCTCGAAGGTGAAGGCATCCGTTGCGTCAACCCCCCTGTCGTCACGTTCAGCTACTCCGGCCCCGAAGAGGGCGACTTCGTCCCCGGCAACTTCGTGCACGTGCGCGTGAGCTGTCAGATGCGGCTCAGTGACATGGCGTGGATCAACATCCCGGGTCAGCGATCGAGCGAGTACGAGGCGGTCGAGGTGATCGACGTCTTCCGAGGCTCGGGATGAGCACGCGGGACCGGCGCGACGATCGGGGCGCGATCACCGCGTTCGTCACTGTGTTCACCGTGGCCGTCATCTTCGTGTTCGGCCTGCTCTGGGACGGTGGTCGGATGCTCGCCGCCCAGCGGCAGGCCGACAACGAGGCGGCCGCTGCGGCACGAGCGGCGGCCCAGGCGCTGGCCGACCCTCACGCGACCGGCCAGATCACCAACCGCCTGGATCCCACGGAGGCCCGCCGCCGGGTGTGTGACTACTTCCGTGCGCTCGACCGTGGCTGCGGGGCCGCAACCGTCGATGTCGATGGGGCGCGGGTCACGGTCCGGGTGAACATCGACGTGGATCTGCTGGTCCTGCCCCTGGCAAGCCGCACCGCTCGGGGTGAGGGCACCGCCTGCAGCGAGCTGGGCATCACCGATGAGTTCCCAGCCGGAGGCGAGATCCTCCCCTGCTAGTCCCGCCGTGAAACTCACTACTGAGGAATGCAATTCCAGGTATCGTATTCCTCAATCATGGACAAGCCGACGCGCATCTTCGACCGCGACTTCGAGTGGCAGCACCTGGCTCGATTCGCGGGCCGAGCGGGCCGTGGGCCGCAGCTGGGGATCCTCTCGGGTCGGCGTCGGCAAGGCAAGACCTACCTGCTCGATGCGCTGACCGATCAGGTCGGTGGGCTGTACTTCGGCGCGACGCAGGCGACGGCGGCTGAGTCCCTCGCACTGCTCGCCAGCGCTCTCGGTGACCACCTCGACAGCCCGGTACCGCCGCGCTTCGCCGACTGGGACGAGGCGGTCACCTACCTGTACACGACCTCGGAGCTAGCCGACACCGTGGTGGTCATCGACGAGTTCCCGTACCTGAACGCCGTTGTGCCCGAGCTCCCTTCGGTCATCCAGCGTGAGGCCGACCGGGCCGCCTCACGCGGCCGGGGGCCATCGCTCCTGTTGTGCGGGTCCGCGTTGTCGGTCATGGGCCGGATCCTCGCCGGAGACGCTCCGCTGCGGGGACGAGCCAACCTCGAGCTCGTGGTGCGACCATTCGACCCACAGTTGGCCGCCAGCTACTGGGGGATCACGGATCCTCGACTGGCGGTCCAAACCCACGCCGTGGTCGGCGGGACGCCGGCCTACCGGGGCTTCGTCAACCACGATCGGCCGCGTGATGTCGACGACTTCGACGCCTGGGTGTTGCGCACCGTCCTGGACCCGGGCACTCCGCTTTTCCTGGAGGCGCGCTACCTCCTCGCCGAGGAGGTCACGACGCTACGTGAAGCGAGCATCTACCACTCGGTGCTCGCGGCCGTCGCCGCCGGCAACAACAGCCGTGGGGGCATCGCGGCGCATGTGGGTCGCAAGGCCACCGATCTCACCCACTACCTGAACGTCTGGGAAGACACCGGACTGCTCGTCCGGGAGGACGACCTGTTCCGGTCGGGGCGCTCCCGGTACCGGATCGCGGAGCCGTTGATCACGTTCTACGAGGTCGTCAGTCGCCCCCAATGGGGACGCCTGGAGGCCGGCCACGCCGGCACGGTGTGGGCGGATGGCAGGGCACGGTTCAGTGCGCAGGTGCTCGGGCCCCACTTCGAGCATCTGTGCCGGCAATGGGCGGAGCTGGCCGGCACCGACGTCTTCGGCGAGCTGGCCGGTGAGGTCGGAACGGGAGTGGTGGCCGATCCTGCCCGGCGCAGCCAGATCGAGGTCGATGTCGCCGTCCTCGCGCCGGCGCAGTCGAGCAGGCCGCGCCGGGTCCTGTCGCTCGGCGAGGCGAAGTGGGGTAAGACCATGACGCTGGCCCACGTCGAGCGCCTGCGACGTGCGGCGCAGCTCCTCCAGGCCCGCGGGTACGACACGACCGCCACCAGGCTGACCTGCTACAGCGGAACCGGCTTCGACCGACAGCTCACCGCCGCAGCGGCGGACGAGCCTCGGATCCAGCTGGTGGAGCTGGCCGATCTCTACAGCACCTGAGCGGGCGCGACACAGAGGTCCGGAGGCAGTGCACCGGCAGGGCGCGAAAAAAGGCGAGAGGAGCGGCTCCGCCGGGGCCGCTCCTCTCGGGGTGGGGGGATCTTGAAGGTCGGTGGTCAGCCGGTCAGGGCTCACGCATCGGGGAGCAGGTCGGCGCAGTAGTAGTTGTGGGCGTCCGGGACCCGGGCGCCGCAGGTGTCGCCATAGGCCTCGAAGTCCGAGCCGACCGGGCTGGCCAGGTAGAGGTCGTCACACGCCGTCATGCTGCCGTCGGCGCACTGCTGGGCCAGGTCCTCGAGCGCAGGGTCGCCGGTGGGGGGCGTTCCTGGCGGGCCGGCGGTTGCCGCGGTCTCCTCGATGGTGACGCCCTCGTGGTCGTCCAGGCCGCCGTTGCCGGGAACGTCGCCCGAATCGCCCGGATCGCCGGGAAGGCCGGGGGTCGTGTCGTCGACGTTGACGTCGATGCCGTCGTCGCCTCCCGGCAGGGTGGTCACCGGGCTGTTGTCGTCGGCTGTCGGGTTGTCGGTGCGGTTGCTGTCGGTGGCGGTCGGGGCGTCGTCGTCGTCACCGCTGGTGAGGAAGAAGGCGCCTGCACCGATGGCGGCCACGGCCAGCACCACCAGGACGATGATCAGAGCGGGGCTGGACTTGTTCCCCGGAGCCGGGGGCGGGCCCATGGGCGCCATGCCCTGGGGACCCCAGCCGGGAACCTGGCTCGGCGGCTGCTCGGGCGGCCAAGCCGTGGTGGGGGGCATCTGTGTTTCGTACGGGTTGTAAGACACGGTAAGTCCTCTCTCTCCACTGCATGAGGTGCATCAGGCACCGCGACTGCCTTACATCGTGAGGGCCGGTGGAGCCCCCGCCAGCGGGGTCATCCCGAACCGATCGGGGTGCCCATGGGGGATCGGGAGGGGGGACCCTAGGGGATCAGGGGCGCAGTGTGTCGCCGAATCTCGTCACGCGACGGCGATGCGGTCGCAGGGCTCGCCGCCGGATCGTCCGTCGCCCGAGCCGTCGTCGCCGGACCCGGACTCCGACCCGGATCCCGACCCAGCCACCAGCGAGGCCGTCGCCCCCGGTGTGGCCGGCATGGCGTCGTCGGGCTGGTGGAGCTCAGCAGCCACCTCGGGCCAGATGTCGTAGTACTGCACCTCGCCCGCAGTCCGGCGGTAGACGCCGGGCGTGTCGTCGCCGCTGCAGTCCCAGTCGCCGATGAACACCTGGTCGCCGGGCTCGCCCAGCTCGATGCGCAGCTCCTCGCCGTCCACCCGGATGGTCAGCAACATCAGCTGCCGCCCGTCGGCCAGCGCTTGCTCCTGGTAGACGCCGTAGGTCTGGCAGCCGTCGCCCTCGGGGTCGCCAGACACGATCTGGGCTCCCGGCTCGGCCACCGGCGGCTCGACCTGGGGGCACTCGTCGTTCGGTCGCAGCGGCCCCCGGATCAGGTAGAGCGCTCCGGCCACGATCAGCAGGACGAAGAATGCCCCGGGCAGGCGGTAGCGGCGGACCGGGGCCTCGGGGTCCCGACGCGGCGGCCGGGGACCGAAGGTCCGGGTGCCGCGGGTGGCGTCGTCCTCGCTCCCGACCCCGGCAACCGCGGCCGGCCCGCCTACCCCGCCCGGGCCGGCCACCACCCCCGCCGGCCCAGCCGGCCCAGCCGGCCCAACCGGCCCGAGCCCGACCGGCCCGGCCCCCGCTCCCGCCGCCGGTCCCGGGAGCACCAGCGACCGGTGTGGCACTGCTCCCCGCAGCGCCTGGGCGAAGAGGTCGGCGGACGGGAAGCGCTGGCCGGGCTCGCGGGCCATGCCCTGCTCGACCACCTGGGCCAGCGTGGGCGGCACACCCGGCTGGCCGGACAGCGGGTCGTGGATCCCGGCGTCGGCGGCCCGGACGACGGCCAGCGGCACCGCACCGGCGTACGGCGGCCGCCCGGCGAGCGCCTCGTAGCACACGACCGCCAGGGCGTAGACGTCGGTGCGGGGGTCGGGGACCGCGCCGTCCAGCACCTCTGGCGCCAGGTAGTGGGCCGTTCCCGTGATCATGTCGCTGGTCAGGTGGCCGAGCGTCCGGGCCACGCCGAAGTCGCCGAGCAGCGGCTCGCCGTCCGAGGTGAACAGGATGTTGGCCGGTTTCACATCGCCGTGGACCACACCCCGGCGGTGGGCCGAGGCCAGGGCGTCGGCGATCGGTGCCGCCACCGCGACCACTTCGCCGGGCGCCAGGCGCCCCCGCGAGGCCAGGAGGACCTCGAGCGAGCCGCCGGGTGCGTACTGCATGGCCAGCGCGAGCCCCTCGTCGTCGTCCAGGACCTCCAGCACCCGGACGATGTGGGGATGGTCCAGCTCGGTGAGGACCGTCGCCTCCCGCCGGAGCCGGGCCAGGTCGGTCGGGGTGCTGGCCGCTCCCCGCAGCCGCTTGAGTGCGACGACCTGCAGGACCGGTCCCTGCCGGTGAGCTCTCCACACCGTGCCGGATGCGCCCGCACCGATCTGGGTCTCGAGTTGGTAGCCGCCCACGCTGGTCATCGGCCCCAGCCTCGCACTGCGGGCCGATGACTGTCCGACGGGGCTCAGATGGGACCACCCCGCCTCGGTCGGTCCGTCCCCGGCGCCGCCGGCGAGGCCGGCGGGTGGAGGGCGGCGTTGTTGAGCCGGGTCTGCTCGGCGTTCGCATCCCAGATCGCCTCGTAGATCTGCATCGCCCCCCAGCTGGAGCCCTCCGCCCCGGCCTGGAACCGCAGGTCCAGCAGGTTCCAGGCCCGGTCGAACTCGTCGCGGTGGTGGCCCAGCCAGCCCACGATCACCTCGTCCTTCGGCGCGACACGGCCTTCCCCCTGCTCGCTGAGCTTCCGGCCCATGGTCGACAGGGCGTCCAGGGCATCACCGGCCGCCGTGTAGCCGAACCTCACCCGGGCGGCTCCCTCGACCGGTTGGACGATGTCGATGTCGGCCATCAGCGGGTGCTCCAGTCGTCCTCGTCGCCGTAGTCGTTCTTCTCGTCGGTGGCGTCCCGA
>Ga0075421_100006347_pt1 | contig 14409 bp, 8 predicted proteins | sample SoiMetdeltSBSDD5_FD_75292 | JGI IMG/M metagenome (GOLD analysis project Ga0075421, IMG submission 75292) | Bulk soil microbial communities from a Populus tree surrounding site in Tennessee, USA - Soil MetaG P. deltoides SBSDD5 | ecosystem: Environmental > Terrestrial > Soil > Tree plantation...
TCCACCGCATCTCGTCTAGTCGGCCGGAACTCGATTCGTCGAATGCTTCGCTGAACCATCCGGCAAACAGTGCCGCGGCCATGCCCCCCACAGTGCTAGCCTCTGGCGTCCTTCGCGCCCATGGACGGAAGGTACGAGAAGAAGTGGCGTGCGAGAGCAGGGGAATTGACGTGCAGACGCTGCAGATCAAGCACGGCTCACTGGGGATTCGGTTCGCGCTGGCACGTCCCCGGTTCGATAACACGGCGCGCGGCGGCGATCTGTTCGAACGCCTCTTTGGCGTCCTCTCACGGTACGGATTGTCGCTTGGCGACGTTGTGACGAGTCCGCCAGGCGGGCGGCTGGCCGACGACAGGATCGAATGCCAGCTCTACGATCGGGGCGTCATCGTGACTGTTGCTGTCGACGCGATATCGGTGGACGCCAATCTGTCCCGGGTCAATCACAAGCATCACCAGCCAGTCGTGATCGATACGTTCCGCGTCGTCGAAGCGGTCCTGGGCTCGCGGGACGGCGCCATCTATGAGGCCCAGATGTGCCTCGAGGGTCCGCTTGTTCCGGGGCCATGGACCGATGTGGTCGACGCCTACATCGCTCGCAAGCCTTGTCACGCGCTCGGCACGCCGCAGCGCCGGAGTGTCGGCTTCGAATACGACGGTCCGGACGGGACCACTTCGATCGATCTCGCTTCGTCGTCGAAAGTCGCCGAGGGGCTGTCGCTGACGACGCGGTTTACGTTTCCGGCCTCGTCGATGAGCGCCGCGGCGCTGCCGGATCGGTTCATCGCCAGGTTCAAGGGCGCGCTTGAGGCCCTTGAACTGGCCGTGGAGGACACCTTTACCGGCACGCGGAGCCTGACGCCGCCAGACCTCGTCCTCGCGCCGCTCTGACGCGACGGCGCCACAATTACCTGTACGGGCTCACCGCGCCATAGTCGGCGATTCGCCCGGTGTGTCGCCATCGGGCCGCCGCTCCGCCGAGCAGCGCGCGCAGATGCAGCGGGCGGACCTGGTCGAACGCATCGTTCGCGTGGCGGCCGCGGAATCCCGGATGGAACAGCACCTCCGTCACGCCGTGTGCGTGCTGTGACACGGTTTCTACGAACTCCGTCAGTCTCAGGCCCAGGTGCTGGCCATCGGTCGGCGCCTCGACGAATACGTCGGTGGTGGGGATGCCTTCATGACGGAGATCGTGTTGGAGCGCCGGGTTCATCTGGCGGACCGGCAGCGCATGGCGCTGCGCAACGCGCACGAGCGCATCGCGTATAAGGGGCCGCACGTGGACGTGCTGATGTGTATCGAGGTGAGTTGGGCGGCGGCCGACAAGCGTGCTGAACCGGGCGACCTGCGCCTCGAACTCCCGCTCCACTTCCTCGCCGGGCACGGCACGCTCGAGGCGCTCAAGCTCGGGAACAAGGATGGCGTGGTCCGCGGTGCCGCTGCGCCAGGCCTGGACAACGTCCAGGAGCGCCGGGAAAGCCGCGGTCAGCCGCGGTACCGCATCGCGACCGAGGACCAGCGCGGTTGTCAGCGACAGGTGAACGCCAACACCCAGCGAGCGACAAGACTGGACCATCGTGGCTGCGTGGTCGGCTGCCGGCGCGGCGACCAGGAAGCTACAACTGTTGAGTACGCCGCAGCGATGCGCCCGTAGAATCGCCCGGTTGACCGCGCGACTGTAGCCCAGGTCGTCGGCATGCACGATGAGCGTCGCTTCCATTTCCTTCTCCTCGACGTGCTCGCCGTTCAAACGACGGGTCGGCGGCGTCTTGAGACATCGCCGCGCCTGTTTCCCGCAGGAGTTCCGTGGCAGATTACGTCTGATCCTGCTTCGGCCGGCTGCGAGACGCCGTTACGCTGTGGCATCTGTTGCGCCGCGGTGGCGGCCGGTGAGCGACGATGCATTCAACGGACGATGTGAGCGACTGCGATGTCGTAGTGGTCGGTACCGGTGCGACGGGAGGTTGGGCAGCCAAGCAACTGACCGAAGGGGGCCTCCAGGTGGTGATCCTCGAGGCCGGACACGCGTTCGATCTGGAGGCCGACTTTCCATCGAGCGTCGAGCTCGCGGCGCTCGCGTCTGCCGGCACGCTCGCGAGCCGCGAGCGCATCGACCGCCGGTTTCTGGAGCGCCAATTCGTTCAATCCCGTCGCGGTGAATATAACGAGACGACGCGGCGCTGCTTCGTCGACGACGTCGACAACCCGTACACCACCCCCGACGACCAGCCTTTCGACTGGATTCGCTGTCGAACGCTTGGCGGACGGACCCTGCTCTGGGGCGGGCTCATGCCGAGGTGGTCCGACTACGAATTCAAAGCTGCGAGCCGCGATGGGATAGGTACGGACTGGCCGATCGGACACGACACGCTTGCGCCCAGTTATGAGGTCGTCGAGCGCTTCCTGGGGGTGCGCGGCGAGCCCGAGCACCTGCCTCACCTGCCGGACGGGATCTTCGCCAGCCGCTTTGCGCTGACTGAAGGAGAACAGGAGCTCAAGACGCGGGTCGAGGCGCGTTGGCCCGATCGCCGGGTCACATCGGTGCGCGGCGTCGCCGCCGGGCCGACGGAGTGGCTTCCCTATTTGTATGAGCACCCGCGCCGCTGGCCCACGTTCACGAGCGTGGGCTCGACGCTCGCGGCGGCCGCGGCCACCGGTCGGCTCGTCGTCCGGTCCGGCGCCATCGTGAGCCGGGTGGTGATCGACGAGCGGAATCCGGATCACGCGCGCGGCGTGAGTTATGTCGATCACCGCACTGGGCGCGAGCACATGGTCCGAGCAGACGCCGTCGTGTTGTGCGCGTCGACGATCGAATCGACACGGATCCTGCTCCACTCGGCGAGTCCAGTCCATCCGCGCGGTGTTGGGAACTCGTCGGGGGTGCTGGGCCGGTATCTGATGGACCATCCGGCGCTCGTCGTCGCCGGCGCCGCGCCATCGGCCTCGGCGCCGGTCGAGGGCGTGCACGGCATCCTGATTCCGAAGTTTCGAAACCTCGAGCAGCGGGAGAGCAATTTCGTCCGCGGCTACGGCGTGTTCGGATCGGTCGGACGCGCCGGGCCGATGGCACTGCTGTGCGCGATGTGCGAGATGCTGCCGCGGGTGGACAATCACGTCGAGCTCGACCGACTCACACGTGATGCGTGGGGCATTCCCAGCGTGCGGATCTGCTGCTCGTACTCCGACAACGAGAGGCGGATGCTCGAGGATGCCAGGCAGGAACTCCTGGCGATCGCGGCGACGTGCGGGTGGACGGTCGAGGCTTCCGTACCAACGCGCCCCGGGTGGTTCGTACACGACGTCGGCACGGCGCGGATGGGTTGCACTCCAAGCGACTCGGTGCTGAACGAGTGGTGTCAGTGCTGGGACGTCCCGAATATCTATGTCACCGACGGCGCCTGTTTCGTGAGCTCCGGATGGCAGAATCCGACGCTCACGATGATGGCACTGACGGTACGCGCTTGCGAGCACCTGCTCGCTGCGCTGCAGCCGCGGCGCCACGAGCCTACTGCGCACGGTGCGGTGGGTCGAAGCAGCGCAGCAGCACCTTGACCGCAGGGTTGTCCGCTGTGATGAAGCGCTGACGCTCGATGAACTCGTCGATGGTGGCTGGCGGCGGCCCGGCCGCGAGGCCAGCGCGCGATAGAAATATCTTCAGGGTTCGCCGATCGCTCACGTCGAGGAGTACCTCCGCGTCACACTGTTCGAGGCGCGACCGTACGAAGATCCGCAGCGCACGAGCGAAATCGCGGGCCGCCTGCGGCTGCAGCCGGACGAGACGGCAGCTCTCCGTCAAAGTCGAGTAGCTGATGCCGACGAGGTGCGCCCAGTCCTCGAGCGTGCGCGGGTCATGCTCGGCGTGACAGATCTTGACGACGTAGGCCGCCCACCGGTTCGCGGAAGATCCCCTGGGGTCCCGGGCCGTCGGCACAGCCGGCGGTCGGGCCGACCGAGGTGGTATGGCCGACGCATGGGAAGCGATAAGCGCTGCCAGTTCGTCAGGGGCGAGCGTCTTCTCGAGCACGTCGAGCGCACCGAGTCGCGTGGCATTGATGGCGTCCCGGATGCGGAGGTGTTCGCTCACCACGATGAACGGCACATCGAGGCCCTCGCGCCGAAGGCGCGTGACGAGATCGAGGCCCGACGCATCGGGCAGGCGCAGGTCGACGACCAAGAGATCGAAAGTGCTGGTCGTCGCCACCGCGAGTGCGGCGGCCGCCGAGGAGGTCGTCACCACCTCGAAGCCCTGATTGGCCAGGGCCGCCCCGACCATGCCGCACAGCGCGACATCTTCATCGAGCAGCAGGATCGCGACCCGGCGTCCCTGGAGCATGTCCGGCGCGGCGCTCCCGCGCGCGGACGGAGCGTCGCGGCTGGACGGCGCCGCGCTCGCGGCCGCCTCGAGCCGCCAAGACGCGGCAGCGGCCCTCAATCGGCCGCCAAGATCTGATGAGGCGTGATTCGACGACCGCCGTCCGATGCCGAAGCTCGATGTGGTCACAGTGTTCATCTGCTGTGAGTGATGCGGCCGACGCGGGAGCAGCATCGTCGCGATTCCGGTCCGGATGATTCAGTGGTGAGGATCGCGCGGCGCTGACCTGGCTTCGCGCGAACCACAGACCACATCTCCCGAGTCAGCGTTTCGGCCAGCATTCCACGCTCTTCTGTTTCGATGACTTGGCACGCACTGTCGCGGGTGACATGAGAGCGAGACCGCACTCGTGCCGAACGACGCGAGAAGTATTCTGGAGACCGTGTGGTCGTTCAAGCTTCACCACTTGGTCAGCACGTCATATTCCTTGGTCGGCCGTTGTTTGATTTAGTTTGCGATGCGTCGATTTACTGGACGCGTAGCACTGACGTTGTCGGACTCTCACGAAACTTCCGCCGTACAGATCCAGTTGCGTTCACAATTGTCGCGCTTCGACGATTCGTCATACCCGCGCTGAATCGCAGAGGAAGCGCGCTCTCGAATTGATCACGCGCGGCTGGTCCGGTCGGCGCGCGAGGAAGAGCATGAAATGAGACTCCATCACGTTGACGCGTGCAGCCAAGAACTGGCGGCTCGAGAGCGCTGCCTCCGTGCCGTCGCGAGCACGTCCGCTGTAACGGTCACGCGTGCTGGCCGCGACTGTCTATTCGTTCCTCGATGAGCCGCGTAAAAGCCGAAAGCGTGGGACAGACCAGTAGGTCGTGTATCTCCACGTCGACCTGCCACGTGTCCACCACGCGCGCCAGGACGCGCATGGCGACGGCCGAGTCGCCTCCAAGCTCAAAGAAGTTGTCGTCCGGGTCAATGTCCTCGACGTCGAGCAACTGCCCCCACAACAACGCCAGCGATGCCGCGGGTCCGCTGCCCTCGATATTCGCGTTCGTCAGCCGCCGGCTATTTGCCGCAACGCGTCGTGCGAGCTGTTGACGATCGATCTTGCCGTTCGCCAGCGACGGCAATCCGTCGTCGAAGAACTCGTATAACGACGGAATCATGTGCGGAGGGAGTATGGAACGTAGGTGAGATCGAATGCTGGACGCTGTGCACGCCTCCAACGTGGCGATACACGCCCTCAGTCTGGCGTCGTCGTTGCTCGTGCGGTCAAGCAGGACGACCGCTTGATTGACCGCAGGATGCCGCTCCAGGGCGAATTCGACCTCAGGGAGGTTGACGCGCCGCCCCCTGATCTTCACTTCCTGGTCTTCGCGGCCGAGGATTTCGAGCGCGTCGTCTGCTGTGAGCCGTCCGAGGTCGCCGGTGCGGTACATCCGTTCGCCAGACTGGGCGAACGGGTTCGGCACGAACCGTTCTGCCGTAAGCGCTGGCCTTGCCAGATAGCCTCGAGCGAGTTGTGAACCGCCGATGTAGACTTCGCCCTGAACCCCAGGTCCCGCGGGCGATAAATCGGGAGTTAGAACGTACACATCGGTCGTACGGAGCGGCCTTCCCACCATATGTCGGCCTTCCGCTTCGATCTCCTGCATGGAGATCCCGCCGCACGTCTCGGACAAGCCATAGGCATTCCACACCTGCACGCGTGGTAATTTCGTTTTCAGGCGGCGCACGAGCTCCGGGGTCACGATTTCGCCGCTGACGATCAACCGCTCCACACCGCCGAGGCGGGCGACGGCCTCCATGCTGTCGAGGACTGCTCGCAGCTGTGACGGCACCAGCATCACCGTACGCGTGGAATGGCGTTCCAGCACTTTAGCGAGCTCAAGGACGTTCTCCACCGCCTCGTCCGGGACGATGACGACGGAACAGCCGTGCAGCAACGGCAGCAGCAGGTCCCCGATGTGTGCGACGACCGCGAGCGAAGCCTTCTGGCAAGGCGCCTCCCTGGCCGCGTAGGTCACGCGTCGGGCGATCCGTTGCGCGATCGCGCGATGCGTCAGCACCACTGCCTTCGGTGCACCTTGCGACCCGGACGTGAAGATCACCGCGGCGACATTGTCGAGACACGCGCCGCCGCTCACCTGCACGTCGACGGCATCTGCTGCCAGCGCAGAAACATCGACGCGGAGGACATCGACCTCGCGCGGCCACTCGATGTCCATTGCGTCGGGAGTAGTCAGGACGATCGAGATGCGTGCCTGACTGATGATCTCGTAGAGGTGGGTCAACGGGTAACCAGCGTCAAGCGGTACGTATCCGCCGCCCGCGTTCAGGATGGCTAACATCGCAGCGATCGTGTGGGCGGATCGCTTCCCGTAGATGCCAACCAGCACTTCGGGCCCTACGCCACGTTCGTGCAGGAGACGCGTCCAGTAATTGACAGCGCGGTTCAACGCCTCGTACGACGTCTCGGACCCGGCGCACCGGACGGCGGTGGCGACGCCCATCTCCTTCGCTCTCAACTCGAACCATTCGTGGGCGCAGCGGAGCTCATTCGTACGGGCATCCGACAGGCGCAACGTGCTATCAGTCATGTCCAAACCGCGCTCAGCTGAGCGGCATCGCCAAGGGGATTTCTCAATACGCTGCCATCAGCGGTTGCACCGACGCGTGGAAGCCCTCAAGCAGAGCCAGAAACGGCTCGACCCCGGCACCATAGTGAGGCACGTGTCCTCCGTCCATTTCGACGAACTGAGCTCCGACAATCCTGCTCCGCAGCAGCTGCATGCCAGCGCGGTGAAACGGATCCGAGTTGCGGCCCTGGATGAGAAGGACCGGACACCGTAATGAATCAAGACGTCTCGGGTCGTCGCGGTGTCTGAACAATGCCTGACGAAAGCGCATATTCCACATGTACGCGCACATCATCGGCCAGCGCGGCGAGCGTGTCGGCTCGTAGTCTTGCTCGCCGTACGTCGCGCGGAGAAAGGCGGCATAACGCGTGGGCGTGAGCCTGCCTGCGTACCACGATTCGCGGCGAGTGATGACTCGCTGCAACTTACCGCTGAGGAGTCCACTCGACGAAAGCAACCAGGCGAGTCCCGGCTCGATCAGGACAAGGGAACGGACGTGCTCCGGGTAATCAAGCGCGAAGTCCAGCGCGAGCGTTCCACCAGCCGAATGGCCGACGATATCGAAGGGACCCTTCGCACCCGCTTCATTGAGCGCCACTCGCAGCGCGCGGTTCTCACTTTTGATGCTGTAGTCTGACGGCATCTCGCGCCGTTCGAGCGCCCAGCGGTTGGCGATGAGCTGATACGTGATCACCGGCCGGTTGCTGGCGACCTGGTCGAGGAACTGTCGCCATGTGGTCCAACCGGGAAGACTCATCGTTGGGAAGAACAGCACAGGCGTCCCTGAGTGTTTGTAAACAGTCCGTAGGGTGACCGCACCGGCGGCCGTCATCAACATGCGCTCGAAACGCGCTCGACTGACGCCAATCTGATGAACGAATCCGCCTACGTCCCACATTCCCCGCACCTCCCCAGGGCCCCGGCGCGTTCCTCGTCTGATCAACGAACCGTGGAGACGGATCGGCCGGCCGGTGGGCACAATGTGCTGCGCGATTCCGCTGTGTGTACCTGCGGCCGACCAGCACGTGATAACCGTCCTCCCCTCCCCTGCCTGCTCATCAACTGAAAATCGAAGATCGGGAGCGAATGCCTTGTAGGCATTTATCAAGTCGATCAAGCTCGGTGTTGCCGCAGCTTCGTCGTGATCAAGATCGGTGATGAGACACGGTTTCCCGAGCAGCTCGTCGAGGGCACCGTGATCGTCGTTGGTGCAGATCTCCTGAAGCAGGCGCGTGGACCTCGTTTTGTCGTCACGCAACGCCACACAGTTCATCGCGACTCGCCTGCTGCCGTTCGGGCGAGATGCCGATCGTACAGGAGTCATTGACGTACTTCGTGCGTCCATTCAGTCGCTGAATCACGATTGAAGAAAGGGACGAAACCTTTGGTGCGCCTTTCACGAGCCAACGCACGAGGAGCCCGGCGAGCGATCAGGACGACACGACAACCTTCAGCGTCAGCGCGAGGACCGAGTCTGGCACTATGATGCCCGGGCTGCAATCGTCGTCATTTGGCCTTTGATTGCAATCTTTGGTCGCATGAATGCGTCGACAGCATTGCCTTCGTCACGACTCGATTCGATTGGCCTTGGATTCACAAGCACTGCCGTGGAGCCGATCTGCCGAGGGCGGGAGTCGCGACGGCCCGGAGCGTGTAAATGGAACTTAAGCAAAGCGGGCACTGACGTACGTCATCGCTTTTGCACGCTGCCACACTTCATTTGCGACGAGTCTGCCACTTCTCTCACGTCGATTCAGGTGGCGAGCGATGACCCGAGACGACTCCGTCCCGATATCGCAGGCAACTCGATTCGTGTAGCCGAATGCGTTGTTACGGAAAACAGAGTAACGATCGTAGCCCAGCAGCGTCGCCCACTGTCCAGGCCGCTCCTCGATCTGGACGATGAGGATGCCATCGCACACCTGCTCCCACTCCGCGGTCGTGCCAATAAACTCGCTCAAGTCGGCGTAGATAACACGCAACCGACGGACCGGGGCAGCAGCTGCCATCTCCTGCTGATTCAGGGACACTCCTCCAGCTACGGAGTCCAGCCATTTGTTGAAGACACTTCACATCGGCCGTCCTCTCGTACGACTCGGGAGTCTCGACGTCAGAGCAGCCGGGCGCAACTACACAACAGTGGCCGCGGTTTCGTTCTCTTGGTCCTGCTTCAAGAGGATGGCGCGCACTACCCTCTCTGAGGCTCTTTGATGTCATCTCGTTCGACTCTGCGGCTCGCTACTTCGTCACCGAGCAGTTAACGGCGTAGGCGTTCGCGCGAAGTTTGTGAGTGCTCCTCGGGCTGGATTCGCACTGCATCGCCGCGACGGATGTTCACGATGTCTCCGGGTGAACGTCTCTCGCCCAACCCTGCACACATACCATCGGCTTGCAGATATATCATTTGTCCGATATAGTCCGCACATGCCCAAGCCTTTGCTCCCGGAACGGCCGATGGCGCCAGCGGTCTTTCACATCCTCATCGCCTTAGCCGACCAACCGCTGCACGGATACGGGATCATGCTCGACATCGCCGAGCGCAGCGGCGGCAAAGTCAAGCTCAGTCCAGGCACGCTGTACGGCTCCATCAAGCAGATGCTCGAAGACGGACTAATCGAAGAGGTTGCCGTCCGTTCCGCCGCCGACGACGAACGCCGTCGGTACTATCGGTTGACGCGTGAGGGGCGCGAAGCCGCCAGGCAGGAGATGGCCCGCATGTCGGCCCTGCTGAACCACGCTCGCCTGACCAGTCTCCGCTCGAACGAAGGGTGATGCGCGTGAAACGGTCTGAGCGAATCTATCGGCGGCTTCTGCGTCTCTATCCGGGTGAGTTCCGCGACGAGTACGGGCAGGAGATGACACTCCTGTTTCGAGCTCGCGCAACCGATGGTTTGCTGCGTCTCTGGTTCCAGGTGCTCGGAGACCTGCTGTTTCACGCTCCTCGGGAGCATTGGAGCGCGATGAAGCAGGATGTCAGGTACGCGGTTCGACAGATGCGGCGCGATCCGGGCTTCGGCGCGGCGGTGACCGTCACGCTCGCCGTAGGGATCGGCGGCACGACCGCGGTGTTCAGTGTATTTCAGGCAGTCCTGCTCGCCCCGCTCCCGTACGAAGAGGCAGGTCAACTTGTGCGTCTTTACCAGCATGAGGCCGACAAGCCCGCCACGCGAACCTATCTGACGGGCGCGTACTTCTCCGTCCTCCGCGAGGAAGCGACGTCCTTCGAAGCCGTCGCCGCGCTCGCCAACTATCGCGAGACCGCGGCAGACCTCGTGATTGATGGCCGCCCGCAGCGGATACGCGGGCTTCGCGTCACGAGCGACTACTTTCACACGCTTCGATCTGGCCTCTCGTTCGGGTCTGGGTTCGAGCGCGGGGACGAAATGGACGTCCGACGGGGCTCGTCGGTTGGCAGCCGGCGCGTGGTGCTGAGCAGCACCTTATGGCGTTCGAGTTTCGGGCAGGACCCGTCGGTCGTCGGATCGACGATTCGGCTCAATGGCGAACCGTACGAAATCGTGGGAGTTGCGCCGGACGGATTCGAGGATCCCGTCGTCGGGCCGGTGGACGTCTGGGCTCCCTACGGCCTCGGGCGGGATACCGATCCCGAGAACAATTCGCTGACGGTCATTGGCCGCCTGAAAAAGGGAGTCAGTCTCGAGCAGGCTCGTGAGGAGCTTTCGAGCCTGAGCCGCGCCATGAGAGAACGGTGGCCCGCCGTGCGTCTAAGCGCCGTGGATGCCGTTGCTCTGCGGGACGATCTGGTAGCTCCCGCCCGTGGCCCCTTGAATCTGCTGCTCATTGCCGTCGGCCTGGTGCTGCTCGTGGCGTGCGTGAACGTGGCGAATCTCCTGCTCGCGCGTGCGACGGGACGCATCGACGAGTTCGCGGTTCGCCAGGCACTGGGCGCTGGTCAGCGTCGACTCGTTCGTCAGATGCTCGTCGAGAGCCTCGTCCTGGCCAGCCTCGGCGGTCTTCTGGGCCTTGTTCTGGCGAGCATCGCGGTCAGCGTGCTCCGGGTGCTTGGTGAGGACGCCGTCCCGCGGCTCAAGGAAGTCGCATTCGATCCTGTCGTCCTCGGTTTTGCCGCGCTGGTGACGGTCGGCACAGCACTCGTGTTCGGCAGCGTTCCCGCATTACGCTTCGGGTACAGCGCTCCCGTCAGCGCCCTCCGCCAGCGATCGCGCACCACGGGCTCACGGGCGCAGGGACGTCTTCGCAGTGGGTTGGCCGCCGTGCAACTCGCACTCGCGTTGACACTCCTGACTGGCGCAGGAGTGCTGCTCGCCAGCTTCTATCGCTTGCAGCAGGTGGATCTTGGGTTTCAGGTCGACGACGTCCTCACATTCGAAGTGAACCTCCCGAGCGCCCGGTACGATGCGGCTCGTCGCGCCGCATTTCATGAGGAGCTTGCTCGGCATCTGCGGACAATTCCGGGTGTGGTCGCAGCCGGCGGGATTTCGTTTCTTCCCGCCACTGGCAGCTACCACGGGTGGAATACCTCGATACTCAGTGGCCCAAAGGCTGGGACGCAGGTGACAAAGCAAGACGGCTTCAATATCCAGCAGCGGACAGTCAGCGGAGATCTCTTCGCCGCGTTACGCATTCCACTGATTGCAGGGCGCACATTCGATGCGCGCGACCATGCCGACGCGCCCGCGCGCGCGGTGGTGAGCGCCAACTTTGCCCGAACTGCCTTTCCAGCGATGCCGTTCAATGCGGTTGTCGGACAGCGTATTGCCGCTGGCGGACGGCCGCCGCTCGAGATCGTCGGTGTGGTCGGCGATGTCGTGCTCGACGTGTACGGCACACCGTCGCTGGTTGTCTATCATCCGCATGCCCAATTTGCGCGCGACCGCAACTGGACACTCGCGCAGGTCGTGACCACCCGGCTCGCGCCAGAGCGCGTGCTCGCAGAAGTGGGGACGGTCGTCGCAGCATCAGATCCGGAGCTCGCGGTGTACCGCGCCGTCGCACTGCCAGACGTTCTCGGACGCGGAACGAAGCGAGAGCGATTCGCGCTCGTGCTCCTGGCGACGTTCGCGGGCGTATGTCTGCTGCTCGCCACAGTGGGTCTGTATGGTGTGCTGAGCTACGCTGTGCGGCAGCGAAGGCAGGAGATTGGGATCCGGATCGCGCTCGGCGCAACGGGCGCTCACGTACGCTTGGCCGTACTACGGCTGGCGAGCATCCCCCTCGGGGCTGGTCTCGTGGCAGGCGCCCTCGGTGCGCTGCTACTCGGACGCTGGTTGACATCGCTCGCCTTTGGCATCAGTCCGTCTGACCCTCGAATCGTCGTGGCCGCGGCTGCGATCCTTACGGCGACGGCCCTGGTCGCGGCCTGGCTGCCGGCACGGCGCGCGGCACGGATCGAGCCGAGGATCGCGATCCAGGAGGGATAGAGAGCGCCGAGCGATCCGCGGCAGTTGACCAACGGCCCGGAAGACAGGCCGTGGAGGCCAACCGGCGAAGCGAGCGCAGGCTGCCTCGGCGAAGATCGGAGGTCGTTCGAAGCAGCTCTACCCGGGATGAGCAGCGTTAAAGACGCGATTCGACGCTCTCATCCGCCGACACTTCAAGCGCCTTCCTGATCTTGAAAATCTCCGCACGGATTCGCTATCGATGAATCGCCGCCGTCCAGTTGAGAACGACGGTGAGCGGCGCCGCGCCGCTGGGCTTCTGCGGCATCGCGTTGACGAGGAAGCGCCGGCCGTCTTTGGTCACGGCGTAGACCTGGTTCAGCGCGAGTCTCCAGACGTTGCTCGAAAAAAGGGCTCGCGGCGGCCCGGCATCGAATGAACGTCCCGCGCCGACCGGGACTGCCATCATCGTCCCATCCGCGGCGAGATAGAACAACTCCCGACCGTCCGCTCGCCAAACCGGATGGGTCCCACCGTCTTTCGATACTTGCGATCTCGCCCCCGACCCTGGAAACGGCTGCACATAGATGTCCCTCTGGCCACCTGCGTTGCTCGTGTATGCGATCCAGCGCCCATCTGGCGAGAACACGGCCTGTGCTTCGATGAACGGCAACGGTGTCTCTACGTACGCAAATGGTTTCCGATCGCCGAATAGCGGAAGAATCCACACATCGGATCCCCGACTCGTGTATGCGATGAAGCCATCCTTGGACCAGCCGCTCGGTGTCACCGTGAAGTTCCCGGGCCTCTCCAGAAGCAATTCGTCTCCGCCGGTTCCATCGCTCAACGTCTGACGCAGGGCGACTGGCTGTCGCGCTCGTGACGATTGGAACGCGATCCGCGTCCCGTCGGGCGACCACACCGGCGACACGTCAGCTCCCGGATGGACGGTCAGTCGGGACCTGATGTCACGGTCGATGTCGATCAGCCAGATGTCGACGTTTTCCGGAGTGCCTGTTTCCAACGTGACCGCAACGCGGCGTTCGTCGGGTGACAGAGCGAGGCCGGCATACGGAGCTGCGTCACCGAGTGTGCCGAGCGCATGACCAGTGCGATCGAACCAGGTCAACTGGCGTGGCACGTCGGCGGCGGCCTGTCCGTACACCAGCGTACCGTTTTGCGATGCCGACGCACCGACGTAGCGGCTGCCCTCCGTGGTGACACGCTCGGCCAAGGGAAAGGCATCGCCTCGCAGCTGACGTGTCTCGAGGTCGAACGGCCGGGCCATCAGGGTTCCGTCGAGCGCGAATATCACATGGCCGGAAGCGTATGACACTGACGACTCGGCCTGAAACAGCGTGACATCGTCGCCCGGCCGGTCGAGCGAGCCGATTCTGATGATGGCCGGTGTCGAGGCGGGACAGCACACACCCGTGACGGCCGTGTAGAAGAAATGACGGCCATCGGGAAGAAAGTGCGGCCACCTGTGGGCGTCTTCCCCGGCCGTCGTGTCGAGGTTCGTGACGCGCGTCGGCAGCCCGCCGGCGCTCGATATGCGCCACAGGCCATGTTGGGGCGCCCCCGGCGCGAACAGAATCACATTGTCGTGGCCCCAACTCCCGCCCATAGAGGTCGGTGCATCGGCCAACACGGTCGGAGGTCCGCCGTCGATGTGAACGGTCTTCAGCTTGCCGTTCGCGAAGAACCCGATGGAGCGGCTGTCAGGCGACCAGAAGGGGAAGGTCCCGCTCTCGGTTCCGCGAATCGGCGTGGCTTCGAGCGTTGCGACCGGTCGCAGCCAGATTTGATATGCGGCGCCGGTGCGTGCGACGAAGGCGATGTACCGGCCATCGGGCGACACGGCGAGCTGTGTGGCCGTGCCGCTGCCACCGCGAATCGGACCGCCGAACGACGCATTCTCCGGCGGCGCAACGGTGAACCGTGCGAGACCCGCTCCTGAGACGAGCCCACCGTCGCGTCGCAGTGCGATGGCCGCGGTCGCGATCAGTCCAATACCAAGCAAGCCGGCAACGAGCCATGGCAGACGACTCGATCGCGGCGGTGGTGACACCGCATGTAGCTCAGCCACG
>Ga0075421_100006349_pt1 | contig 14408 bp, 14 predicted proteins | sample SoiMetdeltSBSDD5_FD_75292 | JGI IMG/M metagenome (GOLD analysis project Ga0075421, IMG submission 75292) | Bulk soil microbial communities from a Populus tree surrounding site in Tennessee, USA - Soil MetaG P. deltoides SBSDD5 | ecosystem: Environmental > Terrestrial > Soil > Tree plantation...
AGGCCGCCATGAAACGAGTCATCCGGGGCCGAGACGACAGTCATTTCCAGGGGCCCGATGTACTTGCGGAAGATCCGTCTGGCGCGCCGTGTGTGGAAGTCGCTTGTGATCAGGAGGAAGCTGGAGCAACCGCGCCTGCGCAATTCCGCGACGACGATCTGGGCTTCTTCATCGGTGGACGAAGCCTGCATGGGAAAGCGGATGAAGGAGGTTTCCGGATAGCCGCGCGCAACGGCAAACTGGATCGCCAGGTCCGACTCGGGAATCCCGTAATGCTGCGGTGGGCCATCCACCAGCGCCGCGGGCACAAAGCCCTTCCTCACAAGCTCGCCGCCTTTTAGAATCCGATTGCCACGCCAGTCCCCGGCCAGCACGACACCCAGATCGGCCCTGCGCGGCTCTTCGGCCTGAATCAGGAACTCGCCTGCTTTGCGCATCCAGTACGTGCGCGTGAGCGCCACCACGGCCAGCAGCAGGAACACCCCCAGCAGCAGCTTGGTTCGAAATCGCATGGAGCGGCGGCTAATTCTCGTCGCCGCTGCGCGAGTCGAAATGGCCCACGGCTTTCAGGCGCTGATAGAGGCGTTCGACTTCGGCTTCGTCTTCGGCGCTCATCAGGGGATACTTCGGTGATTCCAGCTTTGGGACTCCAGCCGGCCGGCCGTTTTCACCCTGCACCCGCTCCCCCCAGAACTCCCGATGCGGCATGCCGTCCAGCAAAGCCGCTTGCGCATGACGGTGCAGCAGACCGAGCAGCCGGTGATTGCTGTCCAGGTCGCCTGGGAAAATGAGCCACACTTTCTCCTCCGATTCGAGCGTCAGCGAAAGGATGAGCGGCTGCACCCAACCGGTCGTATCCACGCGCTCCACTTCGCCCCACTGAATCTCGCGTCCGCCGATCTTCAAAAGGCGGTCGCTGATCTCAATTGGGGGCCGGAACGCCAAGGCGAACAGAATGCCCGCGCTAAACAGGAAAAGAAACGCGGGAACGTAACTGGGAGTCCACTGCCAAGCCAGCCAGCCGCACAAGATCGCCAAGACGAGGGCGATAATTCCCACCGCCAGGTAGTTGCGAGATGGAGTAAAGCGAGTCATCAAGCCACCGACATCTCTAGCCTACTCCCGCACACCCCCCGCCGACAACCGTCTCCACCATAGGAAAAGGTAATGGACCCCGCTGCCCGTGGTCGAGGCCGCACAGACGGCGAACATCACCACGGCGATCCATGACACATCGCCCAGAAGCCAATCCAGGAGGTGCGCATGGTGGACCATCGCCGTGAGTGCCGTGCAGATCTGCACGAACGTGCTGAGCTTACCCCAACGCGAAGGTTCAAACGTCCGCACACGGCCTGTTGCCATCGTGATTCCGGCGAGAAGTAGAATCAGTACGTCGCGGCCAAAAATAATCACAACGAGCCAGCTTGGAACCGCCCCCACCCAACCGAGGCTTGCGTAAACGGTCACCAGCAGAAGCTTGTCGGCAACCGGATCGAGAATCGTGCCGAAACGCGTTGTGAGATGCCACCGCCGGGCCACCCAGCCGTCTATCGAATCGGTGATGGCAACAATGAAGAACACCCACATAGCGGTCGCAAAGCGGCCATTGAGAATCGCGTGGGAAATCCACGGGAACAGGGCAATGCGGCTGAAGGTGATGACGCTTGGCAGCGCCAGGGCGGCTCTCATGCGATAGCGATTCGTGGTTAGCTCACCAGCGAGTGCGCAACGCGCGTCGCAAGCTGGTCAAAACTCAGAATCTCATAGAGCGAGGAGTCGGACATGATCTTCGACACCAGCGCTACATGCATGGCATGCCCGGCGCGCTCGGCGATCACGTGCCCGAGGAGCGGCCGGCCGATCAGCGCCAGGTCGCCTATCAAGTCGAGCGCCTTGTGACGGCACGGCTCGTCCGTGAAGCGTAGACCGCCGTCGTTGAGCACCTGCGTTCGATCGAAGCAGACGGCCGATTCGAGGCTCGCACCGCGAATGAGACCCATATTCCGCATCTGGTCGAGTTCGTGTTGGAAGCCAAACGTCCGCGCCGGAGCGATGTCGGTGGCGTATCGTTCCGGCGTGACCTCCATCTCGAGCGTTTGCCGCCCCACCATGGGGTGCTCGAAGAAAATGTCGCACGTGAGCAGGAAGCGGTCGCTCGGCAGAATGGTGATGCGCTTGCCGTTGCCCTCCACGCTGACCGGTGTCTTAATGCGCAGGTAGCGGCGGCGGCGGCGGTAGGTGCGCACTCCAGCCGACTGGATCATCTCCACGAATTGCCGACCCGAGCCATCGAGAATCGGCACCTCCAGGTTGTTGATCTCGACATAGGCGTTGTCGATCCCCATCGAGTAGAAAACGCTCAACAAATGCTCGGTCGTCGAGATCAGCACCCCCTGCCGCATGAGGCTGGTGGCATAGCTGACCTTGGCCACATGCCGCCAACTGGCGGGGATTAAGAAATGTTCAAGATCTTTGCGAACAAAAACGATCCCCGTACCTGCCGGCGCGGGGCCAATGCGGATAGAGACAGGAACCCCGCTATGAAGCCCAACCCCCGACACCTCGACGGAGCGTTGGACGGTTGTTTCGTATCGCAAATGTATAACTCCCGTAAGCGGATTGAACTACCACCCAAAAAACCTTCCTACACTAGCAAGTCAGACGCCGAATTGGAGGTATTTGAAAACAATAGGTCAGAGGAGTCCTGGACGTGTCCCAACGGCCACAGGTTGCAGGGGGTAGTGTGGTTGTATAGCAGTGATATACCATTGCTTTACGCGGGAGTGGCAAAAACATGGGTCACGCTTGGCCCCAGCTAAATTTTGCCTTCAAACCCGATCGTTTAGCCGGAAATCCACGCCGCCGCTCACTTCCGCATGCCGATCGCGGTTCCCGGCGTGACGAATACAAAGGCGGTGTCCGCGGGTACCGGCACGGTGGCGGTGCTGCTGAAGGACGGCACCCTGCGGACCTGGGGGCACGATGGCTGGGGCAATGCGGGCATCGGAACTTTTGGCGGATATCAGATGAAGCCTGTGAAAGCGAAGCTGGCCGGCGTCGAAGGCGTCTTCATGGCGGGGTCGCGCTGCTTCGCCATTGCCGGCGGCCAGTTGTACGTTTGGGGATTCGGGCATTCCCGCATGCTTGGTGTCATGAACAAGCATCTTTACGTGCCTACGCTGTTCGTGACGCCGTGAGCGGGCGGCGGCGCGAGCCCTATCCTCCACCCCTATCATGGTAGGGACATGGCGAGCCCCCGGCTTTTTTTGATCGACACATTTGGATTTCTGTTCCGAGCCTTTCACGCGCGCGCAAGGACTGGCGCGCCACCAATGCGCACGCAAGGCGGTGTGCCGACCGAGGTTGTCTACATCTTCAACGCTATGTTGAAGAAGCTTCGCGCAACCCACCAGCCCGAATACATGGCCGCGATCTTCGAGAGTGAAGGCCCGAACTTCCGCACCGAGCAGTTCGCCGAATACAAGGCCAACCGCACGGAGACTCCGCCCGAGTTCATGGCGCAGATTCCGCACACGCGGCGCCTTCTGGAAGCCCTGCGCATTCCGCTTCTGGAATACGACCGCTACGAAGCCGACGACGTCATCGGCACCATCGCGCGGCGTGCGTCCGAATCGGGCGTCGACGTCGTCATCGTTTCGAGCGACAAGGACATGCTGCAACTGGTGAATGACCGCGTGTTCATGCTCAACCCGGCTAAGGACGACACAATCTACGACGCCGCGAAAGTCGAGGAGTTCATGGGCGTGCCACCGAACCGTGTGGCCGACCTACTGGCGCTCAAAGGCGACTCCGTCGACAACATTCCCGGCGCTCCAGGCATCGGCGATAAGGGAGCAAAAGATCTGATCGTGAAGTTCGGCTCCGTGGAGACGCTGCTCGAGCGCGCGTCGGAGGTCGAACGCAAACAGTATCGCGAGAGCCTGCTGAACAATCGGGCGCAGGTGGAGCTGTCAAAAAAGCTGGCAACCATCGACACTCAGGTGCCGATCGAATGGACGCTGGAATCCTTAGCCATTCAGCCGCCTGATACCGAGACGTTGCGAGGGCTCTACAACGAACTAGAGATGTTCTCGGCTCTGAAAGATCTCGACTCCACCTGCGTTCCGGCGACTGCAACGACAGCGGTAGGTGAAATGGACGCCGCCGCAATTGAAACCGCTGAAGCGCTGAAGGAGTGGCTGGCCGATGTCGAAGCTCCCGTGGGGATTGTGACTGGAGCCATGCAGTTCGGACTCGCCGCGAAGGGCCGCTGCGTGTCCGCATCGGAGTCGTTGCTGTCCAAAGTCCCGGCGGAACTCGAGTATGCCGCCTATGACGCCAAGTGTCTGCCGGCCAGACTCAGCGCCGCGCACGATGTGCTGCTCTACGAGTTTCTGCTTACGGCCGATCCAGGCGGATGCACGTTGGGCGCGATGACGTCGCGTCACCTGGGCCGGGCAGCCGCAACCAGCGTGGAGTACGCTGCGGCCGACGTGCGGGCTCTCGCCATCAAGCTCAGCGCGGAGGTGGAAAAAGAAGGGCTGCGAAAGGTGTATGAGGAGATCGACCGGCCTCTTACGCGCGTCTTGGGGACAATGGAACGCACGGGCATTCGTGTGGATCAGGCGGCGCTGGCATCCCTAGCGCTGCGCATGGAATCCGAAATCGAGCGCGTCAGCGGGCTCATCTTTGAAATCGCCGGTCGCCCCTTCAACATCAACTCGCCGCCCCAATTGGGCAAAGTGATGTTCGAGGAACTCGCCATCCCGGCCATGGGCCGTACCGGCAAGACCAAGAACTATTCCACTGCCGCGGACGTGTTGGAATCGCTCGCACTCGATCATCCAATCGCCGCGCACGTGCTGGAGTTCCGGCAGTTGACGAAGCTGAAGGGTACCTATGTGGACGCGTTGCCGGCGCTGATTCGCCCGGACACGGGCCGCTTGCATACGACGTTTAACCCTGCCGGTGCGGCGACGGGACGCCTCTCCTCCTCGAACCCGAACCTGCAAAATATTCCGGTGCGCACCGAGATGGGCCGCGAGATCCGTGCGGCTTTCGTTCCCGAACCGGGCTGGACTTTGGTGGTGGCCGACTACTCACAAATCGAACTGCGGCTGCTCGCGCACTTCTCGAGAGACCCCGTGTTAACGGAGTCGTTCCGCAACAGCGAAGACATTCACACACGCACCGCTGCCGAGGTGTTCGGTGTGATGCCGTTGATGGTGACGAGCGAGATGCGACGCAACGCCAAGGCGGTGAACTTCGGCATTGTCTACGGACAATCCGCCTTCGGCCTGGCGGCACAATTGGGCATCCCACGCGGCGAGGCCGACCGCTACATCAAGAACTATTTCGCGCGATATGCCGGCGTGAAGCGTTGGATCGACGAGACGATCGCCCAGGTTCGCGAGGCTGGCTTCACTCTCACCTTGCACGGACGGCGACGGCCGATTCCCGATATGGACGCGCGCAACCCCAACGCGCGCGGGTTCGCCGAGCGTACGGCGGTGAATACGCCGCTGCAAGGCACGGCGGCCGACATCATCAAGTTGGCCATGATCCGGATTCAAATGCGGCTGGAAGCAGAGGGTTGGCGTTCACGCATGCTCTTGCAGGTGCACGACGAGCTTGTGTTCGAAGCGCCTCCTGAGGAGGTGGACAAGCTGAAAGCGATGGTGAAGGAGTTGATGGAGGGGGCCTGCGCACTTGACGTGCCGTTGGTCGCCGAAGTGGGCACGGGAGATAATTGGCGCGATGCTAAATAGGGCAATCGTGGCGGCGCTTTTCGCCCTGCTTTCGGCCTGTTCGGGCGCGAAGGAGGAAGCGAAGCAGGCGGAGGCGCCGAAGCCTGCTGCTCCGCCGCCTGCTGAATACAAAGTCCGTTTCGAGACAACGAAAGGGCCATTCGTCATCGAGGTAAAGCGCGAGTGGGCCCCGCGCGGCACGGATCATTTTTACGAGCTGGTGTCGTCGCGATTTTATGACGGCACTCGCTTCCATCGCGTCATCCGCGGCTTCGTCGCCCAGTTCGGCATCAACGGTAATCCGAAGACGAACTCGATTTGGTCGGCGACCTACATCCCCGACGAATCACCCGCGCCACCCAAGCGCCTCAAAAACAAGAAAGGCACGATCACGTTCGCCGTGCGCGGGCCCAATACGCGCGCCACGCAGGTGTTCGTCAACCTGCGCGATAACCTCGACCTCGACGAATCTGGCTTCCTCCCCTTTGGCCGTGTTATGGAGGGAATGGACGTCGTCGAGAAGCTCTACTACTCCTATGGCGAACTGATGCCGCGCGGTTCGGGGCCGGATCCCGAGAAGTCGGAGATGTTGGGTGAGACGTACTTCGCAAGAACGTTCCCGAGGCTGGACAAGATTGAGAAGGCGGTGGTGGTGAGATAGGAGCGCCTATGGACCACCGCAGTATATCTGGACCGAGGGTTTCGATCGTTACGAAGTGCAGGGCTCCCAATGCCCGACGTGCCAGCAATCATCAAGGACTTTGGGAATCGAGGAGCACATCCAAGCGAGAGCACCATCCCAGGCGACGATGTCGAAGTCGAGTTCGAAGAGGCCCAGTGACTGATCGAAATTCTTGAGCGGCTATTCGAGTTTGAATTTATCGGGCCCCGTCTGACAGAGGAACGCCGGCAAGGATTCGACAAGAAACGGACCAAAGCCGGCAAGTTTCCTTACAATATTGATCATGGTCACGCTAAGCGCACTAAGGGACGAAAAGCGGCCAGAGATTTTGCGCCTGGCCGCACGGCATGGCGCGAAGAATCTCCGTGTGTTCGGATCGGTCGCACGCGGAGAAGCGACTGAATCGAGCGACCTAGACCTTCTCGTGGAGTGGGAGCCGGGGAGAAGTCTCCTGGATCACGTGCGCCTCGTGCAAGACTTGGAAGCGTTGTTGAATACGCGAGTCGAGATCGGAACGGAGCGCTCCTTGCATCGGCTGGTGCGGGACCGGATTCTTAGCGAAGCGACGCCACTGTGAGCGACGACACTCTCTATCTGGAGCACATCATCGAGCGCTGTGAGCGCGTGGCCAGATCGATTGCCTCAGGTAGAGACGAGTTCTATGATTCGGAGGAAAAGCAAGACGCCATCATCCGGAACATCGAGGTGATTGGCGAGGCGGCACGAGAGGCGATTGCCTCGGTCGACTGGCGCGCCGTCTGTGGTATGCGGGACGTGCTTATCCATAATTAATTATGTAGGCGTCGATCTTGAAGAAGTTTGGAACGTAGCAGTCAACGACCTTCCAAAGTTAGAGAGCGATTTGAGGAAACACATAGAGAAAGCGAAGCTCTGATCATGATCCGTCGCAGAGGATTTCTCGCTACTCCACTAGCCGCACTTCCGGCGGCGCTGGCCGCCGAGGCTGCCGATGGCCGAGTTTATGCGACCGGAGACGGCATCCCGCATACACCTGAAGAGTATGTGCGTCTGTTGGTGCAACTCACCAAAGATGGTGCTGTGGTGCCGGACAGTTACTCCAACGGGGGCGTGGTCGAGAAGCTGGAAGCGCGGATGGCGCAGGCGCTCGGGAAGGAAGCGGCCGTGTGGCTGCCCACCGGCACGCTCGCCAACCAACTGGCGGTGCGCTTGCTCGCAGGCGAGCGGCGGCGCGTGTTGGTGCAGGCCGAGAGCCATCTATTCAAGGACTGTGGCGATTGCGCGCAGACATTGAGCGGCCTCCATCTGGTCCCACTGGCGCCGGGCAAGGCGACCTTCACAATGAAGGACGTGGAGGCGGCGGCGAACGACGCGCGGACGGGCCGTGTGTTGACGCCGATCGGCGCCCTACAGATTGAGACACCCGTGCGCCGCCGGCGGGGTGAACGCTTCGACTTCGAAGAAATGAAGCGGATCGCCGCTTGGGCGCGCGCAGAGAAGATTGGTCTGCATCTCGACGGCGCGCGGCTGTTCCTAGAAGCAGCCTACACGGGCCACGCCGTGACTGAGTATGCCGCACTGTTCGATACCGTCTATGTGTCGCTCTACAAGTATTTCAATGCCGCAAGTGGGGCCGTTTTGGCCGGATCGAAAGCGTTGCTTACCGATCTCTTCCATACGCGGCGCATGTTTGGCGGGGGACTACCGCACGTGTGGCCGTATGCCGCCGTTGCGCTGCACTATATGGATGGGTTCGAACGTCGCTTCGCGGACGCCGTGAAAAATTCCGAAGCCGTGATTCAAGCGCTCCAACGCGACTCCAACTTTGGTGTTGAACGAATCGACGGAGGCACAAACATTTTCCGCATGCGCGTGTTTGGCGTAAACGCGCCTGTTTATCAAACAAGACTCGCCTACGCGGGCGTGACCGTAGCCGATCCGGTTGCTGACTGGTTCACGATTCAGGTGAACGAAACCTGGGCGCGCGCGACGGCCGCCGAGATCGTGCAGAGATTCGTGAAGGGATTGGGATAAAGTAGAAACACCTATGGATCGCAGAAGCTTTCTCTCTACCACCGCCGCGACGCTCGGCATCACGGCGAAAATGCTGGCCGATACACCGATGCCGATGGAGACACTGGGCAAGAGCGGATTGAAAGTGTCCAAGTTTTGCCTGGGCGGCTTTCACATGCGCGTGCAAGGCGAGGAGAACGGTGTCCGCATCATCAAACGCGCGCTCGAACTGGGCGTCACGTTCTTCGATTCCGCGGCGAAGTATCACAAAGGCGAAAGCGACGTCACCTACGGCAAGGCGCTGTCGCCGAGCGAGCGGCAGAAGATCATCCTCATGTCGAAGGCGGAACTGCGCACGAAGAAAGAAGCGATGCAGCAGTTGGAGACGACGCTGAAGCGCATGAACACGGACTACCTCGACCTATGGCAGTGCCACGAGGTGGCGCGGCATGACGAGGTCGACAAGATCTTTGGTCCGGGCGGCTCGCTCGAAGCCTTTGTCGAGGCCAAGAAGCAGGGCAAAGTGCGTCATATTGGCTTCACGGGCCATCATGACTACACGGTGCATCAGCGGCTACTCGACGGCTACGAAGGCTGGGAGACGGTGCAGCATCCTGTCAACCTGATCGACCCGCACTACCTCAGCTTCATCACAAACTTCCTTCCGAACGCGAAGAAGAAGGGCCTCGGTCGCATCGCCATGAAGTCGAACGCAATCGGCGAGATCACCAAGAACAAGGTGGCCGAAATCGATGACTGCCTCCGGTTCTCCTGGTCGCAGGACATTCACACGCTGGTATCGGGCGTGGAGACGACTGGGCAACTCGAGCACAATGTGAACGTGCTGAAGACACTAACGCTGATGTCGAAAGACGAGCAGCGGATACTGTTGCACAAGACCAAGCAGGGCCAGTATGGCTCGAAGATCGAACGCTACAAAAAGCCCGAAGCTGGCGCCACGCACCGCGTGCATGTAGACGGGGAACTTGCGTAATCACTTCTGATCGAACAGCCCCTGGCGATTGATGTGTTCGCCTTTGAAGATAACGTCAGAAATGCGTTCGGTGGCGGCGATGTCTTGTAGGGCGTTGCCATCGACGATGAAGAGGTTGGCCTCGTGTCCCTTGGCGATGAGGCCTAGGCGCTTGTCCATGTCCATAGCGCGCGCGGCATCGTAGGTTGCTGCGCGAAGGGCTTGTGAAGGCGTCGCGCCGGCCCTCACCCACGACGCCAACTCCTGATGGATCGCCACGCCGTGCAGAATTGCGAATGCGCCGGAGCCCGTACCAATGGCTACGGCGTCGGGCTTTGCAAGCGCCTGGCGCAGCGATTCCTGCGCGGTGGCAACGCTCATCGGGATCTGGAAGTACGGTTGCAAAAAGGCGGGCGATTTGGCGATGGCAGCGCGCGTGGCGGCGAGTTCGCCGGCAGGGGCGACCTGTTGCGCGAGCGATCCGGAGAGCGCGGAGGATTGTCCCGTGCGAATCGCCTCGAGTGTTTCGCGCAGCGCAAGTGCAGGCATCAAGGGATTGCGGCCGTCTGGGACAAGCTTGGCGAGCGGGCGCTGGAGTGCCTCCTGCATCGAGGCCGCTCCGGGAACCTGCGTCGTGGGCTGTCCAATGGCCATCGTGATTAACACCTCGGAGCCCAGGCGTTCTCCGCGGTTTACTTGGCCCGCAACGGAAAGTACGGCGTTATCGAGAATGCCACCGGGCCTAACGGCAGTGACACCCGCATAGAGGTGAGCGGCAAGGGCCCGCTGAGTGGTCTTTTCAGGATCGTATTCGTTCGGCTTTGCGAGCACTCCGCCGGGCGAGCCGAGATGCACGTGCAAATCCAGCAGGCCGGGCAGGACGGTCTTGCCGGCGGCTTCGATGAGCTCCGCGCCAATGGATTCGTGGTCAGGAGGCGCGCCGGTGTAAATCTGTTCGATACGGCCGTCTTTCGTGAGAACGCTCGCGTTCTCAAGGACCGTGCCATCGCCGACGAAAATACGGCCGCCACGGATGAGCCGTGGGTTGCTGCGGCGGAGTTGCCGGTCGAGCAACTTCGATTCGGTGATGTGTTCACGCGAATAGGCTTGGTAGCCGCCCATGACGATGAACGGCAGGAGCACGCCCACGACCCACAGCTTGGCATTGCGCTGGATCTTCTGTTCCTTTTCCCAGCGGAAGAGCTTGAGGGCGATGAAGGTGGCAAACGCCGTACATGCCGCCAGCGCCGCCAACGGTCCGAGGGCTTCGAGAATGCTGTCGCCACGCAGCAGAATGCGCTGAATGCCGGTGTTCAAATAGGCGGCGGGCAGGAACTGAGACGCCACCTGCATGTAGCTAGGCAGCGAGCTGATGGGAATGGTGGCGCCACTGATGAACAACATCGGCATGTAAAGAAGCTGAATCAAGATGTTGCTCTCACCCATTGAATTCGCTACCGAGGCGATGATGAGGCCAAGTGCGCGAAACGTGCAGATGCCCGCGCTGAGCAGGATGAAGAGCGAGAACGGACGCTCCGGCCACGGCATGCCATAGACGAGACGGGCGAGGCCGAGAATGATCGCGACCGCCGGGATGTACAACACCCAACCCGCGACGATGTTGGCGACCAGAATCGGGAGTGGCGAAATGGGCGTGACCTGATAGCGGCGAAGAATATTAGCCTCGCGTTCGGCAACTGTGCGCATACCCGCGCCGAAGAGGCCGTTGCCGAGGACGCCGATGACGAGGACCATGGCGATTACGCGCGTGAGCGTGCCGCCGGCCCGCGCGCCCATGAACTGACCGAAGGCGAAGAAGAAGACAAGCGGGAAGAGGAAATTAAAGAACAGCACATTGCGCTCGCGCAAGGCCAGCTTCAGCGTAACGGAGATCAGTGCAAAATAGGCTTTCATAGGAATGCCGCGCGGCTATTCGCGCAGCCTCTTTCCGGTGAGTTCGATAAAGACGTCTTCGAGAGTGGGCCGCTTCAGATGGATATCGGCGAGGCCGACGCCCTGTTGATCGATCCACTTCACAAGTTCGACCACGGTGCGGGCGGGATGCGGGCTGGAAACGGTAAGCATGGTGCGGTCGTCGCTCCAGTGCACCTTGTCGGCACCGATGGAATCGGGCGGCGTTGCGTTATCGAGCGGCCGTTCGACGACGATCTCGATACGCGAATGGCCGAGGGTGCGTTGTTGAATTTCACGCGGCGAGCCCAGGGCGATGATGGAACCCTGGTCGATGATGGCGACACGGTCGCACAGCCGCTCGGCTTCTTCGATGTAGTGAGTTGTGAGAAGGATGGTTCGCTTTTCGGCTTTCAGCTCTTCGATCAGCCGGTGAATTTCCAGGCGCGCCTGCGGATCAAGCCCCGTGGAGGGCTCGTCCAGGAATACCAATTGCGGATCGTTAATCATCGCCAGGGCGAGCGCCACCCGTTGCTTCTGCCCACCGGAAAGCGTGCCGTAGCCGGAGTTGCGCTTGTCCCATAGCTGCAGCCGCTTCAGCAATGCATCGCCATCGACGTTGCGCGAGTAAAATGCGCCGAACAGATGGAGGGCCTCGGATACAGTCAGTCTATCCGGCAGGTTGGTGGCCTGCAGACAGACGCCGATGCGGTCCTTCAACGCGGATGTTTGCACCATCGGATCGAGACCGAGCACGGTGACCTTGCCCGCGCTGCACTGGCGGATGCCTTCGAGAATTTCGACGGTCGTCGTCTTGCCCGCACCATTGGGTCCGAGCAGGCCGAATACCTCGCCCGCGCGAACATCGAAGTCGATGCCACGTACGGCCTCGAAGTCGCCATAGCTTTTGCGCAGGCCTTCGACGGAGATAGCGAGACCGTTTAGTGAAGTGCCAGCCATTTAAGGTACTCACCGATCGAGTTCAAATCGGAGTCGCTGTAAGAAGAGACGAATTCGGAGTGCTTCCATTGTGCCTTGCCGCTGAATCGAAGTTGCGTTGCTTCGGTGGTGCGAAGGACGGGAGGCGCGTAAGTGAGGTCGTAGACCCGTGCGGTACCGCCTTTGGATTCGATCAGCAGTGCGGGGAAAGGCGGGCCGCCGGCGATGGCGGCGGTCTGAATCTGTCCACCTTTGCCGTTGCGCATGAGGGCGAGCGTGGGCTGGCTGTGCGCAAGGTTCGGTCCGACGGCCGCGCCCCATGACTCAAGCGCATGACAAGTGCCGCAGCGGGTGCCGCGAATGGGATCGAAGAACAGAGATTTGCCTTTGGCGGCCGCCGCGGGAATGGCCTGGGCGGCTAGTTCGGAGGCGGGAACAGGAGCGAAGATTGCAGAACCACCGTTCAACTTGAGAGCGTAGGCGATGACGGCATTCAGGTCTGAGGCGGAAAGGCGATCCTTCCACGCTGGCATGCCCGTGCTTGCAATGCCATCGCGAGTGACCTTGGCCACATAGGCGGCGTCGAGATTGCGGCCCGCGAGCACAGGTGCGCGGCCGGGTCCGCCGTTTGCACCGTGACAGTAGCCGACGGTGCACGTTTGTTTAAAGACCTTCGCGCCGAGTTCGACATTCTCCTGAGCCAAAACCGCCGTCGAGAGAAGCAGGAGACAGAAGACCCTCATTTCGCGGCCTCCGGAAGTGCGAAGACGGTGAGCGTGGAGCCGTTGCGGAATTCGGCGGCTTCTGGCCATAGCTGCGAAATCAAGCCCGCGACCGCCGAGCCCCAGCCCGAGGGTGTGGCGATGTATTGGCGGCCATTGACGGAATAGGTGATACAGGAGCCGCGATGGCCGCTACCCGTTTGAAAGCTCCACAGCTTCGCACCAGTCTTGGCGTCGAGGGCGAAGAAGTAGCCTTCGGGATCGCCCGTGAAGATGACATTGCCGGCGGTGGCCAGCACGCTCGCCAACAGCGGGTACTTCGATTTATAGGTCCATAGCCGCTTGCCCGTAATGGGGTCGACGGCATCGAGATGCCCGTAGGCGCGTTCGCCTTTCGGGTTCCGCGCTTCGAAGGTACCGCCGAAGAAGGTCTTGCCTTCCTGTGGGGACTCCTTGGCGACAACCACTTCCTGGCACCATTCGATTGCGGTCGTGTAGAGCTGCTTGGTAAGCGGGCTGAAGGCGGCCTGATTCCAACTGCGTCCGCCGCCGATGGCGGGACAGATGAACGATGGCACACCTTCCTTGGGCTCATTGCGGCCGAGGAGTTCGCCTGTTTTCGACACGCCAGTGATCCAGTTGATGTGCTTGACGATGGGGTAACCGGAGACGAATTCGCCGGTGACGCGATCGACGACGAACACCACGCCGCCCTTATTTACGTTGAGCAGAAGTTTGCGCGGCTTGCCGTCGACGGGAAGATCGAGAAGGATGTTCTCATAGGCGGTATCGAAGTCCCACACGTCGTGCGGAATTTGTTGGTGATACCACTTCAGTTTCCCGGTCGAGGCATCGAGGGCGACGACGGAATCCGTATAGAGGTTGCGGCCTTTGCGCGAGTCACCGTAGAAGTCGGCCGCCGGGTTGCCGATGCTCCAGTAGACGAGGTTGGGTTCGGGATCGTAGCTGCCGGTCATCCACGAGGAGCCGCCGCCGTACTTCCAACTGTCGCCGGACCATGTGTCGTTGCCAGGTTCGCCCGGTGCGGGGATGGTCCAGAATCTCCACGCGAGGCGCCCGGTTTTCGTATCGAAGGCGGAGATGTAGCCACGATGGGCGGAATCGCCACCAGTGACTCCGGCAATCACCTTGTCTTTTACGAGTAGCGGCGCTGCGGTAATGTTGCAGCCGCATTGATTGGCGTCCTCGACATTGACGTTCCAAACCTCGCGGCCCGTTTTGCGGTCGACGGCAACCATGTGGTTGTCGATGGTGCCAATGAAAACCGTGTCGTCGCTGACGGCCACGCCGCGATTCCAGGCACCGTAAAACGTGGTGAACGATTTGGGAAGCGGATAAGTGTAACGCCAAACCTGCTCACCGGTGGCGCCATTGATCGCGAAGATGTGGTTGTGCGACGTGCTGAGGTAGAGGATGCCGTC
>Ga0075421_100006359_pt1 | contig 14397 bp, 15 predicted proteins | sample SoiMetdeltSBSDD5_FD_75292 | JGI IMG/M metagenome (GOLD analysis project Ga0075421, IMG submission 75292) | Bulk soil microbial communities from a Populus tree surrounding site in Tennessee, USA - Soil MetaG P. deltoides SBSDD5 | ecosystem: Environmental > Terrestrial > Soil > Tree plantation...
TGCGAGCGCCGAAACGCCTTGGGACAGTGCAGGAAGCACTCCTCGACCTCGACCGCGATGGCCACCTGGGGCCGCTTGCCGCGCGCCGCCAGCGACTCGAGCACGTCCTCGTCGCGCACGATCGTGGCGCGCCCGTTCACCCGAAGCGTCTCTTCGCGGCCGGGGATCAGGAAGATCGTGCCGACGTGCGGGTTCGCGAGCAGGTTGCGCAGCGCGTCGAGCCGCTTGTTGCCCGGGCGGTCGGGGATCACCAGGTGGCGCTCGTCGAGGACGCGCACGAAGCCCGGCGCGTCGCCCTTGGGCGAGACGTCGCAGCGGCCGTTCGTGTCCGAGGTGGCCAGCAGCAGAAACGGCGAGTGCGCGATGAACTCGCGGCTCGGCGCGTCGATGAACGGCGATTCCTTCTTGATCGCTCGCTCGGTCGGCATGCCCATGAGATCGCGCAGCTCTTGTTCCGAGGTCACCACCTGCTTGAACATGAAATCCTCCTCGACCGGCGCGCGCCTAGCGCCGGATCGCCGGGACAGCGTCGTTCAGCCAAAGTAGACGGAGCCTGCGAGCAAGTCAACGCTCTGCGTGATCGCGCCGCAGGGCGTACGGATACGGGCCCTCGGGCGATTTTCCCTCGGCGAATCGACGCAGGCCGAACGCGTCGATGTCGACGGTTTTCGCGCGCCCATCCAGAATCAGCTCGGCCATGCACACACCGACCGCCGGCGCGATCTTGAAGCCCGAGCCGCTGAACGCGGTCGCGAGATAGAGGCCGTCGACGCCGTCGACGCGTCCGAGGATCGCATGCCGGTCGCGGCTGTAGCAGTCGACCGCGCGATAGCCGCGCGCGAGCGTCGCGCCCTCCATCGCCGGAATTCGATGCGTCAGCATCTGCGCGCCGACCGCCGACGCACCGGGCGAGAGCACCATCGGCGCGTCGGGATCGACGTCCCAGTCCTGGCACGGCACGCCGACGATCGTGCGAATCCGGCTCTCGGGACGGAAATACGTCCCGAGCACGTTGTCGATGAAGATCACGTGCGGCTCGGCGAGCACCGGCGGCCGCTCGACCTGCACGGTGTCGATGCCCTTGGGTCTCGCCGGCAGATCGATCCCGATCTCGCGGCAGAGGCGCGGCGCCCACGCACCGGCGGCGACGACGACTGTGCCCGCGTCGATGCGCCCGGCGCTCGTCTCGACGCCAATGACGCGGCTCTCGCGCCGGATAATCTGTCTCACCCGGGTCCATTGGAGGATGCGCGCGCCGAGCTCGGTCGCGCGCCGCCGGAAGCCCTCGACCGTGCCGGCCGGATCGGCGTAGCCGCTCTCGGGCTCCCACGCAACCGCGCCGATGTCGTCCACGTTGACGAACGGCTGCAGGTCGGCGAGCTCGCCCGGCCTCAGCGCGGTCGTGTTGACGCCGATGCCGCGCAGCATCTGCACGTTCTTTCGGAGCGCGTCGGCGTAGGCCGGGGCGACCACGTTCACGAAGCCGGTGTGCGTGAAGATCGACGGGCCGCCCATGATCTCGGGCCAGCTCCTGAACACCGGAAAGCTCGCGAAGGCCAGGCGCGCGTCCCACTCGTTCGTGTAGTGCATGCGGACCAGCGCGCTCGAGCGGCCCGAGGCGCCGTTGGCGAGGGCCGCCTGCTCGCAGAGCACGACGCGACCGACGCCCCGCACCGCCAGCGCGTAGGCGATGCTCACGCCGTTGACTCCGCCTCCGACAATGACGACGTCGGCTGTCTCGGTCACGCGGGATACCTTATCATGTGCTGAGCCCGCGGGCCGTTTTCACATCGGCCGCCGGGCGGTGTTTACAGCAATGATGGGCGCACAGCCGTTCGAGACCATCGTGGGCGCGCACCATGCGGAGATCTTTCGCTATCTTCGGCGGGTGACCTCGCGCCCGGCGGAGGCGGAGGACCTCTCCCAGGAGACCTTCCTGCGAGCCTATCGCGCCTACCGCACGCTCGGCCCGGACGCCAACGTCAGGGCGTGGCTCTTCGCGATCGCCACCAACCTCTCCCGCAACCATTTCCGTTCCGAGAAGCGCCGGCGCGTCGCTCACCAGGCCATCGCCGTGGAGAGCCGTGAAGCCGATCCAGAAGGACCCGAGCACGAAGCACGCTTCGGCGAAGCCAGGGGCCTGCTCGAGACGACCGTGGCGGGTCTACCGCTGAAGCAGCGCCTGGCGTTCGTCATGCGCAAGATTCACGACCTCGACTACGACGCGATCGGCCGAAGCCTCGACTGCTCGGGGGAGAGCGCGCGGGCGCACGTGTTCCAGGCGCTGCGCAAGATCCGACTGAGCCTCAACGGTCACGAGCTTCCGCCCGCCGGAGGCGTCGAGCGACGGGCATCGCCCGCCGTGTCGACAGATCGTCGCGGGACCGACGTCCCGCCCTCCGAGAGCCCTCTGAGCATGGAGCGACCGCGATGAAGCGAAAGCCATCCGTTTGCATGGAGATCGAACCGGACCTCGTCGCCGCGGCGACGGGCGATGCCGAGCCCGGAGCCGTCCATCGTGTCGAGGCGCACATCGATTCGTGCGGCGCCTGCCGCGACGAGTTTCACCGCTATCGCGAGATCGAGGGCGTCGTGGGAACGCTGCGTCGCACGCCGTCGGAGGCGGAGAGCCTCACGCGCGCGCGTCAGGGGCTCGAGTCGCGGCTGGCCGATCTGCGCTCGCGGCTGGTGTCGTATCGCGTATTCCCCTCGCCGCTCGGCCGTATCCTCATCGCGCGCTCGGAGCACGGCGTATCCCTGGTCGAATATCTCGACGGCGATCTCCGCACCTCGCGCCTGAGCCGGATCGGCGGCGTCGAGCTCCAGGAAGACGGCGCCGAGATCGAGACGCTCCATCGCGAGCTCATGGAGTATCTGCGCGGCGATCGCACGCGGCTGGAGTGGCCGCTCGATCTGCGTCTGGCGCGCAGCGATTTCCACCGCTCGGTGCTGCGCGCGACGGCCGCGATCCCGTACGGGGCGGTGACGTCGTACGCCGGCCTCGCCGCCGAGATCGGTCGGCCCACCGCGATTCGCGCGGTCGCGCAGGCGCTGCGCTGGAATCCGCTGCCGATCGTCGTGCCCTGCCATCGCATCATCGGGACCTCGGGTGCGCTCACCGGCTACTCCGGCGACAAGATCGGGCTCAAGCGAGAGCTCCTGGCCGTCGAAGGCGTCCAGGCCATCGGGACGCGGAGCGACTCGCGCGTCGCGCGCAACACGCTGTATCACTACGAGCGCAACGATCAGCACGAGTACTGCCTGCCGACGTGCGGCGACATCGCGCGCCGCCCGATCGGAGCCGTGACCCTGCTGGCCTCGCGCGAGCTCGCCGGCGCGATGGGCCTCGTGCCCTGCACGGCCTGCCGTCCCGACCTGCACCCGCTCGCCGCCTGATTCGCGCTCGCCGTTTCACACACGCCTCCTCGCGGTGTCGTAAGAGCAAGAGGAGGAGGTCGACATGCAATCCGTGGCGCTGACCATGCTGTCCGTCCTGACCGCGCTGGTGCCGATCGCCGCGATCGTCCTGCTGCTGCAGCTCTCGACGTGGCGGCAACGCGTGCGCCTGGCCGAGATCTCGCAGCAGATCGCGGTGACCGACGCGATCCACGGCGTGCTGGGCGCGGTCGTCTCGCCGGTCGTCCGCAAGTCCCCGTGGCGCGGCTGGCGCCTCACGATCCCGGTGCCGCTCGAGCGGCCCGAGACCGTGATGCAGGTCGTCGAGACCGCCTACTCCGCCTTCGACGCCGCCGAGCGCGAGCGACCGGGGCGCTTCGAGATCGTGCTGACTCAACAAGAGAGGCCGCGTCCGCGCCCGAGCTACGCGCTGCCGGGTAACGCGAGAGGAGAGTCGGTGTCATGGACATGAACGTGTACCTGGTCGAGTGGTTCGCGACAGAGCACCTGCGGGAGCTTCGGGCGGCGGTGGGGCGGCAGCAGCTCGCGGAGTCCCTGGGACGCAAGCCCTCGCTGCGGACGACGCTCGGCTCGGCGCTCATCAACCTGGGGCACCGTCTTCAGGGAGAGCGCGCCGCGGCGACGGCTACCGCCGCCTTCTAGCGTGGACGAGTCGAGGGAGGCCGCCCGGCCTCCCTCGACTATTTCCTCACGAAGCCGTTCTCGCGATCGCTGGCGCGTGCCGGGCGCGAGCGCTTGGACGGCGGTCCGTAGCCGCCTCCACCCGACGATTCGATCAGGAACACGTCGCCCTTGCGGACCGGAACTCCCACCTCTTTCGTCTTCAGGGCGCGGCTCGCCCGACCGCGCGACTCCAGCCGATAGCGGTGCGGCCGACCGTCCTTGCCGCCGAGGAGCCCGTAGGGCGCGTGGCGGATCCCGTCCCCCGCGGTATTGGCCACCGCCGGCTCCTCGATGTCGACGCGCAGCCGCAGCACCGCGCCGACTCCGCCGCGGTGCATGCCGTCACCCGCGGAATCGGGCCGGAACTCGTGGCGCTCGAACGTCAGCGGAAAGCGAGCCTCGGCGACCTCGACGCTGCCGAACTTGATACCGCCCGCCGCCTGGCCTTCGCCCGCGGTCTCCCATCCGTCGCCGGCGACCGTCGCGCCGCCGCCGGGACGCGCGTGGAACATGTGCCAGATGAACGGCTTCCTGGTTCGCGGATTCACGCCCTTGATCGCGATCCGGAAGCGCCGGCCCCATCCGGCGAGCACGCGCTCGGGGCACGCCGGCGCCAGCGCACGAATCATCGCCTCGGCGATCTCCTGCGCGCAGTGATTCGTCGCCAGGGTGACCGGCGCGGGTGGAAACGGCCACACGATCGTCCCCTGCCTGGCGATCACCTTGACCGGCCGGAACGTGCCCGAGTTCTTCGGCGTGCGCGGGTCGATGAGGTAGGCGAACGCCATGTGGACGGCGGACATCGTGTTCGGGAACGACGAGTTCACGAAGCCGGACACTTGCGGATGGGAATCGCTCAGGTCGACCGTGAGCGAGTCGCCCTTCTTCGTGACGGTCGCCCGGATCCAGATGTCGGTGAACTCGTGGCCGTCATCGTCCAGGATCGTCTCGCCGCGATACACGCCGTCCTTCCAGGTCGCGACGCACGCGCGCGCCTGGCGCTCGGCGCCGTCCAGGATCTCGTCGATCGACTCGAGCAGGGTCGCCGCGCCGTAGTCGGCGACCAGCGCCAGGAGCCGCCGCTCGCCCACGCGCGCCGAGCCGATCATCGCGCGGAGGTCGCCCATGAAGTCGTGCGGGTGGCGAACGTTGGTCGTGATCATGCGCAGCACGTCGTCGCGCAGCTCGCCCGCGTCGTAGAGCTTGAGCGGCGTGATCCGGAGTCCCTCCTGCCAGATCTCGGTCGCGCCCGGGTTGTAGGCGCCGTGCGTCGAGCCGCCGATGTCGCTCTGATGGGCGCGGTTGACGGACCAGAACGCGACCTCGCCGCCCACGAACACCGGAACGAACGCCGTCAGGTCGGGCAGATGGTTGTTGCCGTGGTACGGGTCGTTGAGGAGATAGACGTCGCCGGGCTTGACGCGCCCCTTGAACGCGTCGCGCACCGACTCCACCGCCCACGGGATCGCGCCGACGTGGATCGGCACGTGCTCGGCCTGCGCGATCAGCCGCGCCCCCGCGTCGCAGAGTGCGGTCGAGAAGTCGCGGCTCGAGTTCAGGATCTGCGAGTACGCCGTGCGCAGCATCGCCTCGCCCATCTCCTGCACGATGGCCTCGAGCCGATGCGTCAGGACCGACACCGTCACTGGATCGCTCATGGACTCAAGATCTACGCGATCGGCGTGTCGTGGTCAACCTCGGCGGATCGGTCGGGCCGGGCGCGAGATCGACCCGTAACCTGGATTGAGTATCATCGCCGGGTGCGCGAGACCGGGTCGACTGCCGAGGCGTCGCTGGGCGAAGTCGCCGCCTTGTTTCTGAAGCTCGGCTGCGTCGCGTTCGGCGGGCCCGCGGCGCACATCGCGCTGATGCGCGACGAGGTCGTGAGACGCCGGCGCTGGGTCACCGAACAGCAGTTCCTCGACCTACTCGGCGCGAGCAATCTCATCCCCGGCCCCACCTCGACGGAGCTGGCGATCTATCTCGGCTACGCGCGAGCGGGCTGGCGCGGCCTCATCCTGGCCGGTGCGCTGTTCATCCTGCCGGCGGCGCTGATCTCGCTGGCGCTAGCCTGGGCGTACGTCCGGTACGGCTCGACGCCCGAGGCGACGTGGCTCCTGTACGGGATCAAGCCGGTGATCATCGCGGTCGTGGTGCAGGCGATCTGGGCGCTGTCTCGAACGGCGGTCCAGGGACGGCTCTCCGCCGCGATCGGCGCGCTCGTCCTCGTGCTGTACGCCCTGGGCTTCAACGAGATCGTTCTCTTGCTCGGCGCGGGTGTCGTCGTGACCCTGGTCCGCGCCGCGTGGCGCGGACGCTCGCGTCCGCGCGTGCTGGGAGTCGTCCCGCTGCTGGCGGCGCCGGCGCTGCCCGCGGCGGCCGGAGCGGTCGATCCGATCGGCCTGTTCCTCGTGTTCCTGAAGATCGGCGCGGTGCTCTACGGCAGCGGCTACGTGCTGCTCGCGTTCCTGCGCAACGACCTGGTCCTTCGCCTGGGATGGCTCACCGATCGGCAGCTCATCGACGCCGTCGCGGTGGGGCAGCTGACGCCGGGGCCCGTCTTCACGACCGCCACGTTCATCGGCTACGTCCTGGGCGGTGTCGGCGGAGCCGCGCTCTCGACGCTCGGGATCTTCCTGCCGTCGTTCCTCTTCGTGGCGGTCGTCTATCCGCTCGTGCCGCGGCTGCGCGGCTCGCCGTGGACGAGCGGCTTCCTCGACGGAGTCAACGTGGCGGCGCTCGGTCTGATGCTGGCCGTGACCTGGCAGCTCGGGCGTAGTGCGGTGGTCGACTGGCTCACCGCCGCCCTGGCGCTCGGGGCGGCGGCGGTGCTGGTCATGCTGCGGGTCAACTCGGTGTGGCTGATCGCGGGCGGCGCCGTCGTCGGGCTCGTGGCGCGGTGGCTCGGTCGCTGAGCGGTCGCTGGATCGCGCGAGCGCGCGGTCGCCGGCTCAGCGGCGGTTGCGGCTGGCCGCCGCATCGGCGGCCGCCGTCGGCGCCGCGGTGGCCAGCGAGATCAGCAGCTCGAGTCGCTCGAAGTCGAACGGCCTGGGCACGGCCGCCAGGATGGCGCTGGCGACCGCCTGACCCGCGGTCCGGCCGTCGCTGCCATCTCAAAGGCCTCCCACGAGATTTCGTCCCTGCCGCTTGGCTTCGTACAGGGCGTGGTCGGCGAGCTTGATCAGGTCGGCGACGTTGCCGGGATCGTCGGGATAGCCAGCGACGCCGAAGCTCGCCGTCAGCGGCCCGTGCTGGAACGGATAGCGCTCAATGATTGCGCGCATCCGCTCGGCGTAGACGAGCGCAGCCGCCTTGGTGGTGCTCGGCAACAGCGCGATGAACTCATCGCCGCCATAGCGCGCCACGACCGAGTCACGGCGCGACTGGCTCGCCAGGAGCTGCACGACCTGCTTGAGCACGTCGTCGCCGGCGTCGTGGCCCCAGCGATCGTTGATGGCCTTGAACCCGTCGAGGTCGAGCAGGATGAGCGAGAGCGGCTGCTGGTAACGCGCCGCGCGGCTCACCTCTTCGTAGAGGCGCAGCATGAGGTAGCGCCGGTTGTAGCCATCCGTGAGCGGATCCTTGAACGAGAGCTCCTCGAGCCGCGCGCTGCGCACCGCGATCGCCGCGTAGGCCGCGAACGCGCGGGCGACGTCCTCCAGCCGGGGGTGGAACGGCACCGCCTGGCCATCCCCGCCGATCGCATTGATCAGCTGCAGCACGCCCAGGTTTCGTTGCGCGGCGTCTCGCAGCGGCACCGCGAGAACCGAGTGGGTCCGATAGCCGGTGGCCAGGTCGACCCGCCAGTTGAACGTGTAGGGCGCGTCACTCGGGATCTCGTAGGCTTCCGGAATGTTGACGACCGCGCCGGAGTTCGCGACGTAGCCGGCCAGGCTCGGCACGTCCAGCGGCAGCCGCTCGACCTCCAGCCGCTGCTGCATCTCGTAGTCACCGAGCCGACGGCTCTTCATCTCGTTCTGGACCACCGCGAACCTCAAATGGGCGCCCTCGCGCAGAAAAAGCGTCGCGGCTTCCGCACCGGTGAACCGGCGCGCCTGCGTCACGATTCGCTCGAGAACCGGGGCGAGCTCACCCTCGCTGCTGATCGCGATCCCGAGCTGCAGGAGGTCCTTGACCATCTGGGCGCCATGGTCCGTGATGGCCGTGCCCATAAGCCCCAGGAACCTCGGATCCCCCGTGCTCGTCCCCGGGCTGTCCATGGCCACGAACAGAGAGCACGCGCGATGCCAGACGTCCGTGCGCTGGAAATTGCTGAAATTCCGGTAAGAGTTGGAGACCCGAAGCTGGTGGACCGATCAGATCCGGTCAGTTTCTGAGCACGTCGGCGACTTTCCGCCCGGGGCACACATTTCCCGATCCGCCTGGTCCCGAAAGGGGAAAGACCCCAGTCGCCGCCCCCCGAAGCTGGGTCTTCGAATCCCTCAGCCAGAGGTCGACGGCGGCGAGGCCATCTCGCCACCCTGTGCGTGTAGGAACGGCGACGGACTGACCCCAAACCGGAACCACATTCGTGGAGAAGCCAGCCATGGTGACAGTGAGCGAGAGAGCGAAGGACCGATTGCTCGAGCAGAAGGAGGCGGCGAATCTCCCGAGCGCGGACGTCGCGCTGCGGGTGGCCGCGGGGCCGACCGGGCAGTGGATGCTGGTCGCCGACCGCCAGCGGCAGGACGACCAGGTCGTGGAGCACCGGGGCGCGACCGTACTCCTGGTCGATCCGGTCGCGCAGAGCGCCCTCGACGGAGTGCAGGTCGATTGCGTCGAGACGACCGACGGCGACGTGGAGCTCGTCCTCGTCGCGCTGGGTGAGGACGGGGACGCGGCCGAGAGTGACGAGGACAGCGAGCGCTGAGGAGGTGATCCAGCCGGCCGCGGAGCGCCTTTCGGCCTCCTCGGTCGGCGCTCACCTGTGGATCGGGGTCTCGGGCTGGACCTACGACAGCTGGTGCGGACGGTTCTACCCCACCGCCCTGCCGGCGCGCCGCCGTCTCGAGTACGCGAGCCGGCGATTCAACTCGCTGGAGGTCAACGCGTCGTTCTACGGCTTGCTGACGCCCGAGACCTACCGCCGGTGGCGATTTGCTCACGCGCCGCGGGATGCGCTGAGCCTGGCCCGGAGGCTCGGCGGGCGCGGTGGCGGTCGGCGCTCCATCCGTTGACAGTCTTTTCGCCTGCTGCCTAGACTCGAGACCAGGCAGGCGTCACCGTCGTCGAAGATCACGGCCGATCAGCGCGCATCACGCCGATGATGTCCGATATCGCCGACCGCACAGGAGCCGTCCCGCCGGGCGCGATCGAGCGCGAGCCGCACCGCGCCGCGATCGCACCCGAGGCCGCGCGCCTGCACGCCCAGGCGGCCGAGGCAGTCCGCGCCGGCGAGCGGGCCCGTATCGCGAACGAGCTGCACGACACCCTGGGCCAGCTCGCGTTCTCGGTGGGGCTCAAGCTCGACTGGTGCCTGCATCGGACAGACACGGCCTCCGCCATCTATCCGAAGCTCGAGGAGATCCGGCAGGACACCGGTCTCATGATGGGGCAGATCCGCCGGCTCATCGGCCACCTGTCGCCGGACGATCTGGACGAGATAACCGCCTCGCAGCGCATCGAGCGTCTCCTGCGCGATTTTCGGCAGATGACTCAGACCTCGGTCGACCTCGAGCTGCGCGGCGATCCGGCGCGCCTGACTCCGGCCGCGATCGACGTGCTCCACAAGACCTTGCAGGAGGCACTCGTCAACATCGCCAAGCACGCGCACGCGGCGCACGTTCGCGTGCTCATCGAGATCGGCGACGACCGCGTGTCGATCGAGGTAGCCGACGACGGCGTGGGGCTGTCGATCGGCGGTACCGAAGCGGTCGGCGCGCTGCCCGGCCATTTCGGCCTGCGGCAGATGCGGGAGCGCGTCGAGGCGGCCGGCGGCGGCCTGGAGATCCGCGGAAGCCCGGGCGCCGGCGTCACGATCCGCGGCACGTTTCCGGCCGGGCTCGGGAGCGCCTGAGCCACGTGGCCAAGATTCGCATCGTGGTCGTCGACGATCACGAGGTCGTCCGCCACGGCCTCAGGCTCTCGCTCGAGCTCGAGCCCGACATGGCGATCGTCGGCGACGCGCAGACCGGCGACGACGCCCTGCAGATCGTCGCGCAGGGCAAGCCCGACGTGGTGCTGCTCGACGTGCGCCTGGAGGGCGCCGACGGACCCGAGGTGTGCCGCCGCATTCTCGAGGTCGCGCCCCGCACGGCCGTCATCATGCTGACCAACTACGGACAGGACGGGTTCGTCCTGCGGAGCCTGATGGCCGGCGCCAAGGGCTACGTGATCAAGGACGTGCAGCTCGCGGAGCTCAAGAACCCCCGGCGTAGAACTCGTAGGGCTCGGTCCACACCGGCGCGCGCCGCGCCTCGATGGCGCGAAAGTACGGACGCTCGGACGGCCGGTAGCGATGATCGTCCGAGCGGCGCACCGCCTCGCGGCCACCGTCGGCAACGACGCGGTCCTCCTCGAGACGGATCCGTCCCTCGTGCGGGAAGCTCCGGTTCAGGTAGACGTTGTCGCGGGGATCGCGCCAGGCGCCGACGAAGCGGTCGTCGCGATCGCCGTAGCTGACCCAGCTCAGGTGGGGATGCACGCGCAGCACCGCCAGGGCGAAGCGCTCGAGCGCGCCGTCGTCGCCGAGGTCGAGCTGGCCCTGGCGGACGAGCTCGGGGCCCAGGCGCGCGGTGGCGGCCGCGTCGTCGAGCACGCGGTCGGCGTGCGCCGCGGTGAGCCGCGCCGCCTGGGCCATCGCCGTGTCGAGCAGCGCCCGCGAGCGAGCCCGCTGCTCGCGCCACGCGACGCCGCCGATCATCACGCCGGTGAGACCGGTCAGTAGCACCACGAGCCCGACCAGGGCCAGCGTGAATGGAGGACGGCGCCGGAACAATCGTGTCAGGACGGAGAGAGTGGTCAGACGAGACCTACCATATCGTCCGTACCCCGGTCGGTCAAACAAAAGGCGCCGATCGGGCGCGCCGGCCTACGTCGCGGGCCGCTGGCCCCCGTAGGCCTCGCTCGGACCGTAGCGGCTGTCCTCGAAGAGAAGCTTCGCGCGCGAGCCGACCACGCGTGACCAGTTGGCCAGCGCGGTTTCCGAGTACTCACCGTCCGGGCGCGGCTCGTCGTCGAAGTTTCCGTATGTGTCGACACCGCGCATGAGCATGGCCGGCTGGCGGACCTTCGGCGGCTTCGCCCAGGTCGGCAGCATCTCGACGAGCAGAAGGAACCGTCGGTCGGGTCCGAAGTTCCCCGCCGAGCCGTGCACGAGCGAGTTGTCGAACATCGCCATCTCACCCGGGCGCAGCGCGAAGTCGACCGCTTTCGACTCGTCGAAGGGCTCGGTGATGTACTGGCCGCGCGCCAGGATGCTCCTGGGATCGTCGGTCTCCTCGTGACGGAGGATGCCCCATGTCTGCGAGCCGGGAATGCCGCGCAGGCAGCCCTGCTCGCTGCCGCACTCGGACAGCGCCAGCGCCCCCAGCACGACCGGTACCGCCGAGCCGTAGAACGAATCCTGGTGCCAGCCCGCGAAGGTCTCGCCGTCCGCCTTCTTCACCCGCCACGCCATGCTCCAGCAGCGGAGGTTCGGGCCGATCAGGTCCTCGAAGATGTCGAGGACGTACGGGTCCTCGGCGATGTCGAGCACCCACGGGCACAAGAGGTGTGATTTCGTCTTCATCTTCTTGATGTCCGCCACACGCGCTTCCAGCGACTCGAACCGCTCGCGGTACTGGCGGGCGCGCTCGGCGCTCATCGCGCGTACCGGCGACAAGAATCCGTCACGCTGGAACGACTGCACCTGGGCCTCGGTCAGGATCTTCGGCACGGCGTCATGCCTCCTTGTCCTTCGCGAACAGCTCGTCGAGCTTGCCTTCGTAGGCGTGATAATCGAGGAAGTCGTACAGCTCGGCGCGCGTCTGCATCATGGCGACGAGCTGCTTCTGGGTGCCGTCGCGCCGGAGCGTCTCGTAGACGGCCAGCGCCGCGGCGTTCATCGCGCGGAACGCCGAAAGCGGATAGAGCACGAGCCCGACGCCGGCGCCGGCCAGCTCGTCGACCGTGAACATCGGTGTCAGGCCGAACTCGGTGATGTTGGCGAGGATCGGCACGCCGACCGCGTCGGCAAAGCGGCGATAGGTCGCGAGATCGGCGACCGCCTCGGGAAAGATCATGTCGGCGCCGGCGTCCACGCAGGCACCGGCGCGATCGATCGCCGACTCGATCCCCTCCACCGCGAGCGCGTCGGTCCGCGCCATCACCACGAACTCGGCGTCGGTGCGCGCGTCGACCGCGGCCTTGATGCGATCCACCATCTCGGTCTTCGCCACGATGGCCTTGCCGGGCCGGTGACCGCAGCGCTTGGCCTGGACCTGATCCTCGATGTGCATCGCGCCGGCGCCCGAGGCGATCAGCGATCGCACGGTCCGCGCGATGTTGAACGCGCTACCGAAGCCCGTGTCGGCGTCGACCAGGAGCGGCAACCGGGTCACACCGGTGATGCGGCGCACGTCGGTGAGCACGTCCCCGAGCGTGGTGATGCCGAGGTCGGGCACGCCCAGCGACCCTGCCGCGACCCCGCCGCCGGAGAGATAAATCGCCTTGAACCCCACGCGCTCGGCCATCCGCGCGGCATATGCGTAGATGCAACCCACGACCTGCAGCGGCCGCTCGGCGGCCACCGCCGCGCGAAACCGCGCCCCCGCCGACGCCGCGCTCATGCCCAGACCATACAACAAACTCGCGACGTTCCGCCGCCGGCGGTGTCGGCGCATCCTTCGCCGCGCAGGCGCCATCTGAAAAGCGTGGCGGAACGTCAACGACGGCGCCGTTTCAAGCCGAGATGAGCTCGAGGCGGCTGCCGCCCGGCAATCAGTCCCTGGCGGAAAATCCGGCTGAGGAGCAATGGCCATGATGAGGAAGCTCGAAGGAAAGGTCGCGGTCGTGACCGGCGCATCGAAGGGAATCGGGGCCGGCATCGCGAAGGCGCTGGCGGACGAGGGCGCATCGGTCGTCGTCAACTACTCGTCGAGTCGCGCAGGCGCCGAGCGCGTGGTCGCCGAGATCACGGCGCGCGGCGGCAACGCGCTCGCCGTTCAGGGCGACGTGTCGAATCCGGCGCAGATCGAGCGCCTGTTCTCCGAGGCGAAGAAGGCCTACGGGCGGCTCGACATCCTGATCAACAACGCCGGCGTCTACGAGTTCGCGCCGCTCGAGGCGGTGACGCCGGATCTGTTTCGGAAACAGTTCGACATCAACGTGCTGGGCCTCTTGCTGACGACGAAGGAAGCGGTGAAACACATGGGGCCCGAGGGCGGCGCGGTCATCAACATCGGCTCCGGCGCGAGCTCGTTCAAGCCCGCGAACTCGACCGTCTACTCGGGGTCGAAAGCCGCCGTCGACGCGATCACGGGCGTGCTGGCCAAGGAGCTCGGCCCGCGGAAGATCCGCGTGAACTCGATCAACCCGGGCATGATCGAGACCGAAGGCGTACATGCGGCGGGCTTCGTCGGCAGCGACTTCCAGAAGATGGTCGAGACGCAGGCGCCGCTTGGACGCATGGGGCAGCCGGACGACATTGCGCCGACCGCCGTCTTCCTGGCGTCGGCCGATTCCAAGTACATGACCGGCGAGGTCCTGCTGGTGTCGGGCGGTCTGAAGTAGTCGGTCGCGCGGCGGCTCCGGGCAGCGCTAGACGCCAAGATAGTATTTCTTGACGAGCTCGTTCTCCCGGAGCTCCTGCGTGCTGCGGCCCTCGAACTCGATGCGGCCGTGGACGATGATGTAGCCGCGGTCGGCGATCTTGGTCGCCTGGTTGAAGTTCTGCTCGGCCATCAAGACCGTCAGGTGGTAGCGCTCCTTCAGCTCCCGGATCTTGGCGATGACCCGCGAGACCAGGATCGGCGCCAGGCCGACCGAGGGCTCGTCCACCAGGAGGATCTTCGGCGACGACATCAGCGCGCGCGCGACCGCCAGCATCTGCTGCTCGCCGCCGCTCATGCTGCCGGCGAGCTGTCGGCGCCGTTCACGCAGCACGGGAAACGCTTCGAAGCAGAAGGGCAGGTTGCGATCGATGTCGCCGCGCGCGCCGGTGCGGTAGGCGCCGAGCAGGAGATTCTCTTCCACGGTGAGGCGAGGAAAGAGGCGGCGCCCCTCGGGCACCAGCGCGATACCGAGGTCGACGATCTCTTCGGTCGACGTACGCGCCAGATCGATGCGCCCGCCGTCGGATTCGAGATAGATCTCGCCGGCGTCCGGCCTCAGCATGCC
>Ga0075421_100006360_pt1 | contig 14397 bp, 12 predicted proteins | sample SoiMetdeltSBSDD5_FD_75292 | JGI IMG/M metagenome (GOLD analysis project Ga0075421, IMG submission 75292) | Bulk soil microbial communities from a Populus tree surrounding site in Tennessee, USA - Soil MetaG P. deltoides SBSDD5 | ecosystem: Environmental > Terrestrial > Soil > Tree plantation...
ACGCCGCGCTCCAGCCTGAGACCCAATGAGACGCCAGAGGCCCGGCGACCCATCGCCGGGCCTCTCGCCATCCGCCCCCGCGCCCCCACCGCCGTCTCACGTTATCTCACCCAAAAAACTTCCGCCGGTGAGTTACGGCGCAACCGCGCGCCCGAATAAATGCGGTAAAGGATGAGAACTCCTGCCGCGACCCGCTACAGGATCGGCACGCCGCCAAACAATTCCTCCCCGTCCGACTCCGTCTCACGCCGCGCGCCCCCCACCACCGCCATCGGCACCACCACCGCCCCCGCCATGTTCCCGCGCACGACCCCCAGGTCCGCCGGCGACACCGCCCCGTCGCCGTTGACGTCCTTGTAGATCGTGTACTCCCGTGGCGTCGCCCCCACGTCCCCGGCGTTCCGTCCCACCCCGCTCCGCACTACCCCAAAGTCCGTCGGCCCCACGTTCCCATTCCGGTTCACGTCCCCCGGCACCACCTGCAGCACGTTCTCAAACTCCAGCCCCCCGCCGTTCAGCGTCAGCGTCACCCGGTCCCCCGTCGGCCGCAGCGCCGGGAAATTCGCCAGCGGCTTGTCGAGGGTCCACGTCGCGGTGTACGTCGCCGGGTCGTAGGTGAACCCGCCCTGCCGCTGGCCGTACGCCAGGCCACTCACAGCGCCCGCCACCGCCAAGTCCTCGGCCCGCACCGGCACGTCCTGGTCGAACTGCACGCTGACCCGATCCACGTTGCTCCAGGGGATCACGGCCGCCTGTTCCTCGGTGTCCCCGAGCGTGGGGAATCCCAGCCGCGCGCTCCCGAGTTGCTGCGACCCGAGGAAGTCGCGGAACGACTGCCGCCAGTTCGTCCCGTCCACGAACACCTGCACCACGACCGGCGGCCCCGTGACGGCCCCCTTCACGGCGAAGTCGTAGGCCTCATTGTCCGTGTCGTTCGTGTGGATCGTGACGCGGCCGGACTTCGTACCGGCGACCTGGTCGTCCATCTGAATGATCACGTCCTGCCCGCCTTGCGGGTCGATCGTGGCGGGCACGCCACTCACCAGCCTGAACCCCTCGGGCAGACTCACCGACCGCAGCTCCAGCGGCGCGGTGCCATGGTTGATGGCGGTCAGCAGGCGCCACGGCGCGCCGGCGCCGCGCTCGACGGTGCCGTAGTCGATGGGCGTGGTCCGGCCGTCGATGATGAAGTTGTCGCCGAACCGCACGTTCATCTCCGCGAGCCCGTCGCCCCACTCCGCGACCCGGAAGCTCGTGCGGCCGACCTCGACGCCGTCGAGCAGGGCGCTCACCTGCCACTCGCCGAGCGGCGCGTCGACCGGCAGGAGGTAGTTGCTCTGCCGCAGGACCATCGGGATGTCCACGGCCGACGTGTTCGCCGTGTCCGCGTACGCCAGAGTCCCGTCCGGCCGGTAGAAGCGGTTCTGCCGGGGGACCTCCCTGTTGATGCCGTGCCACTTGGTGCCGGTAAACACACGCTCACCCGGGTGAAAGACGCGCTTGCGCGAGATGTGCTCCGCGTTCTCCCGAGACGTCGGCTGGGAGTTGGTGGTAAACATCTCGTGCACCCCCCGCGTGTCTCCCGCGAACGGCAGCGGAGCCTGCCAGAACGCCTGCGGGTCGAGGTAAGTCTCGACCGGCGTCCCGTCGTGCGTCACCGTGAAGCGCAGGACCGCGCCGAACTCCGAGTAGGTCGCGGGCGACGGGGTCCCCGACCCGCCGACCTGCGCGATCTTCTGGCCCGCCGTCACCACCTGCCCCGCCGAAACGGCCACGGACCCGTTGCGCAGCCGGCCGTACCTCGTCTGCCACCCGCCGCCGTGATCGATCAGCACGTAGTTGTCCGGCGTGCCCGCCGGCGGCGCGTCGTAGAACCCGACGTGGCGGTCGTACTCGCCGTCGTGCACCTCGAGCACCGTACCCCCCGCCGCCGCGTACACGTCCACGCCCCGGTCCATCGCCGCGAAGTCGGGCAGGCCGAAGTGGAGCGAGTCGTTCCCGTCGATCGTGTACTGCCGGCCGCGGTAGTCCCTGTAGGTGACCGGCGCCGGGTCCAGGTCGGTGTAGGCGGTGACCGCCCAGTCCACCTGCGGCCGGCCGCCGATCGGCAGCACGAACTTCTCCGGCGGCGGGGCGGCGGGAAGCCCGCTCAGGAGCTGCCTGCACTCCAGTCGCTCGACATCTGCCACGTTCCTGTATTCCGCGTGTCGCATGAAGACCCCTTTCGTTCAACCCGCGTGTGTGTCCTTTGCAGGTCAGTACGCAAGGGCGGGGGCGGTTTTGCGCTGCGCAGTTTTCCGTGGACTATTGCCGTAAGTCCGGGTCGAGTTCCGGCCAGTAGCCGATGATGTTGCCGGCGCTCTGCGAGGCGTGCGACTTCAGCTTCCCCTGCGGCTCGAACACCACCGACCCGTCCAGGTACGCCACGTTGGCGCCGTGGGAGCCGATCTGCGCCGGCGTCCGGTACGGCGGGCCCGCCACCAGCCCGCGCGGGCCGTGAGGGGCCGACGTCTGGATGTTGCCGGCGGTGCCGACGATGGTCCCCTGCTCGACCACGTCGCACGCGAGGATCAGCCGCGACGGGTCCGACGGCCGCAGCGGCGCGCGGAACCGCCGGCCCTGGATGCGGACGAAGTTGCTGTCCCGGCGGCCGGCCATGATGAAGTAGCCGGTCCGCACCCACCCCAGGTGCTCGCGGTCGCGGCGGAAGAAGTCCTCGGCCCGCGTCGGGCAGGTGAAGCTCATCAGGTCGGCCCCGGCCTCGCGCTGGTACCGGTTGACCAGGTGGACCGGCAGCCAGTGGATGTGGTCCCCGCCGAGGTAGGTCAGGCGGCGGTTGTCGTACGAGGCGACGTCGGCGTCGACCTCGCGGAGGACGTGGTGGGAGAGGCGGAAGCGGCCCTTGTTGTTCTGCGCCAGGATCATCGTCCCCGCCGACACCTGCCGCAGGTTGGACGCGCAGTGCACGCGCCGCGCCGACTCCCGCGCCGACGCCAGCGCCGGCATCAGGATGGCGACGAGGATCGCGACGATGCCGACGACGACCAGCAACTCCACCAGCGTAAAGGCAGCACGCCGCGTCGACGGAGACGCCGGTCCACGGGCACGGGTTGAAGTCCGCACGGGACACCCCTTCCCAAAACCCCTCCGCCCAATTCCCCCTACGCGTGCCGGCGTCCGATTTTGCGCCGGCGGGCCATCCAGGCACAACTTTGAACAACCCCGCCGCCTAATTAAGCTAGGCCGGGACGTCCGCAATCCCCTACGGCCATCAGGCAATGACCGAATCGCGGCCGCCAGCGCGCCAGCAGTTCCCCTCGACCCATTGGTCGCTCGTCGGCCGGGCCGGTGACGACCGCTCCGCGGCCCGGAACGAAGCCCTGGCCGCGCTCCTGAGCCGGTACCTGCCGGCGATGAAGGCGTACCTGCTGGGCAAGCGGCGGCTGCGCGACGACGACGCCGACGAGGTGCTCCAGGCGTTCGTCGGCGAGAAGGTGCTGGACCCCGCCTTCGTCGCCGCCGCAGACGCGCGCCGCGGCAGGTTCCGCAGCTTCCTGCTCACGTCGCTCGACCACTTCCTGATCGACCAGCTCCGCCGGCAGAGGCGGCACGCCGCGCATGGACCCCCGGCGGACGGGTCGCAGACGCCCGTACAGCCCGAGCCCGCCGCACCGGCCGAGCCCGACGTCTTCGACGTCGCCTGGGCGCGGCAGGTCATCAACGAGGCCCTGCGGCGCACGGAGCAGGAGTGCCGCGACGGCGGCCGCGACGACCTCTGGTCGATGTTCGACCGGCGCGTCGTCGGCCCCACGCTCCTCGACCGCCCGGCCCCGCCTTACGAGCAGCTCGTCGCCGCGCTCGGCTTCCGCTCGCCGCTGGCGGCCTCCAACTGCCTCGTCACCGCCAAGCGCATGTTCGCCAGGGCCGTGCGGGCGGTCGTGACCGAGTACGCCGGCGAGGCGGACAACGTGGAGGAGGAACTGGCCGACCTGATGCGAATTCTTTCCGGCGGCGGCGCAAGACGGCCCTGACCGGGCCGTAACGGGATACGGGGCGAGGCGACGGTGAACTCCCGCGCGGCCGATCATTCGCAGCCCGACGCGCTGGCCGCCATGTTGGCGCTCGACGAGCCCGCGCAGCGCCTGTGGGACCCGGCGGAACTGGCGGCGATCCTCCGGCACCAGATGGCCGCGCCCCTCGCGTACGACCTCACCGTCGCGGGGCCGGGACCTGCCGAGTCGGTGGCACGGCTGTCCGCGTCGCCCGCGGGCGAGATTCGGACGTTCTCCGACCTGCTGCACCATCCGTCGCCGCCGATCGAACTGCTCACGTACGTCAAGGACTTCGCCAGGGCCGCCCGCAACGACCCGGCGTCGCCGCTGCCGAAGGAGATTGCCGGCGTCCTCTACTTCGCCGCCATCGCCGTCGCCAGGGACCGCCACGGGCGGAGCATCACGCGACTCGGCGAAGACGCGGTCCGGGAGGGCGTCGAGTGGGTGCTGGCGCAGGCCTGGGTGGATGAGCAGACGCGCTCAGTACTCAAACCTCGGGCCGGGTGAAATGCTGCCGCCTCGCGTCGTCCCCGGCCGCTTCCAGTCGTCCTTGAATTGCCCCGGCTCCACCGTCACCACCCACGCCTCGCCCTCGATCAGGCGAAGCTTCACGCCGTGAAAAATAACGGGCACGTCGTGCGCGCCGATCCCGAGCGACACCCCGGGCGGAACCCTCAAGAACGCCGGCGGGTACAGCGCCGCCTGGGGCCCGTCCCACGGCTTGATCCGCGGCTCCCCTTCCACTTCCGCCTCGACCAGCGCGTCGGGGCCGTTGAGCCATACCCTCGCCCGAAGGACGTGCACCCTGTTGTTCTCCAACGGACCCTTGCCGGCGGTGGTTGCGTCAAAGTTGCCTCTGCACCAGACGTCGCGGAGGAAGCTCTTCTGCCCGTGCAGCACGCTCAGTTGCAGGGCGGTGCTGCCGGCGCCGACGGGAAAAACGACGGTGACGGCGTCGTCGCCGCCGGTTCTCGTGAAAGCGACTTCGAGCTCGTAGCTCCCCTGCACGCGCACCGGGACAGCCAGCAGGGCCATTGGGGACGGCTCGACCTCGACGCCACCGCCGTCCCCGACGGCGCGGCGCCACCGTCCGCGCACCGTGTGCCGCGACGGGTCCAACGTCCCCACGAGCTCGACCTGCCCGTCCGCGGGCGTGAGCCGCCGGACGACCGGGAACGGAAAGGCGGGCGGCTCGTCGCGCCGGTGCAGGTCCATGGCCGCCAGCCGCAGGCCGCGGGCGTTCGCGTAGTCGCCGCGCCTCTCGTACACGTCGCCGAGCCGGGCCAGGACGTGGCACGTCCCCCAGGAGGTCTCCCGCCCAGCCCCCGACTGGACCCGCAGAAACCGTTCGAACTGCTCCTGCGCCTCGTCCAGCCGGTCCCGCCGCAGGAGGAACATGCCCAGGCGGTGCATGGCGTTGCAGGTCATCGGGTGATCGGCGCGCATGACGCGCTCCCGCCCCTCCAGCACCTCCCGGAGGCACTGCTCCGCCCGCGCGAAGTCCCCCAGGACCTCCAGCGTCTGGGCCAGATGGTTCACCGTGTTCAGCGTGTCACGGGCGTCGGAACCGATCGTTTGCCGCAGCCCATCGATCGACTCCCGGTACAGTGGCTCGGCGTCCAGATACCCGCCCTGCCCCGCGACGCAGAGGGCAAGATCTGCCTTAGAGAGGAACGTTTCATGATGCGTTGGGCCGCGCAGTCGCCGCCGGGCGTCGAGGACTTCGCGGTACATCGGCTCGGCCTTGGCGAACTTCAGGCGGGCGTACCATGTCCACGCGACCAACCGCAGTGAGTCCATCGTCCGAAGGTCTTCCCGCTTCAGCCGGCGGAGCCTCCCCTCGTACGCCTTCTCCGCGTGGGGCCGGGCCCAAAGTGGCAACCCCTGGTCGGCCAACGCGCGTGCCAACTCGTGCCGGGACGCCAGGGTGTCGAGGTGGTCCTCTCCGAGAATTGAGCGCCGTATTTCGAGGGCGGTGGCGTGTTCCCGCTCGGCTTCTTCCAGCCTGCTCAACTCGGCGTAAATCGAGCCAATGATCGACCGCACCTCCGCCTCAACGAGCGGCTGGCCCTGGAACTTCGACGCCACCGTTTTGGCGGCCTCGTCCAGCGCCTCTTCGACCGTAACCCGCCGGCCCTCCGACCGCTCCGGGCTGGCGGCGCGGAAGACGTCGCGGAGGAAGTCGGTCACCGCCTGTGCCCGCGCGTTTTCCTGCCGCGCGACGTCCAGCGCGACCCGCAGCCGGTAGGCGTGCCAGAAGCCGCCCGCGGAAAGCGCCACGCTCGCCAGGCACACCACCGCCAGCAGCGCCGCAACCGCGGGCCGGCGCCGCGACCACTGCCAGAGCCGCTGCGGGGCCGAGACGCGCCGGGCGCGGATCGGCTCGTGCGCCCGCCACCGGTCCAGGTCCTCCGCCAGCGACTCGGCCGACCCGTAGCGGCGGCGCGGGTCCTTCGACAGGCACTTGAAGCAGATCGTTTCCAGGTCCCGATCGACCTTGCGGTTGACCGACCGGACGCCCGACGGCTCGCTCTCCTGCACCCGCCGCAGTGTCTCCAGCCGGGTCTCGGCCTGGAACGGCGGCCGGCCGGTGAGCATTTCGTACAGCACCGCGCCCAGCCCGTACACGTCGGCCGCCACCGTCGCGCGACGGGCCCCGCCGGCGGCCAGTTCCGGGGCCATGTAGCTCGGGGTGCCGATCACCGCCTCGCTGGCCGTCAGCCCCGCGTCGCGGCCGGATTGCTTGGCCAGGCCGAAGTCGGTCACGTACGGCCGGCCGGATTCGTCGAGCAGGATGTTGGACGGCTTGATGTCGCGGTGCAGGATGCCGCGCTGGTGGGCGTGGTGCACCGCCCGCGCGACCGCCGCCACGAGCGCGGCGGCCGCCTTCGGCTCGCGCAGCTTCGCCGGCGGCGACGCCAGGCTCCCCCCCGCCACCAGTTTCATGCTGAAGAAGTGCCGCCCGTCGCACTCGCCCACCTCGTACAGCGGGACGATGTGCGGGTGGTCGAGCGTGCCGGCGGCTTCCGCCTCCGACTGGAACCGCCGGACTTCTTCGCGGCTGGCGAACCGGCCGGCCCGGATCATCTTCAGCGCGACCACGCGGTTGAACCCCGCCTGCCGCGCGCGGTAGACGGACCCCATGCCCCCCTGGCCGATCTCCTCGAGCAGTTCGTAGTCGCCGAACCGAGTGGGCGGGCTACCGGTCATGGAATCGGAAAGATCTCCGTCGCGCGTCCCGCCGCCGACTGGAGTAGAGAAGTCCGGGACGGCGGCCGCGGCAACCGGGACCGCAACGCGCGCGCCCGCGCGCACGGCCGTTCCGCCCGCCGTGACTGCGGCGTGCCCGCCAACTGCCGGAAGTTGACCGGAGCCGGCCATTGCTTGTCGTAACTACGCAGCCCGTTGCCCCGCCCCCAGATTACCCGGGTAAACCTGTCCGTTCAATTCAATCTATCAAATGATTGGGCCGCCCGCGCAGTCCATCTGAAGACGTCACCATTTCGCCGCCCGAATGCGAATACGGCGCAAACCATAGTAGAATCCCCCGCCACACGACCGGTGCAGGGCCATGGGAACGTCTCGTCCAAGTCGCAGCCGGACCGCCTCGCCGCCGCGGCAGGCCGCGGGGGAAGTGCGGGCCGGCGCCGCGCCCGCCGAGGACGACGCGCGCCGCCGCGCCCGGCACTACGAGGCGGTCGCCGCCGTCTCGCGGGTGGCGCTCTCGGCGGACGACTTGCAGTCCGTGCTGGACGAGGCGGTCCGGTTGCTCGCCCGCATGCTCCGGGTGGAGTACGCGGCGGTCTTCGAGGCCGCCGGCGGCGACGGGGCGTTCGCGCTGCGGAGCGGCGTCGGCTGGAAAAGCGGGGACGCGGCAACAGACCGCGCCGGCACGGGCCGCGCCGCGGCGGACGTCGACGCGCACCTCGCCTTCACCCTGGCCGCCAACGAGCCGGTGATCGTGTCCGACTTTCGCAGCGACCGCCGGTTCTCCGCCCCGTCCCTCGTCCGCCGGCACGGCGTCGTCAGCGGGATCAGCGTCCTGATCCAGGGTCAACACGGCCCGTTCGGCGTGCTCTGCGGCCACGCCACGCGGCCGCGCGAGTTCGACCCCGACGAGGTGTACTTCGTCCGCTCGGTGGCGAACGTGCTGGCCGCCGCCGTCCGCAGCCGCCAGGCCGACCAGGCCCTGCGCGACAGCGAGGCGCGGCTCAGCGCCATCGTGTCCACCGCCGTCGAGGCCATCATCACGATCGACGAGCGCGGCGTCGTCGATTCATTGAACCCCGCGGCCGAGGGGATGTTCGGCTACGGCGCGGCGGAGGTGCTGGGGCGCAACGTCAGCCTGCTCATGCCCGAGCCGTACCGCGGCGAGCACGACGGCTACCTCGCCAGTTACCTCCGGACCGGCCGCGCCCGGATCATCGGCATCGGCCGCGAGGTCGTCGGCCGGCGCAAGGACGGCACGACCTTCCCGATGGACCTGGCGGTCAGCGAGTTTAAGCTCGGCGGGCGGCGCATGTTCACCGGCATCGTCCGCGACGTCACCGAGCGCCGACGCCTGGAGCAGGAGATCCTCGACGCCAGCGCCGCGGAGCAGCGGCGGATCGGCCAGGACCTGCACGACGGCCTGTGCCAGCAACTGGCGGGCGTCGCCTTCGCCACGGAAGTCCTTTCGAAGAAGCTGACCGCCCGCGGCGCGCCCGAGGCCGCCAGCGCCGGGCAGATCGGCGGAATGATCGACGACGCGATCTCCCAGGCGCGCGACCTGGCCCGCGGGCTGCAGCCCGTCGCCCTGGAAGCCTCCGGCATCACCGCGGCCCTCGAACAACTGGCCGCCAAGGTGAGCCGGATGTTTCAGGTGTCGTGCCTGGCCTGGTCCGACCAGCGCCTCCTCGTGCACGACAACGCCGTCGCCACCCAGCTGTACCGCGTGGCGCAGGAGGCCGTCAGCAACGCCATCCGGCACGGCAAGGCCAGGCGGATCGTGATCGACCTGAGCGTTTCCGGCGGGGAGTTGCGGCTGACCGTGACCGACGACGGCGTGGGGCTGCCGGACGACCTTTCCGGCAAGGGGATGGGGATCCAGACGATGGCCTACCGCGCCCGCATAATCGGCGGGAACCTGACGGTGCGGCGCGGCACCCGGGGCGGCACGGTCGTCACCTGCGTCCTTCCGGACCGGGGCGGCGTGGAGCGCGTAGACCAGGAGGCGGCTGATGGCGAAAGCAGCAAAGGGACCGGCGAAAAAGTCGGTCGCGTCCAAGGAACCGGCGGCAGACGCCCCGCCGCAGAAGCCGAAGACAAAGGTCCTGCTGGTCGACGACCACCCCATCGTCCGCGAGCGCCTCGCGGAACTGATCCACCAGGAGCCCGACCTGGCCGTCAGCGGTGAAGCCGAGGACGCCAACCAGGCCCTGGCGGCGGTGAAAGCCTCACCGCCCGACATCGCCATCGTCGACATCACCCTCAAGGACACCTACGGCATCGAGCTGATCAAGCAGCTCAAGGAGCTCTACCCGAAACTCCCCGTGCTGGTCCTCTCGATGCACGACGAGTCGCTCTACGGCGAGCGCGCCCTCCGCGCCGGCGCCCGCGGCTATTTGACGAAGCAGGAGGCGACGAAAAAGGTCATCGACGCCATCCGCCGCGTCCTCGCCGGCGACGTCTACGTCAGCGAAAAGCTCGCCGCCACCCTCCTGCGCAAGGTGGCCGGAATGAAGTCCGACGGCGGCGGCACGCCCGTGGACGTGCTCACCGACCGCGAGCTGGAGGTCTTCCAGCTCCTCGGCGAGGGCAAGGCCGTGCGCGAAATCGCCGAGAGCCTCTTCGTCAGCGTAAAGACCGTCGAGGCGCATCGCGAGCACATCAAGCAGAAGCTGAAGCTCAAGACCAGTGCCGAGCTCCTCCGCTACGCCATCGAGTACAAGCTCCAGGACCGCTGACCACCCCACCGCCCCGCCGCTTCGGCTCTCATCCCGCGCCCGCCGCCGCGCGCCAGCGCCGTAGGTGATTCACCTAGCGGGCTAGTTCCGTTTCCGATCGGCGATTCAGGCCGGACCTAATGGGTTCCGCGTTCGATCACTCTTACAAGTGGGATGACAGGTGCCGCTGTGCGTCGGGCACCGTCCGATGGGCGCAGTATGGGTGGAAGGGTGGCGGGACCATGAACACGAGAAGAACCCTGGTGGCCGCGGCGGCATTCGCCGCGGCGATCGTGGCGGGGCGGGCGCGGGCGCAGGAGACGCAACCCGCGGCCGAGCCGCCGGAGGAACGGTACGAGGAGCTCGAGAAGCGCGTGCGGACGCTGGAGGCGGACGCGGAGCGCGAACCGAAGGGGTTGATGCTGCGGATTCCCGGGCGGCCCGAGTGGGAGCGGCCGGACCTGTGGATGTGGCCCGGCTTCCGGGCGGAGGAGACCCGGGACGTCCTGATCGGCGGGGCCACGGGGCTCAACGTCTTCATGGGGGTGCACAGCGTCGGCCGCTTCCAGTGGCTGGAGCAAGACGCCGAGATCCGCGGCTCCGAAGCACCCGACCTGGAGCCCGCCTTCCAGACCGCCTGGGGCGACCTGGCGTTCATGGTCGAGGTCGGGGACGGCGACGTGATCGTGTTCTTCGACCTCTACCTGAGCAGCCGCCCCCACCCGAGCACGACCTACGGCAACGAGGGCTACATGCTGTTCCGGCGCATCCCCGACGACTCGGGGGTCGCCAACGCGTTGAACAACGCGATCTTCGAGCACGTCAACGTCAAGGCCGGCCACTTCGAGATCGACTTCGGCGACGCGCACTACCGCCGCAGTGACAACGCCTGGGTGTCGCGCAACCCGCTGATCGGCAACTACCTGGTGGACCCGGACGTGGAGGAAATCGGCATGGAGATCTTCTCCAAGCCACACTGGCCCGTGAAGTGGCTGTTCGGCGTGACCAGCGGCACGACGACCGAGAACCTGAACGAGGGCCGCGGGCTTGCCAGCGTCCACGGCAAGCTGTGGTGGGACCCTGTGGACGACTTCCGGCTGTCGGGGTCCGCGTACTACGTCGACCACAGCGACAACCCGCCGAGCGGGGCCCAAGGCACCAGCGGCCGGCTGTTCTCCAGCCGCCGGAGCGGCGGGCCGTACGGCGGGGTGTGGGGCGGAGGCAACTCTCCCGGCGACCTGACGATCGGCGCCGACGAGCTGGTCACCGCGTTCCAGGTCGACGCCACCTGGTCGCCCGGGCCGTGGGAGTTCTACGGCAACCTGGGCTGGGTCGAGGACGCCGACCCGAACGGCTCACTGCCCGGCAAGCCGACCGAGAGGTGGATGTACGGGGCGTTGGAGACGGTCTACTTCTTCAACCCGCGCACGTACGCCGCCGGCCGCTACAGCGCGGCGCTGGCCGACGACGTCAAGGGGTCCGACTCCGACGGCATGATCCACCGGTTCCAGGTGGGCGGCGGCTACTGGCTCATGAAGAACGCGCTGGTGAAGGCCGAGTACGTCTACCAGTTCGCCGAGGGGTTCGACGAGGACGACGGGCTGGTCGCGGGCGTGGACGTCGCCGACGACCCGACGTTCAACGGCATCCTGTTGGAAGTCTCATTCAAGTTCTAAGGGAGGCGGCCATGAAACGCTTTACACCATTCGCACTCGTCGCCTTCGCGTGTGCCGTGCTGACGGCGATGGCGCTCGCCGCGGCCGCCCAGGAGGCCGCGCAGCCGCAGGAACGGCAGGGGCAGCCGCAGGAACGGCAGGGGCAGCCGCCGCCGCGACCGCAGCAGCCGCCCGCACAGCCGCTGCACTTCAGCTCCGCCGAGGGCTCGGAGGTGCTCGTGGACGGGGACTCCACGATGCACAAGTGGACGGTCCAGGGCAGGCAGATCGACGGGACGATCGACTTCTACGTCGACGTCCCGGCGGACGCGACGGCCCAGCAGATCGTGGAAGCGATCGTGAAGAACCCGAGCGTGAAGGCGACCGCGTCGCTGCCGGCCAAGACCCTCAAGAGCACGAAGCACGACAAGACCATGGACGAGAAAATGTACGGCGCGCTCAATACGAAGAAACATCCGACGCTCTCGTACGAGCTGACGGAGGTGACGGGCGTGCGGCGGGAGAGCCCGACGCGGTTCGCGATCGACACCAGGGGCAACCTGACGGTCGCGGGCAAGACCTGCGTGTTGAACACGCCCATGAACGTGCAGATGAAGTCGGACCGTCGGCTCGAGGTGACGGCGAAGTTCGGCACCCTGATGACCGACTTCGGCGTCAAGCCGCCACAGGCCCTGGGCGGGATGATCAAGTCCCACAACAAGGTGGTGGTGACGGTGAAGTGGTCGGTGGCGCGCTGATCGAGCGGCCACGGTACTACCCGGGGCGCCCGCCCGCTGGGGCGGGCGCCCCTCGTCCCCGGACAGGAGGCAACATGTGGCACCTACCACTGGACCAGGTTTCCCGCCGGCTGGTGCGCGAGGTCGCGTGCGTGCGGTGCGGCCGGCGGCCGCCGGGGAGTGAGACGCTCGGGCCGGAGGCGCCCCGGGCGTGTGAGCCGAGCTGCCCGCTGTTCTCCCACCTCCCCGGGCTGATTTCCGCTGCCCGGCAGGTGGGCGAGCGGCCCGGCGAGTGCGAGCAAACGGTCCGCCTGACCGTCTGCGGCGACTGCCACCTGCGGCCGACCTCCGGCGAGTTCTGCGCCGACTACCAGAGTCGGGAGTGCCCGCTGAGCCGCTTCGGCGTCGACGTGGTGGCGGGCCTGCAGCGCGTCCTGGCGTCGGTCCCGGCGCCGGGAGTGAACACGGAGGTGGCGCCATGACCAAGTCCCAGGAACGGGCGATCACGCTCGCGCTGAACATCCTGCACGTCGGGTTCTTCGAGTGCCCGAGGCAGGACTACCAGTACTTCATCGACAACGACGAGTGGGCGCTGCTGATGTCGGCCGCCGGCGTGAACACGGTCGGCGCGGCGCCGCAGGAGGTCGCGGTCGTGGTGCTGCGGAACGCCGTCGCGAGGGAAGGGTTCTTCTCCAACATGCGGCCGTTCGAGCCGCCGGCCCACTACTGCTCGTTCCTGCGGGAAAAGATCGAGGCGGGGAAGCAAACGATCTCGCTCGAACGGTGCGCGGCCGGCCAGGCGCGCTGCCCGTATGCCACGTTCGAGGGGATCAAGAAATCAGAGTAGGCCGGGGAGGAAGCGAATCACGCGTAAGGAGCGAACCATGCGATCCATCTTTACCTACGGAAGTCTCATCGCGGCGTCTGCCTTGCTCGCCGGCTGCGCGTCGGACGGCGGGGGCAACGCGACCGGCCGGCACGACCACCTGTCCGGGATGGCCTGTCCCACGTGCGAGACGGTCTGGGTGCAGGAGTCGGGCGGCACGGCCGGCGGCTCGAAGGTCACGCCGATGCGCTGGGGCCGGCAGATGACCTGCCCCGACTGCGACGCCATGGCGGAAGCCTATTTCAAGGACGGCGAGAAGGTGCTGCACGACTGCCCGACGTGCAAGGTCGCGCCGCGCCCGGCCCGCCCGGCGTCGTCCCCGCCTTCGCACCCCAAGGGCACGCACACCTGAGACGAGGGATGGTCGGGGGGATACGGAGCACATAGCCAGGCCCCGCCGCACGCGGCGGGGCCTTGTCGCGCGCCTGAACGGAGGCGGAAACGCGCGGTATACCGCGCGTTCGGTATTCGTGGTTCACGGAATTCCCAGCAGCCGCAGCACGCCCGGCCCCGTCAGCGCCACCAGCGTGCACCCCGCCAACATCAGGATCATCCCCGGCACGAACAGGTCCTTCCCGCGCAACCCGCCCTGGCCATAAGCCATGCTGTTCGGCGGCGTGCTGATGACGAACGGCACGCCCATCGACGCCCCCATCGCCACCAGCACCGCCACCGAAGGCGACGGCACGATCCCCAGCGCGATCTGGATGAGCATCGCCGACGCGGCGGTGTTGCTCGCGACGGCGGAGATGAGGGCGCAGGCGAAGACGAGGCCCATGAGCAAGACCGGTCGGGGCAGCGCCCCCCAGTCCACCGCGCCCGCCATCGCCGCGGCCAGGCCGGAGGCGTGGAACAGTTCCCCCAGCGTCAGCCCGCCGGCGATGAGCAGCAGCGTGTCCCACTCCAGCCGGTCCAGGTCCCGGTGGTCGAGCAGCCCCGCCGCGAACAGGGCGGCGGCGACCGCAAGCGCGGTCACGGCGGCCGGCACGCCGTGAACCGGCTCCAGCAGCCACATCCCCACCGCGACGAAGAAGATCGCGACGACGGACCACCCCCGCCCCGACAGCCGCGCCGGCCGGATTGCCGCGGCCGCCGCGCCGATCCGGCCGCGCACGCGGTAGAGCCACGCCAGCAGCACGAACG
>Ga0075421_100006361_pt1 | contig 14396 bp, 14 predicted proteins | sample SoiMetdeltSBSDD5_FD_75292 | JGI IMG/M metagenome (GOLD analysis project Ga0075421, IMG submission 75292) | Bulk soil microbial communities from a Populus tree surrounding site in Tennessee, USA - Soil MetaG P. deltoides SBSDD5 | ecosystem: Environmental > Terrestrial > Soil > Tree plantation...
CCATCATCGCCATGATCGGCATCATCCTGCTGGTCGGCATCGTCAAGAAGAACGCCATCATGATGGTGGACTTCGCCATCGAGGCCCGATCACGAGGGGCAAGCGCGCGCGATGCCATCCGCGAGGCGTGTCTGCTGCGCTTCCGGCCGATCATGATGACGACCATGGCGGCCATGTTCGGCACGCTGCCGATCGCGGTCGGCTGGGGTGCGGGCGCCGAGCTGCGCCAGCCGCTGGGCCTTGCCGTGGTCGGCGGGCTGGCCGTGTCGCAGCTGCTGACGCTCTACATCACGCCCGCCATCTACCTGGCCTTCGAAGGGCTGGGCGAGCGCATGGGTGCCGGCCGCCGCCAGCACATGCCGGCGGCGCAGGAAGGCGAGCCGCCGCGTGCAGCCGCAGAGTAGTCAGATGCGCCAGCCGCGCGTTGCCCATACCGCACCGAACTGCACCAGCAGCGTGCCAGACATGATCATGGCGGCGCCAACCCAGCCGATGGCGCTCAGATGCTCGTTGAGCATCAGGTAGGCGGCGAGCGCGGCAAACAGCACCTCGGCACTGACGATGACGGCGGCCTCCGAGGGGGGCGTGTGCTGGAGCGCGACGGTGAGCAGGGTGAATGTCAGCGCGCTCGACAGCAGCCCGACGTAGGCGATGTCCTTCCAGGCTGCGGTCAGCCCGGCGATCGTTACGGTCTCGAACAGACCTGCACCGGCGCCCGCCAGGGCCGCCACAACGGCGAACTGCACAGCGGTGAAGCCGATCGGCCGACGGAACCGGGCGGCGCTGCCGGTGATCACCACGTGGATGGCCCAGAGTACGGCCGAGAACGCCACCAGCATGTCGCCGGTCGAGAAGGCCCTGAGCGTGCCGCCGCCGAGCAGCCAGGTGCCGAGCGCGGATAGTGCCGCCGCCGGCCACACCAGAGAGTTCGGCCGCCTGCCGCTCCAGCCCCAGGCAATGAACGGGGTGATGACCACGTACAGCGCCGTCAGAAAGCCGGTGTTGGTGACGCTCGCCGTGATCAGTCCGGACTGCTGCAGCCAGCCGCCAATGAAGAAGGCGGCACCACCAGACACGGCAATCGGCAGGAAGGCGAGGCCGTTTGCCTCCTCGCGCTCGCGCGCTTCCTGAATGGCGAGCGGCAGCAGCGCCAACGCGGCGACGGCGCCGCGCGCAGCGAGGAAGGTGAGCGGACCCACGTGGCTCATGGCCGACTTCTGGAACACGAACGCAAGGCCCCAGATGACGGCGGCAAACAACAGAGCGAGATCGGCTTGGAGGCGGGACATGCGGCGGCTTTTCGCCTGTTTGCCGGCGCCGCGCAACCGCGCCGCGGGGCATGCTCGGACCGGTGATGATAGTGTCCGCCCCCCGCTACCGATCGGATCGCCTTGGCAATTGGAGTACCTGATGCTGCTGGCCGCCGGCCCCTGGTCCTATATCCTTCCCGTCGTGCTCCTGGTCTGCTCCAACGTGTTCATGACGCTGGCTTGGTATGGCCATCTCAACTACAAGGCGCAGCCCCTGGCGCTGGTGGTGCTCGTCTCGTGGGGGATCGCCTTTATCGAGTACTGCCTAGCGGTGCCGGCCAATCGCTTCGGGCATGCGGTGTACTCGGCCGCCGAACTGAAGACCATCCAGGAGGTGGTTACGCTGATCGTGTTCGCGGCCTTCTCGTTCTTCGTCCTGAAGGAGCCGCTGGGCTGGAATCACGCCATTGGCTTTACGCTGATCGCTGCCGGTGCCGGCTGCATATTCATGGGCAAGATCGTCTGATGGGACGCTACAAGCCGCGTACCAGGTTGCCCACCATCAGCACGATGTAGGCCACCAGGGCCAGCCAATACTCCTGGTGCGGCAGGTAGCGCGGCACGTAGATGCCAACGGCGCCGAACTTGGAGATCAGCGCCAGCGCTGCGATCACGACCGAGATCAGGAAGATGAAGATCGATGGGGGATTGAGGCGCATGAACTCCCTCCGTTGCACCGCGCGTCAGTTTAGGCGCGGATCTGCCGCGAGGGAATAGGTCAGAGGCCCGCCGCGCCGGGACGTTTGACGGGCCTCTGTCGCGTTGCGGTCCTGGCTAGCCGCAGTTGCGATCGGAGACGCTGTAGCTGCGGTGCACCTTCTCGATGATGGGCTCGTAGGTGGCTTTCTGTCCCTCCGGGAACAGCATGGCCCAGCTGACGATCTTGCGGCCGCCGCAGGTAAAGGACACGCGCTGGTAGAAGGACGTGCCATTGCGGACGCCTGACAGAACGAACCACTTCTCGCGCAGTGGCGCGTAGGTGACGGTGGCGCCCGCATAGCTCTCGCGCAGCAGGAATTGCTGGTACTGCGCGACGGTCTTGTTGTCGGTGTTTTCCAGGGTGCCGACCAGTAGACGCGCCTTGTCGTCGTTGGACACGAACAACCTGGCATCCTCGGTGGCGGCCGGCAGGGCGATGAACTGTGCCGGGTAGCCGACCGTGAAGCCGTGCCGCTCGTTGCGATACGTGGTGAGGCCGCCTTGGTTCTGGGCAGCACCGTCGGTTGCGGGCAGGCCCAGGCAGGCTGCAAGCATGGCTGCGGCGAGTGCGGCCCTGGCAAGTGTGTGTGACATGGCGGGTCCCCTTCGTGGCTCAAGTCATTTCAGTGATGACAGGGCGAGATACGCAGGGGGATGCCGGCTGGCTTCAGAGCGGGCGAACACAAGTTCGCGAGCGCCAGCCACCAGTTGCCGGAAAGGCGTGAGCTTAGAGGGTCTTGGGCCGGGCCACGGTGCCCGGATCGACCGCGTCGGCCTCGACGATGAAGCGCACTTGGCTCGGCTTGCCGTTTTCGCCGATGCTGCGGCAGGTGACGATCAGCAGGCGTGGCAGGGCCTGACCGGTCGTTGCCACGGGAAGGGTGGTGCCGACGGCCTTCAGGTCGACGATCTCGAACTGGTGCGTGCCATCACCGCCCGAAATGGTGATGCGGTCTCCAAGCGCCAGCGGCTTGACGAACGGGGTGGGGCTCTCAAACTCGGCGCGGGTCAGCCAGTAGCCCTCGTCGCCGTCGATCGCTGCCTGGACTTGCTTGCCCTTGGCGGCCGGCTGGAACGATAGGGTGGGTTTGGCGCCTTCCAGGGCCTTGCCGAAGCCGCGCGCCACCAACAGGTCGGTGTGCCACAGCCCGGCCCCGACCGCCGTCACGGCGGCCAGGCCAGCCAGTGCGATGAGCCGAGCCTTGAATGGTGCGGTGTGGAGCATGCAACCCCCTGCAGTCATAGGCAGACTGAGACAACTATAAACATAAGTAATGTTGGTGGAAGTGTGGAGGAGGGTCGGGGGAGAGAACCCACGTTAGTCAGTCAGCCCCTCCTCCACACACTGCGTCGCGGGGAGGCATAAGCACGACGCAGATGGCGCAAAAACGCGAGATTGCAGGAGGCCAGTCCGGCAAAGGCCAGGCTGAGCAAGATCAGCGTGCGCGTGTGGTCCTCGCGCGACTCGCGCAGAACGCGAAGCTCGATCTGGGCCGCACGGCCCCAGGCATGCAGGCTGAGTGGGCTTGCACGATCCGCTGCCGCGGCAGCCCCGGCGGACAGCGGAACGGCGTGAGCATGGTTCTGCGCGCCGCCCAACGCCAGTACCCCGAACCAGAACAGGCAGAGCGCCACGCTGAAGTCGGCCAGCCAGCGGGTGGCACCTCGCCTGAAACCGGTGTTTTGCACGACGATGCTTCCTCGTCTCACGCCTCAGTCCGTGCCCACCGCCTGCGTGACGGCTAGCTATTTGTGCAGGGCCAGTGGGGCGCGGCTGGGCCGGTTTTGTGGCTGCCTTCGTGGATTCGTGTGACCAAAAAAAGCCTGTACTTCTGCGACTTAGGTGCCAAAGCGGGCGTTTGGCGCAAAGCCTGGCCGGTGCCGGCTCCGGCATGCAGATCCAGCCTGGGTGCTGAACGCCGCGCGGTTGATTTTTCCTGCGCTGGGCGTTTCATTTTATATTGAATTCCGAATTCTGCATGCTACAAAGCGAGTTAGGCGAACCTCCGAGGGTAGCCATGCTGGTGCCGCTGCGAACCGTCCCGGCCCTGATCGATCAGGTGCACGATCAGCTGCTGGCTGCGATTGTGGATGGGACGCTGGCGCCGGGTCAGCGGCTGACGCAGGAAAGCGTGGCCGCCATGCTGGGTGTCTCGCGGCAGCCGGTCAGCCACGCCCTGCAGGTGCTCAAGCGCCGCGGTCTCCTGATCGAGCACGGCAAGCGCGGGGTCATGGTGGCGCCCGTGGAGGCGCAGCGGGTGCGCGACCTCTACCAGGTGCGCGAGGCGCTCGACGGCATGGCTGCGAACCTGGCTGCACGGCGCGTGCAGGCGGGACTAATCGGTGCCGATGAGAGGCGGGTCGCCGACCAGGCCCTGGCCGAGGGGCTTGCCCTCGATGCCGCCGCCAACATCGGCGCGTTCGTGGCAGCCGACGTGGCCTTCCACTCAGCGCTCCACCGCCTGTCGGGCAATGCCGCCATCGGCGAGACGGTGCGAGACGAGTGGCCGCACTTCATGCGCTCGATGGGCGTGGCGCTTGCCGATGCCGACATGCGCCGGCGCGTGTGGCGCGAGCACGCGGCGATCCTGGCGGCCATCTGGGGCGGGGCGGCGGCACATGCGGAGCAGTTGGCCCGCGATCACACGCGCCGCGCCGGAGAAGAAACCGCCAGCAGCCTCGAGGACAAGCGCTCCGTGGCCTAGCCAGCCGGCTCCACCGATCTCGCAAACAAACAAGCAAACACGTCAAAGAGGAGAGAACGCCATGCAGCTTACCCCCAAGCAACTCAAGGACTTCGACGAGCTCGGCTACCTGGTGCTGCCCGACTGCTTCTCGGCTGAGGAGATGGAGGTGCTGCGCACGGAAGCGCAGAGCATTTACGCCACTGACCGCGAAGAGGTATGGCGCGAGAAGTCGGGCGCGCCGCGCACAGCGTTTGCCGCGCACAAGTACAACGAGGCGTTCGGCATCCTCGGCCGTCACCCGCGCCTGATCGAGCCGCTCGAGCAGTTCTTCGGCGAGCCGGTCTACATGCACCAGTTCAAGATCAACGCCAAAGCCCCGTTCGACGGCGAGCTGTGGCAGTGGCACCAGGACTACGGCACCTGGAAGCGCGACGATGGCATGCCGGAGGCACGCGCCATGAACATCTCGGTGTTCCTGGACGAGGTGATGCCAGTGAATGGTCCGCTGATGTTCATCCCCAAGAGCCACAAGGGCGGCACCTTGGCCGCGGGGCACGACAAGACCACCACCAGCTACCCGCTGTGGACCCTCGACAACCCGACGGTGACCAAGCTGGTTGAGGAGGGCGGCATCGTCGCACCGACCGGCAAACCCGGCACGGTGCTGATGTTCCACGGCAACCTGGCGCACGCCTCGCCGCCCAACATGACGCCCTATCCGCGCAAGATCGTGTACCTGACGCTGTGCGCGGTCTCCAACCACATTACGCAGTTCAAGCGGCCGGAGTTCATTGCCCACCGCGACTTCACGCCGATCAGGGCGTGCGCGGACGATGCGCTCACCCAGTACGCACGCCGGCATCGACAGGCGGCGGAATAAAAAGGGGTTGGTGATCCCGGCCTGAGCGCCGCTTGGGCCGGGTCCGACAAGCTGCCAGCCGGGCGCGCCAAGGACGTGCCAGCCTGGTCCTGGGTCGCGGGTGGTCGCCGCGCGCGATCCGGGCTGGCAGGCCGCCGCGACATTTGCTCGTTTGTGCGGCAGGGCGGGCCTGCCTATATTGGGTTGATCCGCCCTGAGGTGGCCTGATGCCCAGAGACATGATCGAACCCGGCGATGAGCCGCGCCCCGTCCGCGACGTGTGGCAGGCGATGGCGCGCGGGTTTGCGCAGCGCTGTCCGAAGTGCGGCCGGGGGGCGCTGTTTCACAGCTATCTGAAGGTCAACGACACGTGCGGGGTGTGCGGCGAGGAGCTGCACCACCAGCGCGCCGACGATGCGCCGCCCTACTTCACGATCATGATCGTCGGCCACTTCGTGGTTGGCGGCCTGCTGTCGATGGAGAAGGCGTTGGTGCCGCCGATCTGGGTGCACGCGCTGGTCTGGCTGCCGCTGACGCTGTTGAGCTCGCTGTGGCTTCTGCCGCGCGTCAAGGGCGCGCTGATCGGCCTGCAGTGGGCGCTCTACATGCACGGCTTCGAGGACGCCTGGCGACCGGGCCATACCGGCAAGCCGATCCCGCGCGCTGGCTGAGGCTTCCGGCACAGCTTTGCTCCAGGACCCGCGCTGGCGCGCGTGCCGGGATGACGATCACCGACCCAAGATCAGCGGCCCAAGATCAGCGGCCCAAGATCAGCGGCCGGGGCGCACCATGGCCGCGCCCGGCCAATTGGTTCTGCGCACGCGATCATACTGAGGTGGAAGGCTGATGGTGGCGCCGAGCCGCTCAGCCGCGTGCCATACCCAGCGCGGGTCATCGAGGATGCCGCGCGCCAGCGCCACGCAGTCGGCCTGCCCCGAGCTGACGATGGCTTCGGCCTGGGCCGGCTCCACGATCAGGCCGACGGCGCGGGTGGCGATGCCGGCTTCGGCTCGCACCTTGGCCGCGAATGGCACCTGATAGTTGGCGGCGAAGGGAATCCTGGCGGTGGCTACGATGCCGCCGCTCGACACGCATGCGTAGTCGAAGCCGGTGGCCTTCAGGCCCTTGCCAAAGGCGACCGCATCATCGGCTGTCCAGGCTCCCTCGACCCAGTCGCTGCCGGTGATGCGCGCGCCCAGCATGACCGATTGGGGCACGACCGCGCGCACAGCCTGCGCCACCTCGAGCGGGAAGCGCATGCGGTTCTCGAGCGCGCCGCCGTAGGCGTCGGTGCGGGTGTTGGACAGCGGCGAGGTGAACTGGTGCAGCAGGTAGCCGTGGGCTATGTGCAGCTCGATGACATCGAAGCCGATGCGCACGGCGCGTTGGGCCGCCTGCACGAAGGCGGCCTTGATGCGCTCCAGGCCGGCCGCGTCGAGCGCCTCCGGGGTGTGCCAGTCGGGGGCGAAGGCAATGGCCGAAGGAGCCGAAGTCTGCCAGGGGCTCTTGTCGGGGCCGAGCGCGCGCCCACCCTCCCAGGGTCGCTCGGCGGACGCCTTGCGGCCAGCGTGGCCGATCTGGATGCCAAACTTGGTGTCCGACGTGGCGACACCCTTGGCGGCCTGCAATGCGCGGGCGAGAGCCGCCTCGTTGGCGTCCGTGTAGAGGCCAAGGCAGCCGTGCGTGATGCGCCCCTGCCGCTCCACGCCCGTCGCCTCGACCATGACGAGGCCGGCCCGGCTGATTGCGAGCTGCATCAAGTGCTGGAGATGCCAGTCGGTGGCGGAGCCGTCGTTGGCCGAGTACTGGCACATCGGCGCCACGACCACGCGATTGGGCAGCGTCACGGGACCCAGGGTAAGGGGATCGAACAGGTTCGGCACGGGGTGGGCCTCTGTCGGTGGGTGAAATAGGATGCAGCGATGTTGAAGGCCCGAACTAGTGCCAGGGCAGCTGGACCTGCGCAATGCGGTAATTCGGCCGGCGCGGCCGAATGCGCCGGCCGTACCGGTCGCGCCGCGCGGCGCTGCGTTAACAACTTGTTTTCGATGCGACATAAGCCTGCCACCGCGTCATGCAGATTCGACGGACCGGCCGCGTCCGCGGCGTTTAGTCGGCCAAAGATGGAGCGTTGCGGTGGCTGCCCAATCCGATGCCAAGCAAGCATTGCTTGCACTGAACCGCTTCGGCTATGGCGCACGTGGCGACGGTAATGACCTGGCCGCCGCGGCGGCAGATCGGCGCGGCTTCCTCAAAGTCGAACTGAACCAGCCGCAGCCGGCGCTCGCCCAGGACGCATCGCTGCCCTCCTCGCGGGAAGCGCTGCAGGCCCTGTTCGCAGAACGCCAGCGCGTGCAGGCGATGCGCGAGAAGGTGCCGACTCAGCCAGATGCATCCGGTGCGCAGCGGGACATGCAGCAGGCGGAGAGCAAGCCTGCAGCGTCGCGCGAGATGGCCCAGGACAATGCTGCATCCGAGCCGAAGCGCAAAGCCGAGCAGCCCATTGCCCAGCAGCTGTTTCGAGCGGAGGCGCTTGTGCGATTCCGCCAGGCCGCCGCCGCCCAGAGCGGATATGTCGAGCGGCTGGTGCAGTTCTGGTCGAACCACTTCTGCGTCTCGGCCACCAAGGGTGGTGTGGTGCGCGCGACGGCCGGAAGTTTCGAGCGGGAGGCCATACGCCCGCACGTGCTCGGCCGTTTCGCAGACATGCTGAGAGCGGTTGTCCAGCATCCGGCGATGCTGGCCTATCTCGACAACGCACAGTCGTTCGGTCCGGCCTCGCTGGCCGGCGTGCGGCAGAAGCGCGGCCTGAACGAAAACCTGGCCCGTGAAATCCTGGAGCTGCATACGCTCGGTGTCGGCGGCGGCTACACACAAGCCGATGTGACGTCGCTGGCGCAGATCCTCACCGGCTGGACCTTTGCGGGCGCGCAGGGTCGTGCCGGCGAGCCGGGTGTATTCGCTTTCTTCGCGCGGGCGCACGAGCCCGGCGAGCGGATGCTGCTCGGCAAGCGCTACAAGGCGGCCGGCATCGAGCAGGGCGAGGCGGCACTTGCCGACCTCGCGCGCCACCCGAGCACCGCTCGCCACATCGCCACCAGGCTGGCGCTGCATTTCGTCGCCGACGCACCGCCTGCCGCCCTGGTGGAGCGGCTGGCTGGCGTGTTCAAGAGCACCGATGGTGACTTGAGGGCGCTTGCAGTGGCGCTGATCGAGGACGACGCGGCCTGGAATGCGAGCCACGCCAAGATCCGCTCGCCCTACGAGTTCCTGATGGCGGCAGTACGCGCCACCGGCCACCTGCCCGAAGATCCCCGTATTCTTCTGGCGCCGCTTCTCGTCATGGGCATGCCGCTATGGCAGCCGCCCGGCCCCAACGGCTGGCCCGACACCACCGCAGCATGGGCCACGCCCAAGGGTATGAAGTCACGCCTCGACATGGCGGCTGCCATAGCTACGCGCGCCAAGCCTGCGTCCAACCCGCGCCAGCTCCTCGACACCTGCCTTGGTCAGGCCGCGTCAGCCGAAACCCGCCAGGCGGTGGCACGCGCCGAATCGCAGCAGCAGGGCTTGGCGCTACTGCTGATGGCACCCGAATTCCAGTGGAGATGACGCATGACTGACTGCTGCGAGACACCGTCGCTCTCGCGTCGCGCGCTGCTGGTCGGCGGCGGCGCCATGTTCGCTTGGGCCTATCGGCCGAAGCTGGCAAGCGCCGCGGGTGCGCGCGATCCGCGCTTCATCGTCATCGTGCTGCGCGGGGCGCTTGATGGGCTGGCGACGGTGGCGCCGGTCGCCGACCCCAGCTACGAGCGCCTGCATGGCCAAATCGCTTTGTCGCTGACAGGCGAACATCCAGCCGTTGCGCTCGACGGCTTTTTTGCTCTGCATCCGGCGCTGCCGGTGTTCGCGCGTCTGTACAAGCAGGGCAATGCCGCGGTCGTACACGCCGCAGCGACGAGCTACCGGGAGCGCTCGCACTTCGATGGCCAGGACGTGCTGGAAAGCGGATACGCCGGTCCCGGCACGGTACAATCGGGATGGCTCAACAGGGCCATCGGCGCGCTTGCGCGTGGTGAGAAGGTCGCCGCGCGCGGCCTGGCGATCGGGCCGACCACGGCGCTGATCATGCGAGGGCCGGTGCCCGTGCTTGGCTGGGCTCCGCCGATTGCGGCATCGGCGTCGGACGATCTTGCTGATCGGGTGCTCGCCCTTTACGCCCACCGCGATCCGTCGCTCAAGGCGGTGCTGGAGCAGGGCCTCGACACGGATCGCATCGCCTCGCGTGAAGGCGCCATGCGCCGCCCGGGCCGTGCCGGTGGTGCGATCGCCGCTATGCGTCTCACCGCCGAGGGCGCCGCCAAGCTAATGGCTGCCGACGACGGGCCGCGCATTGCCGCGCTGTCTTTCGACGGCTGGGACACGCACGCCAACGAAGGCGGTGCGGTGGGACGATTGGCGCAGCTGCTCGGCGGTCTTGATTCCGCATTCGAGGCCTTCGAGCAGGGGCTTGCAGCGCACTGGAAGGACACGACCATCGTTGCCGTCACCGAGTTCGGACGCACCGCACGCATCAACGGGACGACTGGAACCGACCACGGCACAGGCACGGTGGCGCTGCTGGCGGGTGGCGCCGTCAAGGGCGGTCGCGTGATTGCGGACTGGCCCGGATTGAAGGACGAGCAGCTGTTGGAGCGCCGCGACCTCAAGCCGACCACCGATCTACGCGCAGTCCTGAAGGGGTTGCTGGCGGAGCAGTTCGACCTTTCGCCGGCGGTGCTGTCCGGCACGGTGTTTCCGCAGTCCGAGGTGGCCCGGCCGCTGCTCGGGCTGACCGCGTGATGGGCACGCGCGGCGCGGCCGGCTAAGGCGCGTAGGCTTTGCGCATCAGGTATTCGAAGCTGCGGCCGGGAAGATAGCGCTTTCCGGAAACGCCGAGCCTCTCGAGGGGCTTGCCGACGACCACGCGGGCAGGCAGCGATCGCTGGGCGAGGAGCTTCTGCACCTTGCGCGCCAGCACCTGCGGGGAGGCACCGTTCTGCTCCTGGGCCGCATAGAAGCGCAGCGTGTCCTGGAAACGCACCTGGTAGGCGGACGGTTCGCCGACGTTGCGGCCGAAGACGCGGTTTGCTCCGAACGCGGTATTGATGTCGCCGGGATGGACGATGGTGGCCTGAATGCCGAACGGCGCGACCTCGCCGCGCAACGCTTCCACTAACCCATCAAGCGCAAACTTCGAGGCACTGTAGAAAGACACGAACGGCAGGCCGATCAGGCCGCCGATCGAGCCGATCACCAGGATCTTGCCCGAAGCCTGCTTGCGCATGACCGGCAGGACCGCGCGGATGGTTCGGGTGGTGCCGAAAAAGTTGGTATCGAACTGCCGCCTGGCTTCGTCGTCGTCGGTGTCTTCCACCGAGCCGGCGAGGCCTAGGCCGGCGCAGGCAACGAGCGCGTCCAGCCGCGATTCACGGCGCAGCACCTCGGCAACGGCCGCGTCCACCGAGGACGGATCGGTGATGTCGAGCGGAAGATGGGTCCAGGAGGAGGCAGAGCAGATCGTGCGGCTGCCCCCGTAGACGGTGGCGCCGCCTGCGGCCAGCAGGTCGCAGATGGCTTTGCCGATCCCCGACGAGCAACCGGTGACCAGCACGACTGGGGCGGGGGATCGTTTCAGCATGGGGAAGCCCATTCATGCGGCGCCGGCAGCAGAGTGCCGGCGCCGGTGTTGCATCACGCGGCCTGCTTCTGCCTTGGTCGCTTGCCGAGCCCATCCATCTCCTCACGCATCGTGCGCACCGCCTCGCGGATCTGGGTAGGCGTGTGCTCGGAGGTGATGAAGAAGCGCAGGCGCGCCGCCTTGATCGGCACGGCGGGATAGATGATCGGCAGCACGTTGATGCCGCGCGCCAGCATGCGGTCGGCCAGTCGGCCGGCGTTGACGAGGTCGCCAACGATCACGGACACGACCGCGTGGCCTTCGCTGGTGGCGGTGTCCATGCCGGCGGCCCGCGCCAGCGACAGGAAGAGCTTGCCGTTGGAGCGCAGGCGCGCAACCCGCTCCGGCTCGGCCTTGAGCAGCTCAAGTGACCTGGTGGCGGCGGCCGTGAGCGGCGGGGACAGACCGACGGAGTAGACCAGCCCGGGCGCCTGGTACTTCAGGATGTCGATCAGCTCCTGCCTGCCGGCAATGTAGCCGCCGCAGCTCGCCAGCGCCTTGCTGAGCGTGCCCATCCAGATGTCGACGCGCTTGGGGTCAATGTCGTAGTGCTCGGCCGACCCGCGGCCCGTCTCGCCCAGAACGCCCAGGCCATGCGCTTCGTCGATCATCAGCCAGGCGCCGTACTTCTCCTTGAGAGCGACGAGGCTTGGCAGGTCGCCGACATCGCCATCCATGGAGTAGAGGCCTTCGGCCACGATCAATGCGCGCTTGTGGAAAGGGCGGTGCTCGAGCAGCAGCGCCTCGAGCGCTTCCGCATCGTTGTGCTTGAAGGCGTAGGCGGTGGCTCCTGAGAGCCTTACGCCGACGATCAGGCTGTTGTGCGACAGGTCGTCGTAAAGGATGAGGTCGTCCGCCGTCATGAGCGTGCTGATGGTCGACACGTTGGTGGCGTGCCCGCTGACGAAGGTGATTGCCGCCTCGACGCCGTAGAAATCCGCGAGCGATCGCTCGAGTGCGCCATGAATGGTCCGCTCGCCGGCGACGATGCGGCTCGCCGATACGGACGTGCCGAGATTGTCGATCGCCGTCTTGGCGGCTTCCACGATGGCTGGATGCTGATTGAGACCCAGGTAGTCGTAGGAGGCGAAATTGACGTAATTCTTGCCAGCGATCTGGGTGGTCACGCCGTTGCGTGCCTGATGGCAGCGATAGAACGGGTCGTCGATATCGAACAGCCGGCCGATCTCCTTGTGCTTGAGGATGCCGCGGTAAAGCGGCAGGTCGGCAAAGCTCGGCGCGGCTTCCGCCGGATCGTACACGACCCTCTTGGGTTGGCTGCTGACGAAGCGGCCGGCCGTGGGAACGGCGCCGCAAGCAACGGCAACGGCACCGGCAGCCTCCCCGATCGTTCCGCGCGCATAGATGGCAGCGCGCACCGCGGATCGCTTCAGCATCGTTAGAAGTGTCGGGGAATTGCCTGCGGGAGTGTCTCTATCGACCGGGCGAAAAACAGTATGCTCGTCCCTCATGCGACCTCTCGTGTGGGTGAAGTGTGGCACCGGCCCCTGGGCGCGCGGCTTCGGCCGTAGATCGGGTGGTGCAGTAGCAAATGCAATGCGGCTTTTGTGTCTAAATTTGCGTGTTTACGCTAATTTGTTGCGCGACCGAATGAAGCGGCGTCAGCTCCGCCGGGATGGTGAGCCCGATGGTCGCACCCGACCGATCCCGCGACCCTATTCCTCCGGCAAGCCCGCGCGCCGCCATCCGTCCAGCATGAGGTTGAAGATCCTGGGGGTGTGCCGCGAGGGATGCGATTTTTTCATGAGGGCGATGGTGGCGCTCGGGTGGGCAGCGCGCAGTTTCGCGATGGCATGGCGTGCCGTCGACAGGTCGCCGGACAAGGCAGACACGAAGGCAAGCTGGCGGTACGCCCAGGTCACCCTGGGGTGCTGCTTCAAGACATCCTGCAGCAGCTTTGCCGACTGAACGTAGTCGCCCTTGTAGCCGAACGTCATGGCGATGCCGATGCGCAGGTTGAAGGTGAGTGGATCGAGCGGGCTCAACGCGAGCGAGCGCTCGAAGCGCTCGCGCGCGCGGTCCGGCTCGTCTTGATAGATCGCCACCCACGCCGAGCGCGCCCACGCCCAGGCGTTGTTGGGATCGAGTGTCAGCGCGCTGTCGATGTAGGAGGCTGCTCGCGGCAGGTCGTTCAGGCACTGGCTGATCGCTGCTCCAACCGCCGTCAGCGCCGTCGGATCATCGCCGATCAGCGCCGCGGCGGCATCGACCGCCCGGCCCGCATCCACGCGGCTTGCCTCCGGATTGGTCCCCCACAGGTAGACCACGTCCTGCGAATGACACCACGCCAGCAAAGCGTGCGCGCGGCCGTAGTCTGAGCAGGTGGCGATGGCTTTTCGCAGCGACGTAATCGCCGAGGCATTGTCCGCCGAGCTTTGACTCCAGATCTTCGGGTACGCCTGCAGCACCAGGTCGTACGCGCGCAAGCTGCCCGGCGGCTTGCTCTTGGCGACCGCGATCTCGGCATTGCGTACCGCCGGGTGGATGGCGCCCGACACCTGCGCTGCGATCTCGTCCTGAAACGCGAAGATGTCGCGTGTGGCGCCTTCGTAGCGATCCGACCAGAGCTGGTTGCGCGTCTCGGCGTCGACGAGCTGCACGGAGATGCGCAGCCGATCCCCGCCACGCCGCACCGTACCTTCCACCACGTAGCTGACGCCCAACTCTCGACCGATCTCCCGCACATCGACAAAGCGGCCCTTATAGGTGAAGGCCGATTGCCGTGCGATGACAAAAAAATCGCGCACTCGCGACAGCGCCGAGGTGATCTCCTCGACGACGCCGTCGACGAAATATTCGTCGTCTGAGCCGCTCAGGTTGTCGAACGGCATGACGATGATGGACGGCTGCTCGCGGTCGCGCGTCGGTGCGGCAGGCGATGCCGCCTGCGCAGTCGCTGGATCTTGGTTGTCCGCCTCGCTACGCCGCTCGCGCATGCCGGCGATCAAGGCTTCCGTCTGCGCCTCCGGCTCGGCATCGAGCTCCCGCCGCAGCGTATCGCGGCACAGCTCGAACTGCCTGAGCGCCGCGTTCAATCGGCCTTGATGCTGGTAGAGGCGGATGAGGGAGCGATGCGCCTCCTCGGTCGCCGCATCGGCCGC
>Ga0075421_100006362_pt1 | contig 14395 bp, 13 predicted proteins | sample SoiMetdeltSBSDD5_FD_75292 | JGI IMG/M metagenome (GOLD analysis project Ga0075421, IMG submission 75292) | Bulk soil microbial communities from a Populus tree surrounding site in Tennessee, USA - Soil MetaG P. deltoides SBSDD5 | ecosystem: Environmental > Terrestrial > Soil > Tree plantation...
CGGCTGTGGCCGTTCCCGCACTGACAAGGAGACCAAGCATGACACTGCGTACGTGTGCGATCGCTCTGCTCGCCGTGCTCGTCGCCGCCGGCCCCGCGCTGGCGCCGGCGCCCGTGGGCGCGCAGGGCAAAGAGATCTTCATCCCGCTGCTCGTCTACCGGACGGGTCCGTTCGCGCCGAGCGGCATTCCGATCGCCAACGGGTTCGTCGACTACTTCACGCTGCTCAACGAGCGTGACGGCGGCATCAACGGCGTGAAGATCAGCTGGGAAGAGTGCGAGACGCAGTACGACACCAAGCAGGGGGTGGAGTGCTACGAGCGCCTGAAGGGCAAGGCCGCCGCGCTCGTGAACCCGTACAGCACCGGGATCACGTATCAGCTCATCCCGAAGGCGCCCGTCGACAAGGTCCCGGTCTTCTCGATGGGCTACGGCATGAGCGCCTCCTCCGACGGCCGCTGGTTCCCGTGGGTGTTCAACTTCCCGACCAACTACTGGAGTCAGGCCTCGGCGGTCATCCGCTACATCGGCACGCAGGAGGGCGGGCTCGAGAAGCTCAAGGGCAAGAAGATCGCGCACGTCTTCCACAACAGCCCGTACGGCAAGGAAGCCAACCCGACGCTCGAGGACCTCGCGCGCAAGTACGGCTTCGAGCTCTCGCTGCTGCCCGTCGACTCGCCGGGCCAGGAGCAGAAGTCGACGTGGCTGCAGGTGCGGCGCATCAACCCCGATTGGATCTTCATGTCGGGCTGGGGCGTGATGAACCAGGTGGCGGTCAAAGAAGCGGCGGCCATCGGCTTCAAGATGGACCACTTCATCGGCAACTGGTGGTCGTCGAGCGACGCCGACGTCGTGCCCGCGGGCGACGGCGCCAAGGGCTACAAGGGCGCCACGTTCCACGCGCCGGGCACCAACTTCAAGGTGCACTCCGAGGTCGTCAAGCACGTCTACGACAAGGGCAAGGGCGCCGGCAAGAAGGAAGAGATGGGCTCGCCGCTCTATAACCGCGGCATCGTGAACGCGATGTTCTCGGCCGAAGCCATCCGCACGGCGATGAAGGGTGCGAAGGGCCAGGTGCCCACGGCGGAGCAGATCCGCTGGGGCTTCGAGAACCTGAACCTCACCGAGAAGCGCCTCGAAGAGCTCGGCATGAAGGGCTTCACGCACCCGATCAAGATCAGCTGCGAAGACCACGAGGGCAGCGGCCCGCTCCTCATCGAGCAGTGGGACGGTAAGAAGTGGAACATCGTCTCGGACTGGATCCAGCCGATGAAGGACGTCGTGCGCCCGAAGATCGAGGCGGCGGCGGTGGACGAGGCCAAGAAGCTCAATTACACGCAGCGGGACTGCAGCAAGGAGAAGTAGCGGCGTGAGCGCCGGGAACGGGACGACGCGGCCGCTGCTGGCGGTCAATAACATCGAGGTCATCTACGACCACGTGATCCTCGTGTTGCGCGGCGTCTCGCTCCGTGTTCCCGAGGGGGGCATCGTCGCCCTCCTCGGGGCCAACGGCGCCGGCAAGTCCACCACGCTCAAGGCCATCTCGGGCCTGCTTCGCACGGAGCGGGGTGACGTCACGAAGGGCGGGGTCGAGTTCGCCGGCGAGGCCATCCACCGGCGCGAGGCGGGCGAGATCGTGCGGCGTGGCATCGTGCAGGTGATGGAGGGGCGCCACGTCTTCGAGCATCTGACCGTGGAGGAGAACCTCCTCACGGGGGCCTATACTCGGCGGGAAAACGCGGCCGCGCGAAAAGACCTCGACTTGGTTTATACCTACTTCCCCCGCCTGGTGGAGCGCCGGGGCTTCAAGGCCGGGTACATCTCGGGCGGGGAGCAGCAGATGCTGGCCATCGGCCGGGCCCTCATGGCGCGGCCCAGGCTGATGCTGCTCGACGAGCCGTCGATGGGGCTGGCCCCCATGCTCGTCCAGGAGATCTTCGAGATCGTGAGTCGACTGAACCGTGAAGAAGGCGTCTCACTCCTGCTCGCCGAGCAGAACGCCACCATCGCCCTGCGCTTCGCGCAGTACGGCTATGTGATGGAGAGCGGGCGCATCGTGCTGGACGGCGATGCCAAGACCATCAGCGAGAACGAGGACATCAAAGAGTTCTATCTCGGGCTGACTGGGGTGGGGCAGCGCAAGTCGTATCGCGACGTGAAGCATTACCGGCGGCGCAAACGGTGGCTCTCGTGACGGCGCGCTCACTTTTGGTCAGGGACGGGGTGGGCTGTGCCCCACGTTGCGCCTGTCTAGGTGCACCGATTACTAGCCGGGGCCGACGCGATACCCGAAACACGGGTCTCGCGGGGGCGCGGCCCGCCCCGTCCCCACAACCAAACCAAGCACACCGTCACATACAACCTCCGATTTCGACGGCGGCGTCCTTCGCGTCGCGAGCGGTTTGCCTCGCCGATCCCGCCAGCCCGATGGAGCCAGCCTCGTGAGCGCGCTGGTGGAGATCCGGGAGGTCAGCAAGACGTTCGGCGGGGTGCAGGCGGTCACGCGCGTGAGCCTCGACGTCACGAAGGGCGACATCGTCTCGGTCATCGGCCCCAACGGCGCCGGCAAGACCACCGTGCTCAACATGATCAGCGGCTTCTACCATCCCGATTCCGGGCGGATTGCGCTCGGGGGCCGCGACGTCACCGACCTGGCCCCGAGCAAGATCGCCGAGCTCGGCGTGGCGCGCACGTTCCAGAACATCGCGCTCTTCCGCGGCATGACGGTCCTGGACAACTTGATGCTCGGCCGGCACGTGCACATGAAGTCCGGCGTGCTCGCGTCGTTCGTGTACTGGGGGCTCGCGCAGAAGGAGGAGGTCCGCCACCGCAAGCGCGTGGAGGACATCATCGACTTCCTGAAGATCCAGGATCTGCGGCGGCGGCCGACGGGCTCGCTCGCCTACGGCCTGCAGAAACGCGTCGAGCTCGGGCGCGCGCTCGCGCTCGATCCGAAGGTGCTGTTGCTCGACGAGCCGATGGGCGGCATGAACCAGGAAGAGAAAGAGGACATGGCGCGCTTCATCCTCGACGTCAACGAGGAGTGGGGCACGACGATCATCCTGATCGAGCACGACATGGGTGTGGTCATGGATATCTCCGATCGCGTGGCGGTGCTGGACATGGGCCAGAAGATCGCGGAGGGCTCGCCCGACGAGGTGCGCGCGAATCCCGCCGTCATCAAGGCGTATCTCGGCGACACCAAGGGCGGCGGCGCCCGGGAGGCCCGCCGTGGCTGAGCCCACGACGCTCCCGCGCCTGCTGCTGCGCAACGCGCGCGACTTCGCGACGCGCACCGCCATTCGCGAGAAGGACCGCGGCATCTGGCAGTCCTACACGTGGGCGGAGTATCACGCGCAGGTCCGCGACTTCGCGCTCGGGCTCGCCGCGCTCGGTTTCAAGCGCGGCGATCGACTCTCGGTCATCGGCGACAACCGCCCCCGGCTGTACTGGGCGCAGGTGGCCGCCCAGTGCCTGGGTGGCGTGTCGGTGCCCGTCTATCAGGACTCCATCGCGCGCGAGCTGGCCTTCGTGTGGAATCACGCGGACGTCTCGGTGATCGTGGCCGAAGACCAGGAGCAGGTCGACAAGGTCGTCACCCTGCGCGCCGAGCTGCCGACGCTGCGCTTCGTCATCTACGACGACGCACGCGGCATGCTGCACTACAAGCACGAGTGGCTGAAATCGTTCGCCGATGTCCAGGCGCTGGGGCGCGAGTTCGGCCGCACCCACGCCGGTGATTTCGAGGCAGCGATCGAGCAGGGCCAGGGCGACGATCTCGCGTTCGTGTGCTACACCTCCGGCACGACGGGCAATCCCAAGGGCGCGATGCTCACCCACGCCAACGCGCTCGAGACGGCGAAGACGGCCATGCGCGCCGAGGACTTCCGGCTCGACGACGACTACCTCGCGTACCTGCCGATGGCGTGGGTCGGCGACGCCTTCTACACGCTGATCATGAGCGTCGTCGTCGGCTTCGCGATCAACTGTCCCGAGAGCCCCGAGACCGTGCAGCGCGATCTGCGCGAGCTGGGCCCGACGCTGGTGCTGGCGCCGCCGCGAATCTGGGAAAACATGCTCACGGCCGTGCAGGTCAAGGGCGCCGACGCGCCGCCGCTCAAGCGGCGGGTGTTCGAGCGATTCCGTCGCGCCGCGGAGCAGGCGGAGATCTTGCGCTCCGAGGACAAGCCGATCCCGCTCGGGCTGCGGCTGACGTGCGCGCTGGGCGAGTTCTTCGTCTACGGCCCCGTGCGCGACCAGCTCGGCCTGCGCCGCACGCGCTGGGCCCTGACGGGCGGCGCGCCGCTCGGACCCGACACATTCCGCTTCTTCCGCTCCATCGGCGTCAACCTCAAGCAGGTCTATGGCTCGACCGAGACGACCGGGTTGGTCTCGCTGCAGCCGAGCCGCGAAGCCAACCCGACCACGGCCGGCCGTCCGTGCCCGGGCATCGACGTCAAGATCGGCGAGCGCGGCGAGGTGCTCGTCAAGAGTGCCGGCATCTTCCGCGGCTACTTGAAGAACGACGAGGCCACGCGCGAGGTCATCGACCGCGACGGCTGGTTCCATACCGGCGACGCCGGCTTCATCGATCCGCGCGGCCATCTGGTCATCATCGATCGCGCCAAGGACGTCGGCGCGCTGTCGGACGGGACGCCGTTCGCGCCGCAGTTCGTCGAGAACAAGCTGAAGTTCAGCCCGTACATCCGCGAGGCGGTGGCGTTCGGCGACCAGCGCGCGTTCGTCACCGCGATGATCGCGATCGACGTCAACACCGTCGGCAACTGGGCCGAGCGGCGGAGCCTCGCCTACACCTCGTACATGGACCTCAGCCAGAAGCCCGAAATCCGAAAACTCATTCGGGACGAGATCCGCAAATGCAACGAGACGCTGCCGGAGGCGGGCAAGGTCCGGCGCTTCCTGCTGCTCACGAAGGACCTCGAGGCGGACGACGCCGAGATGACGAGAACACGAAAGGTGCGCCGGCGTTTCGTCGCCGAGAAGTACGCGCCGGTGCTCGACGCCTTCTACGGGGGCGGTGACGAGGTGGAGCTGGTGACGACGATCACCTACGAGGACGGGCGGCAGGCCACGCTCAAGTCGCGCGCCCGGCTCGAGGACGTCGAGGAGGCGCCCGTCCGTGGTTGACTGGCAGTTCACCATGCTGCTGCTCTCCAACGGGGTACTGATCGGCCTCATGTACTCGCTGATCGCGCTGGGGTTCGTGCTCGTCTACAAGGCGACCGACGCGGTCAATTTCGCGCAGGGCGAATTCGTCATGATCGCGGGCTTCGTGGCCGTGGGCGCGCTGACCGTGCTCGGCGCTCCGCTCTGGCTCTCCATTCTCGCCGCGCTCGTCGGCATGATCGTGTTCGGTTTCGCGCTCGAGCGCGTGATGCTGCGCAAGCTGATCGGCCGGCCGGTCATCGCGATCGTGATGGCGACGATCGGGCTCGCCGCCATCCTGCGTGGGCTCGGGCCCTTCGGGATCTTCCAGGGCACGCGGCCGCTGCCGCTCCCGCTGCCCGACGAGCCGTTCCTCCTGGGTCCGCTGTTCATTCCACCGATCCAACTCGTCGGCGGGATCGTCAGCCTGGGGTTCCTCGCGGGCTTCGGCTACTTCTTCCTGAAGTCGCGCAAGGGGATCGCCATGCGTGCCGTCGCCGACAACCAGCAGGTCGCGCTGGCCATGGGCATCAACGTCGAGCGCTACTTCGGCGTGGCGTGGGCCATGACGGGCATCGTGTCCGCGCTGGGCGGCGTGCTGTGGGGCAACATGCTCGGCGTCGACGTCAACCTCGCCCTTGTCGGGTTCAAAGTGTTCCCCGTGGTCATCCTCGGCGGGCTCGACTCCATCCCCGGCGCCGTCATCGGCGGGCTCATCATCGGCATCGTCGAGAACGTGGCCGCCGGCTACGTCGATCCGTTGGTTGGTGGTGGGACCAAGGACTTCGCGCCCTACGTCCTCATGATCCTCGCCCTGATGATTCGGCCGTACGGGATCTTCGGCAAACGCATTATCGAGCGGGTGTGATGCGACGCCGACTGACTTCGCCTGACTTCGTTCTCGGTCGTCGCCAGCCCTCACGTACAACCGCGTACGCTCGGGCCGGCTCCTCCCTCGGGCCTCGTCATGCTCGTTATTCGGCGCCGCATGCCGCGCTGACCGCCTCAGCACCCACCGGAGACCCGCGATGATTCATCGGGAGTGCGGCGTTCTCAAGACGACGTACGAAGCGGACATGGCGCTCTATCCGCTGCCCATTGCCAAGTACACGGTCGCGGCGCTGGCGGTGCTGTTCTTCGGGATCATTCCCCTCGCGCTGCACGAGTACTACCTCTCGATCGCCAACCTCGTGTGGATCGCCGTCATCGGCGCCCTGGGCCTCAACATCCTGGTTGGCTACACGGGCCAGGTGTCGATCGGCCACGGCGCGTTCATGTCCGTCGGCGCCTACACGGCGGCGAATTTTGCCACCCGGCTCGACGCGCCCTGGCCCGTGAACCTGCTCGCGGGCGGGCTCATGGCCGCGCTCGTCGGCGCCGTGGTCGGCATTCCGTCGCTCCGTATCAAGGGACTGTACCTGGCCATCGCGACGCTGGCCGGGCAGCTCATCATCGAGTGGACCATCAATCACGTGACGTTCATCAGCGGCGGTGTGCAGGCGTCCATCGAGGTGGCACGTCCGCGCATCGGTCCGTACGTGCTCGCCAGCCAGCGGGCGATGTACTACTTCCTGCTGGTTTTCGTCGTGCTCGCCATCGTCGGCACGATGAACCTGGTGCGCAGCCGCGTGGGGCGCGCGTTCATCGCGATCCGCGACCAGGACATCGCGGCCGAGATCATCGGCATCAACATCTTCCGGTACAAGCTGCTGGCCTTCGCCATTTCGTCGTTCTACGCCGGGGTGACGGGGGTGCTCTACACCTACTACCTCGGCATCGCCAACTACGAGCAGTTCCAGATCGGCGTGTCGATCGACTATCTGGCGATGATCATCATCGGTGGTCTCGGTTCCGTGCTCGGCTCCATCTTCGGGGCCGTCTTCGTCACGCTGCTCCCGATCGTCATCCGCTACGCCATGGAGGCGGTCAGCGGCGTGCTGTTCTCGCAGGCGACCGTGCACAACCTGATCCCCGCGCTGCGCCTCACGCTGTTCGGGGCCCTCATCATCGTGTTCCTGGTCGTCGAGCCCGAAGGATTGAATCGGCTGTGGCGAAACATCCGCAGCTACTTCCGCGTCTGGCCGTTCGCGTACTGAGTACGCGAGAGAGGAGAGCCACCATGAAGCGTTACCTCGCAATTGCGACGGCGCTGATGCTGGCGGCGAGCAGCCTGCTCGGCGCCGCGCCGTCTTCCGCCCAGTCGAAGGGCGAGATCGTCATCGGCTTGCAGTGCGATCGCACGGGGGCCACCCAGATCGTCGGCACCGTGCTGTGCCCGGGCTTCCACGACTACATCGCCCTCGTGAACAGCAAGGGCGGCGTGGAGGGCCACACCCTCAAGGTCATTGAGATCGACCATGAGTACAAGGTGCCCCCGGGCGTGGAGTCGTACGAGCGCCACAAGAAGGAAGGCGCCGTGATCATCGGCGTGTACGGCACGCCGCACATCTATGCGCTCCAGCAGAAGCTGACGGAGGATCGCATCCCCGGCACGTCGCCCGGCTTCGGCAGCGCCGCCGCCGCCGACGGGCAGCGCTATCCGTACATCTTCCCCATCGCCGCCACGTACTGGTCGCAGGCGGCGGCCGCCGCCGATTTCGCCAAGAAGCAGCTGGGCGGCTCGCTCAAGGGCAAGAAGATCGCCTACCTCTTCTACGACAACCCGGCCGGCCGCGAGCCGATCGAGGTGCTCGAGGACATCGCCACGAAGGAGGGGTTCCAGCTCAAGACGTTCGCGGTCCCGCCGCCCGGCGTCGAGATGGGCGCGCAGGTGCTCGACATCGCCCAGCGTTTCCGCGCCGACTTCGTGATCTCGCACTTGTTCGGCGGCGCGCCGTCGGTGTCGATCAAGGAGCTGAAGCGGGTCGGCTATCCGCTGCGTAAGGTCGTCGGGCTCGTGTGGGCCTCGGCCGAGGCGAACATCGAGGGCGCCGGCGGCTTCGGCGTCGCCGACGGGTACTACGCGATGCAGTTCGCGGGCGTGGGTACGGACTATCCGGTGCTCAACGAGATTCGCGAGATGTACAAGAAGCAGGGCAAGCCGGCGCCCAAGGAGATGGCGTCGACGGTGTTCTACAACCGCGGCGTGCTGCTCGGCGCCATTCACACCGAGGCCATCCGCAACGCCGTCAAGGCGAAGCCGGACGGCAAGATCACCGGCGTCGACGTCAAGAACGGGTTCGAGAAGATCAGCAACTTTACGCTGGGCGGCCTGGTGCCGCCGCTCAAGATCACGCCGCAGGATCACGAGGGCGGCGGTCTCGTGCAGATCTGGCAGGTGAAGGATGGCAAGTTCGTGAAGGTGACGGACTGGTTCGCGGCGTACCAGGACGTGGTGGCGAAGCATATCAAGGAGGCGGGCAAGAAGTCGTAGGCTTGTCCGGCCACGGCCGCGGCCCCGCGCGTCCCCGCTCGACGAGGGGACTTCCGGGGCCGCGGCCGCGGCCAGCCAATCCTCGACTTCTCAGGTACTCCGTATGCTGACGCTCAACAACATCGAGGTCATCTACGACAACGTGATCCTCGTCCTCAAGGGCGTGTCGATCAACGTCCGCGAAGGCGGGATCACGACGCTGCTCGGGGCCAATGGCGCCGGCAAGACGACCACGCTCAAGGCGATCTCGGGACTGTTGCCCTCGGAGCGCGGCGCCATCACCAAGGGCGCCATCGAGCTGGCGGGCGAACGCATCGACCACCTCGCGCCCTACGACGTCGTGAGGCGCGGGGTGGTCCAGGTGTTCGAAGGCCGCCGCGTCTTCGAGCACCTCACCACGGAGGAAAACCTGATCGCGGGCGGCCACGTACAGCGCGACCGCGCGCGCCTGCGCGAGGGCATCGACCGCGTGTACCAGTACTTCCCGCGGCTCGCCGATCGTCGCCAGGTGCAGTCGGGGTATCTCTCGGGCGGCGAGCAGCAGATGCTCGTCATCGGTCGCGCGCTGATGTCGAATCCGCGCGTGATCCTGCTGGACGAGCCGTCGCTCGGCCTGGCGCCGATGCTCGTCGAGGAGATCTTCGAGATCGTGCAGCGCATGAACCGCCAGGAGAAGGTCACCGTGTTGCTGGTCGAGCAGAACGCCACCCTGGCGCTCGCCATCGCCGAGCACGGTTATGTCATGGAAAACGGACGAATCGTGCTCGAAGGCTCGGCGGCGAGCCTGCGCGACAACGCCGACATCAAGGAGTTCTATCTCGGGCTCACCGAAGTCGGCGCCCGGAAGTCCTACCGCGACGTCAAGCACTACAAGCGCCGTAAACGCTGGCTCAGCTGAGGAGAGATCGCTCAATGAGACGGGTCGGGGTCTGGGGGACTCTGCTGCTCACGGTTGTGATGTTCGGCCTCACCGCATGCGCGTCGATGAGCAGCGAGCCGGCGCCGTCGCTCTACAAGCGTCTCGGTGGCCGCGAGGGCATCGCGGGCGTCGTGGACGGCTTCGTCACCAACGCGCTCGCCGATCCGCGAATCGGCCCGGCGTTCAAGGCGCTGCCGGCCGCCAAGGTCGGCCCGCTCAAGAGCAACATCGCCGACTTTATCTGTGAGAACACCGGGGGGCCCTGCTCCTACCTCGGCCGCACGATGAAGGAGTCGCACAAGGGGCTGGGGCTCGCGAAAGAAGATTTCGACGCGTGCAATGCCGCTCTCGCCAAGGCGCTGGACTCGGCGAGCGTCGCGCCCGGCGACAAGGAGCAGGTGATGAAGCTCGTGCAGTCGCTCATGCCCGACATCGTTGGCCAGTAGGCCGATGAAGGCGCCCGATCGCCGCGCCGGATACTGGAACCGCGAGCGGGAGACCATGTCGCCCGGGGCGCGCGAGCGCTACCAGATCGGCTGGCTCACCGCGCTCCTCGAGCACGCATGGGCCAATGCCCCCGGGCTGCGACGGCGACTGGAGCAGGCGGGGCTGGCGCCGAAGGATTTTCGCTCCACCGACGATCTCGCGCGGCTGCCCGTCATTCGCAAGAGCGCGATGCCCGAGCTGCAGAAGAACGACCCGCCGTTCGGCGGCTTCTGCACCGTTCCGCTGGCCAAGCTGCGGAAGATCTTCATCTCGCCCGGGCCGATCTTCGAGCCGATGGGCCCGGAGGTCAGCGCATTCCACGCGGAGACGGGCCTGTTCGCCGGCGGTTTTCGCCCCGGCGACGTCGTGTTGAACACCTTCGCCTATGCGCTTACGCCGGCCGCCCATGAGATCGACGAGTCGCTCAATCTCATCGGCTGCGCGGTGGTGCCGACCGGCGTCGGCCAGACCGAGATCCAGGTCAGCGTCGCGAGGTCCGTCGGCGCCACCGGTTACGTCGGCACGCCGTCGTTCCTGATGACGATTCTCGCCAAGGCCAGGGAGATGGGCGTCGGTCGCCTGCCGCTGCAGGTCGCGCAGGTCGGCGCCGAGCCGTTCACCGAGTCGATGCGCCGCGAGCTGCAGGACGGCCACGGCATCATGGCGCGCCAGGGCTTCGGCACCGCGGATACCGGGATGCTCGCCTACGAATGCACCGAGGCGAGCGGCATGCACCTGCTCGAGGACGCGATCACGCAGGTGTGCGACCCGACCACGGGTGAGCCGCTGCCGCACGGTCAGATCGGCGAGCTCGTGGCGACGGTGCACAACCGCACGTATCCGATGATCCGCTTCAGCTCCGGCGATCTCACCGTGATCACCGACGAGCCGTGTGGGTGCGGACGGACGTCGGCGCGCATGCTCGGCTGGCGCGGCCGCGCCGACGAAGTCACCAAGGTGCGCGGCATCTTCGTGCATCCGCGGCAGGTCGACGAGATCGTCGCGCGCGTGAAGGGAGTCGAGCGGTTTCAGGTCGTCGTCGGCCGCGAGGGGCACAACGACACGCTCACGCTGCGTGTGCAGCTCGCCACGGGCGCCGACCCGCGCGCCGCCTCGCAGGCGCTCGAGACGGCGATTCGCGACGTCATGAAGCTGCGCGGCACCGTCGACGTCGTGGCGGCGGGCACGATCCCGGACAACGCCAAGAAGATCTCCGACGAGCGGAAGTGGGATTGAGGCGCGTCAGCGCCTGCCGCGTCGGATCTTGTCCTCGAGATACGACGAGAAGTAGCCGCGGTAGCGCCGCTGCAGCCGCGGAATCCTCCAGTCGCGGCCGGTAAGCACGCCGCGGCAGCGCGGCGCGCCGCACCGGCAAGTCGTGCGCGCGGCGGTGTCTTCCTCCATCGCCCAGTCGTACGTCAGCTCTTCGCCGGCGCGAATGTCGCGCAGCGCCACGAACACGATCTGTCCGCGGATGCCCAGGTTCGGCGCGCACGAATGGTTGATGAACATCTTGTTGCGTCGCACCTCACGGGCGGTGAGGGCGCCGATGAAGACGCCGTCGGCGATCTGGATATAGGAGGCCGCGACGCGGCGCTTCACCCTGGCGAGCGTGCGCGCGTCGTAGACGTGCCCACCCTTGATGGCGACGACCTCGCCCTTGCGGATCGGCCGCCGCGCGAACAGTCCCTGGCCTTCGATCGGGCTCGGGCCGACGCGAGTCTTCGGTGACAGATAGGTCGCGGGCATCGCTGCCTTCCGGCCGAGATTGTCTGCCGGCGGCCGGGTTGGACGCAACGGGCCGGGCGCCGAGCGTGGAGGGCTAGGACGCCGACTGGCCGGCGCGATCGATCCAGATGATGGCGGCTTCCAGCGCGGCGGCGGCGGCTGCGGCCGCGGTCGCGAACGTCGCCGAGAACGGCAGCGTGACGGCGTTTTCGTCCGTATCTCGGTCGGACTGACGCATCTCCACCGACGCCGCCCATCGTCCCTCGAGCGGGCGTCGCTGAATGAGAATCCGCCAGCCTCGATAGCGACAGTTGATGGTTTCGACCAAAACGGCGTAGTAACCGTGACCCGCACACGCCGGTTCCGGACGCCGGGCCCGGACGACCGACGGGCGTATACTCCCGGCGATGGGTGAGCCCACGCGCGCCTGGCCCGGAGAGACGCTGACCCGCGTGCCGTTCTGGGTCTACCAGGACGAGGCCAACTATCAGACCGAGCTGCGCCGGATTTTCGAGGGGCCGACCTGGAACTACCTGTGCCTGGAGTCGGACGTGGCACGGCCCGGCGAGTTTCGGACGACGTTCGTAGGTGAGATGCCGGTCATCGTCGTGCGCGGACAGGACGGCGCCATCCACGCGTTCGAGAATCGCTGCGCGCATCGCGGCGCGCTGATCGCGCTCGACGACGCGGGCAGCGTCAAGAACGCGTTCCAGTGCGTGTATCACGCGTGGAGCTACGACCTGCGCGGCAACCTGATCGGCATCGCGTTCGAGAAGGGCAGCAACGGGCGCGGCGGCATGCCGCCGGAGTTCTGCAAGGCGGATCACGGCCCGCGCAAGCTGCGGACGACGATGCTGTGCGGGCTGGTGTTCGGCACACTGGCGCCCGAGACGCCGCCCATCGAGGAATATCTGGGCAGCGAGATCCTGGGCCGGTTGCGTCGGGTGATGCGCAAGCCCGTGGCCGTCCTCGGCCGCTTCACTCAGGCGCTGCCGAACAACTGGAAGCTCTACTTCGAGAACGTGAAGGACACCTATCACGCGAGCCTGCTCCACGCCTTCTTCGGCACGTTTCGGATTACGCGCCTCACGCAAGGGGGCGGCGTGCTCGTGAGCCCGGACGGCGCGCACCACGCCTCATATACGATCGGCGTGCCGGAGGACGCGAAGAGCGCCGCGTATCGCGAGCAGGGTATCCGCTCGGAGCTCGACGGCTTCCGCCTGGCCGACGCGCGGCTGCTCGACAGCGTGGACGAGTTCGACGACGGCATCCAGCTGCAGATCCTGACGGTCTTTCCCAATCTCGTCATCCAGCAGGTCCAGAACTCGCTCGCCGTCCGTCAGGTGCTGCCGAAGGGCCTCGGCGCCATGGAGCTGCACTGGACGTACATCGGCTTCGCCGACGACAGCCCCGAGCTGCGGCAGCGCCGCCTGCGCCAGGCCAATCTCGTCGGGCCCGCGGGCTACGTCTCCATGGAGGACGGCTGCGTCGGCGGTTTCGTCCAGCGCGGCGCGGTCGCGGCCAGCGACGAGGTGTCCGTCGTCAACATGGGCGGCGAGGGGACCGACTCGATGGACACGCGCGCGACCGAAGCGTCCGTCCGCGGATTCTGGAAGGCGTACCGCCGCTACATGGGCGCGTGATGCTCGAGCGCGTGGTGAGGCTCAACGCCGACTACGCGCGCGTCATCGACGACGATCGCCTGGAAGACTGGCCCGCGTTCTTCACCGAGAAGTGCCTGTACAAGGTCACGTCCGCCGATAATCACCGGCGCGGCCTCGAGGTCGGGGTGATCTACGCCGACAGCAACGGCATGCTGCGCGATCGCGTGGCGGCCCTGCGCGAGGCGAACATCTACGAGCGTCAGACGTACCGTCACTTGATCGGGCTGCCGGCGATCGTCGGCGCCGAGGCTGAGGTGACGCGCGCCGAGACGCCGTTTCTCGTGGTGCGCATCATGCGCGACGGGACGATGGATCTGTTCGCGACCGGGCGGTACCTCGACGCGCTCGTCGACGACGGTGGCGCGCTGCGGTTCCGCGAGCGCGTGGTGGTGTGCGACAGCGGCCGGTTCGACACGTTGCTCGCGATCCCGCTCTAGACCTCGGCTGTTACTTCCGGTCTTCGCCGCCTCGGGCTCATGAGCGCGGATATTGGATAGGCAATGAGCGAGACGCTGCAGCTGGTCTGGCCCTCGTCGAAATATCTGCCGAGCTACGTGAGCGCTCTTGAGCGCGGCTGGTCCGCCGACACCGTTCGCGGGAGAGCGGCGGCGGACGAAGAGTTGGCGTCAATTCAACGAGACAGCGGAGCGTTCCTTGCCAGCTTGGTTGATCGCGAAGCAGCCGGCGAGCCCGTCACGCTGCCGAACGGCTCCAAAGTTCCTCGCCTGCCTGGCTATCGCCGATGGCTTTGGGATGGCGAGTTTTGCGGGAGCATCAACTTTCGTTGGCAGCGCGGGACAGAAGCATTGCCGCCACATTGCCTCGGCCACATCGGCTATGCAGTCGTACCGTGGAAGCGGCGGCGCGGTTACGCGACCCGTGCGCTCGGACTTCTGCTGCCGGAGGCTCGGAACGAGGGCCTTCGGTATGTGGAGATCACAACTGACCCCGAGAACATCGCTTCCCAGCGGGTCATCGAGGCCAACGGCGGCAGACTCCACGAGCGGTTTACGAAACCGGCCGCTTTTGGCGGCACCATCGGCTTGCGCTACCGTATTAG
>Ga0075421_100006363_pt1 | contig 14394 bp, 10 predicted proteins | sample SoiMetdeltSBSDD5_FD_75292 | JGI IMG/M metagenome (GOLD analysis project Ga0075421, IMG submission 75292) | Bulk soil microbial communities from a Populus tree surrounding site in Tennessee, USA - Soil MetaG P. deltoides SBSDD5 | ecosystem: Environmental > Terrestrial > Soil > Tree plantation...
GTCGTCGAGTCGACGGGTTTCGACGAGCGAACCTACGTCATGCCCAATGGCTGGTTTCACAGTGAGCAGCTACGCGTCGTCGAGCGGTATAGCCGCCCGTCGATGAACTATTTGATCGTCGAGGTGACGGTCGACGATCCGAAGGTGCTGACCAAGCCGTGGAAATCCGCTCCCCGCCGCTGGACGCTCGGCAACGGCGAGATCTACGAGTTCTATTGCACGAACAACCGCGAGCTCGAGGAACTCGAGAAAGTCCGCGAACTGGAGCTGCAGAAGAAGTAACAAGGACCCTCTTAGAAACTCACCTTCGCCGCGTCGCCGAGAATCATCTCGCGGTAGAGCGGCAGCGACCAGCCAGCTTTTTCGAGTGCGGTGAGTCGCGCTTCCACCGCTTTCACGTAACCCTGCTTGTTCTTGTACAGCTCTTTGAGCTTCGCCGGAGCGAAGGCGATCTGTGCGGTACTCAGACCGCACATCTGGTTCGCCGCATTCTGCCCTCGCGTCGCGATGTAGGCGCTCGCGTTGGGAATCACCGGCGTGGTCGCCGCTGGTCGAATCACGTACTTCGACGTCGGGACGTCGACGTACGTCGTCCGCACGCCGCCTCTCGGGTTGCCATGCTCGTCGAGGGCCATCATCGAACCGTCGTTGTACTGGTTGCGATCCAGCAGTATACGGTCGGCGCGCGGCGGCACCGTTCCCGCATCAACCCACCTCAACAGATGATCGAGCGCGACCGACATGTACGCTTGCACGGGGAATGTGCTGAGCGGATCGACGCAGGGATTGGGATGCATCCGCACGCTGTCGCGCGTGTCGATGTGCCCCATTCCCGAGAACTCGTACAACCGGTACTGCTTTCCCGGCTCATCACCGTCCTGCCGATTGGTGATGTTCCCGCTTACTTCGTGCATCGTCGGGACGTGAATGAGAGGCACGTCCACTTCGCGAATCATGGCGCCGTTGGACATCGGCAGGAATCCGTCGTAGATCCGCTGCATTTGCGGCGTTCGATAGACCATATGCGCCGGCAGATAGTTGATGAGGACGCCAGCGGTCATCGAGGTGCCTGCGAGAACCATTTTCCGCACCGGACCGCCGACCAGGCTGCCGCTCCGAACGAGCGATCCAACCTGCGCGAGGATCTCATTTGTCTGCGTACCACTCAGCTTGATCGTGCGATAGCGCGCCTCGTTGAGGGCCACGAACTGCGCCGGCGGCGTGGTGAGAATCTCGACGGCGGCATGCCCCGAGGACATCGTGTAGATCGATGTGAACTCGAACATGTGCGCAGCGCCGCTGCCGTGCATGGCTTCGGTGAGCACCAGCCCGCTGAATTTCGAGTTATCGGCCGGCCTCCGAACGACGATGCGTGTGGTGTAAGGCTCGCCGTTGGCGGTGCCCGAGACGAAGTACTCGTGCGCTTCGTACTTGAAGGCGTCAAGGCCCTTTCCCGGCGCGAGTGAGGGCGCCGAATCGAAGATCGGGCCGGGACCCGTCACCTCGGCGGAGATGCTCGGCAATGTCACCGCCGTCGGTGTTTCCGGAAGGTTCGACGGTGCTGGCGGGGACCCGCCTGCGCGGCCTCGCCCACCACCCGGAAACTGACCACCCTCCTGGCCGATCAATGCGGATGCTCCAATCGTCAGGCTCACCGCGGCCACAACCACAATCCTGCTGGCTCTCATGAAGACTCCCTCACAGAATGTCGCCGACATCATACGGGCAATCGAGAAACGGCGTGTGTAGCACTTACATCGCCGGGACGACTGGTCGTTGGCGGGCGGCCAGGACCGGGGGCGTCTTCGTGGCTGCTTCTGGCACGTCCATTGCCCTAGTCGCCGGGATATGAAGGCTATCTTCGCGCAGGCCCGACAGGAATCGTCCACGGAACAGGCGACCGACGTCGATCGACCTGCGCGAACGCTCTGGGGCAGCCGGACGTCTCTTCACGTCCTGGCGGGATGTGCCCTCATCGTCATGATGCAGTTCGCTGCTCCACTGCTCCTCCCAGTCGTCCTGAGCGTGATGCTGTTCTACATGCTCGACCCCATCGTCGACGCGCTGCAGCGCTGGCACGTGCCTCGTCTGCTGGGCTCACTGGCGGTAGTGTTCGGATTGCTGGGAGCGTTGAGTGCGGGCGCCACGTTTCTCTGGCCCCAGATTGATTCGGTGCTGATGAAAGTTCCCGCCGGCACCGAGCAGTTGCGCCGCACGTTCCGGCAGCAGCGCCAGGTGCAAGGGGATTCCGCGCTCGAGCGCATTCAGGCCGCGGCGCGCGCCGTCGACTCGGCAGCCGCTGAAGCGGGAACGCCTACGACGAAGAGTCCGGGAGTGACGCGCGTAGAAATCGACCAACCGTGGCGCGTGTCGGACAAGCTGTGGACAGGTGGGCTGGGCGCGCTCGGCATCCTGGGTCAGGCCGTAACTGTGCTATTCCTGACGATCTTCCTTCTATACGAGGACGACTCGTTCAAGCGGAAGCTGGTCGCGCAAATGGAGAGCCGCAACAACAAACGCATCACGGTTCACATCCTGAACGACATCGCCGCGCAGATCCAACGCTTCATCTGGGTGCAGGCGCTGACTTCTGTTGCCGTCGCCGTGGCGACGTGGCTGGCTTTGTGGTGGCTGGGGATTGCCGAGCCGTTGGTGTGGGGTGTTCTCGCTGGTGTACTGAACGTGGTTCCGTACTTTGGGCCGCTGATCGTCACGGCGGGGTTAGCAATCGTCGGCTACCTGCAGTTCGGGACCTTCGAGATGGCGGCGCTCGTCGCCGGCGTCGCGCTCGCCATTACGACTATCGAAGGGATGTTCCTGACGCCTCACTTGCTGAGTCGCGCCGCATCACTGAATCACGTCGCCATCTTCCTGGCGATTGCATTCTGGAGCTGGGCATGGGGGATACCGGGGTTGCTCCTCGCAGTACCTATGCTGATGGTGCTGAAGGCGGTCTGCGATCACGTCGAGGGGCTGAAGGGACTCGGCGAATTCGTGGGACGATGACAACCTCCCGACCTCCATGCCTAACCGTACGGAGCGAGCCGTCTGCCGGGAGTCAGGGCCAATTCGTCGGATTTATAAAGGCGGGACGCGCGCCCTATAGGTAGCTGAGCCACCAATCCCGACGCCGCGCCTTCACCGAAACCATCCAGCGGCAGAGCGGGTACAGAATCGCGATGACAATGGCCCACACGATATACACCCCTGTGAGCGAGATCCCGTACCCACTTGGATAGAAGAGGAAGATTGTCGTCATCTGGCCGAGGCTGAAGCCCTGCGCCAATCCAAGCACAACGCTCAATGCGTGAATCAGGGCAACGTGCGCCACGTAGAAGGCAAACGGCACGCGCCCGAACGTCGTCAACCCGTTCTTGAGCGCGTTGTTCATCCGATCGGCAAGGGCGCACATCACCGCCGCCGGCCCCAGCGTCATCAGGAGAAAGTCGAGACTCGGTGGATACTTTGTCGTGTTCAGAAAATCCATCGCGGTCGCGACCAGGCCGGTGGCCTGCCATTGCCAGGGATTCGGATCTCCATACAGATCAATGGCGCGCAGGAGCATGAACCCACCGGTCATGGCCGTACCCGCGTTCAACAAGGTCGCGTTGCGCTGGGCGGCTCGACGCTCGAAGACTCCCGACACACCGAATCCCAGCAGCATGACGCCGATCCACGCCACCACCGGGTAGATGAACACAAACAGGAACGGACCGATGCTGAGCGCCATCTGGGAGTGAAGCGCCGCCCACGCCGGCCAGTTTTGTTCGAGCAACTGCGTGCGCGGCCAGAACGGATCGAGCAAGTTGTGACCAGCCACGATCGCGAGGCCGATGGCGAAGCAGCCTCGCCGTCCCAACAACTGAACGCCCGACAACACGAGCATGCTCACGCCGATGGCCCAGATCACCTGCATCGGCACCAGGATCTGGCCACCAACTTCGGCAATCCCACCAGGCGAGAAGGTCGACAGCGTCGAGATGACAAACCATTCCACGAAGACGAGCCACAAGCCCCGCGTCGCCAACAGGCGAGCCAGGTCGCGCGGGCTCCTGCGACTCGCCATCAAACCTGCGCTCACTCCCGCAAGCAGCACAAACACGGGTGCGCAGAAATGAGTGATCCACCGGGTGGCGAAGAGGCTCACCGCGACGTTCGGATCCGCCATGGGATCCTGCTGCGCTCCCGCGAGGAAGAAGTCGCGAACGTGGTCGATCGCCATGATGACGATCACCAGGCCGCGCAGCATGTCGATTGCAGTCAGACGGTACGAGCGTTGATCGGGAGCGCCGTGCACTCCAGGGTACGTGGCTGTCGCCGCGGAAGCAGTCATGACCGGCATGGGCGCCGATCATGTTCACGCGCCGCTGTAGGAACAGTCAAGGCTTCGCGCGGAAGCCTTACTGATCGCGCAACACCATCATCGGATCGACGCGCGCCGCACGCAGCGCCGGAATAGCGCATGCAGCAACGGCCACCGCCGCCAGCAACCCGAGAACGAGCACGAACGTAGTCGGATCGGCGGCATGCACGCCGTATAACAGCGTTTGCATCGCGCGCGTGGCCATCCATGCCACACCCGTGCCCACCACGATGCCTGCGGCCGTCAGAACCATGCCTCGCGACATCACCATGGTCACGACGCTTTGCCAGGTCGCACCGAGGGCGAGGCGCAAGCCGATTTCACGGCTGCGCGCGGACACGGACTGCGCGAGGAGACCATAGAGGCCGATGGCCGCGATGAGCAGGGCGAGACCGCCAAACACGACGAGCAGCGTCGTGTGTTGCTGGCGATCGGCCACCGTCAGGTTGACCACATCGGACATAGACCGGATAAGGCGCACCGGTTGGTCTGGATCGACGCTCTGGATCACCCGCTGCACTTCGCCGGCGTACGAGAGTGGATCGCCAGACACCCGCACGATGAGATTGGCCGGACTGGCGCTGACCTGGGGTGACGAGACGTACACCGCCGGTTTGTCGTCCTGCTCGTATCCACGTTCGAGCACGTTCTTGACGACGCCAACGATCGTGAACCAGGGACCTTCCGGATCGAATCGGATGCGATGGCCGAGCGCACTCTGATTGGGAAGAAACTGTCGCGCCAGCGTCTCGTTGACGACAGCAGCGTGCGGTGCCGTCGCGCTGTCTCGCTCATCGATCAAACGGCCCTCGGCGGTCACGACGCCGAGCGTCCGCATGTAGTCACTGCTGCCGACGCGGTACAAGGCGTCCCGTATCTCCTCGGGCGGCGCCTGACGTCCCTCAATCGTGAACCAATTCGTGTTGCCAGCGCTCTGGAATGGAAGGGTCGAGCCAAACCCAGCACCTTCTACCCCAGGCTGCGCGCGCAGGCCAGTGACCACGCGATCGAAGAACGCGGTGCGCCGGTCTGCATCGGCATACTTTGGCTGCGGGAGAAACACCTGCATGGTCAACAGGCGCTCCGGGTTGAAGCCAAGCTCGATCGCGCGCAGATTTGCCAGCGTTCTCAACATCAGCCCGGCCGCCACGAGCAGCACCAGCGTGGCGGAAACCTGGAGAACCACGAGGCCATCGCGAAACAGGCGTGTCGATCCGCCGCCGATGGCGCCTCGTGCGTTCTGTTGAAGCGCTTCCGCCGTAGATGCGCGTGAGGATTGAAGCGCCGGCCCGAGACTAAACAGCAGCCCCGTCGCAATCGACAGCGCTGCCGCGAAGGTGAGGATCCGCCAGTCGAGCGTCGTCGTCGCCGGCAACAAACCGAGCGGCACGAGTCGTTCGACCATCGGTCCGGCGAGCAATGGAATGACGATGCCGAAGGCGCCGCCGATGATCGATAGGCAGAGGGCCTCGGTCACGATTTGCCGGACGAGCCGCGTTCGAGTGGCACCGAGTGACAACCGGACGGCGTACTCGCCGCGCCTGGTCCACGCGCGCGATAACAGCAGGCTCGCCAGGTTGGCGCACGCGATGAGGACGATGGCCATTGCGGCAATCATCAGGACGATGAGTTCGACCCGCGTATCGCCCACGACCTCGTCGCGCACCGACACGACGGACGCACCGATACCGCGATTGGTATCCGGATATTCCTCGGTGAGCCGCGCTGCGATCGACTTCATCTCGCGATCGGCGGCTTCCAACGACACACCAGGCTTCAGTCGCGCGATGACGTTGAGGAAGTGCGAGGTCCTCGTGTTGGCAAACTGCGGTGGCAGCCGCATCGGGATCCAGTAGTCGACGTCGCGATCGCGATACACGAACGTCTTCGGCGCCACGCCGATGACCTCGTGGCGGACGTCATTCATCACGATGGTGCGGCCGACAATCGCCGGATCGCTTGCGTAACGGCGCCGCCAAAGGGCGTTGCTGATAATGACGACCTGGGCGCCGTCCTTGTCTCCGCTGTTGAACGCGCGACCGAGTGCCGGTGTCACGCCCAAAACGTTGAAAAAGTTGACCGTCACCGAGCGTCCCTGTACCTGCTCGGGGGCGCCGTCGAGCGTCAGGCTCGCGTTCGTGCCGCCTCGCATGGCCGCCATGTCCACGAATGACCGGTTGCGCTCCCGCCACTCGTTGTAGTTGCCTGGCGCCGGCGTGTTCTTCGGGAAGCCAACGAAGGTCGCGTCCTCCCACACCATGACGAGCTCATCTGGGTTGGTGTACGGAAGCGGCTGCACCAGAACGGCGTGGACCAGCGAAAAGATCGTCGTATTCGCTCCGATGCCAAGGGCGAGTGTGGCGGCGGCGGCGAAGGTAAAGACGGGAGTCTTTATCAGCAGTCGAAGGCCATATCGAATGTCGGCAAGGAGGTCCATGGCCTCTTAGACGGAAGAACCCTCCTTGCCGGTTGCACTTTTTGGCTGGTTCAGAGCGACAGCAGCCGGTCGAAGAAGGAACGGTACTTCCGCAACGCGATGCGCAGGTCCTCGGTCGAAATCTGATCGCCGCGGTCCCACTGACGCTCGAGGTTTGTCCGCTCGTCTGCAAAAACCTCCGACAAGCGTTTGATCACCTGTGCCACGAGCGAATCGGCCTCCTCCACCGCCCTTCGCGGCTCGTCGACGAAGCCCGTCTGCACGGCCTCCCATCGCGTCCGATAACCAGCCGCTTCGTCACCAGCGAACATCGGGATGACACGGGCGTCAGCAGCCTCCCCGACCGGAGCCTTTTCTTCGGTCTTGTCCATTCGTTGCGCGATATCGCGCGTTGTCAGCCGCTCTTCGCTCATGATGCCCTCCTGTTCGCGTTCGCTCGATCGACTACCACCAATTCTTCAAACAGCACACGGAAGTGGACCATCGCCTGACGCAGGTCCTCTGTGGTGGCCTGGCCGCGCTCGTGGCGCGCGACGATTTCGCGCCCGGCCCGGTAGTGATTCAGCACGTGTGCGTGATCGACAGACAGATCGTCGAGCCGGCGATTCGGGTCGTCTACCGGGTAGCCGCGGCTGCGCATCACATCGCCAATCAGGCGATCAGCCTCGACGACGGCGGTTCGTGGTTCATCGACGAACTGTCCTTGCACCGTTCGCCATGCGGCACCGAAACGATCCGCATCTTCGCGCGACAGCGGTCTGATCGAAAATTTCTCGACTCTCGCCTGGCGCTGCTCCAGTTCCCGTTCAGCCTCGGCCGGTGTCTGCGCCGACCGCAACACGTGGTCGTACTCGGGACCGAAGCGGTTGCGTAGGGCTGCGGTCCTGCGGCGCCTCAGAAGCTGCCACATCACAACGACAAGTGCCACCGCGACCACGCCGATTACGATGGCCATCAACGTCTCGTTACTCATCGTTCACCTCGCCACAAGTTCAGAGATGAACCAGCAAGACGAATGCCCGACGATCTTGCGCCGAGGTGGAGCCAGCGCCGAGTTCATCAAGTGGATAAGCCAGTTGCGATTCAGGTGAATCGCGGCACGCCGTTTGGATTCATTTCCAAGGAATGCGAACGCGTGCCTTCGTTGCAACAGTCGCGCTTCTCGTAGTCTGTTCACCGTCCATTTCCTCTGCTTACTCGGTTCTCGCGCACGAGGCCCTGATTGATGACGGGTGGACGGATCAAATCGTGCCGCTGCTCAAACGCCGATTTCCGCGTGCGACCGCGCAGGCGGTGCAAGAGGCGCGCGCGTACGCCTATGGTGGTTCGCTCATTCAGGACCTCGGCTACTACCCGTTCGGCAGTCGATTCTTTACAAACCTCGTGCATTACGTCCGCTCGGGCGACTTCGTGACGGCGCTGGTTCGAGAATCGCAAACGGTTGACGAATACGCGTTCGCCCTCGGAGCGCTGGCTCACTATGCGAGCGACAACGCAGCGCATCCGACCGTGAATCATGCACTGCCGATCATCTACCCCAAGCTGCGCGCGAAATACGGCGAGGTCGTGCTGTTCGCGGATTCGCCGGCACGCCACGTGATGGCCGAATTCGCCTTCGATGTGCTGCAGGTTGCGCGCGGGCAGTTCAAGTCGGACGCGTATCAGGATCTGATCGGATTTGACGTCGCTCGACCGCTGCTCGAACGGGCGTTTCGTGAAACGTACGGGCTCGAGTTGAAAGATGTGTTCGGCAATATCGACCTTGCGATCGGAACCTATCGTCGGGCGGCAAGTCAGATCATTCCCGACGTGACACGGATTGCGTGGCGCGAGAAGCGTGACGAAATCCTCGCCGCCACGCCCGACGTGACAGAACAGAGCTTCGTCTACACCATGACCCGCCAACAGTATGAAAAAGAATTCGGAACCACTTACCGTAAGCCTCGCTTCCTGGTGCGGCTCGTCGTTGCGATCTTCAAGGTGATCCCGAAATTCGGTCCGTTCAAGCCGCTCGCGTTTGAGCCGCTCACGCAAGAAACCGAACGAATGTTCCTTGACAGCTATGCGGCTTCACGCGATCGCTATCGCGAGCTGCTGCGCTCGCTGCGACAAGGCAATTTCTCGCTGAACGACACCGACCTGGACACGGGCAGGCGGCCGACCCGTGGGGTGAATGAGCTGGGTGACAAGACTTACATGCAGTGGGTATCGAAGCTTCAGCACGACGAAGGCGAGGCGCTTCCGCCCGCCCTCCGCCGAGCGCTTGCCACGCATTACGCATCCATCTACAACGCGCCCTCGCGCAACTCGTCGGAAGGCACGAGGTGAACGGACGCGCGGTACTCGCGCAACTGCGGCGTTCGAGCCGCGACCGCGGCCGTCACGAATAGACAGCCCAGGCCGCCCGACACCACGGAGAGAACGGGTCCCCAGGCGCTCGCCACGAGGCCGGCTTCGAGCTCGCCAAGCTGCGGCCCTCCCATGAAGAAGATCATGTTCACGCTGGTCATGCGTCCACGTATGTGATCGGGCGTGGCCAGCTGACGCACCAGGTTGCGAATCACCATGCTGACGGTGTCCGCCGCACCGGTGATGGCGAGACAGAGGAACGACAGTGCGAACAGACGCGAGAACCCGAACACGGCAGTGGCCAGACCGTAGAAGGCAATCGCCCACAGCAGCACCGGGCCACGCCGTTCGATGTGATCGACAGCTCGCACCATGACGAGACTGGCGATAATCGCGCCGGCCGACGGGGCCGCCGACAGCACTCCGTATCCACGGGCGCCGACATGCAGGATGTCCTGCGCGAAGATCGGCAGGAGGGCCGTTGCCGACGCGAAGAAGGTCGCGAAAAAATCGAGCAGCATCGTCGATCGAATCAGCGGCGTCTTGAAGACGAAGCGGAGGCCCTCAATCGCCGCCGCCAGGCTGATGCGACCCGCCGAGCCTTCAGCATTCCCCGGCACGCCGCGCATCAACAGCACCGCGGCGATCACACAGAGAAACGAAGCGGCATTGAAAGCATAGGCCCATCCAATGCCCAACTCGCCGATGAGAACGCCTCCAGCTGCAGGACCAACCACCGAGGCGGTCTGAAACATGATGGCGTTGAGACTGATCGCGTTCGGCAGGTCCGCGGCTGGGACGAGTGTTGGAATCAGCGCCTGCCGCGCCGGATTATCGAACGTCCCGAACGCCGCTCCCGTCGCCGCGAGCGCATAGATGGGCCACACCGCACGCACACCTGCGAAAGCGGCCCACGCCAGCAGCGCCGCGGAAATCAACATACCGGTTTGCGTGAAGAGCATGAGGCGGCGGCGATCGTGCGCGTCCGCAACGACACCGGCGACGAGCGAAAAAACCACAATGGGAACGACGCGCACCAGGCCAACGAAGCCAAGCGCGAGACCGCGTTGCGCGGGATCGACCAGGACGGAGACGTGCCACAGGATCGCCGCGCTCTGCATCATGGAGCCGGCCATCGACACCAGTTGACCGATCCAGATGAGACGGAAGTTTCGGTGCTGAAGCGCTTTGAAGGGTGAATTCCGAGCCTCGGTCATCGAACGAGCGATGCCAACGATTGTACGGCACGCCCGCGATGCGCGTGGTGACGGCAGACGAAGCACGGCGCCGGAGTGCCCCGCTGAGGGGGCACTCCGGCGGTTCAATGGTTACTTCTTCTCGGTGACCGTGACGGGGGTGTTGAGCGAGAAGTTCAATTCACTCTCAGCGGCGAACTCTGCAGGATCACCTCGCGTTGCGAGCGAGGCTGCAGCGCCCGTGCCGCCGCCGACGGCCGCGCCGATTGCGGCACCGCTGCCACCACCGGCAATCGCCCCGATGGCCGCGCCAACGCCGGCACCGATTCCGACCCTCTTGGCATCCTTACCCTTGGTCGTTTTCGCTTCCGCGACCACCGTCTGGGTGTCCAGCTCGATCGTCCGGCCGTCGGCAAGCGTCAACCGTCGAAGCGCGAGCGTCATGGATGCCACGCCCTTGACCTTCCCACCGGGATCAGAATCGACGATCACACCTTCGACACGCGCACCCTGTTTCGCGATGACCCAGTCCTCAGACATGATCGGCTTCGCAAGTGTGGCCGTGAATGTCTCGCCGGTCTTGTTGCTTTTCGTCGACAGCGTTGACGTCGTGAAGACCGTCAGCGGCATGCCCTGACGGAACGTGAACGTGCGGGGTGGTGGCGGTGGTGGCGGTGCCGGGGCTGGCGCAGGCGCTGCCGCGGCTGGCGCCGGTGCCGGCGGCGCCGCGTTTTGTGGAGCCGGACGCGGAGCAGCCGGTGCTCGAGGCGGCGCGGCGGGAGCCGCCCCTGGGGGCGGGGCCTCTGCGAGAGGTGCCGGGGCCGGAGCTTGTTCCGGTGCTGGTGCGGGGGCCGGAGCCGGGGCGACCGGCGGTGCGGCCTGCTCAGCCGGCGGGGCTTCGGGGGAGCGACCGCAGCCGACCTGCAGCACGCTGATTCCAGCGGTCGCGATTACCGCGCCTAACAATATGACCGTTCGTTTCATCATGGCTGCAGTCCTTTCACCTGGATACGTCCGGAGGGACTAGACAACTCCTATGCCACGGACGCACACATATTGCGACGCCGCTCGCACGAAGGCAAGGCTCATGTAGCCCGCGACCCACGGCGGGGTCCACGGGTCAGCACGTCGAGCGCCACTTAGGCTGGGAGCGTGAGGAATGGATACGTCGTGTCTCCAGGAGTTTGTCCGCTGCCGACCGGGCGGCAGAGCCGATCACTATCAGGGCATCTGCCCTGCTCGCCGTCTCGACCAGGCGGACCAGCTCCGCGACCGAGCCGACCTCGAGCTTCGCCATTACGCGGGCCCGATGCACCTTTATCGTCTTCTCAGTCGTACCGAGCTCCGCCGCAATCTGCTTATTGAGCAGACCGCGAATCAAGCCAGTCGCGACTTCTTGCTCCCGCGCCGTCAGCCGATCGACTCTTTCGAGGAAGACATGGTGAAGGCGTCGTTCGGCATCGGCGCGCTTGCTCTGCTCCAGTCCACGGTTCACCGCGCCAACCAGCAGCTCGGTGTCCACCGGCCTGGTCAGGAAATCGACGGCACCGCCTTTCATGGCCCTGACGACCGTTGCGACATCCCCTCGGCTGGTCACGAAGACAATCGACAGAGCGCTGTCGTCGAGGAGTTTCCGTTGCAGGTCCAGTCCAGAGATGCCTGGCAGGTCGTAGTCGAGAACCACACAGGCTGGCGCGTGAAGGGGCCGGCACGCCAGGATAGATTCTGCCGAGCTGAACCCGCGCACCGTGAACCCGGAGGCCGACAGGCACTGACACAATGCCGCGCGGGAGCTCGGATCGTGTTCGACCACGAAGACGTTCTCGGTCGCCACCGCGTACTTGAACGTCGTCTCCGATGAATTGGTACATTGACGAGTGTCGATCCGCGAGTTCACACACCTCGACCGTTCACTGTCGGCTCCGCCACCTCCTCCTGGCGGTCGGCCAACGGCAGGGTACAACGGAGGGTTACTCCCCGCCCGGCGTTGTTCTCGGCGGTGAGTTGCCCATCGTGGGCGTGCACAATCGATCGGCAAAGCGCGAGGCCCAGCCCAAGGCCCGCCGCCTTGGTCGTGACGAACGGCTCGAATACGGTGCTGAGCTGATCGGGCGCGATTCCAGTGCCGACGTCTTCGACTGACAGTTGCACTCCGTCATCACCGTGCGTCGTCATCACGAGCAAATGACGATCACCGGGCTCGTTTTCACGCATGGCGTCGCAGGCGTTGAGAATCAGATTGAGCACGACCTGCTGCAACTGCACGCGGTCGCCTCGTATAGACGGAAGCCTCGGGTCCAGACGCCTGGTTACTGTCATTCCGCGGCGAAGGAGGTCGCCGCGAAGGATCTCGATGACGTCGTTGATCACTTCATTCAAGGCGAGTTCCTGTGTGTCATGACGGCCATTGGAGAACCAGCTGCGAAGCTTGCGCAGCATGCTCCCCGCTCGCCGGCTGTCGGCCACGACGTCCGCGAGGATGACATCGACTTCGGCGGTATCGTCTGCGCGGTTGCGCGCGCACAAGCGGCGGGCCGCCTGGGCGTTGCCAAGAATTGCCGCCAGCGGCTGACTCAGCTCGTGCGTCAATGACGCCGACAGCATTCCCATTGTCATGACGCGTCCGGCATGCGCCAGCTCCTCGCGCAGTCGCAGGGTCTCGGCTTCTTCGCGTCGGCGCTTGGTAATGTCGCTGTGTGTGATGACCGCTCCGCGTTGCTCGCCCCACAACGGCACGATCGATAGTGAAAACCAGCGCAACTGGTCTGGCGGCCCGCACACGTACTCCATTTCAAACAGCTTTCGTTGACCCGCGAGGACCAACTCGAGCCCCTTCACGAGACGCCCCGCGTGCTGGTTGTGCTCGGCGGTTGCACGGTGCTGTTCGAGATAGTTCCGGCGCAAAGCGACCCCATCGAGCCGCAATGGATCGTGTTTGCGTTCGGCTGCCGCCCACGATTCGTTCGCATCGATGATCACGCCCTCGGCGTCAGTGATGGCAACGGCGTTGCGCATCGACCTGAGCACGGCGCCGTGGAGCGATTGCAGGTGTCGGCTCTCACGAACGACGACGGAAAGCGCCAGCGACAGCCCATTCAGCAACGCCAGGAAGAATTGCAGCGACAGCACGTCCTGCATCGACAGCAGGCCACCGGTCAACGTCGCCCAGAGGATGCCGGCTGTCGAGATGATCTGCAAGACGCTTACGCCAGTGGGGCCGAACCGAACGGCCGCCCAGAACATGAGCGGCAGAACAGTGAAGATCAACGGCGGAATACTCGCAGACGCCCGGCCGAATCTGGCAAACAGCACGTTCACGACAATCAAGGTGCCGAGCGCCAGCAGCGTCGCTTCGACGTATCGACTGATCCTCACCGTGCGGAGGCTGCTGATCGACGACACCAACATGACGATCGCAGGCACGAGCGTCAACGTCGCCACGCCGTTGGAGAGAAATCGCTGTCGCCACACGTCCCAGTAGTTGTTGCCAACGCCGGTCACGACCACGACGCCCGCATCGAGAAATGACGTGAGACCGGCTGCTCCAATCACCCCGATCGACAGGAACAACAGCACGCCGGTAAGCGTCTGAAAGAGCTCGCGTGCGGTTCGGAATCGACGCAGCAGGAAAGCACCGAGCAGCGCCTCGGTGATATTGGTGGCAAACCATCCCACGGACGTTACCAGTGGAATGCCGTGCCACAGTTGGGTCAACAGGTGTACCGGCAGAATCGCCAGCACGTACCATGGCCACTGTCTTACCGGCGTCAGCAGCAGTGCAGCAAGGAGTATGGCGTTGGGCGGCCACATCAGCGACACTGCCAGTCCGGCAGGCGTGAGCAACAGCCCGATATGTGTCCCGATCCAGTAGGCCACTGCTGTCGCAAGCGTAGCGGTAGCAGGGCTGCGAGCAAACGCGACCACACGGGTACCGTTCGGCATCGGTGATCCCTTGAAAGTCAGGTGCCGACGCTGGGGGAAGGGACTTGATGGTAGCTCCGACCTGGCTGCACGCGTCAAGAGCCGCTGCACGGAAACCGTCGTCGATC
>Ga0075421_100006364_pt1 | contig 14393 bp, 14 predicted proteins | sample SoiMetdeltSBSDD5_FD_75292 | JGI IMG/M metagenome (GOLD analysis project Ga0075421, IMG submission 75292) | Bulk soil microbial communities from a Populus tree surrounding site in Tennessee, USA - Soil MetaG P. deltoides SBSDD5 | ecosystem: Environmental > Terrestrial > Soil > Tree plantation...
TCATCGGGTCGTCGTCGCGGTACTGTCGTTCCTCCGCCCACCGTACCGGATCGATCGGCGCGAAGCGGTCGCCGCCGTCCACCACCACGCGTACGCGCGCGCCGAAGTCCTCCACCTCCTCGTCACGCAGGTGGCACACGATCTCGAGGGGCGACCATTCGCGCGGCGCCGGCCGCTCGCGCCACAGGGCCGCGTCGAGACCGCCCAGCAGCGCGTCCAGCACCACGGGCAGGCGCGCCAGCTCGGCGCGCGCGCTGGTCAGGAGAACCGCTGCGTCCAGCATCGCCGGGTATTGTAGGCTAAGGCCACACGGAGGCGCGGGCATGGGCTTCGACTACGGCAAGTACTTCGGCGACATCAAGCTGACGCACGACCTCACCACGCGGCCGGACGAGCGCACGTGGCGTCTGACGCCGCCTGAAGCGCAGCCCGAGCCGCACCAGGTCGTGCTCTATCTCGGCTGCAACGTGCTGCGGACCTCGCACATGATCCGGACGGTCACCGCGGTCTTCGATCGCCTGGGCGTCGACTACATCGCGCTCGGCGGCCCCACCTACTGCTGCGGCATCGTGCACCACCAGCAAGGTGACGTGGAGGCGGGCGGCGGTATGGGCAAGCGAACGCTCGACCTGTTCCGTCGCTATGCGCCCGAAGAGGTGGTCATGTGGTGTCCCTCGTGCATCTATTTCTACGACGAGGTCGTGCACGCGGACATGCCGTTCCGGGTGCGGCACACCACGGAGTTCTTGCTCGACCGCCTCCCCGAGTTTCGCTTCACCAACCCCGTCCGCTCGACCGTCGGGGTTCACACGCACAGCGTGGGCGAAGCCCGCCAGCGCGAGGCTCGCGCCTGCCGCGCGCTCCTCGCCGGCGTCCCCGGTATCAGCGTCGTGGACGTCGAATCGGAGCCGCGCTTCGGCCGCTCGTGCGCGCCGGCCATCCCGCAATCGCTCGGCCAGGACGTGTGGGACACGCTCGTGCGCGACGAGATCGAGCGCGCCCGCGCCGCCGGCGCCGACACCCTCGCCTGCATCTACCACGGCTGCCAACGCATGATCTGCGGCTTCGAATCCGAAGCCCGCCTCACGATCGAGCACTACCTCTCCGTATTCGCCCGCGCCCTCGGCATCGAATTCGAAGACACCTTCAAGAAATACAGATTGTGGAACGACCCCGACCGCGTCCTAGAAGACATGACCGCCTGTCAACAAGCCAACAACGTCGACCCGACCAAAGCTCGCGCGCTCGTCGAAGCGACATTCACTCGTCGTCCGCCCGAACGCAACGCCGCCCCCTCCTAGACCGACCCACGCGTTCGCGCGCGGCCGCCTGGGCCGGCGCGCGGGTGGCGCCGAGCCCGCCCGGGCCGGAGCGGCGTAGTGGGACCCCCAGCCACACTTGCACTTCGAAGAAGTGCGTGTGTGTGGCTGCGGGTGACGAAGCCGCGCCGGCCCGGGCGGGCTCGGCGACAGGACCCGCGCGCCGGCCCGGGCGGCCGCGCGCGAACGCTACCGCGCTCTAGCGGGGTTCGGGGTTCGCGTTAGCCCAGACGATGATGACGAGCACGCCATCGGCGTGACGCGGGCCGCCGATGACGGCGGGGTTGCCGCGGGCGGCCTGGATCTCGGTGGTGACTTCGGTGACGTTGCCGCGCATGAGGCGGACGCGCATGTGCACGGTGTCGCCGCTGACGCGCTCCGGAGTCACTTCGAGCGTGCGGTCGCCGGGAACGGACCAGCTCTGCTGCGAGCCGATGGGCACCTCGGCGCGATAGCGCTCGAGCGACGTGAATTCCTTGTAGCCCGTGAGCTGGCGCAGCCGCGGCAGAAAGTTCTTCAACCGTTCATCCGGAGTGGAGTCGGGCGCGAGCTTGAGCAGCGTCGAAGTCGGGGGCTTGTCGGTGGCCAGCAGGACCCGGGCGCCGAAGCGGACGACCTGCTGGGCGTGCAGCAGCGAAGGCGCCACTGCCAACAGCAGCGCGAGCAGCAGCATCAGCAGCGGCCCCAGGGCCGCGCGAAGGCGCCGGCGAGCGTTGTGCAGTCGTGACATGACGGTGCCCATCGGAATTTCCAGCACGTCCGCGATCTCCTTGTACGAGAGCCCCTCGATGTCACTCAGCATGATGATGTCCCGATGTTGCTCCGACAGCGTCGCCAGCGCCTTCATGATCCGCTCGCGATCCTGGGCGCCCGCGGCCGCCTCGTCCGGCGCCTGCTGGCCGGCGGGCTTGTCGACCATCACGCGATCCCAGTCCTCCTCCGCCACTCGCTCGGTCCCGAAGGCGCGGCCCCGCGCCGCCCGCGCGCGCGCCCGGTCGGAGGCGACGTTCATCACGATCCGGAAGAGCCACGTGTAGAACGCCGACTGGCCCCGGAACGCCGGGAGCGCCTGGTAGGCCCTGATGAACGCTTCCTGTGCGACGTCCCACGCTTCCTCCCGGTCGCGCAGCACGTTGTACGCGAGACGCCATACGCGCTGGCGATACTTCTCGACCAGCGGCTCGAAGGCCGTGATGTCGCCCTTGCGACATCGCTCGACGAGAACAGCGTCGTCCTCGGCACTCACGGGACCAAGCCTACCCCGGTCTCAGAGGTTAGACGCGACAAGGGCCCGACTTATTTGGCCGCGCGGCGTCCCCGCAGGCTGAGGAGCGCCTCCAGTCCGAGCAGGTAGCTCTGCGGGCCGAAACCCGAGATCTGGCCGCGGGCGACGGGCGCGATCACCGAGTGGCGCCGGAAATCCTCCCGGGCGTGAACGTTGGACAGATGGACCTCCACCACCGGCAGGTCGATGGCCGCCACCGCGTCCCGGAGGGCGATCGAGTAGTGGGTGAAGGCACCGGGGTTAAATACCACGCCGAGAAAGCCGTCCTTGCGCGCTGCCTGGAGCCAGTCGATGAGCTGGCCCTCGTGATTCGACTGGCGCGACTCCACCCGGACCCCGAGCTTGCGCCCGTGCTCGCGCACGAGTCGGTCCACCTCGGCGAGGCTCACCCGCCCGTACACGGTCGGCTCCCGGGTGCCGAGCAGGTTGAGATTGGGCCCGTGCAGCACGAGCGCGGCGGGCGGCATCAGTGCGTGAGGTACTTTGAAAACGCCCAGTCGACCGCGATGAAGAAGACGAGGCCGCCGAAGACCGTGTAGGCGAGGCTGGGGCTGTCGTCGGCGCGGTTCACCTCGGGGATGAGATCGGACGCGGCGACGTAGATGGTGACTCCCGCCGACAGGGCCAGCGCGTACGCAAGATGCGCCTGCGCGAAAAGACCGGTGAGGACGGCGCCGAGCAATGTCAGCACCCCGAGCAGGGCGCCCGCTCCAAGCGCTCGCCGCCGGGAATGCCCGCCGGCCAGCATGATGGAGGCGATGGTGAAGCCCTCCGGGAGCTTGTGCAGCAACACCGCGATGAAGATGACGCCGCCGAGGGCGGGGCTCACCATGAAGCCGGCGGCGATGGCGACCCCGTCGAACAGCGTGTGAACGCCCAGCCCCACGAGGGCCAGCCAGCCGACCGACGGCCGAAGCAGCGCCTCGGGGTGGACCTCTTCGCCGAAGTGGAAGTGGGGCGCCACGGTGTGCTCGAAGAGGTGGATGCCAAAGTAGCCCAGGACCACGAAAACAAAGGCGTGGGGGACGTGGACGCTCTCCGGCAGCATCCGCACGAAGGCCGCGGCCAGCATGAACCCCGCACCGGCGGCCACGAAGTATCGGAGACGGGCGTGGCTCGGTTTGTGGGAGGTGGTGACGATCGCGGCGCCGGCGACGTCCGCCGCAGCTGCGACGGCCGCGAACGCCAGGTATGCTAACATTGGCGGGAGCATAGCATGGCCAACGGAGCCCGTTCCCGTCTCCTTGGCGAGATCCTCGTGGCCGAAGGATTGACGAGCGCCGACGCCGTCGAGCGGGCTCTCGCTCGACAGCGGGTCAGCGGCGAGCTCATCGGCGAGGCCCTCGTCGCCCTCGGCGTCGTGACCCAGGATGAGGTCATGCGCGCCGTCGCCATGCAACAGGACCTCCCCTTCCTGTCGCGCGACGAGATGCCCTCCGCCCTGCCCGTTCTGAAAAACCTGTCGGCGAAATATCTCCGCACGTATTCCGTCTGTCCGGTCAGCGTCGAAGGCGGCCTCCTCACCGTGGCCACGGCCGATCCGAGCAATCCGGTAGTGCTCGACGACCTGCGGCAGACCACCGGTCTGAACGTCAAGCTCGTCGTCAGCTCCCTGGAGGCGATCACAGAGGCGATCGACCGCACCTACGACGGCGCCAACGCCACCGCGCTCCAGCGCATCGTCGAAGGCATGGACGAGGATCGCGGCGCCGATGACGACGAGGACGTCAGCCACCTGCGCGACATGGCCTTCGAAGCGCCGGTCGTGCGGCTGGTCAACCTGCTCGTCGAGAACGCGATCACCGCCGAGGCGTCCGACATCCACATCGAGCCGTTCGAGGACACGCTGCGCATCCGGTACCGGATCGACGGTCTGCTGTACGACCAGGAGGCGCCGCCGCGCCGGCTGCAGGCCGCCGTCACCTCGCGCATCAAGATCATGGCCGAGATGAACATCGCCGAGCGCCGGCTGCCGCAGGACGGCCGGATTCGCGTCAACCTGCACGGCGCGCGCGTCGACATCCGCGTCTCCACCATGCCGACCGTGCACGGCGAGTCGATCGTCATGCGGCTGCTGCAGCGCTCGAGCGTGTTTCTGCCGCTCGACAAGCTGGGCTTCCCGCCCGAAACGCTCAAGCGCTTCGACGTGCTCATCAAGCGCCCGCACGGCATCATCCTCGTCACCGGCCCCACCGGCTCCGGCAAGACGACGACGCTCTACGGCGCGCTGGACAAGATCAACTCGCCCGATCGCAAGATCATCACGGTCGAGGATCCCGTCGAGTACCAGCTCAAGGGCGTGAACCAGATCGCCGTGAAGCCGAAGATCGGCTTGACGTTCGCAACCGGGCTCCGGCACATCGTCCGTCAGGATCCCGACGTGATCCTCGTCGGCGAGATTCGCGACCTGGAGACGGCGGAGATCGCCATCCAGGCGTCGCTCACGGGCCACCTCGTGTTCTCGACCCTGCACACCAACGACGCGCCGGCCGCCATCACCCGACTGCAAGACATGGGCGTGGAGCCGTACCTGGTGGCGTCCGTCCTCGAAGCCGTGCTGGCCCAGCGACTCGTGCGCCGGATCTGCGCGGCCTGTCGCGTGCACGACACGCCGAGCGCCGCCGACCTGGACGCGCTCGGGGTGACGGCGGCGCCAGGGACCCCACTCTTCCGCGGCAAGGGCTGCGAGGAGTGTCGGGGCACGGGCTACCGGGGCCGGATGGGTATCTACGAGCTGTTCCCCATCACGGAAGACGCGCGCAGCCTCGTGCTCAAGCGGTCGCCCGCGCGCGACATCCGTCACTACGCGATCTCCGCGGGCATGGTCACCCTCCGGATGGACGGCTGGCGTCGAGCGCGGGAGGGCCTCACCACGGTGGAGGAAATCCTCCGTGTGACGCAGGAAGACGCCTGAGGCGATGCCGGTCTTTGTCTACAAGGCGGCCGACCGTCGCGGACAAACGGTGGACGGCGTCATGGAGGCGCCCGACGCGCGCGCCGTCGTGGAGCGGCTACACAAGGAGGCGTACTACCCGATCAAGGTGTCGCCTCACGGCGAGCGCGCGAGCTTCTTCTCATTCACGGGCACGGGCTCGTCGCGCGTCCGGCAGCGCGACCTCCTCGCCCTGACGCAGCAGCTCGCCACCCTCTTCGAGGCCGGGCTGCCGCTCGATCGAGCCCTCTCGATCCTCCAGGAGCTCGCCGACGGCCCGCGCGTCAAGGCCATCGTGACCGACCTCCTGCACAGCGTGCGCGGGGGCTCGTCCTTCAGCGAGGCGCTCGCCAAGCACCATCCGCGCCCCTTCTCGCGCCTGTACATCAACATGGTCCGCGCCGGGGAGAAGGGCGGCGTCCTCGAGGTGTCGCTCCGGCGGCTCGCGGAGTTCCTGGAGGCGCGCGCCGCGTTCAACGAGGCGGTGGTCTCCGCCCTCGCCTACCCGCTCGTGATCACCACCGTCGGCGCCGGCGCCATCGTGTTCCTGATGACGTTCGTGATCCCGCGCTTCGCCACGATCTTCCAGGACCTCGGCCAGGCGATCCCGCTCCCGACGCAGATCCTCCTGAACGTCAGCGCCGCGCTCCAGAGCTACTGGTGGGTCGGCGCCATCGTGATCCTCGCCGGCGTGCTGGCCTGGCGCGTGTGGACGGGCAATCCGGAGGGCCGGCTGGCCTGGGACCAGACCCTGCTGCGCCTACCCATCATCGGCCATCTGACCATGAAGGTGGAGACCGCGCGCTTCGCGCGCACGCTCGGCACCATGCTGAAATCGGGCGTGCCGGTGCTGGGGGCCATGGGCGTGGTGGGCGACATGATGTCGAACCAGGCCGTCGGCGGCGCCGTCTCGCGCCTGGCCGATGGCGTGAAGCGCGGCGGCACCATCGCCGCCGGTATGCAGCAGCACGGCACGTTTCCGGCCCTCGCCATCCACATGGTCCGCGTGGGCGAGGAAACCGGGCGGCTCGAGGAAATGTTGTTGAAGGTGGCCGATACGTTCGAGACCGACGTCCGCACGGAGCTCAAGCGCGTGCTCGGCCTCCTCGAGCCGGCGATCATTCTGGGCATGGGGGTACTCGTGGCGTTCATCGTGGTGGCGATGCTGCTGGCAATCTTTTCGATCAACGAGATTCCGCTATGACGCGGCGGCGTCGCACGCTGCGCAATGAGCGGGGCTTCACGCTCATCGAGCTCCTGGTGGTCATCATCGTGCTGGGACTCCTCGTAGGCCTGGTCGGGCCCCGCCTCTTCGGGCGGGTCGGCCAGTCCAAGACGGCGGCCGCGCGCGCCCAGATCGAGCTGCTCGGCGCCGCCCTCGACGGCTACCGGCTCGACGTCGGCTCGTATCCGAACTCCTCGCAGGGGCTGGATGCGCTGCAGAAGAACCCGAACGTGCCGAACTGGAACGGCCCGTACCTCAAGAAATCCGTGCCGAAGGATCCCTGGGGCAACCTCTACAAGTATCAGTGCTGCCCCGGCCAGCACGGCGAGTACGACCTCTGGTCGGAGGGCGGCGACGGGGCGCCGGGCGGAGAGGGCGAGAACGCCGACGTCGTATCGTGGGATGTGGAGAAGAAATAGCCGCGGCTTCACCCTCCTCGAGCTCATCGTCACGCTCTTCGTGATCATGCTGACGATCGGGCTCGCCGTCCCCGTCATCGGCCGCAGCTCGGATACGATTCGTGCGCGTGCGGACGTCGCCGGTTTCTCGGCCGTTCTCCGGCACGCGCGCGAGCGCGCCATCACCAGCCGCCAGCCGTACTCCGTGATCATCGATCCCGCCACGCGCAAGATCACCGTGCTGGCCGGCGGCACCGACGGTGACGTGAAGGAGACGCGGACGTTGCCCGAGCGCGTCAGGGTGCAGGCAACGCCGCCGCCCGCGCTCACCATCCGGTTCGAGCCCGAGGGCACGTCCTCCGGCGCCGACTACCGCGTGACCACGGGCGACGTGGTGTATCGAGTCACCGTGGATCCGATCACGGGCCGGGTGAAGAACACACGGCTATGAAGGCGCAGCCGCGCGGCTTCACGCTGCTCGAGGTGCTGGTCGCGCTGGCCATCCTGAGCCTGGCGGTGGTGGTGTCGATCCAGGCGTTCGCGGGCGGGCTGCGGCTGCTCAAGCTCTCGGGGGAGCACCAGGAGGCCATGCTCATCGCCGACCAGAAGGCCCGCGAGATCACCTCGCCCACGTCGGGCGGCACCGAGAGCGGTACCGAGGGTGCCTATACCTGGGAGCGCGAGGTGAAGATCGTGGCGACGCCGGACCTCGACGTGGAGGGACGGGCCGTCAAGTGGCGCGTGTGGGAAGTGGACGTGCGCGTCCGGTGGGGCGAGCGCGAGCGACGCCAGGTCTCGATCGCGACGCTGCGGACCGTCGCTGGCGACGGCGACCGGGCAAAGCAGCAATGAAGCGGGCGCGCGGCTTCACCCTCCTCGAGGTCCTGATCGCGCTCTCGATCGTCGGCCTCCTGCTGACCATCGCGTTCGGCGGCCTCCGGGTGGCCATGGCCGCCTGGCGTCAGGGCGAGGACCGCGCCGAGGCCCATCAGCACGTTCGCGCCGTCGCCTACACCGTGTCGCGCTCGCTCGGCGCTTCCTATCCGTATCGGGGGACGCGCGGAATCTCGCCGGAGGCGGTCGTGCTCTTCGCGAGCACGGCGCAGCGACTGGAGTTCGTGACTCAATCCGCGCCGCTGCCCTTGCAGGCGCCGATCGCGTTCACGGCGGTGGTCATCGCGCTGAACGAGGGGAGCGAGCCCGGCCTGGTCGTGCGCGAGCGCGCGCTGCCGAATCGCGACCCGTTCACGGAGGGCACGGTCGTGATGCGCGATCCCAGCGTGACCTCCCTCGACTTCAAGTTCCTCAACGAGGAGGGCTCCTGGGTCGACACCTGGGACGGCCAGGACGCGAAGACGATTCCGCGCGGGGTCCAGGTGAAGCTCGGCGTGACGCTCAACGGTCGCGTCCAGACGCTGCCGCCCATCACGGTGACCCTGCGCGCGGCCCCGGTGACCCCGTGACGGCCGACCGCCGCGGCTTCGCCCTCCTCGCAGTGCTGCTGGTGCTCGCTGTCCTCGGCGTGCTCGGCGCGGAGTTCGGGTACTCGATGCGGCTCGAGGCCACGTCCGTGCGCTCGTACAAGGACACGCTGACGGCGGCGCACCTGGCGGAGGCCGCCGTGGAGCAGGCGATCCGCGAGATCGCGGGCGACGTCGCCTTCGTCGCCACCGACGCCGACGGGACGCTCACGTTCTACAACCGCGAGCGCCTTGCCTTGAAGCGCCTGCCCCGCACCAACGTGCCGCTCGGCGTCGGCGCCTTCACCTATCGGGTCACCGACGAGGAGGCGCGCCTCAACCTCAATGCGGCCACGCCGGACCGCGTCGACCGGCTGCTGATCGCCCTCGGGATCGACAAGATCGAGCGCGACATCATCAACGACAGCCTGCAAGACTGGCGTGACCCCAACGAGGAGCATCGGATCAACGGCGCCGAGAGCGAGGACACCTACCTGAAGCTGCCGCTGCCCTACCGCTCCAAGAACGCCAATCTCGACTCGATCACCGAGCTGCTCCAGGTCAAGGGCGTGACCCCGGCCATCTACAATGGGACGGGTGGCAAGCCCGGACTGTCCGCCTTCGTGACGGCCAAGAGCCCTGGACAGATCAACATGAACACGGCCTCGTGCGTGGTGCTCCAGGCCCTGGCCTTCGGCGAGGCCGAATGCACGGCGGTTGAGCAGGGTCGTCGCGACGGGCCATACACGACCGTCCCCGGTCAGTTCGGCGGTCGGGGTCTGGCCACCACGACCCGGACATTCCGGATCGAGGCCGAAGGCCTCATCGGCGGCGAGGTGCGCGCCCGGCTCACCGCCATCGTCCAGCGCCGTTCCGACGCCGCCAATGACCGCGTCGTCGTGGTCGAATGGTCGGGGGTTCGATGACCAGCAAAGTTTTGCTAATCGCGGGTTTGTCCCGTACCCTACACAGGTGAACCTCAGGCCCGCGAAGCTCGCCATAGCCCTGCTCGGCGACCGTCTCGCCGTCGCCGTCCTGAGCGGCTCGCGCCTGGATGCCTTTGTGGTCGATGCGGAGAGTCCCGCCGCCGCCCTGCGGGCGGAGCTCGACGCCCGGCGCTTCCCGGCCCGGACCGCGTGGGTGGCACTCGCGCGCGCCGCCGCCACCGTCAAGCAGATCGAGCTTCCGCCCGTCGCCGGGGACACGCGCCAGATGGTGAGCTTCGAGCTCGAGCGCCACCTGCCCTTCCAGGCCGAGGACGCTCCGTTCGATTTCGTCGAGCTGCCTCCCGAAGCCCCCGCCGAGCGCGGTACGCCGGCCGGCCAGCGGGTGCTGATCACCGCCGCCGACCGCCGGGTGGTCGACGGCGCCCTCCGTCTGGCCGAGGAAGCGCGGCTCAGGCCAGTGTCGCTCACCGTGGCCGCCCACAACCTGCCCGCCCTCGCGCGATTCCGCCGCGGCAAGCGGGTGGCGTGGGTGCACCGCGTGGGCGACGCCACCGATCTGCTGCTCCTGCACGGCGACACGCTCGTGCTCAGCCGCAGCCTGCCGGCCGCCGACGAGGCGGCCATCGCCGAGGAGATCCAGCGCTCGTTCGCCGGCGTTCGCTGGCGCGGCTGCGACGCCGTCTGGGTCTCCGGCGATTTCGACGCGCCAGGAGGCCCGGCCGCGGGTCCGCTCACCGCGCTCAACGTTCCCGTTCACGAGCCGCCGTGGACGCCGGTCGCGCGCCAGCGTCTCAAGGGCCTCGCAACCGACCAGCGCGGCGCGCTGCAGCTGGCCATCGCGGTCGTCTCCGGCCGTGGCGTGCGACCGCTCGAGCTCCTGCCCGTCGCCCTCCGGCCTCGCCGGCTGACGCGGGCGCAGGCCGTCACCGCCGGCGTGGCCGCCGCCACCGTGCTACTCGGCATCGTGGCCCTCATGGCCCCGGGGTGGCGGGAGCAGCGGAACCTGAGTCGCATCAACGCGGAGATCACGCGCCTCGAGCCGAACGTGAAGGAAGCGGACCGCCTGCTGCGCGAGCTCGAGCGCAAGCGCAAGCTCCTGGCCACCGCCGATGGCGTGGAAGCCGCGTCGATCCGGCCGCTGCCCGTGCTGCGGGATCTCACGGAGCTGCTGCCCAACGACGCGTGGCTCACCACGGTGTCGCTCGACCCGAAGGGCATCGAGCTGACGGGCGCCGCGTCCGCCGCCAGCACGCTGATCCCGCTCCTCGAGAACTCGCCCCGGCTCGAGCGCGTGGAGTTTTCCTCGCCGGTCACGCGGGGACGGGACAACAAGGAGCAGTTCCGCATTCGCGCCGCGTGGGAGCCCGGCGGCGCCGCGTCCCCGGCCGCCGCCGCACCGGCACCCGCGCCAGCCGCCGGAGTCCCGGCCGCGACGGCTCCGCCGCCTGGCGCACCGCTGCCGCGCAGCCCCATGGCCCCGCCCGGAGTCCCACGCCAGTGATCGGCAACCTGTCCAAGCGGGAGCGCATGATCGTCTTCGCGGGAGGCGGCCTGCTCCTCGTCGTGCTCGCGTGGCTCTTCATCGTGGTGCCGCTGCGCGACCGCAGCGGCGCGGCCTCGGACCTCGTTCCCGAGCGGGAGCGCGCCCTCACGCGGCGGCTCGATCTGCTCGCACGGCGCGGCCAGATCGCCGCAGAGCTCGAGACGGCCAACGCACGCGTCGACCGCCTGGCCAGCCGGTTGCTGACGGCGGCCGCTCCCGCCGTTGCCGCCTCGGAGCTGCAAAAGCTCGTGAAGGACATGGCGGCGGAGGCGACCACGGAGATCCGGAGCGAGCGTATCCTGCCGCCGGAGGAGCGCGGCGAGCTGCTGGAAATTCCCGTGGAGATTGCCGTCTCGGCCGAGATTCGCCAGCTCGTCGATCTGCTGGCCCGGGTGGAGGGCGCGCAAAAACTCTTGACGGTCAGAGATCTGCGGGTCAGAGTAGTCAACGTCAGCCAGCCCAAGGAACTGCTGGCGACTCTAACCGTGTCGGGGTTCATCCTCCCCGGCAAATCCAGAACGTGATGCCGAGTAAACTCACGGCCCTCAATATCGCCCTGGCCGCGGTATCCGCGGTGCTGCTGGCGTATATCGTCCGCCAGCTGCTGGCGCCGACGCCGCTGCCGGTGCCCGGTCGCCGTGCGCCCGTCGTCGCCGCCGCCACCGCGCCCGCGCTGGAGATGCCGCGCGCGCCGGCCGGCGCCTACGGTGTCGTGGCCGCGCGGAATCTTTTCAGCCCCACGCGGACCGAGGGCCCGGCGTCGACGAGCACGGCCAACATCAGCCCGCTGGTGCGACCGAATCTGTTCGGCATCGTGGTGCGCGAGGGCGGATCGATCGCGTATCTCGAGGACCCCGTGACCAAGCGGGTCGTCGGCTATCGCGTGGGCGACAAGATCATCGGCGGCAGCGTGCAGTCCATCAAGGCGGACGCCGTCGTCATCGAGCGACCGGACGGTCCGGTCGACGTGCGGCTGCACGATCCCGGCAAGCCGCGCGCCGTTTCGACGGCCGGCCAGCCGGGAATCCCACAGGTCGGGGGCGTTCAACCGGGCGGGCTCCAGTCGACGCCGCCGATGCCGGCCCTGCCCGGCGTCATACCGCCGGCGGCATCGCCAGGGCAACCGATTCCGCCTCAGGTCGCGCAGCCCCCACAGGTGCAGCCGCAGCCGGCTCAGCCCGGCGTCATGCCTCCGAACGCGCAGCCGCCGGGCGTCGTGCCTCCGGGCTCCCGGCGCGCGCTGCCGCCGAACCTCCTCCGTCGTGTGCCGCCGGGCATGGGCGATGCGCCGCAGCAGTAATGTAAACGGCTTCATCGCAGCTGTAGTTCTCCTGTCCGCCGTCGGATGCTCGACGTCGCGTCCGGACGGCAAGGTCGCCACCGAACCCATTCCCGTGCCGACGCCGACGGTCACCGTGCAGACCGAGGCGCCGACGACACCGATGCCGCCCGTCTCGATCGGACCGCGTACGACCGAGGTCCCGCCGGCGGCGCCGCCGCCCGTGGTGCAGCAACCGCCACCGCCGGCCCCGGCCGCGCCGCCAAAGCCCCCGAGCCCGCCGGCGGCGAAGCCTCCGGCGTCGAGCGGCCGCTTCATCGTGCTGAACTTCGACAACGCGGACATCGAGACGGTCATCCATGCCGCCAGCGAGATCATCGGCTTCAACTACGTGCTGTCGCCGGACGTCCGCGGCAAGGTGACGGTGCAGACGTCCGGTCGCATTCCGCAGGAAGACGTCTTCGGGGTGCTGCTCGGCATCCTCGAGGTTCACGGCTTCACCGCCGTGAAGTCGGGGAACCTCTACAAGATCGTGCGGCTCGAAGGCGCGCGCGAGCGCGCGGTGCCGACCATCGTCGGCGACGTTCCCGTCGACACCCGGAACCCCGAAGAGATCGTGACGCAGATCATCCCCGTCCGGCACGCCTCCGTGAACGACCTCGGCGTGCTGCTGCGTCCGTTCGTCTCGTCACGCGGCACGCTGGTGGCCAACCGCGAGACCAACGTGCTGGTCATCACCGACTCGATCGCGAACATCCGGCGCGTGCTCGACATCGTGAAGCTCGTCGACGTCCAGGTCTCGCTCGACGAGGTCCAGATCATTCCGATCGCCTTCGCCGACGCCACCGAGGTCGCGAACATCCTCAACCAGCTGTTCGCAGGTGGTCGGCTCCGCGCGGCCGGAGGCGCGGCGGCGCCGCCCGCGCCCCCAGTGCCGGGTGTGCCGGGGGGACCTGCCGGCGCCGCGGGCGGCGGGGATCGACCGCCCCTGGTGATCGCCGAGCGCCGCTCGAACTCGATCGTCGTCAACGGCCGCCGCTCGGAGATCGAGGCGATCCGTCGCATCCTCTCCCAGCTGGACGTGAACGTGACGGGCGGCCGCCGCGTGTTCATCTACTTCGCGGAGAACGCCAAGTCGAAGGAGCTGGCGGCCACGCTCAACGCCATCTACGGCGCCAAGGAAACGGTGCCGACGGCATCGTCGGGCCCGCCGTCGACGCCGCGTACACCTGGCCAGCCACCCGCGCCGCCTCCGCCGCCACCGACCTCCGGACCCGGCGGACCGATCGGCGGCGCGCTGGGCCTCGCGGAGATCGGTTTCGCGGAGGGCCAGTTCCGCTTCATCGCCGACGAGACGACGAACTCCGTGATCGTGACGACCACGCCGAGGCAGTGGGTGGAGATCGAGCCGACGGTGAAGCAGCTCGACAAGATGCCGCGCCAGGTGCTGATCGAGGTGCTCGTGGCCGAGATCACGCTCACCGACGACTCCAAGCTCGGCGTCGACTGGGCGATCAAGGAAGGCAGCTTCCGGATCGCCAACCAGTCGATCAACACCTCGACCAGCGGCACACCCGGCATCCAACCGCCCAGCGGGCTGGAGCGGCTCGGCGCCGTCACCGCCATCGCCGGGCTTCCGGGCGCCGGCCTCACCGCCTTCGCGTTCGCGAGCGACAAGTTCTTCGCCATGATCAACGCGCTGGCCAACGACAACCGGGTCAACGTGATCTCGAACCCGCACGTCATGACGTCGGAGAACAAGAAGGCGATCGTGAACGTCTCGACGTCGATCCCGATCGTCACCAGCCAGCAGACCGGGACCCTGACCACGCCGGCGAGCGTGGCCGGCACGACGAGCACGGTCGCCACCACCGGCAGCTTGAATCAGACGGTCGAATATCGCGACGCCGGCGTGGTGCTGACGGTGACCCCGCGCATCGGCGAGCGGGGCACCGTGGCCCTCGACGTGAAGCAGGAGGTCAACGACATCGGCGACCCCGAGCCG
>Ga0075421_100006365_pt1 | contig 14391 bp, 12 predicted proteins | sample SoiMetdeltSBSDD5_FD_75292 | JGI IMG/M metagenome (GOLD analysis project Ga0075421, IMG submission 75292) | Bulk soil microbial communities from a Populus tree surrounding site in Tennessee, USA - Soil MetaG P. deltoides SBSDD5 | ecosystem: Environmental > Terrestrial > Soil > Tree plantation...
CGGCGATGAGCAGCGGCGTGCGCAGGTAGGCGAAGGCGGGCAGAGTCAGGTCCTGCATGTGGCCGAGCGAGAGCGTGTAGGCGTCGGGGTTTGATGTGAGCGCCTGCGAGATGTCACCGGGCGTGGGAATGTTGCGCACGCCGAACAAGATGAGGCCGAGGGCGGCGGCGAGGATGGAGGTGATCACCGCAAGCACCCGCGTTCCAATGTTGAGCCAGCGCGATTCGCGAGTGAGCGCGTCGCCGATGAGCAGTGCGAGCGCCGGGTAGGCGGGCATCGAGTAGTACTCTTGCGTGGTCGAGAGCGTGAAGAAGACGAGCAGGAAGCCCGCCCAGCACCAGGCGAGGAGGCGGGTTCTTGCTGCGCGATCGCGTGGAGTTCGGGTAGGCAGCGAGCGTAATGCCTGGGGCAGATAGACGCTCCAGGGAAATAGCCACGCGAGATGCAGCAGCCAGAATAGATGGCGCGGGACGGTGTTGTAGTCGCGCGGCCAGCGCATATTCAGAAACCGGAACAGATGCTCGTTAAAGAAGAAGAACCAGAAGAAGCCGTGATATTCACCTGGCCCGCTGTGCATCGTGAAATCGAACAGCGGCGGATTCCGAAGCATCGCTAGGGCAACCCAAGGCAGGCAGATGGCAGCCACCAGCGCGACGCCTGAAAAGACACGGAAACGGGCGTATATCGATCGCGTGAAGAGTTGTCCGGTAAGCAGGAGATAGAGCCCGGCGGCGCTTAGAGGAAAGACGAGAGCGATGAGCCCCTTCAGCAGAAAACCAACACCCATCGCGGCCCACATGAGCCACGTCCACCATCCCCGATCGCCCTCCTCGGTTCGCAGGAATGCCCACATGGCGAGGGCGATGGTGAGTGTGAGCGTCACGTCGGGAATCGCGATGCGCGTGAACAGCCATAGCCCGGCACATGCCGTTGTCGCAAGCCCGGCGTAGAGCCCAGTCTGGTGCGAGAATGCCCACGCACCGAAGCGAGCGGTGAGAAACGCCAGCGCGATAGCCGATAGTGCGAAGGGTAACCGCGCAGCCCAGTCACGCACACCGAAGAAGGCGTAGCTTGCGGCCATCATCCAGTACGGCCCCGGCGCTTTTTCGAGATAGGCGATACCGTTGAGCCGCGCCGTCACCCAGTCGCCCGACTCGAGCATGTTGCGTGCGATCTGAGCCTGCACGGCATCGACATCGTCCATGAGAGCCGGCGGAGAGACGGCGCAGCCAACGTAGATGGCGGCAGCAAAGAGCGCGGCGGCGAGCGCTGGATGGCGCGTTATCGGGTGATCTTCCATTCCCTCATCCAGAGTGTGAGCATCAGCAGGCCCCATAGTGAGTAGCCGTGGTTGGCCTTACGCGCATCGTGTTCGTTGAGAAGTTGCTTAATGGCAGGCCAGGAGAGGCCGGCGGCCTTGATGGCGGGTTCGTTCACGTAGTCGCCCAGCATGGAACGAAGGATCGTACGGAACCAGTGATGGGTCGGGATGTCGAATCCTTGCTTCGACCGCTTGGTCACCGCCGGCGGCAGTTTGTCGCGCATCAACTCTCGCAGAATGTATTTCAGAGTGCGGCCTCGGATTTTGAGATCTCGCGGGAGCGAAGCGGCAAACTCCACTATGCGGTGGTCGAGGAACGCGGGGCGTACCTCAAGCGAATGCGCCATGGACATGCGATCGCACTTATTCAAGATGTCGTCGGGAAGATAGGCCAGTTGGTCGAGGTGGAGGAAGTCGTGCGCCGATCCATCGAGCGGCCACTCGTTAGGCAGCGGGGCTGGGAAGTGCGACTTGGGGAAGGCGCCATTCCAATAGAGGTGCGCTTCAAGCGGCGGGAGCGACGCGCCATCGAGAAAGCGCCGGAGTTTGTATTCCAGGCTGACCTTGTCGTCGCTCACCGGAAGCAACTGGGCGAACAGGCGGAGCGGAGCGAGTGGGGCTTTGCGCGCAAGACGGGCGTAGTCATCAGCCAGGTAAGTGATGTAGCCGCCGAACAATTCATCCGCGCCTTCGCCGCTCAATGCGACGGTCACTTGGCGCCGGCACATCTGTGAGAGATACCAGACGGGCAGTGCGCCGGCGTCGGCCGAGGGTTCGTCGGAGAAGTGTGCCAGGCGTTCGATGACAGAAGGAAGGTCGTCGTGTTCTGGATGGAGGTCGAACTCTTCGTGATCGGTCTCATATTGTTGGGCGACAGTTCGGAAGTAAGGAGACTCGTCGAAGCTGCGTCCAGAGAACGAAACCGAAAAGGTCTTCAACTTGCCCGGGAAAAGCTCTGACGCGTAATGCGTAATGGCGGACGAGTCGAGGCCGCCGCTGAGCCAGACGCCGAGGGGCACGTCGCTCACGAGATGCTCGCGCACGGACTCGCGCAGGAGGCGATCGAGCTCGGCCTTAGCATCGTCAAGCGTGCGTGGTTGTGGATTGAAACGGAGTTGCCAGAAAGGCTCGGTGCTCGTGGCGCCGTCGAGCCATTCGAGACAACAGCCGGGGCGGAGCTTCCTGATACCTGATGCAAGCGTTCGCCCGGTGGGGATAAAATTACAGCGCAGAAAGAGGTTCAGCGCAACGGGATCGAGCGTGCGCGGAATGTCGGGGTGGGCGAAAAATGCTTTGAGTTCCGACGCGAAATGTAGATCGTTGCCGTTCTTATAGATGTAGAGCGGCTTGATGCCCATGCGATCGCGAGCGAGGATCAGTCGCCTTGCAGGCTCTTGCCAAATCGCGAGTGCGAACATCCCGCGCAGCCGCCCAAAGCAGCCGGTGTCCCATTGCAAAAAGGCGCGCAGAACCACTTCGGTGTCGCAGTGTGACTGGAACGCGTGCCCGAGCGATTCGAGTTCTCTGCGCAGTTCACGAAAGTTATAAACCTCGCCGTTGAAGACGATGGCCGTGCCCGTTGCCTCGTCGGTGATGGGTTGATCCCCGCCGGCGAGATCTTGAATTTTGAGCCGCACGGCGCCGAGCGAAATGCATGGCGATTCGTAGACACCGTTCTGGTCGGGACCGCGATGCACGATGGATTTGACGGCTTGGCGGAGGACGCCTTCCGGCGCAGGACCGTTGCGATGCGTGAAGCCTACGATTCCACACATGGGCTATTCGTAGCGCAATGCTTCGACGGGCGTGATGCGCGAGGCTGAACGGGCGGGATAGATGGTGGCGAGCAGGCTGACGAGGATGGCCATTCCAGCGATCCAAATGCCATCGAACAGGCGTGGCTCGAAGGGCACGAAGGCGAGCGAATAGACGCTCTCGTCAAGCGGCAGCCAGCGGTAATGGTCGGCCAAGAACGAAAGCGTGTAGCCGAGAGTGAGGCCGATCGCCGTGCCCGTGATCCCGATCAACAGACCCTGGAGGCGGAAGATCAGCGAGATCTGTTCGCGGCGCGCGCCCATCGACATGAGGATGGCGATGTCGCGATGCTTTTCCATCACCATCATGATGAGCGAGATGAGGATATTCAACGCGGCGACCAACTGAATGAGACCGACCGTGATCACAGTGACGACCCGCTCCATCTTGAGAGCGTTCAGAATCTGGCGGTTCATCTCCATCCAACTGCTGGCCGCGAGTTGGGGCCCGACTTCCTTGGAGATCTCTCCGGCGATGGTGTTGGCCGCATAGAGATCGCCGACGTTCAGCTCGATTGCGTTCACTACGTCGGACACCGCTAGTACGCGTTGCACCTGCTTGAGGCTAGTAAAGGCCCAGGCGGAATCGAGATCGTAGAATCCGGATTCGAAGATTCCGATAATGCGGAATTGATGCTCGACGAGACGCGGGCCCCAGGGCGTGATCTCACCTTGCGGGCTGACCAGGCGCACGGCGTCGCCGAGTGCAAGTCCGGCATCCTGTGCAAGGCCGGAACCGATGACGATGGGCGGCATGCCGCGTACGTCGTTCCAGTTGTCGAGCCGGCCTTCCTTCAAATTCCTTAGCGCGGAAGGGAGTTGCGTATCCTTGGGTTCGGGAATGCCCTTGAGAACCGCACCGGTCGGTTGACGTGCGCCCGGAATGAGCACCTGTGTGTAAAGAGTGGGTGAGGCCTGGGTGACGTGCGGGCGCGCGGCAAGCTTGGCCGTAAGTTCACGCCAGTTGGCGATGCCTTCGCCGGGCTTTTTCTCGAGCACCATGATGTGCGCTGTTGCGCCGAGCAGGTTGCGTTGAAGTGTGTTGCGAAATCCAGCATTCACCGAGAGTGCAATGACCGTCGCCATGACACCCGTGGCCACGCCCAGGACCGAGATCAACGTGATGATGCTGATGACAGTCTGTTTGCGCTTGGCCATGAGGTAGCGCAAGGCGACGGCGAGTTCGAAGGGCAGGTTCACGATGAGCTAGGTGTGCTGTGTGTCGAGTTCACGGAGTTTCGCAGCGAGTCCAATTTCGCCCTCAGGTCGTAGGAGCGGAAAGAGGATCACGTCGCGGATGGATTTCGAGTTGGTGAGAAGCATGGTCAGGCGGTCGATGCCGATACCTTCGCCGCCGGTGGGCGGAAGGCCGTAGGACATGGCGCGAATGTAGTCCTCGTCCATGCGGTGCGCCTCTTCGTCTCCTCTCTCAATCATGCCAAGCTGCATTTCAAAACGGCGGCGTTGCTCTTGGGGGTCGTTCAACTCGGTGTAGGCGTTGCCGATCTCCATGCCCGCGGCGTAGATTTCGAAGCGGTCGACGAAGGCTGGATTGTCGGCGTTCTGCTTCGACAGAGGCGAGGTCTCGACCGGGTATTCATAAATGATTGTGGGTGAAATGAGCTTGTCTTCGGCCTCACGTTCAAAGAGTGCGGCGAGGGCTTCGCCCGCGGTGCTCTTGCCCGTCGTGTCCATGAGCCATTGGGGATCGTCGAGCTTGGGCGGCGCCTGATGATGCCAGTGCTCGATAATTGCATCGCGCATGGTGAGGCGGCGGATGTTGCCGAAGTCTAACGTGCCGTCGCCATATGGAACAATCGTCGAGCCAATGGCGTCGATGGCGACCTGCTTCAACAGTTCGCAGGTGAGGTCCATCAGGCCGTGGTAGTCGGTGTAGGCCTGATAGAACTCGAGCATGGTGAACTCGGGATTGTGCTGTGTGGAGATGCCTTCGTTACGGAAGTTGCGATTGATCTCAAATACGCGGTCGAGGCCTCCAACGACCAGGCGCTTGAGGTAAAGCTCGGGGGCGATGCGGAGGTAGAGATCGATGTCGAGCGTGTTGTGATGCGTCACGAATGGACGCGCGGCGGCCCCGCCGTACAGAGGCTGCATCATCGGAGTTTCCACTTCGATGAAGCCGCGCGATTCGAGCTGGCGGCGCAGCGACGAAACTACCTTGGCGCGTGTGACGAAGACGGCGCGCGATTCGGGAGAGGCGATCAGGTCGAGATAACGCTGCCGGTAGCGGAGCTCAACGTCTTCCAGTCCGTGGAACTTCTCGGGCATGGTGAGAAGCGTCTTGGCGAGGAAGTAGAGCTTCTCGACGTGGACGCTGAGCTCGCCGGTGCGGGTGCGAAAGAGATAGCCTTCGGCGCCGACGATGTCGCCGAGATCGACGAGTTCCCAGAGCTTCCACTCGGTTTCGCCGACAAGGTCCTTCTTGACATAGATCTGTAGTTGCGAGCCGTCCTGTGTGAGGTGAGCGAATCCGGCCTTGCCCATGCGGCGGATCGTGCGCAGGCGTCCACAGACCTTGACTTGAACGCGCGGGGACTCGAGCTGTTCGGCCGCAATCTGCGTGTAGGCTTCGAGCACCGCGGCGAGGGAATGGGAGAAGTCAAAGCGATGGCCGTAGGGGCGGAAGCCAAGGGCTTCAATTTCGCGGATGCGGTCGTGGCGTTGGCGTAAAAGATCGTCTTCCAGTGACAAAGGGAAAGCTCCGGTGGAGTGGTGAGACTTCTTATTATAATGACCGATTGCCCTCCCTTTCGATCGTCATCCCCGCATACAACGAAGAAACCCGTTTGCCGGACACGCTCCATAAGGTACTCGTGTATCTGGATGGGGCGGCGTGGGTGGAGCCCGAGGTCCTGGTGGTTGACGATGGGTCGCGCGACGCGACCGCGGCGTTGGTACAGCAGTGGGCCGCGCGCGATGCGCGCGTGCGTTTATTGAAGAATCCGGGGAATCGTGGCAAGGGGTATTCGGTAAAGCACGGGATGCTGGAGGCGCGTGGAGAATGGATACTGTTCTCGGATGCGGACCTTTCGGCGCCGATCGAGGAGTTGGACCCGCTGTGGGCAGCGCTGTACCGGGAGCAGTCGGTAGTCGCCATTGGCTCGCGGGCGCTGAACAGAGGGCTGATCGGCGTGCATCAGTCGCTGTTCCGCGAAACCGCCGGGCGTTTCTTCAACTTAGTGATGCGGCTGGTGTGCGGGTTGCCATTTTGGGACACCCAGTGTGGCTTTAAGTTATTCCGGCGGGATGCTGCGCGAGAAGTGTTTTCGCGGCTGCAGTTGGAGCGGTTCGGCTTTGATGTGGAGGCCCTGTTCATTGCCCGGCTGAAGGGATACAAGACTATTGAGGTGCCTGTTCGTTGGAACCACGCTGAGGGGACGAAGGTGAGTATGTTTCGCGATAGCTTGGATATGTTCTTGGACTTACTCAGAGTCCGGTGGAATCAGTTGCGCGGTAAGTATCGTTAGGCCGGCAACTTGGAGGGCAGCGATTGCCTTCTCGAGATCGTACTCCTGCACAAGCACGGCATCCGTGTCGTAGGTAGAAATGGCGAAGACGCCCACGCCGGCTTCTGCCAGCGGACGTAACAGCGAGAGCAAGACTCCCGTCAACGAGAAATCGAATGGGCCCTCCAGTTCCAGGAGACGCCAACCACCGTGGGTCTTCAAGCCTTCGGGAACTGCCGATTCCATGGTGACCACAGATAATTCGCCCTCGCGCCGAGTGATGGAAACTAAGCCTTGTGCCGAAACGGCCCACTGTGGAATGTCCGCATCGGACGCCAGTTGTGACACGGCGTAACGGCCTGTGCGCAAATGGATAGTAAGCTGGGGGCCGCTCATGGGGCCAGTCTATCGGAACCGGTTTCGAGAGTGTGCGCATCCAAAAAGACAAATGAAGAAGACATCCATTCTCGCGATGCTATTGAGCGTCGCACTGTTGGCTCAGCAGGAACCCATTCGTGTCGACGTCCCCGTGGTCTTTCTCCCGGTGACCGTAATGGACGTGGAGGGCCGTTATATCGATGGATTGGAGGCGTCGGATTTCGAGCTCACGGACAACGGCAAAGCAGTTCCTTTTGAAATGACCACTTCCGATTCGGTAACCGCGCCGCTTGCTCTCGTTGTCGCGGTGCAGGCGAACGAAAACGCGCTCGCCGCACTTGAGAAGATCCAAAAGACCGGTAGCGTGGTTCCGGCCCTGATTAGCGGCGCGCGCGGTTCGGTACTTGTAATTGGCTTTGGCGAAGAGGTGACGACCGTACAAGGCTGGACGCGCGATTCGGGCGAAGTGTCCCGAGCCTTCCGGGCGTTGCGTCCGCAGTGGGATCCCAAGGCGCGCATGCTCGACGCCGTGACCGAAGGCATCAAGCTGCTGAGCGAACGCGCGCCGGAAGAGCGCCGCGTTTTGCTGGTAATCAGCGAGACGAAGGACCGCGGCAGCAAGGCGGCGTTGAACGATGTAGCCGTGCTTGCCCAACGCGCCGGAGTGAGCATTCATGCCGTTACGTTTTCAGCCTATGCGACAGCATTCACCAAGAAAGGCGGTACGCAACCGGACCCGCGCCATAGCGGCGGCAACATCCTCGGCATCTTTACCGAAATCGGAAGGCTGGGTAAGGAGAACACGATCGAAGCGCTGACCGTGGCCAGCGGCGGGCGCAGCCGCGGCTTCACAACCCTGCATGGTTTGGAAGAAGAACTCGGCCACGTGGGCGAAGAGATTCACAGCCAGTATCTGCTCAACTTCACGCCCGTATCGCCGAAGAAGGGTTTTCACTCGATCTCAGTCCGCGTGAAGAGCCGCAAAGATGCGATCGTCCGGACGCGACCGGGCTACTGGGCGGGAGAGGCGAAATCGGAATAGGCCGGAAAGCTTAGTTCTGCCGCAGCGCTTCCGAGGGTTCGATCGCGGACGCGCGGCGGGCAGGTAGATACGCACTTACGAAGCCAGCTACGCACAATACCGCGATTCCCATAGCGTAGATCGCCGGGTCGCTCGGCTTCACCCCCCACAGCATCGAATCGGCCATCCTCGCCGCAAGAAAGGCAAATGCCAGGCCGCATACAAGCTCGGCTGCCACAACCAGGCCGCTCTGGCGTAATACGCTGATCGCAGCGGTGGATGGTGATGCGCCCAAAGCCATTCTTCAGCCCGTGGGATTCTCCGCCGCCAGAATGCGCCCTACGGCGGCCGCAAGCCGCTCCCATTGCCTCGTTTCGGACGTGAGTTGCTTCCTGCCGACCGGCGTCAAACGGTAGAATCGCGCCTTGCGGTTGCTCTCGCTGGTCCCCCATTCGGCTTGCACCCAACCCTTCGACTCCAACCGCTGCAAGGCGGGGTAGAGAGAGCCGTGATCCACGAGAAGTTCATCCGCGCTTGTTGCTTGAATGGCTCGCGCAATGCCTTGCCCGTGCTCCTTCCCGAATAAGAGCGTACGCAAGATCAACAGATCAAGGGTTCCTTGTAGCAGCGCAATGCGATCCCCCTCGACTTTTCGTGTCGGCATTCCCCCAAGATTAATTCCGCTCGGGTAGAATGTCAACAGGAAGCCGTGCTTTGCCGGCCTCAGAGCTTTTCAAGCGCCCTCTTAGTAGAATCTTAGTCGGATGTTGCGGCGCAGCTTTCTCATGTCTGCCACGGTGGCCTTGGCGGCTGGCTCCCCGTTGCGTGTCAGGCTGGTGGCCGGCGGACATTCCCACGATCCTGAGTTCTACCAGGCTTTTACAGGTGACGAACGATTCCGCGTCACCGTCGAGCCGCATCCCAATGCCTATCGGGGTAGCCTGCTCAAGAATGTCGATGTGCTCGTGCAATATGATTTGGTACGCGACGCGAGCGAGTCCGACAAGGCCGCGCTTCGCGCCTTTGCCGAAGCGGGCAAAGGCATCGTCATTCTGCATCACGCCATCTGCAGCTTCACCAGTTGGCCCTGGTGGTGGCAGGAGGTTGCGGGCGGGCTCTATCTGAACCAGCCCTACGAGGGCAAAGGACCCTCCACGTTTCATCACGACGAACAGATTCGCGTGAAGGTGGTGAAGCAGCATCCGGCTACGCAGGGCGTGCGCGACTTCGAAATTTTCGATGAGACCTACAACAAGATGTGGATCTCACCGCGCGCCGACGTGCTTCTGCGCACCGATCATCCAAAATCAGACGGCCCGGTGATGTGGGTGAGTCCGTACACGGCCAGCCGTGTCGTTGTGCTGCAACTGGGACATGGCCGCGAAGCCAACACAAATCCAAACTGGCAGAGGCTGGTGCGCAACGCCATCCTCTTTGCGGGAGGTAAATCAACATGACCGATTCACGAAGGACGTTCATGCAGAAGGCTGCGAAGGGGATGACGGTGGCCGCACTGGCTAATCAAGTGATCGCGCAAACCAAGCCCGCCGGAGCGCGCGGAGTTCCCACGCGCAAACTTGGGCGCACGGGCGTGGATGTCTCCATCATCTGCCTCGGTGGCTGGCACATCGGCTCCGTGAAGCAGGATGCCGAGGCGATTCGCATCATGCACGCGGCCATTGATGAAGGGCTCACCTTCTTCGATAACGCCTGGGATTATCATAACGGCCACTCCGAAGAGGTGATGGGGAAGGCGCTGAAACAGGACAACAAGCGCAAGCAGGTTTTCCTGATGACGAAGAACTGCGAGCGCGACTACGCCGGTTCGATGAAGGACCTCGATGAGAGCTTGCGCCGCCTGCAAACCGACCACCTCGATCTATGGCAGTTCCACGAAATGGTTTACGACAACGATCCCGACTGGATCTTCGAGAAGGGCGCCGTGAAGGCGGCGCTTGAGGCGCGGAAAGCCGGCAAGGTGCGCTTCATCGGCTTCACCGGACACAAGGACCCGCGCATTCATCTCAAGGCGCTGGCCAAGCAGTTCGATTGGGACACGGCGCAGATGCCGATCAACGTGTGCGACGCAAGCTATCAAAGCTTTCAGAAGGAAGTTGTTCCGGTCTGTTTGAAGAAGAACGTGGGTGTCATCGGCATGAAGGGACTTGCAGGCGGCGCTGTGCAGGGAACACTGATCGAATCCGCCGGGCTCACCGCCGATGAATGCTACCGTTACTGCCTCAGCCTGCCGGTCTCGACGCAGGTGGTGGGCATTACGACGTTGGAGCAATTGATGGCCGACGTGAAACTGGCGCGGGATTTCAAGCCGATGTCGAAAACCGAAATGGATGCGCTGCGAACTAAGGTGAAAGACGTTTCCGGCGACGGCCGCCTGGAGCGATTCAAGTCGACAAAAGACTACGATGGCCCGCATCACCGCAAGCAACACGGCTTCGCGGTTTAGCCGGTTCGCAAGTAAACGAAAAAAGGGGCAGGGTTGAAGGATCCTTGCCCCTTTTCCATTTCGGCCGACGAGAACTGAATCAGCCGAGGGAGGGAACACGCCTGCGCCGGAGGAGCAGCAGACAGACTCCCGACCCAACATAAAGAAGCGTTGTGATCTCCGGAGTCTCCGCACCGCCACCCTCTTCGCCACCACCGCCCGGAGGCGGCGGCGTGTAGGCAGTGCCGTACGACACGTTATCGACGAGTGCGATGCTGCTGAATTGCGATGGCGCGGCGCCTGCGCCAGTTGTGAGGGCGATGCGGATCCAGGAAATCGGCGCATCGGCCCGGACGCCCCAGAAGCTCAGCGCAGGCGCGTTCTGCGTGGTGCGGATGTAGAACTCGCCGGTGGAAAGTTCGATGCGAATTCCGACCGCATTAGGAAACGCGGAGCCGAGATCGAAGCCCACGGCGCTCACGTCCGGAAGCGTCATTTGCAGGTATTGCGTGGCAAAACTGTTGTAATCTGCCGTGCGCAATACGATACCGGAACCAAAGTCATTTTCTGAGCCCGGTGTTGGATTGATCGCCAGCATGGTGTAGCCGCTGCCGTCGACGCCAAAGTAGTTTACGGAGCCTCGCGTGAGTCCAGCTCCCGTGCCGTAAATGGTGTACCCACCGACGCCGAGTCCAAGGGATTCGAAATCGTCGGTGACAATGCCAGTGGTCAAGCCGTTCCAGGTTGACCGGTCTTCGTAGGTTCCGAGAATGGAACCGAAGGCTGGAAGCGCAGCCAGAAGAGCCGCCAGAAATGCGATGCGAATTGCGATGAAAGAGCCATGAAACATGAGAGGTCCTCTATCCAGCGGGGCGGGAGGAATAAAAGCGATCCCGGCCAGGAACAGACCGCTGAAATCATTTATCGTGCACAGGAGTAGTGAAGGTACCGGTACGCGCTTCTCAAGCTTCAGCGCAAGATCTGAGGGGAATAGGCGGCGGGCTATGCCGGAGTAGGGAGTCAGTTAGATGTCGCCGACGGATGGGAGAGACAGTCGGTTTAGTCTTCGGGCAGAGGTTCCGTGAACTTGAGTTCATTGCCCGAATCGTCGTGCACGCGGAAATCGCGGCAACCCCAAGGCTGGCTGACGACAATTTGTTTGATGTGGGCGCCACGCTCGCGGAGTTCATCATAGAGGCCGTCCAGGCCCGTGGTAAAGATGTGCATTGAGGACGGCGAATGGGTGCGGGCGGCATCCTCGAAAAGGTGGATGGCTACATCGCCGCGCTCGACGATCGCGTAGTCTCCTCCTGGCCTATTCATGACAGCGCGGAAGCCCAGGACGGACTCGTAATGTTCTACGGCTGCGTGTAAGTTCGCGACGGGTATTTCAGGGGCGATGCGGAGCAGGTTGGCCATCGCCTCATTCTACTTTTGGGAATTGTCGAAGAAAGCCCCCGCAGGTCGACGCGCGGACACGAAGGTTTCCGCCCAACTCGAGATAAACGCCTCAAGTGCAGTCCAATCCGTGTACACGTGATCGCGCGAGGTGTCTGTGGAGCCGCCAGCCTTTTTGGAAATTTGCTTGAGGATGAAGCGCGTAATGAAGTTGTATTTCGTGTAAAGGAGAGCGCCCGCCACCGCTTTGACAAGCGTGGGTTGCCACCCGGTTTCGGCATAGAAACTGTCGAGAACCTCCTGAACGCCGGCAGCGGCCCTGGCTCTCTGTTCTGGTGTCGCTTGAGGCATTTCGACTCCAGCCTGACTTAGCGACACGGATAGAAACGCCGTCGGCATCGCTTCCAGTTGCGTCCGATGTTGCCGCACAAACTTCACTATTTCAGGCTCGTGTTTGCCTACGTGCACCGATGCGGCGAGTACGGCGGCGTCGTAATCCTCGAGCCTGACTTCGGAACGGGTGGTTCGCAGGTTAGTCACCTCAACGTCGATTCCGAAGTCGCGCAGCCTGCGGGCGGCGCATTCGGCGACGAGTGCCGTATGGCCCTCGCGAGTCGCGTAAAGCACGGCGATCCGTTTCATGGCCGGGTTCTCCCTGATCACAACCACATGAAGCAAGTGGAGTGCCATTGGCATTCGACGTGCAGTTGACTCTTCAGGAGAAATGGAGATGGAATGGCTGGCGCTAGCCGCCGGACTTGTGGCGATTGTGTATGCGGTACTCGTGACGATCGGATGGTTTCGTTACGGGCGAAGTGGCGGAGCGCCGATAGCGGATGATGCCGATCCCCTGCTCGACCGATTCCTGCCGCGGTATGAGGTGCGCGAGCGCCACCATATCGAGGTCGCGGCGCCGGCCGCCATCACATTTGAGGTTGCGCGCACGGCGGACCTCTCCAGTTCGGGAGTAATCCGGGCCATCTTCCGCGTCCGCGAGTGGATTCTGGGAGCGAAGCATGCTGGACGGGCAGAAGATGACCCCAAAGGGCTCGTGGCGCAGGCGAAAGCGCAGGGGTGGGGTGTGCTGTTGGAGATTCCGGGGCGGGTGATCGTGATGGGTGCGGTGACCCAACCTTGGGCGAAGGATGTCGCTTTTCGCGCAGTTCCGCCGGAGCACTTCGCCAGCTTCCGTGAGCCGGGCTACGTGAAGATTGTGTGGACTTTGCGCGCGGATCCCATGGGGCCGAACAACTCCCTTCATCGAACTGAGACGCGTGCGTGCACTACCGACGCGGCTGCGCGGGCAAAGTTCCGGCGATATTGGGCTTTCTTCTCTCCCGGCATCGTGCTCATCCGGCGGATTGCGATTCGTCTGGTGAAAGCAGAAGCACAACGCGCCGCACAGTCGCATTCGACGGCCGGTTTCTTCACACGGTTGAAGGCACGGGCCGCGTATAGGCACTAATACCCTTGGTCGTCGTGTGGCCGCCCAACAAAGGCTACCGAGAGTTAGGGTGCCTGCGCATGTCCGATGCGCACTAAACTTGTTGGAGCGCTTTGGCGCTTCTCCCCCTGACATTCGGGGAACGAACACCTTCTCGCGCTTTCATCGGACTGCTCAGCGTGTTGCTGAGCGGTTGCCAAACGCCGGGAGCGCAGGTGGAGGTGCACGCGGGGAAAAAAGCGATTCCCCGGTAATTCGCATCCACGCTGGCCGAGCATCTGGGTGACGAAGCGCCGACGCCGCGCGCACCTGTGTATCGCCGATGAGACCGTGAGGATGCACATGAAGAACATTCTGAGCAAACTATCGGCGAACGACCGCACTCATGCGGTGACGATCGCCCTTGCGCGCGGTGTATTTTCTCTATGATGACGAAAGGATATGAGTAACCTCCTACCATCGGCCGAGGCGGAAGAGTGCAGCGCGCTGCCGCATGAGAAGACGGTGATGGAGGCTCTTCCGGACCGCACGGTACGGCTGGGATCGCTTGAAGTTCACCGTGTTCTGCCCGTGCGGGGAAGGCGGCTGATCGGTCCTTGGTGTTTCTTCGACCGTTTCGGTCCGGTGACCTTCGCGCAGGAGAAGCCGATGGAGGTAGCGCCGCATCCGCACATCGGATTGCAGACGGTGACGTGGCTTCTTTCCGGAGAGGTTGTGCACAACGACAGCCTGGGGAGCGAGTGCCTGGTTCGTCCCGGACAATTGAGCCTGATGACCGCCGGGCGAGGGATCGCTCATACGGAGGAAACTCCGCGCGATAACTCGGGCAAGTTGGACGGCGTACAACTTTGGCTTGCATTGCCGGAGGTAAACCGCCGCATGGCGCCCGAATATCAGTGTGCGACGGAGCAGCCAGTGGTGGATTGCGCCGGCGGCCGTGTCGCGGTGATCCTTGGAAAACTTGCCGGAATTTCTTCGGCGGGTCGGCAATTCAGTCCGGGCATCGGGGCGGAGATCGTGGTCGATGCGGGTCAGCGTGTGTGCCTCGAATTGCAACAAGACTTCGAATACGGGGCATTGCTGGCATCGGGCGATGCAGTTCTGC
>Ga0075421_100006366_pt1 | contig 14391 bp, 15 predicted proteins | sample SoiMetdeltSBSDD5_FD_75292 | JGI IMG/M metagenome (GOLD analysis project Ga0075421, IMG submission 75292) | Bulk soil microbial communities from a Populus tree surrounding site in Tennessee, USA - Soil MetaG P. deltoides SBSDD5 | ecosystem: Environmental > Terrestrial > Soil > Tree plantation...
GAGGTCGTTGCCCTCGCGCGTGCGCTCGCCGACGCCCGCGAACACGGACACGCCGCCGTGCTTCTTGGCCAGGTTGTAGATGAGCTCCTGGATGATGACGGTCTTGCCCACGCCGGCGCCCCCGAAGAGGCCGATCTTGCCGCCTCGCAGGTAGGGCTCGATGAGGTCGATGACCTTGATGCCGGTCTCGAACATCTCGAGCTTGACCGACTGCTCCTCGAACTTGGGGGCATGGCGGTGGATGGGCAGGCGCTTGGTGTGCTCGACCGGTCCCATCTCGTCCACGGGCTCGCCGATGACGTTGAGCACGCGGCCGAGCGTGCCCATGCCGACGGGGACGGAGATGGGCCCGCCGGTGTCGGTGGCCTTCATGCCGCGGACCATGCCCTCGGTGGGCAGCATGCTGACGCAGCGCACGCGGTTCTCGCCCAGGTGGTGCTCCACCTCGGCGATGACGTCGATGGCGACGCCGCCCCCCGACCCGTCGTCCTGGATGCGCACGGCGTTGTAGATGGCGGGCACCTTGTCGTCGAATTCGACGTCGACGACGGGCCCGATCACCTGCACGACGCGCCCTACGTTCTCCGTTGCCATGTATCTATTCCTTGCCACTCGCCGCGCCGCGGCTCAGCGGCGCGGCGCGAGTTCTCCGTGCTACGTGCTACGTGCTACGACCCCGCTCCCGATACGACTTCGATGATCTCCTTCGTGATCGCCGCCTGTCTCACCTTGTTCATGTAGAGCGTGAGTCGGTCGATCATGTCGCCCGCGTTGCGCGTGGCCGCGTCCATGGCCGCCATGCGCGCGCCGTGCTCCGCCGCCGCCGATTCCAGAAGGGCACGCCAGACCTGGATCTCGACGTGCTTGGGCAGCATCTCCGCGTAGATCTTCGCCGGGCCCGGCTCGTACAGGTAATCCAGGGCGGGCTCGTGGGGCTCGATGGCCTTGCGCTCGATGGGCAGGAGCCTCTCCACGATCACCCGCTGCGCGATCACGCTCTTGAACTCGTTGTACACGAGGTAGACCTGGTCCACCTCGCGATCGGTGAAGGCCTTGATGAGGCCGTGCGCGATCTTCTGGGCCGTGTCGTAGCGCAGGGCCTGGAACAGCCCCACCTGCTCGGAACGCACGCGGTAATGGCGGCGGCGGAAGAAATCACGGCCGCGCCGGCCGAGCAGCTCCAGCTCGATGGCGTCCGGACGCTTGTCCTGCAGGAAGCGCACGGCGGTGCGGATGATGTTGGCATTGAAGCCGCCGCACAGGCCCTTGTCCGCGGTCACCAGGACGAGCAGGATGCGGTCCCCCTCCCGCTGCTCGAGGAGGGGGTGCGCGGTCTGCTCCGCGCGCGCGGCCATGCTGGACAGCACTTCCATCATCTTCCGCGCGTAGGGCCGGGCCGCGAACATCGCGTCCTGGGCGCGCCGCAGCTTGGCCGCCGACACCATCTTCATGGCCTTGGTGATCTGCTGCGTGTTCTTGACCGACCGGATGCGCCGGCGGATGTCGACGAGGGCAGGCATCTTTTATCGGCGTCCTCGCTCCGGCCTGATCTTCTGATTAACGTCGCGCCCGGAGTGAATCCGTGCGCGACGGCAAAGGAAAGCCTCCGCTGCGGAAAACGCCACCTAGCTGGCCTTCTCCACCGGCTCCGCCTGGAACACGCCCGCGAATTCCTCGAGGGCGGCCTTGAGCTTGTCCGTGAGCTCGCCCTTGATGTCCTTCTTCTCCGCCATCTGCTTCAGGATCTCGGGGTGCCGCGTGTCCATGAACCGGTACAGATCCTCTTCGTAGCGGCGGGCGGCGGAGACCGGGTACTTGTCGATGTACCCGTTGGTGGCCGCGAAGATGATCAGCACCTGCTTCTCCATGGGCAGGGGTGCGTATTGGAGCTGCTTCAGGATCTCGGTCAGGCGCTGGCCGCGGGCGAGCATGTTCTGCGTGGCCTTGTCGAGGTCGGAGGCGAACATGGCGAAGGCGGCCAGCTCGCGGTATTGCGCGAGGTCCAGGCGCAGGCGGCCCGCGACCGCCTTCATGGCCTTGACCTGGGCGGAGCCGCCCACCCGGCTCACCGAGTTGCCGACGTTGATGGCGGGGCGGATGCCGGAGTTGAAGAGGTCGCTCTCCAGGAAGATCTGCCCGTCCGTGATGGAGATGACGTTGGTCGGGATGTAGGCGGAGATGTCACCCGCCTGGGTCTCGATGATGGGGATGGACGTCAGGCTCCCCCCGCCGTTCTTGTCCGAGAGCTTGGCCGCGCGCTCCAGGAGCCGGCTGTGCAGGTAGAAGACGTCGCCGGGGTAGGCCTCGCGTCCGGGCGGGCGGCGCAGGAGGAGCGAGATCTCGCGGTAGGCGGCGGCGTGCTTGGAGAGGTCGTCGTACACGCAGAGCGCGTGCTGGCCCTTGTCGCGGAAGTACTCCCCGATGGCGGTGCCCGCGTAGGGCGCGATGTAGAGGAAGGGCGCGGGATCGGACGCGGTCGCGGAGACCACGATGGTGTGCTCCATGGCCCCGAAGTCCTCGAGCGTCTTCACCACCTGGGCCACCGTCGAGTTCTTCTGCCCGATGGCGACGTAGATGCAGATGACGCCCTTGCCCTTCTGGTTGATGATCGCGTCCAGGGCGAGCGCGGTCTTGCCCGTCTGCCGGTCGCCGATGACGAGCTCGCGCTGCCCGCGGCCGATGTTGACCATGGAGTCCACGGCCTTGATGCCCGTCTCCAGCGGCTCGCGCACGGGCTGCCTGGCGATGACGCCGGGGGCGATCCGCTCGATCTCGCCGAACTGCTTGGTGGCGATGGGGCCCTTTCCGTCGATGGGCTGACCCAGGGCGTTGATCACGCGCCCGACCATGTCCTCCCCCACGGGCACGGACATGATGCGTCGGGTGCGCTTGACCTCGTCCCCTTCCTTGATCTCCGCGAAGTCCCCCATGAGCACGGCGCCCACGGAGTCCTCTTCGAGGTTGAGGGCGATGCCCATGACGCCGTGCGGAAGCTCCAGGAGCTCGCCCGCCATGCAGCGCTCGAGGCCGTGGATGCGGGCAATGCCGTCGCCCAGGGAGAGCACCGTCCCCACCTCGGCGACGTCGACGCCGGCGCTGAAGCCGCCGAGCTGCTCGCGGATGATCTTGGTGATCTCTTCGGCCCGAATGTCCATTTGGTCTCCTAAGCCGGGGGCTGCTGCGTGCCCGCCAGTTGCTCGCGCAGGGCGCGCAGCCGCGCGCGCACGCTGCCGTCGAAGACGCGGCCCTCCATCCGCAGGAGGAGGCCGCCCATGAGGTCCGGGTCGACGCGACGGCGCAGCTCGACCTGCTTGCCGCCGGCGGCGCGGCCGGCCGCGGCGGAGACGGCCTTCGCCTCCGACTCGTCCAGCGCCCGCGCGCTCACCGCCTCCGCCTCCACGATTCCCTTCCGGGCGTTCCACTGCCGGACGTAGGCCTTCGCGATCAAGGGCAGCAGCTCGATGCGATCCCGCTGCACGAGAAGGGCGATCAGGCGCTGCAGCAGGTCGGACGAGCGCGCGCCCAGGAGGGCCTTGATCACGGCCGTCTTCTTCTCCCCGGGCACGGTCGGATGGAGGAGCAGCGTGCGTAGCTCCGCGTGCTCCAGGTAGAGCTGGCCGAGGTCGTCCAGGGCCTGGCGCAGCCCGGTGTCCCCCTTCTCCAGGGCCACGTCGAGCAGCGCGCGGGCGTACCGTCGGGCGGCCGTTTCCCCGCCCTTCACCGAGACCTCGGGGCAAGGGTGGCGGCAGGCAGGCACGGCATGGGGCTCTGGCCAGAGCTAGTGGTCAAGCGCGCTTCCGTCCTGTGCTTTTGGGCTCCGAGGTGGAGCCGCGGGTCCGGGAAAAACGTCGCAGATTATCACGAGTGCCTAGACGAAGGCGAGCGGGCGCGCGCGGGGAGGCAGGGCGCGCCCGATGGCCCGCGCCTGGGACAGATCGGCGAGCAGGGCCGCCGCCGCCGCCTCCGGAACGAGAAGGAGCAGGCCGCCCGAGGTCTGCGGGTCGTAGGCCAGGGCGCGGAGGGCCTCGTCCGGCGCCGCCGCGTCCTCGACGAGCGGCTCGAACTGGCGGCGGTTCGCCTTCAGGCCCGCGGGCTGGTACCGCGCGCTGAGCTCGCGCGCCCCCGGCAGCAGCGGGAGGTCGGACAGACGGATCTCGATGGTGAGGCGGCTCTCGCGCGCCACGTTCGCGGTGTGGCCGGCCAGGCCGAAGCCGGTGATGTCCGTGGCCGCGCGTACGCCGTGACGCCGGGCGACCGCGGCCGGGATGCGGTTGAGGACGGCCATCGACCGTTGGGACGCGAGGGCGACGTCCGCCGGGGCCTGCCCCGCTTTCACCGCCGTCGCGATGACGCCCGTGCCCAGCGGCTTGGTGAGCACGACGATGTCACCCGCGCGCCCGGCCGCGTTGGTCATCATGTTGTCCGGCTCCACGACGCCGGTGATCGCGTATCCGAACTTGATCTCGGGATCGCGCACGGTGTGCCCGCCCAGGAGCGCGCAGCCCGCCTCGCGCAGCTTGCCGTGGCCGCCGCGGAAGATCGCGGCCGCCCACTCCGGGGGAAAGTCCTTCTCCGGGATGGCGGCGATGGAGAGCGCGGTGAGGGGCTGGCCGCCCATGGCGTACACGTCCGAGAGGGCGTTGGCGGCGGCGATGGCCCCGTAGGCCTCGGGGTCGTCCACGACGGGCGTGAAGAAGTCCACCGTCTGCACGAGGGCGAGGCCCTCCTGCAACAGGAAGACGCCCGCGTCGTCACCCGTGTGGTGGTCGACCAGCACGCGCGCGTCGTCGTTGGGTGTCAGACCGCTCAGGACCTGAGCGAGCTCGGCCGGGCCGAGCTTGCTCGCTCAACCCGCGCAGGACACCCGTTCGGTCAGACGGCGGATCTTTTCGCGGTCGTCGGTCACGTCGTTGATCTCAGGGGGGGAACTCTTTCATCACTCGCGACGGCAAAGAGCTCCCCCCTGAAACCCCCCGTCGCATCGCCCCTCGAGTCCTATGATTTCGTATCGCCGTTGGCGGCGGCGCGCGAGCCGGAGAGGGCGACCACCGTCGCGCGTCCCGCACCCGCGGCCGAGGTCGGCGTCATCTCGCAGTCGCCCTGGAAGAAGGCGCCCTCCTCGATGACGAGGCGCGGCGACACGAGCGTGGCCTTCACCTTCGACCCGGCCAGCAGCTCGATCCGCTCCCGGCCCTGGATGCGGCCGCTGACCGTCCCGCGGATGGATACCACGCCGCACTCGATCTCGGCGTCCACCTCGCCCGCCTCCCCCACGATCAGCGTGTTCTCGGAGACGATGCGTCCCTTGAGCTTGCCGTCGATGCGGAAGGTGTTGCGGAAGCGCAGCTCGCCGTGGAACTCGGTTCCCGCGTCCATGAAACCGTTGAGGTCCTCGGCCGTCAGCCCCTTGATCTTGATCATCTCCGCACCCCCCGCGCCGGGCACGGGGCCGGGTTCGACGATATCACGCGCGCGCTCAGGAGGGCCGCGGGCGGGCAGGCCGGACGAGAAGCTCGTAGATCCGGTTGAGCTCGGCCTCGGTGCCGAAGGCGATCCGCAACTGGCCGCCCCGGCCTCGGCGCGCGATCTGGACGCGCGTGCCCAGGACCGCGCGCAGCCGCTCCTCCGCCGCGCGCGTGTTGGCGTCCCGGGTCGGGGCCGGCCGGGCCCGCGGCGCGCGCAGGAGGGCGACGCGGCGCTCCACCTCGCGCACGGACAGGCCCTTGCGCGCGGCCTCGCGCGCGAGGGCGACCTGCTCCTCCGCCTTGTCGAGGGCGAGGAGGGCGCGGCCGTGCCCGGCATCGAGGCCGCCCGCGTTGAGCAGCTCGCGCACCTCGCGGGGCAGGCGCAGCAGGCGCAGCGTGTTGGTGACCGTGGTGCGGTCGCGGCCCACCTTGCGCGCGACCTCCTCCTGGGTGAGCCGCAGCTCCTCCTGCAGACGGTGGAAGGCCTGGGCCTCCTCCAGCGGGCTCAGCTCCTGGCGCTGGATGTTCTCCACCAGGGCCAGCTCGAGCAGGCGGTCGTCCGCGACGTCGCGCACCACGATGGGCACGGTGGCCAGCCCCGCCTGCTGGGCGGCGCGCCAGCGGCGCTCTCCCGCAATGATCTGGAAGCGCTCGCCGTGGCGGCGCACGAGGATGGGCTGCACGATCCCGCTCTCGCGGATGGAGGCGGTGAGCTCGCTCAGGCGCGCGGGATCCATGGCCGAGCGGGGCTGGAACGGGTTGGGCTCCAGGCTGGCCACGGAGGCCTCGCTGGCGAGGTCGCCGGCGGGCGGGGCCGCGGGCTCAGGATCCGGCAGAAGTGCGGAGAGCCCCTTGCCGAGCGCCTTTCTTTTCATGAGCCATCACTTCCTTGGCGAGGTCCAGGTAGGCCTCGGAGCCCCTGGACTTGATGTCGTAGAGCAGGATCGGCTTGCCGAAGCTCGGGGCCTCTCCCAGGCGCACGGAGCGCGGGATCGTGGTCCGGAAGACCTTGTCCTTGAAATGCTCGCGGATCTCCCCCATCACCTGCTGGGTCAGGTTCGTGCGCTCGTCCACCATGGTCAGGAGCACGCCCTCGATCTCCAGGCGGGGGTTCAGCGCGCGCTGCACGCGCCGCATCGTGCTCACGAGCTCGGAGATCCCTTCCAGCGCGAAGTACTCGCATTGCAGCGGAATGAGCACGGTGTCGGCCGCGGCCAGCGCGTTCACGGTGAGCAGGCCCAGGCTGGGCGGGCAGTCCAGGAACACGTAGTCGAAGCGATCGGCCGCCCCGGCCAGCGCTTCCTTCAGACGGTACTCGCGCGCCAGGAGCGGCACCAGCTCCACCTCCGCGCCCGTGAGGTTGCGGTCGGCGGGAGCGAGGGTGAGGTGCTCGAGGTCCGTGGAGATGAGGATGTCGTCCAGCGGCCGCTGGTCGATCATCACCTCGTAGATGCTCGGGCGCGGCTCGCGGGCCTTGCGTCCGAGCCCGGAGGTCAGGTTGGCCTGGGGGTCCGTGTCGACGGCGAGGACGCGGCGCTCGGCCGCGGCCAGCGAGGCGGCGAGGTTGATGGCGGTGGTCGTCTTGCCGACGCCCCCCTTCTGGTTCGCGACCGCGATGACACGCCCCACGCGCCTCCCGCCGATGAGTCCGGCAGGATAGCACGCGCCCCTCCCGGCGTGACCTCAGCCGTCGCGGCGACGCGCGGGAGGGAGGAGGTCGTACCGCTCGCACATCTGCCGGAACCTCTCCGCCACGTAGTCGTCGAGGAGGTCGCGGTGCGCGGCCACCAGGGGCACCAGGCGCTCGCGGAGGAACGCCCCGCGCGCCATCCATTGGAAGTAGTCGCGCCCGCCGTGGTGGTAGGGACCGTAGAGCCGGCCCTCCGGGAACTGCGCCTGCAGCCAGCGGAACAGCTTCTCGTGGCGCACGTGCATGCGCAGCGTGACCTGGGCCTGCCGTCCGTCCCCGCCGAAGTGTCCCTCCCCGGCGAGGAGGCCGAGCAGGTAGCCGGTGGCGAGATCGTCGGGCCGGGAGGCCTTCATGGCCCGGTCAGACTAATCCTCGGCTGTTTCACCGTCAAGTTCCACGTGGCACATGGGGGCCTCGCGGTGTTTCACCGTCATGTTGGTCGTGAAACGTCGGGGCCGCGGCGGCGCGCGTGCACGCCCGGGGCGGGCGCGGGCTCCGTGGCGAAGCGCGGGTCCTCGGCCGGCGGCGGCCCCCAGACGAGGACGCGCCCGCCGGGCGCCACCAGGGGCGCGATTTCGGCCAGGGGGAGGGCCAGCGCGCGCAGCGACACGGTGCGGGCGGGGGGGCCGCCGTAGCCGTCGTGGCGCATCCTCCTCACCTCGACATCGGCCCTCCCCACCGTCCGCGCCGCCTCGCGCAGGAAAGCCCAGCGCCGCTGGCGGGGCTCGAGCAGGACCACGGGGAGGTCGGGCCGCAGCGCGGCCAGCACGATTCCGGGCGAGCCGTTGCCGCTGCCGATGTCCAGGAGGAGACCGGGCTCCAGGACGGGAGCGAGCGGCGCGACGGGAGCCACCAGGATGGCAACGCGCGCGGAGGCCGTGCGCGCGCCGGTCAGGTTCACGCGGGGGCTCCAGGCCGCGACCAGGTCGAGGTAGCGCCCGAGCACGGCCGCCTCTCGGGGCGGCAGGCCCAGAGCCGCGAGGTGGGGGTCGTGGGCGCCCGTCTCGACGCCCACGTGGGGATCAGTCCCGCGGAGGCTCGGCCGGGCCACCCCCGGCATCGGCGGCGCGGCGCGGGGCGATGGTCACGCGGCGGTCCGCGCCCTCCCCCACGCTGTAGGTCTCCAGGCCGGGCCGCTCGCTCACGATCATGTGGACGATCCGGCGCTCGTAGGAGTTCAGCGGCTCCGTGCGGCGCGGCCTTCCGTCCTCCTCCACCGCCCGCGCCAGCTCCAGGGCTCGCTCCCGGAGGCGGCGGTCCCGGTGGTCGCGGTAGCCCTCGCACTGCACGGCCAGCCGCCCCGAGACGAGCCGCCCCCGAAAGGCGCGCTGGAGCACGTGCTCGAAGGCCTGGAAGACCTCGCCCTCCTCCTCGAGCAGCATGGCGCAGCCCTCCCCCTGCAGGCGGACCACGAGCCCGTCCGGTCCTTCCTCCACCTCGGCCGAGAGGTCCACGGACGCCGCCTCTCCCAGCCGGCGCACGAGCCCGCGGATGTCCGCGCGCACGTCGCCGCTGCGCGGCGCCGGAGGCTGCGCGTCTTCCCGTGGCTGCGCGCGGGGGGCGGCCGCGGGCCGGGTCTCCCCCGCGGGCCGCCGCTCCAGCAGGACGGCGATCCGCGCCGGGGACGCGCTCACTCCCAGCCCGCCCGGACGCCCGGCGTCGAGCACGACGTAACGCAGGCGCGCCGCATCGAGGCCCAGGCTCCGGGCGGCGCTGGCGACGGCATCCGGGACGTCCTGGCCGGTGAAGACGGGGTCGCTCATGGCCGGCGGCGCTCCTTGCGCTGGGCCCGGTCGTCGGGGGAGGCGATGATCCGCATGGTCACCGCCTGCTGGACGATCGAGCAGAGGTTGGACGAGAGCCAATAGAGATTCAAGCCGGCGGGGGCGGCGTGGAACATCACCACCAGGACCACGGGCATGATCATCATGATGCGCTGCTGGGCAGGGTCCATGGCCGTGGGCGTCATCCGCTGCATCACGAACATCGAGAGGCCCATGAGGACGGGCGTGATGAACAGGGGGTCGCGCTGGCTGAGATCGGGGATCCACAGGAACGAGGCCCCGCGCAGCTCGATGGCCACCTGGAGCACGCGGTAGAAGGCGATGAGGAAGGGCATGGTGAGGAGCAGGGGGAGGCAGCCCACCAGCATCTGGGTGCTCATGCTCATGCCGTGGCGCTCGTAGAGGGCCGCGATCTCCTGCTGCATCTCCTGGCGCTTGGGGTCCAGCGCGGGCACCTTGCGGTAACGCTCCTGGATGACCCGCATCTCGGGTGAGAGCTTGGCCATCTTGATCCCGTTCGCGATCGAGTAGTGGCGGAGGGGGGCCATGATCAGGTTGATCAGGACGGTGAGGACGACGATCGACCAACCGTAGTTGCCGACCCACCCGTGCACCCAGCGCAGCAGGGCGATGAGCGGGATCACGATGGGCCCGATCCACTCGCCCACCGGCACCACCGCGGCCAGGCCGTGACCCAGGCGGGCGAGCAGGCTGTGGTCCTTCGGTCCCACGAAGAGGAGCGCCGTCTCTCCCGGCCCGCCCAGGGGTACGGCGGCGCCCACGCCCACCTTCTTGTGGCCGTCTTCCCCCGCGGGCAGCTCGATCGCTCGGAGCTCGACCGTCCCCGGCACGGAGGGGGGCACCCACAGCGCCGCGAAGTGCGTGCTCTCCACCCCCGCCCAGCGCACGTCCCGGACCGGGTGGAGTGGGCCGATCTTTTCCGCGACCAGGCGCTCCACGCCCCCCGTCCCGTCGGCCACCCCTTGCGGCGCGTGGTAGCCCTGGACCTCCATCTCCTCCGGGGTCGGGTTGCCGAGGCCGGGGCCCCAGATCACCTTCACGGGCAGCGGCCGTCCGCCGCGCCGGACCTCCGCCGCCACCCGCACCAGATAGCCGGGGGCCTGGAAACGCAGGCTCTTGCTCGCCTCGAGGTCACCCTCCGCCCATTGGAAGCGCAGCTCCGTTTCCCCGGACCCGCGCAGGGTCACGACCTCGGCCGTGGGCTGGAACAGCGCCTCCCGCAGCCGGGGATCCACGTCCGGGTCGCCCGTCTCGATGTCCAGCGCGCGCGGACCTCCGGGAACGTTCTGGACCATCTCTTCGGCGCGACCCTTGGCGTCCCGATAGCGCTTGAGCTGCCAGGACACGAGGCGCGCACCGCGGTTCGAGAAGGCGACGGCCACCTCGTCCCCCTGTACCTCGACCCGCCGCTCGCGCTCGTCCGCGACCGGCGCCACCGAAGGCGTCGCGACCGGACCCGGACGGGCCCCGGGCGGCGCCGCCAGCGGCGACCCGCTGGGCGCGGGCCCGGCCGCGCCGCCGCCGGAGGGCGTGGCGCTCGGGGCGACCGCCGGCCGGCGCGGGGCGGGCGCGGTGGGAAAGAGGAATTGATAGGCGGTGAGCACCAGCAGCGAGAGCGCGACGGCGAGGAGCAGACGGCGTTCTTCCATCGATGATCTTTCTAAGGGACGGGGTCGAAGCCGCCGCGGTGGAACGGATGACAACGCAGGATGCGGCGCAGGGCGAGCCAACTGCCTTCGCCCGCCCCGTGCCGCCGGATCGCTTCCTCGGCGTAGACGCTGCAGCTGGGCAGGAACCGGCAGAAGCCGCCCACGAGGGGCGCCAGCGTCACGCGGTAGACCTCAATGAGCAGGAGGAGCGCTCGGGCGGCCACGCCGCCCCGCGCCGCGGGCGGCGAGTCGTCGGAGGCGGTCTCGGTACTCACGCTCGACCTCCGGTTGTGTGCACTCGAGGATCTCGGGCTTGGGAATCAGTACCAGGTCGAACCCGGGCAATGTCTTGAGGTGGCGGAAGCTCTCGCGGAGGACGCGCTTGGCCCGATTCCGGGCCACCGCCCCTCCCACCTTGCGCGAAGCGGCCAGACCCAGCCGGCTGTAGGCCCGCCCGTTCGCGGCCGCGACCATCAGGAAAAGCGGGCCGTCCAGGCGGATTCCCAGGCGAAAGGCCTTCCGGAACTCGGAACCCCGGACCATCCGCTCGGCGTGGCGCAGCCGCGCGCCGGGCGGCACCGCCACCCCGGGTCAGGCCCCGATCCGCTTGCGCCCCTTCTGGCGCCGCCTCTTGAGCACGAGGCGGCCCCCCTTGGTGCGCATCCGCACGAGGAAGCCGTGGGTCCTCTTCCGCTTGCGGTTGTTCGGCTGGAAGGTCCGTTTCATGGCTGTCGTCTCGGCCCACGGGACCCAGGCCCCCGATGGGCCTCGCCTTCCCTGGGCAAAGGTGCAAGTCTACACCCTTCTGGCCTTTCCTGTCAATTCCGCCTCGCCTTCATGCCCTTCGGAAGCGCTTCTCTCGGAGGGTCCCCTGTGGTAACTTAAGCCGGTTTGCGGAGACGACCCGCCGGCCTTTCCTGGCTCTCGAAACCGCCGCTTTTCCACAGGTGTTGAAATCTCTGTGCAAAAAGGGCTTTGTCGGAAGGCTTTCAGTGTGGCGACCCGCGGCCAGTTTATAAACTACTGATTCTACGTGATTTATATCTACAAACCGCTGCTCGGCGGCCCGCCCGTGGCGCGCGTCGTCCCCCGGGGGGGCCCGTGAACCTCTGGGACGACGTCCTGGCCAAGGTGGAGTCGAAAGTCAACCGTCACAGCTTCGCCACCTGGTTTCGTCCCACCACGTCCCTGGGCCTCCAGGGCGCCACCCTGCACGTGCGCGTCCCCAACGCCCAGTTCAAGGATTGGCTGGCCAAGAACTACCAGGGCGTGATCGCGGAGGCGCTGGACGAGCTCGGGCGCGGAGAGGTGCACGTCCTCTTCGACTGCGATGCGGAGGCGGGCACGGTCACGGAGACGACGGCCGCGGCCGATCGGGAAACGCCCACCCTCGCGGCCCTCAACCCCAAATACACGTTCGAGAGCTTCGTGGTCGGCTCCTCCAACCAGTTCGCCCACGCCGCCGCCCGGGCCGTGGCCGAGATCCCCTCCAAGAGCTACAACCCGCTCTTCCTGTACGGGGGCGTGGGCCTGGGCAAGACCCATCTCATGCATGCCATCGGGCATTACATCCAGGCCCGGAACCGCAGCAGCCTGAACCTGCTGTACATCTCGTCCGACCGCTTCATCAACGAGATGATCAACGCCATCCGCTTCGATCGCCTGCCCGCCTTCCGCCACAAGTACCGCGCGATCGACGTCCTGCTCGTGGACGACATCCAGTTCATCGCGGGCAAGGACCGGACTCAGGAAGAGTTCTTCCACATCTTCAACGCCCTTCATGACGCCCAGAAGCAGATCGTGATCTCGAGCGACTGCCCGCCGCGGCAGATCCCCACCCTCGAGGAGCGCCTGCACAGCCGCTTCGAGTGGGGCCTCATCGCCGACATCCAGGCCCCCGACATCGAGACCAAGGTCGCCATCCTCCGCAAGAAGGCGGAGGCGGAGCGCGTCCAGATCCCGGAGAACGTGGCCCTCTTCATCGCGAGCAAGGTCAAGACGAACATCCGCGAGCTGGAGGGCAGCCTCATCCGCCTCATCGCCTACGCGAGCCTGACCGGCCGCGACATCGACCTCTCCCTCGCCCAGGAGGTCCTGAAGGACCTCCTGCACACGGAGGAGAAGCCGATCACGATCGAGATGATCCAGAAGTTCGTGGCCGACCACTACAACGTGAAGCTCACGGAGCTGAAGGCCAAGAACAACTCCAAGTCGGTGGCCGAGCCCCGTCAGATCGCCATGTACCTGACCAAGACCCTGACCGATGCCAGTCTGCCCGAGATCGGCAAGGGCTTCGGCGGCAAGCACCACTCCACGGTCATCCACTCCATCCGCAAGATCGACACCATGCGCAAGCGGGACCCGGAGTTCGACAGGCTCATCAACAGCTTCGTGCAGTCATTCAAATGAAGTTGCAGGGGTTTTCCACTTCCGTCCGCCGGCACGCGCCTCGCGCGGGCCGGACAGTCCCGAGCGTGCACAGCCGTCCGTTCGCGACCGCCTCCTCCTCCACAAAGGCGTGCACAGGGCAAGCGGTCGTCTCTCCGCGGGTTGGCGCGCTTTCCGCCATCTCCGCAGGGCCTCTCGAACTCCGTGAAATCAGTCTCACCGTCTATAGACCAGGAGAGGAAAGGTGATGGAGATCCTCGTCCGGAAGGCCGACCTGGTGAAGGAGCTCTCGCTCGTGCAGGGCATCGTCGAGCGCAAGAATTCCATCCCCATCCTTTCCAACGTGCTCGCGGAGGCGCGCGGAGGCGAGCTCCGTATCGCCGCCACCGACCTCGACGTCTCGCTGCGCTGCGGATGCGCGGCCCAGATCGTCGCGGAGGGAGCGATCACCCTCGGCGCGAAGAAGCTCTACGAGATCGCGCGCTCGCTTCCGGACAGCGAGGTGCGCCTCAAGGTGCTGCCGGACTCCTGGGCCTCCATCGAATGCGAGCGGGTCAGCTTCAAGATGGCGGGCCTGCCCAAGGAGGACTTTCCCGCCCTGCCCGAAGGAAAGGCGGCCAAGGGAATCGAGATCCCGGGCGAAGTGCTCCGGGATCTCATCGCGCGGACGGCCTTCGCCATCACGGCGGAGGACGCGCGTTACTACCTGGCGGGAGCGCTCCTCGTCCTGGACAAGGACGGGGCGGCCATGGTGGCCACGGACGGCCACCGCCTCTCCTATGCGCATCGCAAGGCGGCGATGAAGGTGGGCGAGCCCGTGCGCGTGCTCATCCCACGCAAGGCCATCCACGAGATCGCGCGCCTCCTGGAGACGGAAGACGCCGCCACCTTCCAGCAGGTGGAGAACCACCTCGTGTTCGTCGTGGGCGGGCGCACCCTGGCCTCGAAGATGATCGAGGGACAGTTCCCCGCCTTCGAGAAGGTCATCGGCCTGACCGGCGACAAGGTGGTCGCCCTGGAGCGGGAGCGCCTGGCCACCGCCATCCGGCGCGTGAGCCTCCTCTCCTCCGAGCGCAGCCGCGCCGTGCGCCTCAGCCTGGGGCCGGGCAAGCTCGACCTCGCCGCCTCCAGCCCCGACCTCGGGGAGGCGCGCGAATCGCTGACCGCGGATTACCAGGGCGCCACCGTCGAGATCGGCTTCAATTCTCAGTACCTGCTCGACTTCCTCGGCGTGGCCGGGTCGGAGTCGGTTTCCCTCGAGCTCAAGGACCAGGAGAGCCAGGGCATGTTCCGGCCCTCCGGCGAGGGCGCGACCGATTACCGCTACGTCGTGATGCCGATGCGGCTCTAAGAGACCTGGGAGTGTGGGTGGAGGAGATCGAGATCACCGACCT
>Ga0075421_100006369_pt1 | contig 14389 bp, 9 predicted proteins | sample SoiMetdeltSBSDD5_FD_75292 | JGI IMG/M metagenome (GOLD analysis project Ga0075421, IMG submission 75292) | Bulk soil microbial communities from a Populus tree surrounding site in Tennessee, USA - Soil MetaG P. deltoides SBSDD5 | ecosystem: Environmental > Terrestrial > Soil > Tree plantation...
CTGGGGTGTTTGCGGCGGCGCGGAACAGCACCATGCCTAGAGATGCCAGTCCCTGCGGTGTCTGTATCGACCACAATACGACGGAGCTGATGTATCTGGCTGATCGCGTTTTTCCCGCGCTACTCAACGAGCCCCGCTTTGTGGAAGCCCTCCTGATTCCTTTCCATTTTGAGGGCCGCCCGATCGGGACCGTGTGGGTCGTCACGCATCAGTACGATCGAAAGTTCGATCGCGAAGATGAGCGGGTGATGACCACGCTCTCTAAGTTTGCATCGTCGGGTTGGCAGCTCTGGAACGCCAATGCCGAGCTCGAACAGCGGGTCCGGGAACGCACAACGGCGCTATGGGAAAAGAACGCCGCTTTAAGAAGGGAGATTCAAGATCGAAAGCGCGCGGAAAAATTGTTGAGAAAGTCTAACGACAAAATCCAGGCGATCCTCGACAGCACGCCCGACCAGTTCTTTGCTCTGGGCCACGACTGGCGCTTCACCTACTTCAACCGGCATGCCGCGGATCAAATGAGGCGCTTGGGCAAAGACCCGGAGCAGCTTATCGGGAAAGTCTTATGGGACGTATTTCCAAACGTACCCAATGAGGCTGCGGTCCGTCGCGTGATGAACGAGCGCGTCGCGGTTACCGATGAGCTTTACCATTCGGTGCTGGGAGAGTGGATAGAGAACCACATGTTCCCAAGCGCCGACGGGGGCTTGATCACGTTTCAGCGGTATATCACACAGTGGAAGCAGGCGACGGAAGCAGAATCAGCCAGCCAGATCGGCGAGCGCTTGCGCTAGCACCAGGCTGCCGCGGGCGAGGTCCTCTGGCGCGGCGTACTCATCGGGACGATGGCTGACCCCGTTCCGGCAAGGGATAAAAAGCATGGCGACTGGCGCGATTTGCGACATGAATAACGAGTCGTGATAGGCGCGGCTGACCATCGGCAAGGACTCGAACCCATGCTCGCGGCAGGCGCGCGTGAGTGCGTCGACTACGAGTGGGCTGCACTGAATGGGCGCGTCGGCGTTGATCATTTCCCTCTCGATGGTCACCCTCCTCCTGGCGGCGAGCTCGTCGCAATTCTTAAAAATGCCGGCCAGCGCGGCGTCGCGGCGGGCCAGATCGGTGTCGCGGAAATCAATCTCGATGCGCACTCGGCTGGGGATGCTGTTGATCGCTCCAGGGAAAACTTCGCAGACGCCGACTGTCCCGACAGTATCGATCGCGCCGGTCGATTTCGCCGCCTGTTCTACTGCCAGGGCGATCTCCGCGGCGGCGAGAAAAGCGTCGCGGCGTTCGGGCATGAGCACGGCGCCGGCATGACCGCCTTCGCCTTCTATCGCGATCCGTAGACTGGCTGGGGCGGCGATGGCTGTTACCACGCCGAGAGGAATGCTTCGCCGCTCGAGTATCGCGCCTTGCTCGATGTGCAGCTCGACGAAGGCCGCGTAGTAGCCGGGAGGAAGGCGCACTCGGTCGAGAGAATCGCCGAAGCCGGCTTCTGATCGGATCTCGTCCAACGTTTTTCCGTCGCGGTTTTTCAACTGCCGCGCTGTCTCGGCGCGCAGACTGCCGGAGAGCAGGCGGCTTCCCAGGCATCCGATGCCGAACAGAGTCGGCTCCTCGGCGGTGAAGATCAGCAGTTCAATGGAACGGCGGGGCCGGAGTTGCGCGCGCTGGAGGGCGCGGATCGCTTCGAGGCCGCCGAGAACTCCGGCAGTGCCGTCGTAGCGGCCGGAGAAGGGAATCGCATCCGTGTGCGAACCGGTTCCGATGGCGGGCAGATTTGGCTCGCGTCCGGTCCACCGCGCGAACGTATTCCCAACCGGATCTTCGCGGACAGTGAGTCCGGCGGACCCGCAGAGCGACTTCAGATAGGCGCGCGCATTGAGGTCGACCGGAGAAAAGACGATTCGCGTCACGGCCGGCGCAGGAGCATCGGAAAACGAAGCGAGCGTTTCCAGTTCCGTGACAAGCTGCTGCCTGTTGATTGTGAGGTTCATGAGAGAGGGTGCCGGTTCCAGTCTTTATATATAAGGTACTTTGCCGGGGTCTTGCCGATGGCGCCGAACCATTGTGGACAGTACGGAGCCATCCAGATGAAATCTCCGGCGGTGACTGGATACCAATTCTCGCCCAGCCGATAGATTCCTCCTCCTTCGAGCATCAGCAGGCCGTGCTCCATGAAATGACTCTCCACCATGGGCAGGGATGCGCCGGGCTGAAACGTCATCGTATTGACGGCCATGTCGAAGCATGTGTCTTGAGGCAGCAAGGTTCTCACCTGAAGCGCATCGTCGTCCATCAGGGGCTGCCCGGCGATCGCGCCCTCATCGCCGAACAGAAATCCTGTCGCCTGCCCGCCCGCCGAACGGTAAGGCTTCTCGATCACGACAGCGCGAGCGACACCGATGGCTGAGACACGGTGGCGTTCGCGGGACGGGAAATACGCATAGCCGTTCCTGCCGAGCCTGTACTCCTGGCTCAAGGCTTCTACGAGCATCTCTCCTTCAAGCACGAACACAAAACGCTGCGAGTGAGCGTCGCCCAAAATGCCACCGGCTTCGAACTCGGCGGTGTACTGCGTGAACGCAGCTCCGGCGGCGGGGGACATGTGCACGACGGCGGTCGCGTCCTTCATGCCGGGGAGCGGCGCGCGGACGAAAGTGTCCGGTGTCAGCAGGCAGTGGCTGGCCTGGAAGGAGCTGCGCGTGTGTCCGAGATGATGCATGTCTTGTCCTTTTCAGGTCAGATTCTCCAAAAAACTCAGCCCGGTTTGTAGCGCCGCTTCCACGTCGTCCGGGAGAACGGACTCGTCAGGATGATGACTGATCCCGCCTGGACTGCGGAGGAACAACATCGCCATCGGCATCCTTTGAGCCAGAATCATAGCGTCGTGGCCGGCGCCGCTTACCATTCGGTGGACGGGGTACCCGGCGGCGACGACGCCGCGTTCCAGTTGCGCCACCAGATCCAGATCGCAGGCGACGGCGGATTGATCGAGCCGGGTGGAATAGTCGATTGTGAGATTGCGGCGCGCCGCGATTTCCTGTGCGGCATTTACGAGCCGCTCCACCGCGCTCCGGCGTGAGTCGTCATTTGCGTGTCGCACATCGAGGCTGGCGCGTACCTCACCGGGAATCACATTGCCTGCGCCAGGCAATACTTCGATTTTGCCAACGGTTGCGACCAGGCCCGGGGCCGCCAGCGCCTCTTGCTCCACCAGGCTGATCCATTCGGCCGCGCCGGCCAGCGCGTCCTTGCGCATCGGCATGGGCGTCGTGCCGGCGTGATTCGCGTGGCCGTCGAATCGGAGCTCCAACCTGCTCTGACCGGCAATGGCTTCGACCAGACCGAGCGGCAGATCGAGGTTGTCGAGCACCGGTCCTTGTTCAATGTGGAATTCAAGATAACCACGAAGGTCGCCCTTGAGAATCGCTGACGGGAGATAGTCGGGGTCCAGACCGAAATCGCGTATAGCATCGACGACGGCCCGTCCGTTCTGATCGCAGCGAGCGAGCAACGCGGAATCCAGGGTACCGATAAGCGCACGGCTTCCCAGGAACGGGACCCCAAACCGCACACCCTCCTCCTCCGAGAAAGCGGCGACTTCAATTCCGCATCGCAGCCGGCGGCCTTGCAGGGCTTCGACCAGGGCGATCGCGATCACTACGCCGAGCACGCCATCGAAAGCGCCGGCGCCAGGCACGGTATCGACGTGCGACCCGATGAGAAGATGTGGCGCTTCGGGCTCGAGTCCCGGATAGAGGCCGCGCAGGTTCCCGGCTGCGTCGAGCTCGACTTGCATTCCGATCCGCTCCATCCAATCACGCAGGCAGCGGTGAACGTCGCGCATCGGGGCAGAGAGAAATGTGCGCGTCGTACGACCTGGCTCCTCGCTGAAGCGCGACAGAGTGAGGCATCGCTCGATGATTTGCTGCGATCTGGTAGCGCCGGCCGCCATCGGGTATTTGTCCGAGATCCTATCCTAACGAAATGTGCTATAGTCTGCCTTCATGTCGAATGGGCCGGTACTGGCTATCCTCACGGCCGTACTGTTTTCAAATGCGGCGGGCGAAACCCGCTGGATGGGTGATGCGCCGCACAGCGCTCGCATCGGCGTCTTTCTCAACTTCGACCGAGATCCGTCGCAGTCCCTGGTTCAAGCAATGGAACGGGAAGTAGGGGCCGTGTTGGCTGAGACCGGCGCCCGGTTTTCGTGGCTGAATCTCAACACGGACTTGCAAACGGAGACCTTCGACGATCTGGCGGTGTTGCGCTTCCAAGGTAGCTGCCGGACGGAGGCGCCAAGCAGGCCGAGCTTCCCTCTCGCTGCGCCGATTACGCTGGCTTCTACGGATGTGTCATCGGACTCGGTCGGCTCGTACGGCAGTGTCCTGTGCGATCAAATTAAGACGCATATTTCCGGAATGCTCGATGCCCCCGAGCTGCGCGAACGAGAGACTCTGCTAGGGCGCGCGTTGGGCCGCGTAGTCGCGCATGAGCTATATCACATGCTAGCGAAAACCGAGGAACACACGGTCGGCGGAATTACCAAGGCGCTGCAAACACCTTTCGATCTGGTGAGGGAGAATTTCCACCTCGACAAACAAGCCTTGCAGTGGCTCCGGCAACGGCTGAAGATAACGAAAGTGACCACCTTCCGGGAAGGGCCGAAAGCTCCATCAGAGCCGCGACCGTAAGAGTCTGTGTGAAAAGACGCATGACGAACAAGCTAAAGCTTGTTCCACAATGTCAAATCAAGGCATTGCAACCACTGTGGAACAAGCTTTAGCTTGTTCGTCATGCGTCTTTTCACACAGACTCGTAAGGGAGGGAGGGCTGCAATCAAAGCTTTGATTCGCCCTCCCGGTTGCGGATCTGATTAGAGTTGATTGCCCCTTAAAACAACAGTCGGGCTGCTACTTGAAGCCGGCGCTCGGGCGCGTACCGCAAGGTCCCGATGCTCTGGCCGAAGGCCGCCGAATTCACGTTTCCGATGGGATTCGCGAAATGCGGAGTGTTGGTGATGTTGAAAGCCTCGCCACGGATCTCGAGCCGTGTCTGATCACGGATGACGAACGAGCGAAATAGCGAGACATCGTAGTTGGCGAAGCCGGGTCCGCGAACCGAATTGCGTCCGAGGTTGCCGAGCGAGTTCGGAGGCGGCTGGGTGAAGGCGAAGTTCAGTGATTCGAACCGAACCGGCAGGAACCCGAACGCGGTAGGTACCGGGATAAACGTGGTCGACGTGCCCGTGACGATCGTGCTCGCCGTGGGCGTGTTGCCGGGACAATTGCACAGCGTCGGATCGGCGGTAAGGGTCAGCGGAGTTCCGGATACCCAGCGGAACATTCCGTCGATCTGCCAGGGACCGAGAATGCGGCCGAGGATTCCCTGATTCAGGAAAGTTGAGTTCGCGCCGATGGGGAGCTGCCACACATGGCTCAAGGTGAACATGTGGGTGCGATCCCAATCGGCGGGGCCGTAGTTGGATCGGATATCGAGATTATTCAGCAAAGGCGTGAGTCCGCCGGCGCTGTAATCGAGTGCGCGGCTATAGGTGTAGGCCGTGGTGAAACTCAAGCCGGCGCCGAAGCGCTTGGTCAGGCTTGCCTGGAGCGCGTTGTAGTTGCTGTTCAGTCCACTGGTGGTTTGGATGGTTGGGGCAGTGCGGCCGAACTGAGCGTTCAGAGGTAACCCCGCGAAACCGGCTCCGGGCTGCGCTGCATTGATATCGCGGGCATAAAGAAGATGCCGTCCAAGATTGCCGACGTAGCCGATCGAGCCGATCAGTCCGTATCGGCCGAGGTCCCCTTCGAGCATGAAGTTAAAGTGCTGAACGTAAGGGGTCCGGGTGTAGCGCGGTGTGAAATACATCGTGGAATTGGGAGCGGGAATCGGTGATGCTGTGGCCGCGGTCGCCGGCACGTCCGGTAGACGGCCGAAAGACGTCGTCGCAAATCCGCCCACTACGCCTGACGCTACTCCCGGATCGGAGATCAACGACGGAGTGAAGAAGTTCAACGGTCCGTTGAAGAACGTGATGCCGTATCCTCCCCGCACTACTGTTCGTTCCATCGGGCGGTAGGCGAAGCCGAAGCGGGGAGCGACGTTCTTCCAACTGGTGTGAACGTTTCCGACGTTATCCACACCGCCGGTATTGGTCGGCAGCAACTGATTTGCCGATGAATCGTAGATGAATACTCCCTCGTTGCGCCGCGGCGCCACTGGAGAAAAGACATCGTAGCGCACGCCGAGATCGAGGCTTAGTTTACTCGAGGCGCGCATCGTGTCCGAAAGGTAAACGGATCCCTGGATGGAGGTGTAGCTGGGCGTCACGGTTGGGAAGCTGCGCCCTGCTTGAGTGGGAGTTCCGAGCAGAAACCCGGCGAAGGAATTGGCGAACGATCCAAAGGGGCCAAGTCCTGTACCGGCCGGCGACGAGGTGGCTCCCGGACCGAATAGGAAGCTGCCCTCGGGTCCGAAGGGGTTGTTCGGGAAACCGTCGGATCGAACGCCCCAGATATCGAATCCGAAATGAAGGCTGTGCCGGCCCATCATCGAATTCCAGCCGTTCACCAGGCTCAGCGTGCTGTCGACTGCCAGCCGGGGAAAGCCAACTGGTGTTCCGATTGTCTGCAGTCCGTTGATTTGTATCTGCGGAAAGCCGAGGCCGGCGGCGTTCGGATCGTTAAAGCCCAAGCCCGATGCTGTCAAATCGGGACTCACCGAGCTGTTCAGCTTGTTCGCCCAACGGGTGTAACTGAACCGGAGGTCAGCGTTTGTAGTCGCCCCGAACGTATGGGTCCCGCCGATCATTGCGTTGTGATTTTGCAGATGCGCCGTTCCGCCGCCGAGCAGGCCGAGGGGAGAGTCTTGCACCGTGTTGTAGTTGGCGTAGCTCCAACGGGCGAACAGGTTGGTCACGTCGCCGATCTTGTGGTCGAAGCGCACATCGCCGCGATGTCCGTCGTTACGAAGCGGGGTGTTCACGATCAGGTTGTTTTCAAAGCCATCCAGATTTGGCGACGGGAACAGAGGAAGAATGGCCCGGGCGATCGGCGAGATCTGGCTGGCCGGAATGATGTTGCCGGCGAAGACCGAGCGATTGGCTCCGGAGGGTGAGCCGGTGGCTGGATTGAAAAGCGTCAATCCCGGGACGGCGCTGAAATTGCCTGCGCGGAAGTCGGCGGTGGGCACGGTGGTGAGGGTCGGGACCTGCCGCCGGTCGAGCCTACCTTCATAAGAGACCAGGAAGAACGTCGAATCGCGCCGGATCGGACCGCCGGCGTTGAGGCCAAACTGGTTGAGAGTATAACGGGCCTGAGGAAGACCTTCCGGGTTGAAGTAGTTGCGGGCGCTCATGGCGCTGACAGAGTTGAATGCGAACAGGCCGCCATGGAGCTGGTTCGTGCCGGCGCGGGTTACAGGATTGAGGATCGTACCGGCTGCCCGGCCCAGGCGCGCGTTGTAATTCGACGTCGCGATGTCGACCTGTTGAACCGATTCGAGCGGCGTCACATAGACACCGACGCCGGTATTCGGCTCCTGATTCTCCACGCCATCGAGAGTTCTGCGGTTGGTCGCATTGGAAAGGCCGTTTGTTTCCCAGAGCCGGTTTTGCTGAGGATCGAGGAGGATAGAATCGGCGGTGCGCGGCGGGGTGATACCGGGGAGCAGTTGTACGAGCTCCTGGTGATTCCGGTCGAAAAGCGGCACGTTGGTCACCAGCCGTGAATCGAGCGCCTTTGAAATCTCAGCATTATCCGGCTGAATGAGAACGGCTGAGCCCTGTACTTCCACCGTCTCACGGGTATCGCCCTGTTGCAGCTCAACTTTGATTTGAGCCGCGCCTCCCGTCGATAGGTCGACATTCTGGATGGAGGATCGCTTGTATCCCGAATATTCGACGTCCACGCGGTAAGTCCCAGGCGGGAGATTTACGATCGTGAATGTGCCGTCCGAGCCGGTGATGACGCGTTGCGGGGCGCCACCGGAGACAAGGGTTACCGTCACAGCCGCGCTCGGTACAGCCGCGCCCGCGGAGTTGTTTACAGTTCCTGAAAGTGTTCCGGTCGTCTGGGCTTCCAAATTTGGAATCAAGACGAACGTCAGAGTAAATAGCAACAGAAAGCTGATTCGACTGAGGTTCATTTTTTTAAAACTCCCGAAGCACATTGTCTAGGGTTCTTGTAGTTTGCTTGTTGAGCTAAGCCTGAAGTTTGTACACCGTAATTTTGTTACTGTGGCGCGTCTAAGTTCTCGCAGACTGCTCGAAAATCGCGCTGTAGCTTGCTAGCCTCTCTAGTTCTGGCTTTGGATAAGCAATAGAATGGCCAACGATTCGCAAGTTCAGACTCCGCTTACGGCGCATCGATTGCAAGCAAAGACCCAAGGCAGGGTGGCGAAATATGCAAACAGCGGTGGACGTTACTGCAGAGGATTTGAAAATGATCCACGATTCAGAAGGACCTTGTATCAGCATTATTCAGCCGACGCCATTCACCTCGAAGACGCACCGCCCGGCGGGGCTGAAGCGAGCTATTGAGTCGGTTGCACAGCTCCTGACGCAACGGGCTGTCGATCCTGCCGAAGAAAAGCAGTTGCTCGAACCTCTTTACGAATGGGAGCCGGGCGGATCGGAACAAAGCGGGAACGGACTGGTGATGTTCCGCTCCCACAAGATCTTCCAGCACTTCTTTGTTTCCCAGCCGCTCGACGAAATGGTCACGGTGGGCGATCACTTCTACATACTGCCGCTTCTGCCGATCGCCGATTCGGGCAAAGTATTCTACATTCTCGCTTTGAGCCAAAAACACATCCGCCTGTTGCTCTGCGCGCCCGATTCCACCGAAGAAGTGCCCTTGCCCAATTGGGTCCCACGTACGCTTGACGATTCGGCCCAAACCGATAAACCCGATCACATGCTCGACAATCGCTCTGTTGCCGGACCGTCGAATGGAGCTATGAAAGGCGTGCTGTTCGGAACCAACGCCGACCGCGACGCGAAAGACGAGTACCTGCTGCACTTCTACAAGGAAGTGGATGAGGGCCTGAACAAACTTCTGAAGAACGGAGATGCTCCGGTCGTGCTGGCGGGGGTTGATTACGAGTTGGCCTTGTACCGCAGGGTGAGCAGGTATCCGCGACTGGCTCCAGAGGGTGTGCGCGGGTCGTCGGAAAGTCTCAAAGGAGGCGAACTGCGGAAACGAGCAGAGGAGATGGCCCGTGCGGTCTTTGCCGAGCCCCTCGAGCAAGCTCTGCAGGCCTACGAGAACCTGGGACCGGAGCGGCGATTGTCGGAGTTGACGCAAGTGGTTAAGGCGGCTTACGAAGGACGGATCGCGCACCTGTTTGTTTCGGAAGGGGCGAAAGAGATGGGCAAGGTGGATCGCGCGTCGCTCAGGGTGGAGCAACATTCTAATCCGCGCCCGAGTGATGAGGATCTGGTGAATGCCGCCGCGGTCGAGACGATACTTCACGGCGGGTTTGTTGACATCCTGCCGCCTGGAAAAGCGCCGGCGCGTGTGGCGGCGTTGTTGCGGTATTAGTGGTTCAGTTCGCCGTCGGCTTTTCCGCGCTCACAATGATGAAGTTCTCGACCGGTCCTCTTTGCGGCTCCAGCTTCAGTCCGAGCTGTTCCTGAAGCGCGGTGAAGATCGAAGGACCGGAAAACTCGGGCACACTCGGGACCTCGGTTTTCTCGCCCGGACCGAATGGGCCCTTTCCGCCGGCAGACATTTCCGGCGTCCACTCCAGTTTGAAGTCGTAGCGTCCGGTCAGCCCCGTCCGATCGATCACCAGCCGCCCGACTATCCCCGTCAGGTTGGCCACAAGCCCATTCAACGACGCCCTCTCGGCGATCATTTCGCCAGGGCGGTTGCCGCGGATTCCTCCCGATTGTTCGTCACCGGTGTACTCCTTGAATTTGGGCCCATTCTTGGCCAGCACCAGATGATAGATAGGCATCTCTCTGGTTTCGTGGCGGATTACCAGCTTGAAGCGGTCGGCCAGTAGCGCCTGCACGCACTGGCGGACCTGTTCCCGGGTGGCCTGGCCTGGCTGCGGGAGTTGGGGGCCTTTGGCCAGCACATCGAATCTCGCCGAATCGATCCACCCGGGACCGCCGGAGACGCGCTCGTCGCAGAACTTGCCGCATACGATGTTGTACGCGAGGGACATGAGCTGCTTGAGAGTTACATTCCTCGCATTCAGACCACCGTCGGGTGTGTACCCCAGGCTGACTTGCCGCAAGTTGGGCTCCGCCGGCTTGACCGACGCCACCTCGAACGTCAACGCCTCGGCCTTCGATTGCGCGCGGCTCTGAGGCGTATGCAGGATGCCGATGAGAACGGGGCCCGATATGGCCGCTATGCCGGCGGCGGCCAGCAGGAGTTTTCTGGCGATCGTCAGCCTGTCCGAAGTGCGACAAGTCACGATTGCCTCGATTCGTTTCCTAAGATCCGAGCCAGTCACTCCGGAGACGCACGCCAACGGGGACTGCAGGTAGAACTTGCAGACATTGAGAATTCCTTCGGCATAAACGTGCGGGTCGGCGCCCAGCCGCACCACGTCTTCATCGCAGGCCCGTTCGCGTTCCTCAACCAGCCGCGCGCCGATCCACCACACCAAGGGATGAAACCAGAAGATCGACTCGACCATCATGTGAATCGCCGCAGCCAGGTTGTCGCGGCGACGGACGTGGCAGAGCTCGTGCGCAAGAATCGATTTCAACTGCGCCTGCGTCAGCCGGCTTGCAATCCCTTCCGGCAGCAGCAGCACCGGTTTGCGGATACCAAACACGCCCGGTTCGAGACAGGTGGGTGATGTCATCACCGGAATCGGCAGGTCCAAGGGCAGGGGCGCGGCTGTGCGCAGGGCCGCGCGGAAACGCTGCCACCACCGGACCCAGATGATCGCGCTGGCGGCAAAACCGCAGATCCATACGGCAAACAGAAGAATTGGAGCCCAATTTGACGACGGGGTTGCGGCCAGCGTCGGAAGCGCCGCAGCCGGCGCGGTGAACGGCTGACTGATCTGCTCCATCGCGAGCGAGAACGGGGCCTGCGCGATCGTCGGGGCCGTGCGCCATCCGAATTGATTGCCGGCGCTCACCAGCAACGAGAACGGGATCAGGAACTTGACCGAGGCGGCGAGCCACAGTCCGCAGCGAACGGCTGCGCGGTTTTTGCGCAGCGCCAGCGTCAATAGCCAGGCAACCGCGACACATAGCGTCGATTGCCAGAGATGATTTGCCATGGGCAATAGATTGGCAGGGATCATAACGGTCTATCCTTTCGTGAAGACTTTCGCAGGGCCCGCTCGGCGTCTTTCACGTCGTCGAGTGTGAGTTCGCCGGATTCAACCAGATGCGCCATCACCAGCTTGGCCTTGCCGCGCCCAAAGAGCGCCAACAGTTCGTCGATCAGGCGGCCCTGCGCATCCTTGCGGGAGATGACCGCCTCGAAAATATTAGCGTTGCTAATCCGCTTGACGCAGCGGAGAGCCTTTTTCCGTTCCAGACGATAGACGACGGTCTGCACCGTGGTATAGGCCGGCCTGCCGGATTCAGGGAAGGTTTCCTGAATCTCCCGGATGGAGCAGGCGCCCTTTTCCCAGAGAGCCTCCAGGACTTGCAGTTCTAATTTCGTCAGTTTCGGGTGAGGCATAGCGGCCCAACGCTGCCTAAAGCGAGTCTACTATCATCATAGTTACATTGCAAGACTTTTATGAACGTCGCCCGGCTCCCCTTATGAATCTGTGTGAAAAGTAGGAAAATGGACACCCGGCAAGTCGACGGTTCCGATTGGTTATGCGGGCGGATCGGAAGTTTTAGTTGCTTGGCATAACGTATCAGCGGCGGCCAATTTGGGCTAGCATTTCGGCGCGCGCTGTTTGCGCCGGTTCAAAATCGGGCTTTAAACGCAGCGCGGCGTCGAAGGAATCGAGCGCTTCTTTATTGAGTCCTTGGGCGGCCAGCGCCATGCCGAGATCGTAGTGCGCTTCCACGTTCGACGGATCATGACGCAGCGTTCCTCGAAAAGCTTTCGCCGCTTCCACCGCATCGCCGGACCAGGCGAGCGCGACACCGAGTCCCATATGCGCGCGGGCGAGCGCGGGCTCGATCGCAATCGCCTTCCGGAGTTCGGCGATCGCTGCAGGAAGCTGGCGCTGCTGCGTGAGGATCAATCCCAGATAAGTATGAGCGAGGGCATTGCGGGGACGGTAGCGGAGTCCTTCGCGGAATGTCTCCAGCGCTTCTGGCAGATTTCCTGCAGCGAAAAGGCGCGCCCCCTTCTCGAAGGTGGCTTGGGCGTAGTTCTGTTCTCCGTAGCGGTCGCCGGGCTTAATGCGCAGCGTCTCACGATAGTGGTCGAGAGCCTCGTCGAAACGGCCACGGCGATCGAGCTCGACGCCAAGGTTGTCGTGCGCGACAAAATTATCCTGCGTGACTGCGATGGCGTGCGTGAACAGGGTGACGCCGTCTTCCCAGACACGGATCTGGCGCAGCGACAGCACGACGCACATCGCCAACACCAAGCCGGCGACGACTGGCAGCAGGCGCGATGGACGTGCAGCGCACTCCCAGGTTACGGCGATCAATAGGCCAATCATCGGAACGTACATGTATCGGTCGGCAATGGCTTGCATGCCCACCTGCACGATTCCGATCACTGGCAGCAGCGTTAACACGTACCAGAGCCATCCGGCCGCGAGCCACGGACGTCGTTTCCGCGCCGTGAATGCGAGCCACGAAACCACGGCGAGGACGAGCAGGCTTGCAGCCACCTTCCACGTGGGAATGCCGTCCGCGGGGAAGGGATAGAAAACGGCGAGATCGACCGGCCAGATGGTCTTCCACAAATAACGGACGTAGGAAACTACCGCATTCGACAGCCGCAGTGAAGCCGGCAACTGCTCGGTCGTAGCCGCCGCTCCGCTCTGTCGTTGGGTCCAGAACGCCACAGCGGAGGCTAGCGCCGCAAGGAACATCAGTGGAAGCTTTTCGATCACCAATCGCTGCCAGGATTGCCTCCTCTCCAGCGGCCACCAATCGAGCAACAGCAGCAGCAGAGGGACTGTAACCAGCATCTGTTTCGACATCAGGCCGGCGGTGAACAGCGCCGCGACCAAAACGTAGCGTGAAACGGCCGGCCTCTTGGCGTATGCGCCGTAGGCGATCAAGGTTAGCAGCCAGAAGAACGTGCTGAGGACGTCCTTACGTTCCGCCACCCAGGCAACCGACTCGACGTGCAGCGGGTGAAGTCCGAAGACGGCAGCGACGAACGCGCTTCGAGCCACGTAGCCGGTGGCGCCGCTGAGCCAAAGGAACAGGAGGATCGTGTTGGCAATGTGAAGCAGCAGGCTGGTGAGATGGTGGCCGGTGGGATTGAGTCCGAATAACGTGCAATCGAGCGCGTGCGAAAGCCATGTCAGTGGATGCCAATTACTGGAGTGCGCCGCAGTGAAGGCCCAGACGATGTTCTGCCGGTTGAGTCCCGTGTTTACGTGGACGTTGTCGATGATGTATTCGCTGTCGTCATAGCCGACGAAGCCATTACGCAATGTAGGCGAGAACGCTACCAGGACGATCGCTGCCAGAATGACGCAAAGCACCGCCGGCGTCAGGACTAGCGAATTACTTTTGGATGGTCGCGTGGGTTTCGTATTCTGCTGAGATTAGCAGTGTGTCGCTGCTCTTGCACTTCACCACGACCTGATAGGAGCCGGGGAAACCGGCGAGGCCCTCGCTCTTGAACCGCTCCCGCATCGCGCGCAGCTCGGCGGCGGAGGTGAAAAATTCCGCTGCGCCGTGCGAGCCGACCGAGGTCAATCCGGAAATCGTCACCGTGCGCTGACCACGTTTCGCGCCCGCTGTGGGGGTGACGGTCACGAGCCCGTAAGCGTCGGTGTACCGGTTGTCGGGTCCCCGTTTGGGAGCGTAAGTCTTCCGCGCGCTCGACGGGCGGCGATCCCGAATCACTACGTCCTGAAGCTGGGCATCGTAGTCGATCGTGAAGGGCGTCTCCTCCAGCATCTTGGCGGCGGCCGAGCTGTTTTGTGGGTCGCCGATGATAATGACATTGCGATCGCGCATCACGGTCACCGGCGCGGACCTCTCGGGCAGAATCTGGTAGGGCGCTCCGAGTGTTTGAAACGTGCCCGCCAGCATCACGACCGCGCCCATGTGTCCGAGCTGCACGGAATTGTCGACAGGGTGCATGTCGAGAGGTGTATCCGCGGGCAGCGGCCGGTGCTGTCGATAGAGCGGGTAAAGCTCCTGCGGCGCGGAATATTTTGGCAGGCCCTCGGCCACGGCCGACATGTAAGGCCGCACCACTAAATGCAATACGGTCCCAACGCACACGAGCACGTTGGCGTCCCGCCG
>Ga0075421_100006372_pt1 | contig 14385 bp, 8 predicted proteins | sample SoiMetdeltSBSDD5_FD_75292 | JGI IMG/M metagenome (GOLD analysis project Ga0075421, IMG submission 75292) | Bulk soil microbial communities from a Populus tree surrounding site in Tennessee, USA - Soil MetaG P. deltoides SBSDD5 | ecosystem: Environmental > Terrestrial > Soil > Tree plantation...
GCCGCAGCAGCGGCGCTGGATCGATTCTGAGCACGCGCCGCGCCGGCACGTAGCATGCCGCCATCGCCACCAGCGCGAGGCCGAGGGACGCAGCGGTCAGCGTTGCGGCGTCCCACGGCGAGATATCGATCAGCAGACCGCGAATCGTCTCGCCAACCGCATACACGCCAGGCAGACCCAGCAACAGACCGATTCCGACCAGCATCGCTCCCTCGCCAAGCAGCAGCCGCATCACGCTGCCGTGCGTGGCGCCAAGCGCGAGCCGCACGGCCAGTTCGCCTCGCCGTCGCGTGACCGATCCCGCGATCACGGCAAACAGCCCCACCGCGAGGAGCAGAAGCGCGCCAATCGCAAGACCGGCGATGATGACCGCGCTGATGCGTTCGCGGCTGCGCGAATCGGCGACGATCTCGTCCAGCGTCATCATGGCCGACACCGGGATGCGCGGCTCGATTCGGCGGATCACCGCGCGCGCATCCTGGACAAGTGCCTTCGGCTGCGCCGTCGTCCGAATGACGAAAAACCAGTAGCCTCGGCTCGAGTAGTCCTCGGCGCGAACGAAGAGCTGAGGGCGGCCGTCCTTGTCCAGATCATGGAGCCGCGCCTGCTCCACGACGCCGACGATGGTCGACGAGCTGTTGTTGAAGGAGATCGTCGACCCGAGTGGATTGCTGTTCGGAAAAAATCGTTCGGCGAGGTGCCGGTCGATGATGACTTCGCGCACGCCAGTCTGGCGCGCGTCCGCGAAGGCGCGTCCGGCCAGCAGGCGCATGCCCATCGTGTCGATGTAGCCGGCTCGCGCGTGAATCCGATCGACGAGCGGACGATCGCGCTGCTCGTCGCCGGTGTTGCCAGGCGCTCCCGGAAAACTCACCGTGTTCATGCTGCTGCCGCCCGAGAGTGGCAGCGTCGACGCGGCGCTGACGCCGGTCACGCCGGGAAGCGCGCGGAGTGCCGCGGCCGTGCGATCCAGGAACGATGCCGCATCCTTGTTCTCAGTGAAGACGATTGTCGACAGTCTCAACGTGAGGACGTGGCCGGGCGTGAAGCCGGGATCCGCGGACAGCAGCCGCTCGAAGCTGCGCACGACGAGCCCGCCGGCGCTGAGCAGCACCAGCGACAGCGCGATCTGCACCGCGATCAGACTGCGGCGCATGCGTCCGGCGGTGGCGCCGCCGCGAACCATGGTTGCCGAGATGAGCGAGCTCAGTGACACGCGCGCCGCCCATGTCGCCGGAACCGCAGCCGCGATGAGACCAATCAGCACGCCGGCGATGATGACGATGGCGGCCATGTTCCAGTCGAAGACGACGGCCTCCCGGCGCGGCAGGTCCAGCGGACCGACATCGAGCAGCAGGCGCGTTCCCCAGACACCGACCAGTGCGCCCATGACGCCGCCGGCCACGCCAAGCAGCGAGCCCTCGAACAGGCAGGCCCGCAGAACAGCCGGACCGCTCGCGCCCAATGCCCGCGAAATCGCGAACTCCCGTTCGCGCGCGGATGCGCGAGCGAGCAGGACCGATGCGAAATTGACCGCAAGCACCAGCAGCAGGAACGCGCCGGCGGCGCTCAGCGCCAGGAGTGCAGGACGGATCTCTTTGATCAGATCGGCCTGGAGGCCAACGGCGTAAAAGCGAAGACCGGTGCGTTTACCGGGGTTGCGTTCGACAAATGACTGGCTCACACGCTCGACCGCCTGCTGCACCTGCTGGCCGGATGCGCCCGGACGCGCACGAATCATCGTCAGGGCAGTGAAGTCGCTCATCGTGGCAGGGTCTTCGGGAGCCGGGGCATACACATCGGGGGGCTGCGATGGCCAGCACGTGAACGCGAACTCCGGTGGCATCACACCGATCACCGTGTGGGTGTCGGGCCCGATCCTGAGTGGCCTGCCGACGATCCCCGGGTCGGCGCCAAGGCGCTTCCACATCCCGTCGCTGAGCACGATCGTGGTTGGCCAGCGACCGCCCTCGTCTCGCGTGAACGTGCGGCCACGCGCTGCCTGAACACCGAGCATCTCGAAGAGGTTGCCGGTGCCGATCAGCATGTTGATGTGAAACGCGTCCCGCTTGTCGGCGGCGGGAATGGCAGCGTTGCCGCAGCGGAAGGCCGCTGCATCGGTGATGACGCCGCCAGCGTTCTGCAGGTCCACCACCTGAGGTCCCGAGAGCTGCCCTTCGCGCACGTTGAGATACGGGATGTCGGCCCAGACCTTGTAGAGATCGCCCGAGGCTCGATAGGGAAGCGGCTCGAGCAGGATCTTGTCCACCGCGGTGAACACGACGGCAAACGTGCCGAGCCCGATGGTGAGCGTCGCTATCGTGGCGGCGACGAACATCGGTGCTCGCATCAGGCGCCGGCGGGCGAGCTCCAGGTCGCGACCCCAGTTGCCGCTGCGGCGCCACGACGCAGCCGGGCGCAGCCGCTCGCCCACGCCGCTTCGTAGCGAGTCGATCAGCGCGGCGAGCCAGATGCCGGCGAGCCGCATGCGTCCACCGCTCGCCAGCGCCGCGTCGGCGCGCTGCCGATAGGCTTCGACGAGCGCATCGCCCATCTCCTCGCGGAAGTCCGCCGGATAGAAACGCAGGAGGAGTCTGAACCAACGCTCCGACCACGCCGTGCGTGCGCCACCCGTCATGTCGTCTTCTCCAGCAGGCCGCCGACCCTCGCCGCGCGCGTCAGCGCCTGCAGCCGCCTCGCCTCTGCCTTGGCCACGCGCAGTCCCTTGTCCGTGATGCGGTAATAGTTGCGGCGTTCGTCGTCGCCGCTGTCCTTCGCGGGTGCGGCCGCAGCGATGAGCCCGCTGTCGGCCATCCGCGCCAGGGCGCGATACATCGTGCCGACGTCCGGGATGGCCGCGTCGCCGCGGGCTTCGATGTCCTGAATGATTCCGTAGCCGTGCCGGTCGCCGCTGGCCAGGCTCAGAAGGATGTGAAATTCAACTGGACGAAGTGGCAGGAGCTGGTCGATGCGATCGCGGTCGGTTCCCATGCGTGGCGCCTCTATGCGCGGCGCATATATGCACCGCACATGCCAGTGTGGTCGCGGTGGATTGCCGTGTTTTCAGAGCGGTCGTGCGGGGCGATAACGCTTAAGCGGACACTGCCGTCCCACGAACGATCACCGGTCGCAGGCGTGCACCCGAGCTGAGCGTATCCGTGCGCGCGATGATGATAGGCTTGCGCCCCTGAAGGAAGGGTCCCCATGCCAGAGTTCGTCATCGAGCGACACGTGCCCGGCGCGCACCTGCTGACTGAAGCGCAAATTCGCGAGAGTTCGCTGCAATCATTGGAGGTGCTGCGCGAGCTTGGTCCCGAGATTCAGTGGCTGCGCAGCTACATCACCGAAGACAAGGTCTATTGTGTCTATCTCGCCCCGGACGAATCGCTTATTCGAGCCCACGCTCTTCGATTGGGGCTGCCCGCGGATCGCGTCTCCGCAGTCCGGCGGATGATCGAGCCCAGCCTGCTCTCCTAGGGCGGGCCGTTGGCGCCGTCGCTCGCCAGCGCATACTTCACGGTTTCGGCCAGCGGCGCGGACCATCCTTCCATCCACAGCGTCGCCGCATGGATTCCGGTCTGCTCCTGGCTGTCGGTGATCACCCGCTGTAACGTGATGATGTCGTCGGGGTTGCGGAGCTCGAGCTGACCGAACTTTCGCCGGATCGCCGCAACCGCCCCGGCCAGGCGCACCACCCGTTCATGATGCTGCTGCTGCCAGGCGACGCGTGCGAGCGTCTCCAGGACGCGTGCGATTTCGCGGCGGTGTCCCGTGGCCATCAAGAGCCGGAGCGCCGCTATTGCATCCCGTTCGGCCGAGCCTGGATCCGTCTGGACCGAGGTCGCCGCCAGATCGACCAGGCAATTGGCGATACCCGCGTCGTCGCCGGCGGCGCGAAAACGATCGAGCGCTGAGTGAAGCAGCGCACGGGCGCTCTCGAGGTCACCCGCCCATCGAGCGGCATCCGCTTCGTGATTGAGAGACCAGGCAACTCCTTCCTCGTTGCCGATGCGGGCGAATCGTTCGCGCGAGCGTTGGCACAACTGGCGTGCACGAGCCGTGTCGCCGCTGACCTTGGCCAGCGTCGCCAGATTGGCGAGGGCCCCGGCTTCCCCGGTCACGTCACCGAGCTCCTGCCACAGCGCAAGGCCCTCTTCGACCTGCTGCCGGGCGTCGTCGTGGCGCCCGATCTGCGCCAGGACGACGCCGTAACTGATCTTGCCCTGGGCGATAGCGCGCCGATCGTCGAGTTGGCCGAATGCCTCGAGCATTTCGGCCATGAGCGGCATCCAGGGTTCGATATCACCCTGCAGGTGAAGCAGGTAGCAGGTGTTCTGCAAAGCCCTCGCTCTCCACACGGGCCGCTGGACTGGGCGCGGCAGACGCAGCAACCGGTTGGTCCAATCGAGCCCCTCCGTCAGCAATGCCCGAGCCTCCCAGAACGGCATCAACGCGGACGTCAGCCGGACCGCCCATTCGAATTGCTCATTCGCGAGCAGCCACTCGAAGGCGGCGCGGAAATTCGCGTACTCGACGTCGGATCGACGCATCCAGTGCGATTGTTCCGGGCCACGCAAGCCGTAGCCTTCTTCGGCGAGTATCAGGCAATACGCCGCGTGTGCCCGATGCGCGAGGTCGCTATCGTGGCTCGCCGCCAGCCGCTCTTGCGCAAACTCTCGAATGGTTTCCAGTTGGGTCATGCGCAGCGGGTCGCCATCGTTCACGACGACGATCATGTTCTTCTCGATGAGGCCGCCCAGCAGATCTTCGACGTTGCCGATGACGTCCTGACCCGCGTTGCACACCGCCTCGACCGCTTCGGACGTGCACCCTCCGGAAAAGACCGCCATGCGCTGGAACAGCATTCGCTCCGGCGGATCGAGCAGCTCTTCGCTCCATTCGAGTGCGGCGCGGAAGGATTGCTGACGTCGCGGCGCGTCCCTCGGACCCCCGGTCAGCACGTCGAGCCGGCGTTCGAGCTTCGACAGGATCACCGCCGGGGAGAACAGCCGGACACGCGCCGCGGCCAGTTCGATTGCGAGCGGCAGGCCGTCGAGGCGTTCGCAAATCCTCGCGATGGTGACGGCGTTGTCGTCGGTCAGCGAGAAATCCGACTTTGCTGCCGTGGCACGTTGAACGAAGAGCGCCACTGCCGCCGAACTCGAGAGCTGTTCCACCGTGGTATGACGGGCGTCCGGCAGGGCGAGCGGCGGCACGACGATGTCGTGCTCGCCAGCGAGCTTCAGCACGGCGCGGCTGGTGGCGAGGACCGTCAGGGAGTTCGACGCCGTCAGCATCTCGCTGACCAGCGGCGCCGCGTCCAGCACGTGCTCGAAGTTGTCGATGATGACCAGAATCGGCGAGTGTTGCCGTTCGCGAAACCACCGGACGAGAGCGGACGTGGTATCGGCCTCGGTCGTGTCGCGTACGCCGAGCGCCGTGGCGAGGGTCTTTGCCACGTCACGGGCATCGCGAACCGGCGACAAATCGACGAAGAACACGCGGCCACCGAAGCGCCCGGCGAGGGTCGTTGCGAGCTCGAGCGCGAGTCGCGTCTTCCCGACACCGCCAGGACCGGTCAGCGTCACCAGTCGGGCCACGTTCTCGCGCACGAGGCGCGTGGCCGTCGCAAGCTCTTTCGCTCGACCGACGATCGCCGTCCGTGGAAAAGGGACCGAAGGCACACGGTCGGACGGTGTGACTTCGAAGAGCCGCGCTCGCAGCATGGCGAGCTCGCGATGCAAGTCGGCGGTCGTTGCGTAGCGCCGGCCTGGCTCGCGTGCCAGGCACCGTTCGATGATCCACCGCAGCGGGTCAGGCATTGCTGGGCAGAGTTCGTTCAATGGCCGCGCCGCGGCGCGCAGTATTCCGGCCAGCGTTTGCGCGTTGTTCGCGCCGCGGAAGGGGTGAGTCGTGCTCGCCGCTTCGTACAGGATCGATCCGAGCGAGAACTGATCGGATCTGAAGTCGGTCGGCTCGCCCGCGGCCTGCTCGGGCGACATGTAGCTCAGTGTGCCGATAATCCCACCCTTGGCAGTGGGTTCGTTGTCGAGATCGGCTTCGGTCCGTGCATGGGCTGCGATGCCGAAATCGAGGAGCTTCACGTCACCTGCCGGCCCGAGCATCACGTTTTCCGGCTTCAAGTCGCGGTGCACGATGCCGCGGGCGTGCGCCGCGGCAAGCGCGTCCGCCGTTTGAACAGCCACGGTCAGCAACTCGTCCAGTTCGAGTGCTCCCGAAGCGAGCCGCTCGCGAAGTGTCGTTCCCTCGACGTACTCCATGACGATGAAATCGTGGCCGTCGCGATCGCGCCCGATCGAATGCACGGTCACGATGTGACGATGATTGAGTGACGACGCGGTGCGGGCCTCGTGGAGCAGGCGCGCACGCGCATCTGTGGAGTCCGAGACCGTACGCAATAGTTTGATCGCGACGTGGCGGCCGAGTGTCAGGTCTTCGGCTTCGTAGACCTCGCCCATACCGCCACGGCCCAGGGGGCGCACGACGCGATAGTTTCCGATCGTGGTTCCGGCCGGGAACTCGAACGCGTCCCGTGGCGCCGGTGCAAGCGATGGTTCGGGCCCCGAATGGTCTTCGAACGACCGTTGATCCGTCGGGGAGAACCTCACCGCTACCGGCGCACTCAGGAAATGCGTTGCGCGCTCATCGCTCTCGATCAACGCGTCGACTTCGGCGCGCAATGACGGGTCGCCCTGGCACGCACGGTCGAGGAAGTCAGCCCGGTCCTGTCCGGCGCGGGTCAACGCCTCGTGAAATAACTCCTCGACACGAGCCTCGTCATGACTCACGGCTTCGCGCCCCTGCCGTCACGCGACGACCAACCGCCTCCCGCGAGGGTACGAGTCACGCAGCACAGTATCCGTCGACATGATGATCGAACCTCGGCCGCAGCGTCTCGTCCCGCTTCGCGCCGCCTAGTGGACCGGCGGCAGCAGGTGCGCGATCTTACGGCCGATGCCGGCACCCTGTCTGTAGCCGTCGGTGACCGCGTCAACGAAATGAATGCCGGCGTAGACACGCGACATGCCGTTCTCGATTGCGGCCGCGGAGAAGTTCTCGAAGCGCCGGACGGCACCGGGCTCGGTCACGCTCGTCGTCGAAAACCCAATCCGATCGCCGAAGAAGTGAATCAGCACGTGCGCGGCGGCGGCACCGAGAACCGTGTGCGTCGACGGGTAGTCGGGGACCGGGGGTGTGACGAGGTACGAGCTCCAGGTCTCGTCTGGCTCCGTGAAGCGATTGCCGTCCGATGCCGCCATTCGAATCGCGGTGACAGGTCGCCAGAAGCGGAACTCGTCGTACTTGGCATGGAATCCGGCAATGAACCCATCGGCCATCGCGAAGTTCGTCAATGCAAGAATGCGTGCCGTCTCCCAGAGTCCGATGTGTTTCTGGTGAAGTACGGTGTTGGCGATTCGATTCCAGCCGATCGGCGAGTCCTCGTACCAGAACCGCGCAATGAGCGACTGTTCCTCTGTGCGAACCAGGCTGTTGATATCGCCGATCGCCTTCACGTAGGCGAGATCGGCCGCATACGCCGCGCTTTTGAGCGGACGCGGTCCAGAAAGACGATGCCTCTGAAGGTCGATGCCGAAGGGAGTGACCGAGCCCCACCCCGGCGCAAAGGCGAACGGCCCCAGGGGTGGCGCATCGAATGGTGGCGTAAAGGCGTAGTCGCCCGGCACGCCAGTCGGCACGTACGGCGTGGCAAATGCTTCGGCGACTCCGTCGTCGGCACGACGCTCCAGGATCAGGTCAGCGGCTGCAGCGCCGACAGCAATGCCGCGGTCTTTCGCAACTCCATTGGGAATGGCGGCCAGCGCCGCGTCATACGCGTCCTCGATGAGCGTCAGTTGAGTTGGGATCAGCGCGACCAGCACGTCATGGGCAGCGGCGGCCACCGCGGCATCTGGCGAGGCACCCGGCCGCATGATCATCCCTGGAGTGTAGAACTCGTACCGCTGTTGGATCGCATTGAGGGCGTCGTGTATGGCCGCGTGCACCATCGCGTACGTCCGCGACTGATTCAGCGGATCGGTGCCCTGCGTCGGGAGGAAGGCCCTGGTGGCGATGGCATTCCACTCGAGCGCCGCGTTCGTGCCAGGGTCCGCTTGCCGTGCTGTCGCGACACCTGACGTCACGATCGCGCATATCGCTCCGATCAACGCGCGCCGAGCAGATGAAACTCCACGTGTCATAGAAGCTCCTTCCCAGGGTTCCTGGATCCGACCCGGATCGTCTTTGCGTGGGTCGTCAATGTGTATGGATGAGATGTCGAAGCGCCCGTCAGCCCATGCTCCGATCGCTCACCCACACTCACATTGCGGAGACGGCGGCCGAAATGGTGCACGGCGCGGATAGAATGCGCGCGTGACCCTGCCATCCCCCAACCCCACGGAACTGCTGATCGCGTGGGGCAAAGGAGAAAGCGAGGCGCGCGATCGGCTCCTGCCGCTGGTGTACGACGAGCTGCGTCGTCTCGCGGCGCGCTGCATGCGCAACGAGCGCGCCGGTCACACGCTGCAGGCGACCGCACTCGTGAATGAGGTCTATCTGCGCCTCGTCGACGTGAATCACGTCGATGTCGCGAGTCGCGCGCACTTCTTCGCGCTGGTCGCGCAGATGATGCGCCGCCTGCTGGTCGACTCGGCGAGGGCTCGCAGCAGCATCAAACGTGGGGGTCAGGTTCGAAAGGTCTCCCTGGACGAGGCGTCGGCCGTCGTCGCCGACTCACAGATGGACTTTGCGGCACTCGACGACGCGCTCAATCGATTGGCGGCCATTCACCCGCGGAAAGTCCAAGTCGTCGAGCTCAGGTATTTTGGCGGGCTCAGTCTCGAGGAAAGCGCGGCCGCGCTGCGAGTCTCGACCGACACCATCAAACGGGACTGGCGATTCGCGAAGGCCTGGTTGTCGCGGGAGCTCAGTAACGTGCAGGCGTAGTGTCCGGCTTCAGCCGGACTCAGTGCGTCATCGCGTAGATCAACACGTTCATCGCCAGGCGATAGCCGTCGATCGAGAACTTGTAGAAGTACGACGCGTCTTCTGCCTCGCGCTCCCACGAATCGCTGATGTCCGTGTTGTGCGTCATGAAGACCATCACGCGCCCGCTGCGGTCGGAAATCGCGCGCGCGTGCACCTGCGCGCTGTCGGCACCGCGCTCCGAGGTTTGCCCGCTGCCGACCCACACGCCGACCGCGGGAATCTGTGGCACCCCCTGGAGATCGAACATCGTGTGAAACAGTGGATGCGTGCTTGGCAGATCGACGATCGGGTACTCGTCGGCGGGAAAGACCTTGCGAATCTCCGCTTCCCAGACCTCCCATGCGTAGGAGCCCCAGAAGTCATCCACCCACAGGAACCCGCCCTTCAGCAGATACTCTCTGAGCCTGGCGGCCTCGTCGGTCGTGAAGAACAACCTGCCCACTTCCTGCATGAGGATGATTGGGCACTGGTACAGTTCGGCGCTGGTCAGCTGCACGATGAGGTGGCGCGGCTGGCCCGGGGCATCGAAGCCGACGCGGATTTTCGTCAGTTCCCCGACCCGGATCGACAGGTCGATGTCGGCAAGCGGGTAGTCGGTGGTCCAGCCGCCGCCGTCGCCTCGCGGGTTGGCGCGGTAGACGGCACGGCAATAGTGGAACTTGGCGTCGTAGTCCTGCGGCCGGACAAGGTGGGCCTCGAGGCTGAAATCGCCCACACGACGAAATTGCGCCGACGCAAGGCTGGCGAGGAATAATGCTACGGACACGACAACGAGAGTCCGAAGCTTCATGGGTCTACTGTAATGGATCTGCTTCTCGAACGCGCGCTCGAGTCGGGTTCCCCTGACGACCTGAAGGCCGTCAGCGAATCGTGGGCGTCCGGCCTGCACACCCACGAGGTTGACCCCAGCGTCGCGCGAACGCTCGTGGCGCGGGGCGCCACGCTGACGGTACACGCGGCAGCGGGGCTCGGGCTGACCGACCACCTGGCGCCCATGCTCGATGCCGACCCGTCACTCATCGACGCCAAGGGCTGCGACGCGTGCACGCCGCTTCATTTCGCGCGCGACGTCGCCACCGCCAGCCTGCTCCTCGAGCGCGGGGCACGCATCGACGCCCGCGACGAAGACCACGAGTCGACTCCGGCGCAGTGGCTGATCCGCGACTCACCCGACGTCGCGCGGTTTCTGCTCGAGCGCGGCGCCACGCCCGACATCTTCCTCGCGACCGCGCTTGGCGATCGCGATCTCGTCGCGCGGCTCATCGACGCGAATCCGCGGTCGGTCAGCTACCGCATCGGACGTTCGCCGGAGTTTCCTCCGCTCGGCCACAAGCAGCGCGGGGGCACCATCTATCAGTGGACGCTCGCATTCAACTCATACCCGCATCAGGTTGCGCTGCTCAAGGGCCACACCGGCGTCTTCGATCTCCTGTGGGCGAAGAGCGACGACACCACGCGTCTGCTCGTGTCGTGTGTGCTGGCGCGGCGTGCCGATGCTGAAGCGATCGTCGCTCGCCACCCCGGGATCGTCGCATCGCTGGCGCCCGAGGATCACGAGCTGTTGCCGCGCTATTGCTGGGAGACCAACACCAACTACGACGCCGTGAAGCTGATGCTCGATCTCGGCTTTCCGATTGCGCATCCCGAGCGCAGCCACGGCTACAGCGCACTGCACAACGCGGCGTGGTCGGGAACGGCCGGCCTCGTCGACCTGCTGATCTCGCGAGGAGCTCCGGTCGATCTCGTCGACCCGAGATATCAATCGACGCCGCTCGGGTTTGCGATATACGACTGCGTGGTGGAGAAGCGGCATCCCGAAGGCGAGTTCGGCCGCGTCGCGAAGTCGCTGATCGAAGCAGGGAGTCCGTGGGACGCGCTCGAGTATCCGACTGGCGACGCGCGGCTCGACGATGTGTTCATGGAGTATCTGCCGCATCGCGTCGACGGCGCGGCGCTGCTTGGTGACGAGGCGCTCGCGTTCCGGCTGCTCGGTGAACAGCCGCGGGCGGACGATCTGGCGCTGGCGCTCGCCGGTGCAGCCAAGGGCGGGCACGAACGTCTCTGCCGCCAGTTGATCGCGCGCGGCGCCGGCGTGAACAGCGTGGCAGGCCGCGATCGATCGACGCCACTGATGCAGGCGCTCCGAGGGTCGCCGGCTCCGGGATCAGCGGCAACCGTGGCCGCGCTCGTGGACCTGGGTGCCGACCCCGGCGTCAGGAATCGCCACAACACGGTCGCGCTCCATGCGGCGGCCTGGTGCGGCGCGAGCCTGGACACCGTTCGACTGCTGCTGCGCTCCGGCGCCGCCGCTCACATTCACCTGGAGAACGAGTTCGGTTACACACCGGCACGGATCGCTGCGGAGAAAGGCCGTGAAGACGTCGCGGCTCTTTTCCGGGAGCTCGAGCCGCCCACGAGTTGATCGCGTGGATCTCGCTCCTGGCACGCGCCTCGGCTCCTTTCGCATCGTCTCGCTCGTCGGGGTGGGCGGAATGGGCGAGGTCTACCGGGCGCGCGATACCAGGCTCGATCGCGACGTCGCGATCAAAGTGATTCCCGCGGCGTTGGCCGCCGACCCCGGCCGGCTCGCCCGCTTCGAGCGCGAAGCCAGGGTGCTCGCCTCGTTGAGTCATCCGAACATCGCGCACGTGCACGGCCTGGAGCAGGCCGATGGCATTCACGCGCTGGTGATGGAGCTCGTCGATGGCGAAGACCTCGCGCGCCGCATCGATCGAGGAGCGATCCCATTCCCGGAAGCCGTGGCGGTCGCCAGGCAGATTGCCGATGCTCTCGACGCCGCGCACGAGAAGGGCATCGTGCATCGCGATTTGAAACCGGCCAACGTGATGATCACGGCTGATGGCGTGATCAAGGTGCTGGATTTCGGACTGGCCAAGCCGGCACCCGACGAGGCCGGCACCGAGTCGCTCACGCACTCGCCGACGGCATTCGCTGTCGCGGGCACGCGCGAAGGCGTGCTGCTCGGGACGGCCGCCTACATGAGTCCGGAACAGGCGCGCGGCAGAGTCGTGGACAAGCGGACCGATATCTGGGCGTTCGGCTGCGTGCTCTACGAGATGCTTGCGGCAAAGCCCGCCTTCGCCGGTGACACGCTGTCAGACACGATCGCCGGCATCATCGAGCGCGAGCCGGACTGGAGCGCACTGCCCAGGACGACGACGCCGATCGTGAGGCGGCTGATCGAGCGGTGTCTGCAGAAGGATCTGAAACGGCGGTTGCGCGATATCGGCGACGCGCGCGTCGAGCTCGAGGAGACGCATGCGCCTGAGGACGTCAACGCTCGAGGAACTGCTGCCGCTCCGCGCGCGGTCCTGTGGTCGGCCTTGGGAGCGCTTGCCGCCGCAGCGATCGCCGGTGGCGCATGGCTGGCGCTGCGAGAGCCACCAGCGAGCGCGCCGCCCGTGCGTCTCTCGGTGATGGCACCGCCGGGCACCACGTTCACCATGCGTGACATCACCGAGCATGTGCAGTTCGCACTTTCTCCTCAGGGCGATCGCCTGGCGATGGTGGCCGAAGCGCCTGGAGAGCGTCACAGGATCTGGGTCAGGTCGTTCGAGTCCGGTGCCGTGCAACCGGTTGCCGGCACCGAAGGGGCGTACGGACCGTTCTGGGCGCCCGACGGGCGGAGTCTCGGCTTCTGGGCCGCAGGCAAGTTGAAGGCCGTGTCGCTCGACGGCGCGGCGCCGCAGAGCCTGGCCGACGTCTCGTTCGATGTCGCACAAGGCGCGTGGAGTCCGGACGGCGTCATCCTCTACCCAAGCGGCAATGGCGGTTCGCTGTTCATGGTTCGCGCGACCGGCGGACCGGTGACATCGGCCACGACGCTGGACGCCAGCCGGAACGAGACCGTACATCGCTGGCCGCAGTTTCTGCCCGATGGGCGGTTCATCTATTTCGTGGGCAGCACCACGCCAGAGAACATGGGCGTGTACCTGGGTTCGCTCGGGTCGACCACGAAGACGCAGCTGCTTCGAAGTCCGAATAGTGCGATCTACGTTGAGCCCGGATATCTATTCTTCGAGCAGAACGGCGTCCTCGTCAGGCAACGCTTCGATGCGCAATCCGGAACGCTGGTCGGCTCGCCAGAGCCTGTCGGCGATTCGATCGTCGGGCTGCGTGGTCCGGGCTACCTGCCGGTGTCAGCAGCGCGCAACGGAACCATCGCTTACTGGGCGTCGCCGCTCACGCCATCCGAACTCGTGTGGGCGGATCGTTCAGGGCGCACGCTCGCGACCGTCGGCACGCGCAATCGCTACGACAGCCCGTCGCTGTCGCCGGACGGCACGCGTGTGCTCGTCACGATGCGCGTCAATGCGAACGAGAACGAGATGTGGCTCCTGGACACGACGACTGGAGCCTCGTCCTCGCGGCTGACGTTCACACGCGGCGTGGCGCGGTTCGGGATCTGGGGATCCAACAACGAGGTGGTCTATTCGATGGGCACGGCCGATGGCCCGCAAATCTTCCGCAAGCCTGCCAGCGGCGAAGGAGAAGAGGTGCGTGTCCCCGGGATCGGCCGCCACTGGGCGGTGTTTCCCGACGACTGGTCACGCGATGGGCACTGGCTCGTCTATCTGGTCACGACTCAGGGGGCCTTCGACGTCTGGTCGCTGGACGTCGAGCACCAGAAGGCCGAAGCCGTGCTGCGGTCCCCGGCCAATGAAGTCCAGCCACGGCTCTCTCCCGGCGGCCGCTTGCTGGCATATGCCTCCGATGAAACCGGCACCTGGGAGGTGTACGTGCGAGGGTTTGGGGGAACACGAGGGCTCTGGCAAATATCGCGTGGAGGCGGGACGCAGCCCGTCTGGCGCAGCGACGGCCGCGAGCTGTTCTACGTGGACCTCCGGGGAGTGTTGAACGCGGTGGCGATCGACGAGGGCATGACGTCTCAGGCCACACCTCAGCCGCTGTTCCAGTCGACGCTGCCCAACGTGCTTGCGCCGTTCCGCACTGCCTATGCTGTCTCGCCAGACGGACAGCGTTTCCTGCTCAACGCACTTCGTCCAAACCCTCAGGTCTCGGCCATCACCATCGTCCTGAATGCCGTGCCGCGGTAGCTTCACGCGGTCCGGCTGAAGGCGGACACGACGCCTGGCGGGAAAATTTCCGTCTACGATTCGACGGCCCGCGCGCCGCACAGTACAATCCGCTTCCGCAATCTTTGAGGGAGGAGCCGTTGTGGTGAAGAAATTGGCAGTAGTCACACTCTGCGTCGTGTCGCTCGCCGGGAGCGCATGGGCGCAAGACGCGAAGGCGGTCATTGCCAGCGCGAAGAAGGCCTTGGGCGATCCCACGTCCATCACCTATTCAGGATCGGCCAAGGACGTGTCGTTCCAGCAGTGCGGCGCCAACAAGGCG
>Ga0075421_100006377_pt1 | contig 14382 bp, 9 predicted proteins | sample SoiMetdeltSBSDD5_FD_75292 | JGI IMG/M metagenome (GOLD analysis project Ga0075421, IMG submission 75292) | Bulk soil microbial communities from a Populus tree surrounding site in Tennessee, USA - Soil MetaG P. deltoides SBSDD5 | ecosystem: Environmental > Terrestrial > Soil > Tree plantation...
CGCGCACGCTGCTCGTCGGCGACGAGCCGCGCGACATCGTCTTCGCGGGCACCAACCGCGCGTTCATCAGCACCGCGCACCGCGGCCAGCACCGCACGCAGGGCGGCCTGGCGGCCGGCGTGTTCACGCCCGGCGTCGCCGATCCCCAGCTCACCACCGAAGGCATCGGCCGCGCCGACGTCTGGGTCTTCGACGCGACGGCCCTCGGCGTCACGCTCGGCGGCACGCCGGTCAAGGTGCTCACGTTCTTCGCCGACACGCCGCGCGCGCTCGCGACCGACGGCACGAACGTCTACGTCGCGGCCTTCCACTCCGGCAACCAGACCACCACGATCAACGAGCAGGCCGTCTGCGACGGCTTCCTGGTCAGCGGCGGCACGTGCCCCGCCGGCCCGCCGCCCGGCGGCGTGCTCCCGCCCGCGACGAACTGCCGCCAGGACGACGCCGACCCGGCATGCGAGCAGTCCGTCGCGGCGCCCGAGGTCGGCATCATCGTCAAGTTCAACGGCTCCCAGTGGGTCGACTCCGCGAGCCGCAACTGGACGCCATTCGTGTCGTTCAACCTGCCCGACCAGGACGTCTTCGGGTTCAACGCGAACACCCTCGCCGCCACGAACACCTTCGCCCACGTCGGCACCATCCTGTTCAACATGGTGGTGAACCCGAGCTCCGGGCGGATCTACGTCACCAACACCGAGCTGCCGAACCACGTGCGCTTCGAGGGCCCCGGCATCTTCGGCGGCACCACGGTGCAGGGCCATCTCTCCGAGTCGCGGATCTCGGTGCTCAACACGGCCGGCTCGACGGTCGACCCGCAGCACCTGAACAAGCACATCAACTACGCGGATCTCCACACCGACGCGGGCGCGAACCACGCGGCGATCAACGCGCAGATCGCGCACAGCCTCGCGACGCCCGTCCAGGCCGTCGTCTCGAGCGACGGCAACACGATCTACATGGCCGCCTTTGGCTCCGCGAAGATCGGCGTATTCAGCCGCACGGCGATCGAAGACCCGGCCTTCGAGACGAACTTCAACCCGCTGACGGCGAGCGCGAACTACATCCCGACCGGCGGCGGCCCTTCGGGTCTCGTCCTCGACGAGACGAACAACCGCCTCTACGTGATGACGCGCTTCAACAACTCGGTGAACGTCATCAACCCGACGACGAAGACCACGCTCCAGGTCCGGGCCCTGCCCAATCCCGAGCCCGTGGACGTCGTGACCGGGCGGCCGTTCCTCTACGACGCCACCGTCTCCTCGGGCAACGGCGAGACCGCCTGCGCGAGCTGCCACATCTTCGGCGACATGGACGACGTCGCCTGGGACCTCGGCAATCCGGACGACGGCACCTCGAGCAACACACAGCCGTCGTCGTCCGTGCTGCCGCCTGCCACGACCTTCCACCCGATGAAGGGCCCCATGACGACGCAGACCCTGCGCGGCATGGCGACGCACGGCGGCCTGCACTGGCGCGGTGACCGTGTCTCCGGCTTCTTCGGCACCGACGCCTGCAACAACCCGGCGCCCGACGGCCCCTGCGAGGAGGAGTTCTCCTTCAACAACTTCATCGTCGCCTTCGAGGGCCTGCTGGGGAAGGAGGGCACGATCACGCCGGCGCAGATGCAGCAGTTCACCGACTTCATCATGCAGGTGTTCGTGCCGCCGAACCCGGTGCGCGCTCTCGACAACTCGCTCACCGCCACGCAGGCCTCCGGCAGCACCGTCTTCTTCACGCCGGTGTCCGACACCGTCGAGGAATGCAACGGCTGCCACGACGTGGATGCGTCGCGGGGCTTCTTCGGGTCCGGCGGCGAGCAGAGCTTCGAAGGCGAGCCGCAGAACGCCAAGGTCCCGCACATGCGGAACCTCTACGCGAAGGTCGGCATGTTCGGCGTTCCGGGGCAGCCGCACACCGGCGATCAGGTGCGCGGCTTCGGCTTCCTGCACGACGGCAGCGTCGACACGGTGCGGACCTTCGTCGGTGCCGGCGTCTTCAGCCTGAACGCCACGCAGGAGCAGCAGGTCGAGGCGTTCTCCCACGTCTTCCCGACGGACCTCGCGCCGATCGTCGGGCAGCAGGTCACCCTGACCTCGACGAACGGCGCCGCGGTGAACCCGCGCATCGACCTGATGGTCGCGCGCGCAGGCACGGGGTTCACGTCACTGACGCTCGGCGGCGCCGTCACCGAGTGTGACCTCATCGCCAAGGGCACCGTCGGCGGCGTGGAGCGCGGCTGGCGGCGCGAGACGGGCACGACCCCGGCGAACACGACCTACCGCTCCGACGTCAACACGATCGTCACCGACGCCTCGCTGCGCGGGCTGGTCGCCGCGAACGGCCCCATCACGTGGACTTGCGCGCCGCCCGGCTCGGCCCAGCGGATGGGTATCGACCGCGATCTCGACGCGGACCTCGACGGGCTCGACAACTGCCCGTCGGTGTCGAACCCCGACCAGGCCGACTCCAACAGCAACGGCATCGGCGACGCCTGCGAGCTGGTCGCGGACCTCGACGGCGACGGCATCGAGGACACCGAGGACAACTGCCCGGCCGTGTCGAATCCGCTGCAGGAGGATTTCGACAACGACGGCCAGGGCAACGCCTGTGACACGGACGACGACAACGACGGCCTGCTCGACACGGTCGAAACGGACACGGGCGTCTACGTGTCGCCGACCAACACGGGCAGCGATCCGCTCGATGCCGACACGGACGACGACGGCGCCCCGGACGGCACGGACCCGAACCCCGTCGATCCGAGCATCCCGGGTGTCGAGATCCCGCTGCTGCCGTTCTGGGGCACCCTGCTCCTGATCGGCGCGGTGCTCTTCCTCGCCTCGCGCATGCTGCGCAAGCGAGGCGGCCCCGCATCGGCGTAGCCTGGACGGGAGCGGGCCTCCGACGGAGGTCCGCTCCCGTCTGCACGCTCGGAATCCACGCTCGGGATCCGACACCGCGCCGGTCGCGCTAGCATGCGCGCCGATCGTGGAGTCGCCCCGCTCGCGGACCCACTCCGACCGCTACGTCTACGCGCTGACGCTCGGCGCTCTCGGCGTGGTGTTCGGCGACATCGGCACGAGCCCGCTGTACGCCCTGCGCGAGTGTTTCCACGGCGCGTACGGCGTGGAGCCGACGCGCGCCAACGTGCTCGGCGTGCTCTCGCTGGTGCTGTGGTCGCTGATCCTGCTGATCTCGGTCAAGTACCAGCTCTTCGTGCTGCGCGCCGACAACCGCGGCGAGGGCGGCATGCTCTCGCTCGTCGCGCTGACGTCGCCGCGCAGCGCGAAGGCGGGCTGGCGGCTGGCGCTGATCGGCATCTTCGGCACGTCGCTCTTGTACGGCGACGGCATGATCACGCCGGCGATCTCCGTGCTCTCCGCCGTCGAGGGCCTGGGCGTCGAGACCCCCGCGCTCGAACGCTACGTCGTCCCGGCAACGCTGGTGATCCTGATCGCGCTCTTTTCGATCCAGCGCCACGGCACCGGGCGCGTCGGTGCGCTCTTCGGTCCCATCGTGCTCACCTGGTTCGTGGCCCTCTTCGCTCTCGGCATCCGCGGCATCACCATGGATCCGAGCGTCCTCGCGGCGGTCGACCCGCGCCACGCGCTCGGGTTCTTCGCGGACAACGGCTGGCATGCCTTCGTCGCGCTCGCTGCGGTCTTCCTGGTGGTGACGGGTGGCGAGGCGCTCTACGCCGACATGGGTCACTTCGGACGCCGGCCGATCCGCCTGGCCTGGTTCGCCGTGGTGTTGCCGAGCCTGGTCGTCCACTACTTCGGTCAAGGCGGCCTGCTGCTCACCGACGCGGCCGCGGCGGAGCATCCCTTCTACCACCTGGCACCCGGCTGGGCGCACTATCCGATGGTCGCGCTCGCAACCGCCGCGGCCGTGATCGCGTCGCAGGCGATGATTTCGGGCTCCTTCTCGCTGGCGCACCAGGCCATCCAGCTCGGATTCTCGCCGCGCATGAAGGTGAGTCACACGTCGGCGCAGGAGAGCGGGCAGATCTACGTCGGCCCGATCAACTGGACCCTGATGCTCTCGGCCTGCGCGCTGGTCGTGGGGTTCGGATCGTCGGCCGCCATGGCCGCCGCCTACGGCACCGCGGTGGCGGCGAGCATGGTGCTGACCACCGTCCTCCTGTGCGCGGTCGCGCGACAGCGCTGGGGCTGGGGCATCGGGGTGCTGGCCTTCGGCGCCATCTTCCTGCCGATCGACCTCGCCTTGCTCGGCTCCAATCTGCTGAAGCTGCTGCACGGCGGCTGGATCACCCTGCTGGTGGCCGCCGTCATCTTCACCTTGATGAGCACGTGGAAGCGCGGTCGCAAGGTGTTGGAGTCGCGCCTCGAGGAGACGGCGCTGCCCGTCGACCTCTTCCTGCCCGATCTCGAGACCTCCAAACTGCCGCGCGCCTCACACGCGGCCGTGTTTCTGACCGGCGATCCGCAGGGCACGCCGCACGCGCTGCTGCACAACATCAAGCACAACCAGGTCGTGCACGAGCAGACGATCTTCCTGACTGCGCGCACCGAGGACGTGCCCTGGGTGCCGGCGGCGGAGCGCATGACGGTGAAGTCGCTCGGGCGCGGCTTCTACCGCATCGTGGCGCACTACGGCTTCATGGAGATCCCGGACGTGCCGGCGCTGCTGCGGCGCGTGTGCGCGGACCACGGCCTGGCGATCGACCTCCAGCGCACGAGCTACTTCCTGGGCCGCGAGAATCTGATCCCGTCGGGCACCTCCGGCATGGCGCGCTGGCGCGAGATGCTCTTCGCCCTCATGTCGCAGAATGCGCAGAGCGCGACGACGTACTTCCGGCTCCCGCCGAATCAGGTGGTCGAGCTTGGAGCTCAGGTCGAGCTTTGAACTGAGCGCTGTTCAGCGCACTTCGATCGCGTAGCGGCGGAGCGGGAAGTGCGACATCTCCGTCGTCCGCACCTCCACGATGTAGCGGCCCGGGCGCAGGAACGCGGGGTCGAACTCGAAGCGCACCTGCTGTCGGTCGCCTTCGAGAGTGCCCGCTCCCTCGATCACCTGGCTGTCGGGTGCGACGATGCGCACCGGGCGCGGCTCGTCCGTCCGCGACGGCTCGCCGAGCTCGAGGTGCAGCACCACGGGTCGACCCGGCTCGAGCGCCGAAGCCTCGATCGCGACGGTCTCGCTCGACGCGATGCGCAGCTCGTCGTAGGGGCCGAGCAACCTCGGCTCGGGCGCGTTCGGATCGCCGGCCGCGGGCGGCGGCGCGGGAGACGTCGGGAGCGCCGGCTCTTCGCGCGGCCACAGCCACTGCGCCGCCACGAAGCCGGCAACGGCAGCGATCAATGCGAACCCCGCGATGCGCGCGCCGCGCATGCCCACCCCCCTCGAACCGACTCTAGAAGCTGCCGGCCTCGTGCTCTAGCAGATCCGCGAAGCGGCTCCGCAGCGCCTCGCGCCGGCTCGGAATGTGCTCGGGCGGGAACACGCCCTCGTAGCCCTCGTAATCGCGCAGCACCTGGCGCGCCACCGTGACCTTGTGCACCTCGGTCGGGCCGTCGGCGATGCCGAGCGCCGCGGCGCTCATCCACATGCCGGCCAGCGGCAGCTCGTTCGAGACGCCGAGCGCCCCGTGAAGATGCATGGCGCGGTAGCAGACGTCGTGGAGCACCTTCGGCATCGCCACCTTCACCGCGGCGATGTCCTTGCGCACCTTGCGGTAGTCCTTCATGCGATCGATCCGCCATGCCGTGCGCAGCACCAGCAGGCGGAACTGCTCGATCTCGATCCACGAGTCGGCGATCGCCTCCTGCACCATCTGCTTCTCGGCCAGCACCTCGCCCTGCGTGCGTCGCGAGAGCGCGCGCCTGCACATCATGTCGAACGCCTTGCGGATGGTCGCGACGGTCCGCATGGCGTGGTGGATGCGTCCGCCGCCGAGACGCGTCTGCGCAATGACGAACGCCGAGCCCTCCTTGCCGAGCATGTGGTCGGCCGGGACGCGCACGCCCTCGTAGCGGATCCACGCGTGGTGGCCTTCACCCTGCCGATCTCCGATGAGCCCGACGTTGCGCACGATGTTCACGCCCGGCGCCTCGCGCGGGACGATGAACATGCTCATGCCCTGGTAGGGGCTCACATCGGGATTCGTCACCGCCATCACGATCAGGAAGGAGGCGTGCTTCGCGTTGGACGAGAACCACTTCTCGCCGTCGATCACGTAGTCGTCGCCGTCGCGCACGGCGCGCGTCTTGAACATCGTGGGATCTGCGCCCGCGTGGGGCTCGGTCATCGAGTAGCAGGAGACGATCTCGCCCTCGAGGAGCGGCCGGAGATAGCGACGCTGCTGTGCGTCGCTGCCGTAATGGGCGAGGATCTCGGCATTGCCCGAGTCCGGCGCCTGGCAGCCGAAGATGCGCGGCGCGAAGCGCGAGCGACCGAGGATCTCGTTCATCAGCGCGAGCTTCAGCTGGCCGAAGCCCTGGCCACCGAGATCGGAGCCGAGATGGCAGGCCCACAACCCGCGCTCCTTCACCCGCTCCATCAGCGGGCGCGTGTGCGCGAGCATGCGCTCGTCCTTCACGTCGTACGGATCGCGCAGCACCAGATCGAGCGGCTCGACCTCGTCGCGGACGAACCTGTCCATCCAGTCGAGCTGCATCTGGAATTCGGGCTCGGTCTCGAAGTCCCAGGCCATGGCGATCCTCCGCTGCGTGTGCGCGCGAGTGGATCATCCCACCGGGCGCGCGGACACGTCAACGAAGGCAGGGCCGCGCAGCTACTTGCAGACGTCGAGCAGGCGCCACGGACCGAGCTCGCCCTGGGGCACGAGCTGCTCCCCGGACGCGCCGATGATCCGCAGGCCGGCCGCGTCCGCCCACAGGCGGTCGCGCGTGCCGTCGCCGTCGTAGTCGCCGCAGCCCACGAGCGAAGCGCCGCTCGGAGCGGCCTCGACCCAGCCCGAGAAGGGCGCCACGGCCTGGCTCACGCCCAGCGAATCCGGTGCGCTCTGCGAGGCGACCTCGGCCGAGCCGTTGCCATCGAGGTCGGCGAAGACGACGACGTCGGCGCCCTCGGACAGGGTCACCGCCGACTCGCCCGTCAGCGCGCCCGCCACGACGTGCCAGAGCACGAGGCTGCCGCCGGCGCCGGCCCAGAGCAGGTCGGCACTGCCGTCGGCATCCGCATCGCCCGCCCCGACCAGATGCGCCTCGGGGGCGACCGCCGGAAGCGGCTGCACGTCGCCTGCCGCGAGCCACAAGGACGCGTTTCCGTCCTCGACGACCACCGCGTCCGCGGCGCCATCGCCGTCGAAGTCGCCCGACGCCGCGAACTCGGCGCCTGCGGGCAGCTCGGCCCAGGGCTCGAGCGCCAGCATGCCGGGACCCGCAGTGAGCGCGCTGCGCGCGAGCGAGAGCTCGCCCGACGCCGCGAAGAGGAGGTCGGCCGCGCCGTCGCCGTCGAAATCATCCACGGCCACGAGGCGCCGCTCGCCGGCGGGCAGCGCATGGAGCCGGGCGCGCGTGAGATCAGCGCTCGTCACGCGCACGTACGCGCCGTCCTGCGACTGCCACCAGAGATCGTCACCCGCGAGCGACGCGGGCGAATCGGTGTCGGACGGCTCGTCACCCGGGTCGAGCGACGATAGTTCCGTCCCGCTGGAATCTTCGGAGCTGCTTGCAACGGCGCTGCCGGAGGCCGCGCTGGCGCCGGCGCCCGAGGGCTCGGCGAGTTCGTCGCTGAAGGAAGCCGCCGCGCTGCTGGTGTTGCCGAGGAAGACGAACGCCTCGGACGGGTCCGACAGCGGTCCGGCGTTGCGCTCGGCGTCGAAGGCCGCCACGCGCATGCGCAGGACGTCGCCTGCGGCACCCGACACCATGACGCTCGCGACGCCGGTCTGGCTCTCCTCGTCGAAGCCACCACCGTTGCGCGAGACCAGGACCCTGTATCCGGCGACCGGTCCCGAGGCGGGCTCCCATGAAAGGGTTGCCGAGGTCCCGAGCACGGGAATCGCGTCGTCCGGCGGGTCCGGCGGATCGTTGTTGCCGCCGCCTCCACCGCCCCCGCCGCCGATGCTGCCTCCGCCCCCGATCTCACCGCCGTCGCTCACCCCGGCGCTGCAACCACCGAGGATCGCCAGCGACAGCGCGAGAAGAACGGCCAGGCCGACCAGGCTGCGAGAGCTGTGCGTTCGAGGCTTCGACAAGGAGGCACTCCACAAGCTTTACGAGCCTGCGGTGTACTCCAGCCCGTGTCGCTACCCGGATCCGCATCCCGGGAAGCCCCGCCCAACATCTCGCCCGCGAGGCAATATGCGGCACTCGAGGCGAAAACCACTGTGTTCGTGGTCACAAAAACGCGTCGTAAATCGAAACGGTGTCTCACGATTCTGCTTTGGCGCGATGACTTGCGCGTCGCCTGCAGCGCAAGTCGGCCCGGTCGAGCCGGATTGGCGACCCCCCGCCGTCCATGACATGCTGGCCCCGCGAACCCACTTCCGTCGACGGCCGAGCAGTCGAGAGGAGAGACACTGTGGAATTCGAATACAGCGAGAAAACGAAGTACGCGCTCTCGAAGCTCGAGAAGTTCATGGACGAGCACGTCTACCCGAACGAGGAGACCTACCACCGCCAGCACGAGAGCTTCGGCGCGGATCGGTGGCGAATCCCCCCGATCGTGGAGGACCTGAAGCGCAAGGCGCGCGAGGCCGGGCTCTGGAACCTCTTCCTTCCCGAGAGCCAGCTCGGCGCCGGCTACACGAATCTCGAGTACGCCCCGCTGTGCGAGGTGATGGGGCGGGTCGGCTTCGCGTCCGAGGTCTTCAACTGCGCGGCGCCGGACACGGGCAACATGGAGGTGCTCGTCCGCTACGGCAGCGAGGCGCAGAAGGAGCGCTGGCTCAAGCCGCTGTTGGACGGGAAGATCCGCTCGGCTTTCGCGATGACCGAGCCCGCCGTGGCCTCCTCGGACGCCACCAACATCAGCACCGAGATCCGGCGCGACGGCGACTCCTACGTCGTCAACGGCCGCAAGTGGTGGACTTCCGGCATCCTCGACCCGCGCTGCGAGATCCTGATCGTGATGGGCAAGACCGACTTCTCGGCGCCGGCCCATGCCCAGCAGAGCATGATCCTCGTCCCCCGCGACACGCCGGGGGTGGTAGTCGAGCGGCACCTGCCGGTCTTCGGCTACGACGACGCCCCGCACGGCCACGGCGAGGTGCTCTTCGAGAACGTGCGCGTGCCCGCGAGCAACATCCTGCTCGGCGAGGGCCGCGGCTTCGAGATCGCGCAGGGGCGCCTCGGCCCCGGCCGCATCCACCACTGCATGCGCACGGTCGGCGTCGCCGAACGCGTGCTCGAGCGGATGTGCCAGCGCCTGATCACGCGAACCGCTTTCGGCAAGCGCATCTACGAACACTCGGTGTGGGAGGAGCGCATCGCGGACGCGCGCATCGACATCGAGTGCGCGCGGCTCCTCACCCTGAAGGCCGCGTACATGATGGACACGGTCGGCAACAAGGTCGCGCGCGCCGAGATCGCCATGATCAAGGTCAAGGCGCCGAACACGGCGCTGAAGATCATCGACGAGGCGATCCAGGCCTTCGGCGGCGCGGGTGTGACGGAGGACTTCGGCCTCGCGCGCGCCTACGCGTCGATGCGCACCTTGCGCCTCGCCGACGGCCCGGACGAGGTGCACCGCCGCACGATCGCGAAGATCGAGCTGAAGAGGCAGGCGGAGCGAGCCGGGCTCGATCTGAAGGCGGGCCGCCGCGCGGGGTCGTGAATCTCTACGCGCTCTTCCGCAGTCGCTTCCCCGATGACCCCAGTGCGCTCTTCCTCGAGCGACCCGACGGCCTTCCGCTCGCCTACGCGGAGCTCGACGCAGCGACCGCGCGCATGGCGGCCGAGCTCGCGGCGCGCGGCGTCGCGCCAGGCGACCGCGTCGCGGTGCAGGTCGAGAAGTCGCCCGAAGCGTTGCTCGTCTACCTGGCCTGCCTGCGCCGCGGCGCGATCTTCGTCCCGCTGAACCCGGCCTACACGGACGCGGAGACCGCTTTCCTGCTCGGCGACGCCGCTCCGCGTCTCTTCGTCTGCGACCCGGCGCGGCGCGCCGCGCTCGACCCGGCCACGCGCGACGCGGGCATCGCCGAGACGGCGACGCTGGACGCCGCGGGCCACGGCAGCCTCGATACATGGCGCGAACGCGCGCCGGACCCGTCGGTCGCGGCGAGCGCCGGCTCGGACGTCGCCGCCATTCTCTACACGTCCGGCACGACGGGTCGTCCGAAGGGCGCCATGCTGACGCACCGGAACCTCGCCGCGAACGCCGAGTCGCTCGTCGCGCTGTGGCGTTTCGAGCGCGGCGACGCGCTGCTGCACGCGTTGCCGATCTTCCACGCGCACGGGCTCTTCGTCGCGCTGCACTGCGCGCTGCTCGCCGGCTGCCGCGTGCTCTTCCTCGCGCGCTTCGACGCCGAGCGCGTCGCCGCGCTGCTGCCGCGCGCGACGGTCTTCATGGGCGTGCCGACGCACTATGCGCGCCTGCTCGGGCTCGTGGCCTTCGGGCGCGACACGTGTCGCGGCATGCGTCTGTTCGTCTCTGGCTCCGCGCCGCTCACGGCGGCCGCGCATCGCGAGTTCGCGGCGCGCACGGGACAAGCGATCCTCGAGCGCTACGGCATGACCGAGACGCTCATGATCACGTCCAACACCTGGGAGGACCGGCAAGCCGGCAAGGTCGGCTGGCCGCTGCCTTGTGTCGAGCTGCGCGTCGTCGACGAAGCGCGCCGCGCCGTGCCGGCCGGCGAGACCGGCGCGCTCGAGGTGCGCGGGCCCTCGGTCTTCGCGGGCTACTGGCGACTGCCCGAGAAGACCCGCGAGGACCTCCTGCCGGACGGCTTCTTCCGCACCGGCGACCTCGCCTGCGTCGACGCCGCCGGCTGCGTGACCCTGGTCGGCCGCGCGCGCGATCTCGTCATCAGCGGCGGGCTGAACGTGTACCCCGCCGAGGTCGAGGAGGCGCTCGACGCGCTCCCCGGCGTGGCGGAGTCCGCGGTCATCGGCCTCGCCCACCCGGACCTCGGCGAGGCGGTTGCCGCGGTCGTCGCGCCCGACGGCAGCCGCGCGCTCGACGAGGCCGCGATCCGCGCCGGGCTCGGCCGTCGCCTCGCGCGCTTCAAGCACCCGAAGCGCGTCTTCTTCGTCGACGCGCTGCCGCGCAATGCCATGGGCAAGGTGCAGAAGGCGGCGCTGCGCGAGCGCTTCGGCGACACCTTCGCTTCGCCCGCCGCCGTGCGAGAATGAGCGCCACGCCCGCGAAGGAGACCCGGTGAAGTACGGCGTCGCGATCTTCCCGACGGACTACTCGATCCACCCGTCCGCGCTCGGCGCGGCGCTCGAGGAGCGCGGCTTCGAGTCGCTCTGGGTGGCCGAGCACTCTCACATTCCAGTGTCGCGCAGGACGCCGTGGCCCGGCGGCGGCGAGCTGCCGAAGATGTACTACGACGCCATGGATCCCTTCGTGACGCTCGCGATGGCGGGGGCGGTCACGAAGAAGCTGCGGCTCGGCACGGGCATCTGCCTGGTCGTGCAGCGCGATCCGATCCAGACCGCGAAAGAGGTCGCGAGCCTCGACGTCACGACCGGCGGACGCGTCCTCTTCGGCGTCGGCGGCGGCTGGAACGAGGAGGAGATGAACAACCACGGCACGCAGCTCTCCGGGCGCTGGAAGCTGCTGCGCGAGCGCATCGAGGCGATGAAGGCGATCTGGACGCAGAAGGAAGCCTCGTACCACGGCGAGCACGTCCGCTTCGACCCTATCTACGCGTGGCCGAAGCCGGTGCAGAAGCCGCATCCGCCGATCCACGTCGGCGGCGCGTACCCCGGCGGCATGCGGCGCGCGATCAAGTACGGCGACGGCTGGATCCCGATCCTCGGCCGCGGCGAGAACGTCGCGGACCTGATGCCCGCCTTCCGCAAGGAAGCGGTCGCCGCCGGCCGCGATCCCGACAAGCTCGAGGTGAGCGTCTACGGCTGCCCGCCGCAGAAGGAGCTGATCACCCGGCTCCGCGACGCCGGCGTCACGCGCGCCGTCTTCTTCGTGCCCTCGGCGAAGGACGACGTCGTGCTGCCGGCGCTGGACACCCAGGCGGAGCTGGCGGGCGCCGTCGGCTGACGGCCTCAGCCGATTCGCGCCGGACGGGAACCGTCTGCCGGCAACGGAAAGTCCTGTCCCAAAAGCGGAAAGACCATTCCCTCGCGCGCGCTTTCACCCATTCGCATGAAGGGCGGCAACCCGGCGAAATCATTCGAATACCGCACCACCAGACTTCCCGGCACGCGGATTGCTCAGCGAGTGCGTGGGCTTCCTCTGGGAAGGGGATGTGATGCGGAACCTGGGCTCTATCTCTGCCGTCGTTCTGCTCTGCACGGGGCTCGCCGGGGTTTCCTCGGCGGCTCCCGTGTCCCCAGTCTCCCTCGCGATCGCAGTCGACGGGGTGGAGGCGGGGATCTACGACGAGACGCAGATCGGCTGCACGCCGGGAGCGGGCGAGTCGTTCACCTGCGCGGGTAGCAGCTCGTTCGGCGGCCAGTACGGCATGAGCATGACCTGGAACATGACGTTCGACGCCGATCCGGTCATCAACGGCGTCACGGCGGTCACGAACCTCAGCGGGTCGCCTCAGCAGTTCACCCTGATCTTCACGCTACCGACGACGGTCGCGCCCTCCAGCCTGATGGGCGGCGGCATCCAGGGCGGCGTCACGGACAACACCGGCGACGGCGCGACGATCTCGGCGCCTGCGGGCAGCGCGCTCTACACGGCATTGATCGACAGCGTCCTCACGCAGCAGACGCTCTACGCGGATCCGTTCTCGTACAACGAGCCCAATGCGTTCCAGAACAGCAACTTCACGGCGCAGAACTGGGGCACGCCGATTCCCTCCGCGCCCGGCCCCGCGGTGACGACGAACATCCGGATCCGGCTCGACTTCGTGCTGACGGGCAATGACTCGGCGTCCATGACGAGCAACTTCGTCGTGATCCCGGTGCCCGAGCCCGCGCCGGCGCTGATGCTCGCGCTCGGACTCGTCGCCCTCGCAGCGCGTCGCAAGCGCGCCTAGCGCGGCGCGTAGCGGGCCGCAGGCGAGCGAAGCTTCAGAAGCGAGACCCGGATCGCGCGCGCTCCGCGCCGATCGGCCCTTCGAGCCACCGCGCGAACGCGCGCTCGAACGCGGCCTTGCCGCCGCGCTCGAGCACCTCGCCGTGCGACACGATCACCCGATCGAAGTCCCAGGCTCGCATCGCCTCCAGCGACGCGCTGGCTGCCACGCGGTCGCGAATGCCGAAGCGAACGATGCGGTGCGGCCCGAAGCGGCCCGTGGCGCCGACGAGCCAGTGGAAGAAGCGCGCGCCACCGCCGTCGGCCGGCACGTTGAAGGCGAGGTCGGTGAGGACGAGCGTGCGCGACGGCGGGTGGAAGAGCGCGATCTCGTTCATCATCGGCGCGCCGCGAAACTGCCGCATCGGAACGTCGGAGCCCCACGGCGGCGCGAAAGCGTCGTCGAGGACGCACTGGAAGCGCAGGTCGCGCCGCTTCTCGGCGAGCCCTGGCGCGCCGCACAGCATCGCGTCGGGATACGCGCCCACATAATCGCCGAGGGACAGGTGGTGGACCTTGCTCGGGCCGACGATCCAGCGCACGCGCCCCAGCCGATCCAGCGACGCGCGGGTGGCAAGATCGAGCGGCACGGGGGAGTGCAGAAGCAGGTCGCCCCCGGCCAGCCGGACGATCGTCATGCGGCAGCCGATCTCACCGATCCACATCGGAAGCCTTCGGCTCGCTACCCACAGATCGGTCGCGAGCTCCTGGAGCGCCGGCTCGGGCATGCCGGGCCGCATCATCGGGCGCTCGCTTGCGGCCATCAAGGGTGACGCGCAACGGTTGTGCAAGGCGAAGATCTCGAGCACGCAGCCCCGCGGGCCGCGAGGCTCTGCGTGAGAGAAGTCACCGAGGCGAGGTAGGTCTGGCGCCGAGGACGCTGCGGAGGTGGAATCGCCGGACTGTTCCGGGGAGGTCCGACGCATGAGGGTGAGACCGCGGAAGGGGTGGCTCGCGGTCGCCCTCTTTGCGGCTCTCGGCTGCGGCGGCGGCGGCGGGAGCACTGACGGCGGCGGCGGCAACCCCACGTCGGGTGAGACCTTCTTCGACGTCGAGGGCGACATCCGGATCGCGTTCGCGTCGGCCATCGACGCCGACACCAACGACCCCGCCGCAGACAGCACACCGAACGACACGCCAGCCACGGCCCAGCCGCTCCCGAATCCCGTGACGCTCGGCGGCTACGTGAACGTGCCGAACACGGGCGCCACGGGGCGCTCGCAAGTCAGCGGCGACCCG
>Ga0075421_100006378_pt1 | contig 14380 bp, 14 predicted proteins | sample SoiMetdeltSBSDD5_FD_75292 | JGI IMG/M metagenome (GOLD analysis project Ga0075421, IMG submission 75292) | Bulk soil microbial communities from a Populus tree surrounding site in Tennessee, USA - Soil MetaG P. deltoides SBSDD5 | ecosystem: Environmental > Terrestrial > Soil > Tree plantation...
GATCCCGAATTTTTTTATTAGCTGAATGGAAATCATTCCCGTGATTACTGCCGATCCGATGATACCATACATGTGGATGCTTTGCAGGCGGAACATTTCCTGGATCCTGAACCACGACACCACTTCGCCTTTGACTAAAATTATACCAAACAATAAACCCGCCAGCAGATATTTAAGATTTGAGATAAATAGCCTCATGTTTATAATTTTAAAATTGCAGGAACAATAAAGTTTGCGCTCACGAATCCACCAACCATAAAGCTGCACGTGGCCACAAGAGCGGGCCATTGAAGGTTTGAAAGCCCCATGATCGAATGACCAGATGTGCAGCCATCGGCGTAACGCGTTCCGAAGCCAACAAGAAATCCTCCCACAACTATCATCAAAATACCTTTAATGGTAAATAAATCCCTCCAGTTGACGTCTTCCCTTGGCACCAGCTGGTGATAATCTGTTATGCCGTACTTATTCAGTTCGCTGACAAGTTCTGGATTGATCGCGATCTGGTGATCTGATAGCCACGTCCACGCGATAAATGCCCCAACGAGTATACCTGCAACAAAAAACAGGTTCCACAACTCGTTCCTCCAATCGTATTTAAAGAACGAAATATTCGCAGGAAAACATGCTGCACAGATGTGTCTCATGCTCGACGACACCCCAAAAGGCTTATTACCAAGAATCAGCAGAAGCGGAACGGTTAGGCCTATTAAAGGTCCCGAAATCCACCACGGCCAAGGTTGTCTTATAAATTCCAGTATTTCATTCATCCCGTAAATATAATTTTTTCAACTGCTTGTAACCTTCAGTCCTCTCAACAATACTAATAATAACAAAAAAACAAAAGCGATATGAAATTTATCATCAATTTACTGGTAGTTGCCGTCCTCTCAGGTGTTTACAGCGCGGGTGCACAAACAACTCTTTCAGATCCAGAAGTTGCAGCTGTTGCAGTTGCTGCCAACCAGATAGATATTAAGTATGGAGAGATCGCAAAAAAGAAATCTAAAAATCCCGATATTATCAATTTCGCTGAAACGATGATCAGGGATCATAATGCAGTGTTGGGCCAGGCTTCTGACCTCGTTAAAAAACTGAACGTGACGCCTAAAGAAAATGCAGTCAGCCAGAAATTGAACAGCGATGCGGAAGCCACAAGGAAAACGCTGACTTCCAAATCAGGAGCGGAATTTGATAAAGCTTATATCGACAACGAAGTGGCTTATCATAAGGCTGTGATCGATGCGGTAAAGAATGTGCTGATACCTGAAACAGAAAACCAGGAGCTGAAAGATCTTCTTACCAATATTCTGCCCGCATTAAACACACATTTGGAACACGCAGAGATGGTCCAAAAAAAAATAAAATAAGCAACCAGGCTATAGTAAGAAAGCCGGCTAAAACAAACCATATCGTTCTCATCAAAGGCATGAAGTTCGAACCGGAAGTGCTGGTGGTAAGAAGCGGCGACACGGTAACATGGATCAACAAGGATCTTGTTGATCACGATGTAACGGAGGAAAAATCGAAGGCATGGCGATCGTCGCCTCTTAAGCCGGGACAGAAATTCAGCCGTGTTGTTAAAACCAGCGCAGATTACTTCTGTTCGATACATGTTGTGATGAAAGGAAAATTGAAAGTAAATTAGCAAAATGAATACTGTTGCAGGAAGCGAGGTGCTCTCAGACGAAAAAGTAATTCAGAAGATACTCGAAGGCGAAACCGCCGTATTTGAAATACTTATCCGCCGATACAATCCGGTACTTTACAGGATCGGAAGAATGTATGGGTTCAACCACCACGACACAGAAGACCTTATGCAGGATGCACACGTGGCCGCATACATGCAGTTAGCGGCATTTGAGCACAGGGCCACCTATAAGACTTGGATCTCGCGGATAATGATCAACAAATGCATTTACAAGCAGAAATACGGATACTACAAAAATGAAATTCCTGATGAACAGGTTTATGAAACAAATGCAGCAACAATACAAACAGAACAAAATATGCTGAACCGTGAATTATCGTCGGTATTGGAAAGAAGCCTTGAAAGCATACCTGTAATTTACCGGTCGGTGTTTGTGTTGAGAGAAGTGCAGGGCTTTTCAATTGCCGAAACGGCGGAGCTCCTTGGTATAACCCCTGTTAACGTGAAAGTTAGATTAAACAGAGCGAAGAGTCTGCTTCAAAAACAACTTGAACAGTTCTATTCAGCCAATGAAATATATTCCTTTAACCTGATTTATTGTGATAATATCGTGAATCGCGTTTTTGAAGAAATCAATAAAAAAACCCTGCATCATCCGACGCAGGGTTTTTGATCAGGATATAGGAATTATTTTGTCATTGTTATTTGTACATCATCAGTTGAAGTCTTTCCCTGGTTGTCTGTAACTGTTACCCTGAAAATATAGGTTCCTGCAACAAGACCTGTAACTTTTGTTTTACCTGCATAAGGATCAACAATGAAGTAAGATGAAGGTCCACTCACTTTGGTCCATCTGAACGCTTTCACCCATCCATCGGGATCTGTAGATGTAGTTGCGTTGATGAGCGGAAAGTAGTTCCACGAAATCGGTATCACCTGGTCGGCGCCTGCATTTGCAATTGGTGCTCCCAGCGTTGTTGTAGTATTTGTTGTTGTAGTAGTAGTTCCTCCACTTGTGCTGGTCATTGTAACACTTACGTCATCATAAGCAGTGGCACCTTTATTATCAGTTACTGTTAGCCTGAACACATATGTACCTGCTACCAGGCCATTTGCCTTTGTTTGAGCACTATTTGGACTGGAGAACGAATACGATGAAGGTCCGCTGATCTTTGTCCATTTATAACTTACCAACCATCCGTCATTGTCAGTAGATGTAGTTCCGTTAAGGAACGGGAAGTAATTCCATGAAACAGGAATAGATTGATCGGCGCCTGCATGCGCAACCGGAACCAGGTTGCCCGAGGTAGTTGGTGTTGGACTGGTTGTTGGTGTTGGACTGGTAGTTGGTGTAGTTGTTGTGCCAGTAGTGGTTGAAGTTGTGCTTGTTCTCTTATGCAACAGGAACCATTCGTAAAGATTATAGCCATCTACTTTTGTAATAGGATTGAAAGCTTTACCCCATGTTCCATTGTGGCTCAGTCCACTCCATATGGTTAGCTTTGTTTGTGGTGCCATTACTGTATTTCTTGAATCGATCCAGTTGATCCAGTCTTTACCCCATTGAATGGGTACTACCTGATCTGAACTTGAGTTTAATGACCAGATTGCCAGGTTTTTTGTTGCAACACTTGCTGCCAGAGTAGTTGTTGGCTTTGTGCCTGCGCAAACAGGTCCGATCGCCGCAGCGTATTGTCCATACACCACCGACCAATCCCAGGTAGAACCCCCACCCATGCTCAGGCCGGTAACGAAAACTCTGGTTGCGTCAACGCGGTATTTGTTTTTCGCATAATCAACCACAGATTGTATTTGCGAAGCTGTAGGTCGCACACGAAACTGTGGAGATATAACTATATATGAATAGTATACGCCGTTTACCAGAAATTTTGCCGGGAATGTACCTCCCTTAATATGGTAAGGAAGACCGCAGCAGTTTAATCTTGATAATCCGGTACCAAGTTCACCGATACCGTGGATAAAAACAATAAGGGGATACTTTTTTGTAGTTAAGCTATAACGTGCCGGTAATGTTTCGTAATAACCGGATACGTTTGAATTGATCGCAATCTGCCGAGGTGTGTGAACGGGTGGCGCGGTTTCCAGAACATCATCAGCAGACGTATTACTCGAAGTGACATCTGCATTTACTGAAGCGGGGTCGGGTACGAAATCTTTTTGACATGATGAGAAAACGAACAGTAAGGCGGCTAGGCCATAAGCGGTTAGATTTTTCATAAACAGGAACACTTTTCGGATTAAAAAACTTCTATAAATCGGCGTTTGCGCAACTAAAATGGTGCCAGAAAAAGTTGATGACGTAAAGGGACAATTTGGGCAATTAACAAAATGTTAGTAAACTGCCGTAAATTCAATACTTTAGAAAAACGGACAATTAAGAAATTAATTATCAACAAGATTTATACAGTAAAATTTGAACCTTGAAAAATCATTAAAAGCTTATGAATAGATTTTTTCGTTCATATATAAAAAATTGGAAAGAGAAAAAGCAAAAAAATCATCGTAGATCTACGATAGTGCGACTACGAAAAAATTTAAGTGGCAGTTGATGCTAATCATCACGATTTTTCTATTCTTTTGCACAAAATTTTTTCCTGGCCGAATGAAAATCTCAATAATTAATGAATTAAAATTCTCGGTATCAAGACAAAATATCAACAAATTGAATCTCAAATTTTATTAACAGGTATATTTATTGCAGATTTGCACATAATTTAATTAAACTAAAATCAATTCAATATGTTACAGAAAATTTCACTCGCCTGGTTATTGCTTTTAACGCTCACAGTCACTTCGTGTGTTTCTAAAAAGAAATACCAGGCTGCGACTACTGAGGCTCAGAACGCTAAAATGACCAATGATTCACTAATGAAAGTGAACAGCCAACTGCAGTCTCAGCTGAATGACGCCATTTCAAGCAATAAGATGCTCACAAGCGAGCGCGACAAGTATCAGAAAGAAGCAGAAGACGCTAAAAAAGAAGCTGAAGGTTATTCTACTGCCGTAAAGGAATACATGGATCAGGCCAGTGAAGTTGAAACGAAGCTGAAAGACAAGATGGCCGACTATGCAGACAGAGGCGCTAATGTCGAGTATAAGAACGGTATGGTTTTCCTGACGCTCGACGACAAGCTTCTGTTCAGACCAGGAAGCTCTAAAATCAGCAAAGACGGTGAAACAGTTCTGGGAACATACGCATCTGTAATAAACGAGTATCCAAAATGGAGAGTTATTGTAGTAGGTCACACTGACGATCGTGGTGGTGACAACTGGGCACTGAGCACAAACAGGGCTAATGCTGTTGTCAGGGCTCTTAAGGATAACAAAATTGATCCTGCACGTTTCACAGCTGCTGGCCAGGGCGAATACAATCCTGTTGCAGACAATTCTACTGCAGAAGGAAGAGCTCAGAACAGAAGAACAGAACTTATCCTTGTTCCTGAAACATTCAAGCTCCTGAATCGTCAATAATTTAATTCTTTTAATTTATAATCAAAGGCCCCGGTTTTGCCGGGGTTTTTTAGTTCGTATGAAATCTGCAATAGGTATTTTCATGCTGATGTGCTTTTGTTTGTCTGTGTCTTCCCAACAACCTGTGGATACTCTAAACAAAGAGGAAGAAACCGGTCAGCATGATGAACTTGAGGAAGTGGAGATAACTGCAACACGCAGCAGCCGCAGTTTCCGCGACATTCCAACGCGTGTTGAAACGATCACTGCGGGCGAACTGCACGAAAAGGCTGTGATGCAGCCTGGTAATATTCGTATGTTGCTCACCGAAAGCACAGGGATTCAAACGCAGCAAACTTCTGCAGTGTCGGGGAATGCCGGGATTCGAATACAAGGACTTGATGGACGATACACAATGATGCTTAAAGATGGATTCCCATTATACGGCGGTTTTTCAGGTGGCTTAAGTATACTACAGATCCCTCCGCTGGATCTCAAACGCGTTGAGGTGATCAAGGGATCTTCCTCCACGCTTTATGGCGGTGGTGCCATTGCAGGGCTGGTAAACCTGGTAACAAAAGATCCAACACAAAATAGAGAACTGACGTTCCTCGCCAATGCCAATCAAAGCGGTGCCTATGACTTTAATGTTTATTATGGCCAGAAATTCAAAAATGCTGGTATAACTATATTCGCTGCACGCAATACACAACGCGCCTATAATAATAATGATGACGCTTTTTCAGATATTCCGGAGTATAAGCGTTACACTCTAAATCCGAGATTATTCTGGTACCTTCCTAATTCAGCAACAATCAGCCTGGGATTGAACACGAGCTTGGAGAATCGTGAAGGTGGAGACATGCTTGCGCTGAAGAATGTTAATGACACAGGCCATACATACTTTGAAAAGAATAAAAGCAACCGCTATTCAACACAGTTCAAATTTGAAAAAAAATTCAGCAACAAATCGGTGTTGAATATTAAAAATAGTCTGGCCTATTTCAAAAGAAATATAACGCTCCCGGATTATTTTTTTCAAGGAAAGCAGTATTTGACTTACTCCGAATTATCGTACCTGTTACCGGGAATTAAGTCCGAATGGGTCGGTGGGTTTAACCTTGTTACCGATCGATTTAAACAGCCCAACGAAGTTCAGTATCCTCTTAATTACAATAGAACTACCAGCGGTATTTTTTTGCAGAATAACTGGAAACCTGATGAAAAGTTTGTTCTTGAAACGGGACTACGGACGGACTTCACGAACCAATCGGAGGTCTTTGTTCTTCCGAGAATTTCTGCCATGTATAAATTCAATAGTCACTTCACCAGCAGAATTGGTGGAGGACTTGGGTACAAGACGCCTGATATATTTACGGAAGATGCGGAAGAAAAAAATTTCCGCAATATCCAACCGCTGACGCTTTCTGATGTAAAACCGGAACGCTCGGTTGGATTTAATGTTGACGTGAACTATAAAGGCCGCATTGCTGATGCGATAAGTGTTACAATCAATCACCTGTTCTTCTTAACGAGGTTGTCACGTCCTCTCCTGTTAGACACGGTGGCGCAGGCAAACGGAATTCTTGCTTTCTTTAATGCCGACGGGTTTTTAATATCCAAAGGTTTTGAAACGAATATCAGGCTTGCATATGATGAATGGTCGATGTATTTCGGATATACATTTACAGACGCCACAAGAGATTTCGAAAATGAAAGTGTGAATCCTTTGACCGCAAAGCATCGGATCAATTATAATCTTATGTATGAGGTTGAGGGAAAATGGCGCATTGCTTATGAATTGTTTTATACAGGCCGGCAATACCTGACATCAGGGGAACGTGTGAGAGATTATTGGGTGATGGGAATTTCGGGAGAAAGAAGATTTAAATTTTTTAGTTTGTTTGTAAACTTTGAAAATTTCCTTGATACCAGACAATCAAAATGGGAGCCAATGTATACCGGATCGGTAATACAACCTGATTTTCGCGAAATATATACCCCAACGGATGGGTTTATCTTTAATGGTGGGTTTAGAATTTACTTATGAATTGTCGGGTTGATTGTTTTTCCGTTTCTTGTAAACCTTTTTACCGATGGGCACACATAATAATCCTTCAAACTTGAATCATCAGGTGAAAGACTCGTACCAACATTATTTTGATTCCAATAAATTGTTATGGAACAAGAGGGCGGGAGTGCATTTCAATTCAGACTTCTATAACGTGAAAGACTTTAAAGAAGGCAAAACCTCTCTCAATAATATTGAGGTGGATGAGCTGGGTGATGTTAGAGGGCAAAAATTACTTCATCTGCAATGCCATTTCGGAATGGATACTATATCGTGGGCCAGGAATGGCGCGATAGCTACCGGTCTCGATTTCTCGGAAAGTGCTATTGAAATCGCACGTAATCTGGCCAAAGAATTAGACCTGGATGTGCGGTTCATATGTTGTAATGTTTATGACGCAAAACAGCATCTTAACGAGCAATTCGATATCATTTATACATCGTATGGCACCATCGGATGGCTACCTGATCTACAAAAATGGGCCGATGTTATCTCAGCTCTTTTAAAACCTGGTGGTAAGTTTTATATTGTAGAGTTTCATCCAATGATCTGGATGTTTGATGAGAATTTCGATTATTTCAGGTATTCATATTTTAACAGCGGGCAGCCGATAATAGAAGAAACCCCCGGCTCATATGCTGTCAAAGACGCTTCTTTAAAGGGTGTGGAGTACGGCTGGAACCATAGCATAAGTGAAATTGTCGGCTCACTATTAAACTCCGGCCTCGAGCTTCTTTTTTTCAATGAACACACGTACTCTCCTTATAATTGTTTCAACAATATGATTGAAACTGAAACAGGCAAATGGAAAATTAAAAATCTGGGAGACAAAGTACCAATGCTATTTAGCCTGGCTGCCAAAAGGCATTAAAGCAAATGGTCACGTGTTGCCATTCAATTCAACAGCCTGTATTCATTGGGCGTCTGGCCTACTCTCTTCTTGAAGAGGCGGCTGAAATGCTGCGGATATTTGAAACCTAGCTCATACGCTATTTCATTCAGCGATTTGGTACGGTCAAATATCTTTTCTTTCGCAAGATCGATGATTTTAGATTGGATATATTCCTGCGCCGGCTTCCCTGTTTCTTTCCTGATCAGATCGCCGAAATAGTTTGCTGATAAATTCAGTTCACCTGCGCAATAAGCTACCGAAGGCAAGCCGGCTGCCTGAGGTTTATCGGTCTGAAAATATTCGTTCAATAACGATTCAAATCTTTCCAGAATGCCGCTGTGCGCTTTATCACGTGTAATGAACTGCCGGTCGTAAAATCGTACACAATAATTCAAAAACAACTCGATATTGGATACGATAAGTTTTTTGCTATACTTGTCTACCGCATGTTCAAGCTCGTACTCGATTTTCGAAAGGCAGTCGAGCACAATTTTTCTTTCGCGTTCCGACAAGTGAAGCGCTTCATTGGATTGATAGCCGAAGAAAGTATAGTCCTGAATATGTTTTCCAAGAGATGTTCCATGTATAAGATCTGGATGAAAAACAAGTGCGAAACCTTTAGGCTGGTATATCTCACCATTGCTTTTGATGCCAGCCACTTGTCCCGGCGCAATGAACACTAATGTTCCTTCCTGGTAATCGTATGTGTGCCGCCCATAGACCAGATCGCCACATTTCACATCTTTCAGAAAGACCGTGTAAAAACCAAAATACATCCGCGAGCCACTTCGCGGGTTTGCCCTGGATAAGTCAACTACGCTTACGAGTGGATGTAGGGTTTCATTGTTATTAAATGCGTTATAGTCACTAATTGTGTCGAATCTCCTTAAGCTGTCCATACGCATATATTTAAGAACCCAAAATTAGCACTTTAATATCCGGGATATGCTTCACCCTACGGGAAATCAGTGATCTTGGTATATAAATCCGTAATCTGTATACAAATTCTCAGGCTTATGTATACAACCTTTGCTATCATAAAATAAATAAATGGTTATGCAGAAGCGAACATTAGGCAAGAGTGCTTTGGAAGTGTCGGCGATTGGACTGGGTTGTATGGGATTAAGCTTTGGCCTGGGACCAGCTACCGACAAACAGGAAGCAATCAATCTGATCAGGAAGGCTTACGAGTTGGGTGTCACATTTTTCGACACGGCTGAGGCTTACGGACCTTTTACGAATGAGGAATTGCTTGGCGAAGCAATGAAACCGTTCAGAAGGGAAGTAGTGATTGCCACAAAATTTGGTTTCAGAGAAGGGAGAGGAAATTTAGGTGTTGATAGCAGGCCAGACAATATCAGGGCAGTTACAGAAGCAGCGTTGATACGGTTGAAAACAGATGTAATCGACCTCCTCTACCAGCATCGCGTGGATCCGGATGTTCCGATCGAAGATGTTGCAGGCACTGTAAAAGATTTAATAAATGAAGGAAAAGTAAAACACTTCGGATTATCGGAGGCAGGTGCCCGAACGATTCGCAGAGCACATGCCATCCAGCCGGTAACTGCCTTACAAAGTGAGTACTCGCTTTGGTGGCGAGAGCCTGAACATGAAATATTACCGCTGCTCGAAGAACTCGGAATTGGTTTCGTACCTTTTAGTCCGTTGGGCAAAGGTTTCCTCACTGGCAAGATTGACGAGAATACCACATTTGACAAAAATGACTTTCGCAATATTGTACCACGATTTTCTGAAGAGAATAGAAAGGCAAACCATGCGCTTGTTGATCTTTTAGGCAAGATTGCTAAGGATATGAATGCAACTTCGGCTCAAATTGCTCTTGCGTGGCTATTGGCTCAAAAGCCCTGGATCGTTCCTATACCGGGCACAACCAGGTTGCACCGCCTCGAAGAAAATGTTGGAGCAGCATCAATTACGTTAAGCGATAGTGACCTTAAGCAAATAAACGACGCAGTTTCAAATGTTGAAGTTCAGGGTGCACGCTACCCTGAGGATCTACAAAAATTAGTGGGCAGATAGCAAAAATTAATCACTTGCATAATTATTGCGGAATAAAAATATCCGAACTTTAGAACGCTTCTTTTTCTTATAGACTATTTCGTAAAACTTGACCCAATGGCAATCTTCAACCTGAACATTAATGGGAAAAAACAGCAGGTAGATGTTGATCCGGCTACTCCGATGTTGTGGGTATTGCGCGACCACCTTAACCTGGTTGGTACTAAATATGGCTGCGGCATAGCGCAATGTGGTGCCTGCACCATTCATCTTGGCGAAAATGCTACCAGATCGTGCCAGCTTCCCGTTTCTTCAGTAGGTGATCAGGCTATCACTACTATCGAGGGACTATCTGAAAAGGGTGATCATCCTGTACAAAAGGCATGGCTGGAGCACGATGTTGCACAGTGCGGCTACTGCCAGGCAGGACAAATCATGAGTGCTGTTGCGTTGCTTAAAGCAAACCCTTCTCCCACCGATGCCGAGATTGAAGCAGCGATGAATGGAAATATATGCCGGTGTGCTACTTACGTTCGCATTAAGGCAGCAATTAAAACAGCAGCGGCTGTTTAATCTTTCACTATCTAATATTCATCACATGTCCGAAATAAAAACAACTTACAGCAGACGGTCTTTTCTGAAGTCTTCAGCATTGGCCGGAGGAGGAATGATGATCAGTTTTAGCTGGTTGGCAGGATGCAGGCCTCCCACCCCTGAAGAAGCATTAGCACTTCCCAAAGAGTGGTTCGAGCTGAACAACTACATTAAAATTGGAGATAATGGAGTTGTTACCCTAATGGCTCCTAATCCGGAGTTCGGTCAGAATGTAAAAACGTCGCTGCCCATGATGCTTGCTGAGGAGTTGGATATAGACTGGAAAAATGTGATTGTTCAACAGGCGGATTTCTTTCCTGAAAGATTTGATCGACAGTTTACCGGTGGAAGCACAGCTATGAACAGAGCCTGGAAACCATTGCGCACAGCAGGAGCTACCGCCCGTCAGATGCTGGTAAATGCCGCTGCACAGGAATGGAATGTTCCTGCCACAGAAATTGTTACAGAAAACGGCACACTTGCACATAAGAAAAATGGTAAAAAAGCAAGCTACGGTGAGATGGCATCAAAAGCGGGAAAGCTGCCGGTTCCAAAAAACGTTACTTTAAAAAAGGTGAGTGAGTTTAAGGTTATAGGCAATTCAAAGAAAAATGTTGAGGGATTAAATATCGTAACAGGCAAACCGCTTTTTACAATCGACTACAAACAGGAAGGTATGCTCATTGCTATGATTGCACACCCGCCTGCATTTGGTTTAAAAGTTAAATCTGTAGATGATAGCGCCGCGAGATCTATGCCTGGTGTCAAAGATGTATTTACAATCAAAACACTGGCCGATGATTATGAAAGAAATGGCTTCGATACAACGAGCTTCACTGATCTTGTTGTGGTAGCAGGCAATACAACATGGGAAGTGATGAATGCCAGGAAGGCATTGAACATAGAATGGGAGGAAGCGAAAGAAAGCAATATTGTTGTTAAAGGGTTTGGCGGTGTACAAACAGTAAACATACCTGCAGGATTGGAGAGCAGTGAACAGCATAGGTCCAGGATGGTGGAGACGGCTAAGAAATCCGCGAAGGTGCTTCGTAAAGATGGTGATCCGGAAGCAGCATTCAAAAGGGCCGCGAAAGTGATCGAGCGAACATATACTGCTCCCTTTCTTGCGCATAATGCAATGGAACCCCGAAACTGTTTTGCTTATGTTACGGGAGACAAAGCCGAAATATATGGTCCTATCCAGGCACCGGAATTCATATTGCAGGCGCTTAGCGCACGCCTGGGTTTACCAAAAGAAAAGATCCATATCAGGTTAGCAAGAATGGGTGGAGGTTTTGGTCAGAGAGCGTACGGTCACCACCTTGTTGAAGCAGCTGTGATCTCACAAAAATTAAATGCACCTGTTAAATTGGTCTATTCACGCGAAGACGATATGACGTACGGAATTTATCGTCCCACTTATACTGCCACTTATAAGGCTGCTCTGGATGATCAAAATAATATGATTGCCTACCATGTGAAAGCAGGTGGTATTCCTGAAGGCCCGCTTGGCTTTTCTCATAATCGTTTTCCTGCCGGAGCAGTTGATAATTACCTGGCGGAGGAATGGCATCTCAATTCGAATATTACTATTGGTGCATTTCGTGCTCCAAGATCAAATTTCCTGGGTGGTGTCGAGCAGGCATTTCTGGATGAAGTAGCTGAGGCAGCGGGTAAGGATCCGATTGAGTTTCGACTTGAACTATTTGACCGCGCTAAGAATAAGCCGGTAGGGAAAGACAATGATTATAACGCCGATCGTTATGCAGGTGTTTTAAGACTAGTTAAAGAGAAAAGTAACTGGGGCGCCGCCAATAATAGTGTTCATCGTGGTGTTGCAGCATACTTTTGTCATAATACCTACGTAGCTGAAGTTGTTGACTTAACAATGAGCGATAATAAACCTGTTATTGAAAAAGTTACCGCAGCAGTTGATTGTGGTGTTGTGGTGAACCCTGATGCAGCCGCCAACATGGGTGAAGGCGCTATTGTAGACGGAATTGGAAACGCTTTATACGGTGAGATGACATTTGCAGATGGTGCACCACAGAAAAATAATTTTAATACTTACCGCATGATCAGGCACAGTGAGGCACCGAAGGCAATTGATGTGCATTTTGTGAAAAATGAAGAAGATCCTACGGGGCTCGGAGAACCATTGTTCCCTCCTATTTTTGGTGCGGTGGCAAACGCATTGTATAAAGCAACCGGACAGCGATACTATGAACAGCCATTTGGAAAACAATTGCAATCGCCGGCGCCAGGGGTACAATAACAATTAAATGAAAAGAATCTTTTTAATCGCCACAGTAACAACTATTTTCCTGTCTTGTGGAGACGGCAACGGCGGCTCCACAAGTTCAGGCGATACAACGAAGAGTATTACGCCTCCGACAACAACTGATACCGCTACCACAATTGCGCCGATGATGGGTGATACATCAAAAACTGAAGCAGACAGTTTGAAGAAGTAGCACAATTCAGAGGGCGGGTAGTTTTTTAATAAGACCAGTCACTTCTTCTCTTGCTGCCGAAAAATCTTTGATAAACTTTTTCGATTGCTTCATTTTGTCTATCAGTTGACGGGCCAGTATCCGGCCTGACTCTGAGTCGCTAGGAAAATGCACACCAAGTATCTCCCTTGACCTTGCACATTGCACAGCATCATTATAAATTGCCTGGCTATACTCCGGCATTAATTCCATCAACAGGAAGGCGTTTGTATAGGCGAAGGTCGCGTGCCCACTCGGATAGGCAGGCCACATAGTCTGCTCAAGGTTTTGAATCCTTTTGTCAAGCGCGTTTGGTCTCGCCCTATTAAATTTTATCTTAAAAGACCACATATAGTATAGTTGATCCTGCCATACATTAGCAATAAGGTCTGCAGTTTTCGGCAAGTTTTTTTCGTTGAACCAATCGCCGATTGATCTCCCGATAAAAAAAAGATTCGCCCGGTAATATGAGTAGGTTGAATCGGAAGAGTGTATAAATGGATTGAAAGAAACTCCGGCTGCGTTTCGTGCAGAGTCGATCATTGCACTTGTGCGATCTTGCTGTAACTGGAAAAGATAGTCCAATTCTGCCTGCGTTTGTAACGAACTGTTTGCCGGAAAACCCGGCAACCTGAAATCTTCAAGAGGAACATCGATATACACGGCGCGCAACTTCAGGGCACGATAAAATCCTTTGCTCATGCGTTCTATTGGAAATTTAATTGAGTCGAGGTATGAAAATGATGCGCGGGGCCGTGGATCGAGCTGACTGATCTTCTGGTATTCAGGAGATGCAGGAGGCATTGGTTGAGTGAATGAACTACCATAAGCAAGTGAAAAACATAATAGCAGAGACAGCGGTTTCATGATTATATATTTTGGTTATCAACCGTATATCGGCGATACACGATTTATATGTTGAAAAAAAACTAACTTAAAAGAGTTTTAATCAGACTGAACAGCTTAGGGTTAACTTCATAAAACGTATACTTCTCCCTTTCTTCAGTTAAGAATACTCCTGCCTCTTTAAGGATTTTCACATGCTGGCTTATAGTTGACTGTGAATAAGGAAATAGCTCAACAAGGTCTTTGTTGCACGTGATATTGTCCACCCCCTTTCCGCAATTCTTATTCATCAGGTACCTGACTAAAGCGACACGAACAGGATGCGCAAGGCTATTGGCAAGAGT
>Ga0075421_100006381_pt1 | contig 14378 bp, 13 predicted proteins | sample SoiMetdeltSBSDD5_FD_75292 | JGI IMG/M metagenome (GOLD analysis project Ga0075421, IMG submission 75292) | Bulk soil microbial communities from a Populus tree surrounding site in Tennessee, USA - Soil MetaG P. deltoides SBSDD5 | ecosystem: Environmental > Terrestrial > Soil > Tree plantation...
GCGATTGCCGCTGCGATCCTGATGATGAGGTGGTGGCATCGACGTAGTGGTGAAACCCGAAAGCCAACCGCGTGAGTTCGGCGCGGTCCTTGCACTCGTGCGCAGGGGGAGAAGGACATGGCTTCACATATCAACGACGTAGCCTCACATATGAGTGAGCGAACCGACGCCGAGGACATGGGACGGAACGTGATCGACGCGGCCGCGACGCATCCGGTGGCCTCGTTGCTCGTGCTGAGCGCCATCCTCATCGGTGGGGCGATCCTTGTCGCCGCGATGCTGCCAGACGAGGGGGCCGATGCGGCCACAGATGCGTCACGGACATCGCCACGGCCGATGCGATTGGCTTCGGCGATGAGCGGCCTGGGCCCGAGAGGGACCGAAACATTGAATCGCATTCGCGACGCGGCGTTCAGCTTCGCTTTCGATAAGGCCGTCGACAGACTCGACGGGATGTTTCCAGGGTTCCGCGAGCACTACGAGCGCGGATAGCGGCGCGGCGAGAGGGGGCGTATGGAAACCGATCATTTTACGAACCTCAGACTGGAACGATCCGAGGTAGATGCCTGGAAACCACGCGCGAGGTGGAATCGCATCGCCGACGACCGCGTAGCTCTGTCGCTGGCCTCGATCGCAAGCGTCGCGCTGATGCTGTATGGAGCCGCACGGCGCCGATCGGACCGCGGCACGTGGTGGCTCGTCAGCGGCGCCGCGCTCGGCTGTGCCGCCGCGAGCCTCGGTGCCAGTCAGTGGATGCGGGACACTCGATTCCGATCAAACGCGTCGCATGGGGATATCGTGACGCGGGAATCCATGGATTCATTCCCCGCCAGCGACGCGCCGTCATCCAATGCAACGACTGCCGCGCCGCCGCCATTGGGGAGTGATTTCCGAACAGACTGAGCACGCGCGAAATCACGAGTCAGAAGAGTTTCTGCGAGCCAAAGGCGCGTTCGAGCGCTGTCATCACGCGGTCACGACCGAAGGCATGCTCGTCGCAGAGAAAGTGAACCACTCCTTCGACGTCGCATCGGCCGCATTCCACGCTGTAGTCGTCGCGCACCGCCGGCTCGAGGTAAATCTGGCGAAGCCGCTGCAGATCACCGCCGAAGGCCTCGCGAATCTCCGATGGCATGTGGTCGATTGCGCCGTGACGCTTCACGAGCGCCAGGGCCTTCTTCGGTCCGATGCCATTGATGCCAGGATGAAAATCGGTCCCGACGAGGAGACCGAGATCGATCAATTGCGGGTGAGTAATCGCCAATGCGTCGAGCATTCGCGGCAGGTCGATCAACTCCGGCGTGATCGGCCGGAATGACTGGCGTGCGGGGAGGAACTCCCGTCCGGAGATTGTCAGAAAGCGGACCAGGCGAGGCGCGTTGAACAAGAGGGCATCGTAGTCCTTGGAGGCCGCCGCCCAGACGTCGCCGCGCCGCGCGATGTGCGCTGCCTGCGCTTCGGCCTCCGACGGCGCCTGAACGACGGGCAGACCCATGAGCCGCAGCAACTCTTTCGCGCTGGCGATCATCTCCGGCGTCAGTCGCGACGTCATCGTCGATTTCGAGTACGCGCGCGCCAGGTCGCCCGCACGGCGCGCCTCGGCAGCTTCGGCCTCGTAACGCGCGCGCACCGCGCGACGCCGCGTGATCTCGGCCGTCTTCTCCACAGGTGGGCGGCCGTCGAAGACGAACACGAGCCGCAGACCGAAGTCTGCGATGAGCCGCGTCGTGCGGAAAAACAAACCCGACAGGTGCGACGTGATTCTGCCTTGCGAGTCCCTCAGCGGAGTCCCGTCAGGCAGGCGGATGAGCGCGAGAAACTGGTACAGCTCGCCGTTCGCATCCACGGCGAGTGGCTTGTCGCGCAGATCGGCGAGCGCAATCGGGTCTTTGACCACGATTGGCGTCAGGAGAACGCCCATCGCTCTGTATTTAACTGTGAGCCGTTCAGCTGTCGAGATCCGACAGATCGAGCCGGCCGACACGCTCGGCGTCGGCCAGGATGTCCATCTCGACGACCTTGCCTCCCGCAATCGTGAACCCGATGACGGAGAACACGCGTCCGTCCGGACGGCGCGCCACGACGCCAATGTTGCCGTTCACGAGGACGACCTGATTGATCAGCCCGGACTTCGAGAAGGTTGCCGCTTGTGACGCAACCGCGTGGGCGCCGCGCACGAGGCGCGACATGCCCTTGACCGCTCCGCCATCCGCTCGCAGCACGATGTCGGGATCGAGGACGGCGAGCAGCCCTTCGAAGTCGCCTTCCTGAGCCGCGGCGAGAAAGGCGTCGACGACGCGCCGCTGCTTCCGCAGGTCGGAATCCGGGCGTGGCGTCTGACCCTGGACCCGACGACGCGCGCGGCTCGCGAGCTGGCGCGTGGCGACGACCGAGCGATCGACGATGGGCGCGATGTCTTCGAAGGGCATTCCAAACACATCGTGGAGCACGAACGACAGCCGTTCCGCCGGCTCCAGCTTCTCGAGCACGACGAGGAGCGCGACCCCGACAGAATCGGCGAGCACGGCCTCGGCCTCGGGCCCTTCGTCCGCGGTAGTGATGGCGCGAGTGACGATCGGATCCGGCACGTGCACGTCCATATCCAAGGGATCCTCTCGCCGCGACGCTCGTGTCCGCAGGAGGTCGAGGCACACGCGCGACACGACTGTCGTCAGCCATCCCCGCAGGTTGTCGACGCCACTGACGTCCGTGCGGCTTAACCGGATCCAGGTTTCCTGCACGGCGTCTTCCGCCTCGCTGACCGAGCCGAGCATGCGATAGGCGACCGCCCGCACGTGCGATCGGTGCTCTTCGAACTGCTCGGCCAGCCGCTCAGGTGTGGGCATCGTCACATTCCTCCGCTGTCGTCCGTCATTGTAGTGACGGACGAAACGCCGCTGATGTGACAGATGAGCATCATTTCCAACGAGGTGACGATGAAACGTTCGGGGGCGACGCAGGAAGGCGGGTCGGCGTCTCAGCTGATCAGCGAGAGAATCACCGAGCTCGCGGACTGGCGCGGCAAGACCCTCAGCCGCGTGCGCACGCTCATCAAGGAAGCCGACCCTGATGTCGTCGAGGAGTGGAAATGGGTCAAGGCGACGAAACCCGGCACCCCGGTCTGGTCGCACGACGGCATCGTCTGCACCGGCGAATCCTATAAGAACGTCGTCAAGCTGACCTTCGCGAAGGGCGCGTCTCTGAAGGATCCGGCGCGTCTCTTCAACTCGAGTCTCGACGGAAACGTACGCCGCGCGATTGACATTCACGAAGGCGAAGCGCTGAACGCGTCCGCCTTCAAGACGCTCGTTCGCCAGGCGGTCGCCCTCAACCGCCAGTCGAAGCGTTCGAAGTAGCCGCCAGGCGCGCTCCTATTGACAGGCCAAAGGTAAGTACAGATACTCCTTTGCCGTGGCCAAAGGAGAAGGGGATTCCACCGCCCGGACCGACGTCCTGCAGGGCACCCTCGACCTGATGGTGCTGCAGACCCTCGACACCATGGGACCGCTGCACGGGTACGGGATCGCGCGGCGCATCGAGCAGATCAGCGAGGACGCGCTCAAGTTGAACGAGGGCACGGTCTACGCCTCGTTGATGCGCCTGCTGCAGCGCCGCTGGATCACCGCGAGCTGGGGCACGTCCGACAACAACCGCAAGGCTCGTTTCTACGCGATTACCAAGGCCGGACGGCGGCAGCTGACGACGCAAACCAGGAACTGGGAACGCATCGCCACCGTCATGGCGCGCCTCCTGCGGCGGGCGGAGGAGTCCTGAGATGTGGACCGCGCTCCTCGCGCTCGTCGGCCGGATCCGCTACTGGCTCGGGCGGACGCGCATGGACCGCGAGGCGCAACGCGAGTTCGACGAGCATCTCGCCCTGCTCGTCGACCGCTACGTCAGGCTGGGCATGACTCGGGACCAGGCGCGGGCGGCGGCGCGGCGCCGGTTTGGAAGTCCGCTGCTCGTGCGCGAGGAGATCTACCAGATGAACAGCATCGGATGGCTCGAGGAGCTGGCGGGTGATGCCCGGTACGGGCTGCGCCTGCTGGTGCGGAATCGCGCGTTCACGATCGTCGCGAGTCTGACGCTCGCGCTGGGCATTGGCGCCACCAGTGCCATCTTCAGCGTGCTCAACGCCGTGGTGTTCGCGCCGCTGCCGTTCCGCGATCCCGCACGGTTGGTGTGGATTCAGAGCGTCAATGACGAGGGGAATCCGCGGAACGTGCCGCCGCAGATGGTCGAGGGCTGGCGTCGCGAGAGCCGGACGCTCACGGATGCTGCCAACGCGTTGATGGGCCAGGTGAACTTCACGATCACCGGACCCGAAGGCGCCGAGCGGGTCGTCATGGAGCAGGTGGATCGGCGTACGCTCCGGCTGCTTGGCGTCGAGCCGATACTCGGTCGTACGTTCCGGGACGACGAAGTGATCGTGCAGGGGAACAGTTCCCAGGCGCTGGTCATCAGCTACGGCCTCTGGCAGCGGCTGTTCGGCGGCGACCCCGGTGTCATCGGCAAGAAGCTGCCAGGGTCGACGGCGGGATGGGGCGACCTCATCGTCGGGGTCATGCCGCGCGGCTTCTACACGCATCCCTCGCGGGTCAACACCGACGCGTGGTACGTGCTGACCGGCAATCCCGGCGGCGTCATCGCCCGTCTCGCGCCCGGTGTCACGATCGATCAGGCACGCTCCGAGATCGACACCGTGACGCGGACGCTGCTGGCGCAGTTCAACCGGCCGGCGCCGCGCAACGGTTCGATTCAGATCCAGGCCCTCGACGCACGCTATCGCGCCGACTACGCGCGCACGCTCTACATGCTGCTCGGCGCCGTAGGCTGTGTGCTGCTCATTGCCGCGGTCAACGTGGCGAACCTTCAGTTGAATCGAGGCGCCGCGCGTCACTCCGAGATCGCCGCACGCATGGCGCTCGGTGCGAGTCGATTGCGTCTGCTGCGCCAGTTGATCGTCGAGAACCTCATTCTCGTGCTGGTGGGTGGTGCGCTCGGCATCGTCGTGGCGATGGCGGGCATCAGGGTGTTCGTGGCGGTGGCGCCGGATTTCTATCCGCCGTCGGACGAGATCGGCATCGATGCGACCGTGCTGCTGTTCACAGCCGCAGTCTGCGTCGTCACCGGAATCCTGTCAGGACTCGCGCCAGGCATTCGTGCCTCGGGCGTCGATCTGCAGTCGGCGTTGAGGCAATCCGGCCGCAGCGCCGATGGTGGGCTGCGCCTGCGCGTCCGCCGCTCGCTGGTCGTTTCGGAAGTGGCGCTCGCCATGGTGCTGCTCGTGGGCGCGGGGCTCATGATCAACAGCTACGCTCGCGCGATGAGCGTCGACATGGGGGTTCAGGTCGACGGCCTGGTCAGCACCCGCGTCGTGCTCCTCGGGATGGATCGATACCGGATCCGGAAGAGCCTCAATCAGTGGATCGCCACGCCAAATGCGACGCAGTTGTACTCACGGATCATCGATCGCCTGAGTGCCGTTCCAGGGGTCGAGTCCGTTGCCGTCAGCAACGCCCTTCCTCCTGGCACCGGCCTGACGATTACCTTCCGCATGCTGGCTGGCGGGGCGCAGGACGACACGGCTGCTGAACTTCATGAAGTGAGCCCCGCGTTCTTCGAGACCGTGGGAATTCCGCTGCGGCGCGGCCGCACCTTCGCCGACACCGACGACGAAACAGCGCCCGGCGTCATGATCGTCAACGAGGCGTTCGTCCGGCGATTCCTGCGTGGCGTCGATCCGATAGGGCAGTCCGTTCAGACCGGCCTGGCCGCTCCGAATCCCGCACTGATGCCCGACCGGGTTCGCGAAGTGGTCGGTGTGGTCGCCGACGTGCGGCCCGACATGCGCGAGGACTTCGAGCCGGTGATGTACGTGCCGTATCGTCAGCATCTCGCCGACTATCCCAGCAATTTTCACCTGGCGGTCCATACCAGCAAGGAGATCATCGTGCGGGGATCCGCCGGTGCCGCGGCGCTCACACCCGTCGTCCGGCGCATCGTCGCCGAGATCGATCCCGGCGTTGCCATCGGTCCGCTGATGTCGATGCGGGAACGGCTGTCGCTGGCGGCCGGGGCGCAGTCGTTCTGGATGCGGCTGCTCGGAATCTTTGCCGGACTCGGCGCATTCCTCGCGGCCATCGGCATCTACGGCGTGGTGTCCTACACGGTCCAGCAGCGCACGCAGGAGTTCGGCATCCGCACGACCCTCGGCGCGCAGCACGGCGACATCATGAAGCTGGTGCTGCGGGAAGGGGCGGCGGTGACGCTGATCGGACTGGTGCTGGGCATCGCCGGCGCGTTCGCGTCGACGAGGCTGCTTCAGAACCAGTTGTTCGGCGTGTCGAGGATGGATCCGATCACGATTGGCGTCGTCGCCGCCGTTCTGCTCGCGATTGCGCTCGCCGCGTGTTTCATCCCGGCGCGCCGCACGACGAAGCTCAACCCGCTGCTCGCGCTTCGCGCGGAGTAAGCGGCTGTCAATCGTCGGTCGGTGCACCGTGCTGTCGACAACACGGCGTGGCCACGGCCGGGCATTGGCACGGCAGCCGTGGCACGCGCGAATCGGCCGGAACGAAGTGCAGCTCTCCCCTGATCGGCACGACCGGCGACGGGCCGGTCGTCGAGTCGTCGCAGCCCGTGGCGACGAGGGCCCAGGCAGCCATCCAGATCAGTCGTTTCATGACGTGCTCCATCCGCGCGCTCGAATGCGGCGATCACCGTCTGCCGTTGCGCCCGATCCAGCATCTGGTGATCAGGGCGCCTTCTGCCAGCGCGTCACCGACAGGATCGTGCCGTCTTTGTCCTTCGTCGTGAGCGTGAGGACGTTGTCCTCGACCTGCCAGTGTCTCGGCCGGTTGAGCGCCAGCGGGCCTGATGGAGCACCCAGCGGCGGTTGACCGCTAAAGATGTAGGTCAGGGTGCGTGCCTGCAGGTCGATCGCGGTGCGTCCGCTCGTCGAGAAGGCGCCGTTCGTCGTGGGAATGCCCGCGGCCTCGAGGATGAGCGCCGAGTCTTTCGGCACCTTGATCCGCGCCTCGAGATTCCCGAACGCGTCGTAGGTGAGCATGCCGTCTCCGGTGACACGGATCGGCGGCTTCCCCGGAGGAAACACCTCGAACGACACGAGGCCCCACCGTCCCTCGAGATACTTGCGAGCGGCCGTGAGTGTGCCGGGGCCAGTATCGACCTTGCCCAGCTTGATCGGTTGTGCGGAGCTGGTGGACGCGCCGAGCAGCACGGTCGCGACACCAAGAACGACGACGAAGCAGCTGTTCGACATCGGTGTACGTTGATCGAGCTGCAGGATCTGCGCCACCGTCGGCATCTCCGCGCGGCGCTCGCGGCACGGGGATCGCAGGACAGCGTTCGTGTGTCATCCGCACGCGCTCATGACCGCCGCGCTGATCGTGTTGTGCGCGGCTTCAGCCGACGCGCAGCAGGTGCAGCGCGCGTATCTCCCCGATCGCGGCGACGAGGATTGGAGCTTCCTGAAGACTGCCGCCAGGACCGACTTCTGGGATCCGGTCAAGTACGTGCGGCTCGGACGGGAAGACTGGTTCCTGACGCTGAGTGGCGAGGTCCGCTACCGGCCGGAGGGCTTTCGCATCCGCGAGACGGCGCTGCGGACGGCGACGATCGACAGCTACCTGCTGCAACGATATCTCGCCGGCGCGGACGTGCACCTCGGCGCACGGACTCGCGTGTTTGCCGAGCTGCAGAGCGGCGTCATCAACGGCAGTCTGCGCTCGCCGAGACCGACCGATCGCAACCGGCTGGACCTTCATCAGGCGTTCTTCGAGTGGCGGCAGCCCATTCGCGATCACCGCCTGGGCGTGAAGGTCGGGCGGCAGGAACTGTCGATCGGCAGCACACGACTGATCTCCGCAAGTCCGGGCCTCAACGTCAAGCGAAGCTTCGACGGTGCGGCGCTCTCCTATCGCACCTCGACCTGGACGTTTGCCACCGCGGCGGCGCGCCTCGTCAGCCTCCAGGGCGGGACGTTCGACGATCGCTCCGATTCCGATCAACTGTTCTGGGGTGTTGCGGCCGGACGTCGCGGCGCACACCTCGTCCGCGGCGAGATGGGCGCGTACTACCTGGGCATCGACCGATCGCTGTCGCTCTACGCGCAAGGCGTCGGCGCGGAGCGTCGCCACACGGTGGGCGTGAAGTGGACCGGCAGCAGCGACCGTGTGACCCTCAACTACGACGCGCTGTTCCAGTGGGGCAGGTTTTCCGATGGTCCGCTGCGCGCGTGGGCGTTTGCCACCGAGACCGCCTATCAACTTTCTCGAACCGGGTGGCGCCCGCGCATAAGCGTGCGTGCCGACATCGCGTCCGGCGATCGCGATTCGGCCGACGCGCAGCTCGGATCGTTCAATCCGCTCTTTCCGGGCAATTCCTACTCAGGAGCCGTCGGGCTGCTCGGACCGACGAACCTCTCCGACTTCACGCCGGCGCTGACGATGCGGCCGCGGGAGGGACTGACGCTCGGCGTCGAAGCCCCGAGCTACTGGCGCACGTCGACCGCTGACGGCGTGTACGGCACCGACCTGAGACTGCTGATTCCGCCTGCCGCCGGCAACGGTAAGTACGTAGGAACCAATCCAGGAGTGCTCGTCGTCTGGCAAGCGACACGCCACTGCCAGCTGCAAGGCGTCGTGACCCGATTCCTCGCCGGCCGGTTTCTCGAGGACACATTCGTCTCGTCGGGGTTCGGCTTCTATTCAGGCAGCGTCATCTATCGCTTTTGACGGCTGTGCATCACGCCGGAGGCTTCAGAATGGCGAACTGCTCGGCGAGGCCATCGCAGAGGATCCGCACACCCACCGCCAGCAGAATGAACGCCGAGAGATTCAGCATGACGACCGTACCCGTTCCACCGAGCACGCCGAGCAGGCGCGAGGCGAAGCGGTACGAGTAATAGACGGCCGTGGACACGATCGCGAGACCGGCGATGGCGCCGAGCACCGACGTGACTTCGGCGGCCACGCTCCCACCGCGGATGCCTGCACCGAGTGCGACGGTGACGGAGATCGAGCCCGGGCCGATCGTGAGCGGGAACGTCAAGGGATAGAAGTCGTGACGCAGAAGCTGGTCTTCCGATGTCGGCGGCGCTGCTGCGGCGACGTTCGCCTGCTCCGGATTCGGTGCGGGCCGGGTAAGACCCCACGCGGTCGAGATGACGAGCAGCCCACCCGCAATCTTGATCACTGCGAGGGACAGGCCGAAGAAGAACAGCACGTACGATCCGATCAACATGGCTCCGAGGAGCAATACGAAGGAGTTGCGGGCGATGCGTCTCGCCAGCGCGGTCCGATCGGGGTCCGACGCGTTCCTGGTCATCGACAGGAAGATCGGCGCCAGGCCCGGCGGATTGATGAGTGGCAGCAGCGCCGCGAGCGGGAGTGTGACGACGCCGACGAACGCGGCGATGCTGTCGGCCATGATCGTACCCCGGCCCGGTCATGCGGTCGATGGCGTCATGTCCGTACCGGCTGAGGCACCGGCACATCGGGGATGTCGCGGCGCTCGATCCGTTCGATGACTGCCGCCGACTTGCCGGCTTCGAGCACCTGCTCGGCGGAGGTCGTCGCGAACAGGTGCATCACACGAGCGACCAGGCCCGTCCATCCCGTCTGGTGGCTGGCGCCGAGGCCCGCGCCGTTGTCGCCGTGGAAGTATTCGTAGAACAGGAGCAGATCCCGCCAGTGTGGATCCTCCTGGAACTTCCGCGTGCCTCCATAGACGGGGCGCTCGCCGTGCTCGTCCTTCATGAAGATGGCCGACAACCGGCGCCCCAGATCCATGGCCACCTCGTAGAGCGTCATGCGGCGGCCCGACCCGGTCGGACACTCCACCGTGAAACCGTCGCCGTAATACGTGTAGTACTGGAGCAGCGCCCTGATGATCAGCCCGTTCACCGGCATCCAGATCGGACCGCGCCAGTTGGAGTTGCCGCCGAACATCCCGCTGTCGGACTCCGCGGGCAGGTACGACACGCTGTAGCTGCGATTGTCGGCATGGAACACGTAGGGGTGCGTCTGATGCGCACGTGACAGCGAGCGGATGCCGTACGGGCTCAGGAACTCGTTCTCGTCGAGCATCCGCGCCAGCACGCGGCGCAGCTTGTCCTCGTTCAGGATCGACGCGAGGAGGCGGCCGTGTTCTCCGCGCTTCGCCGGGTCGTGAATGAAGGCGGTCAGCTCGGGGCGATCCTCGAGGAACGTGCGCAGTCGCGGAATCACGTGAGGGTACTTCTTCAACACCGGCCCTTCGAAGACGGTGACCGCGCAGAGGGGGAGCAGACCGACCATCGATCGCGCTTTCAGCCTGGTGGCCGAGCCGTCCGGCAGTCTCAGCACGTCGTAGAAGAAGCCGTCCTCCTCATCCCACATGCCGACATCGTCGCCGGCGTGAACCATCGAGGCCGCGATCCAGAGATAGTGCTCGACGAACTTGAGGCTCATGTCGACGTAGGACGGCCGCTCCAGCGCCAGCTCCCCGCAGATCTCGAGCATGTTCTGGCAGAAGAGCGCCATCCATGCGGTGCCGTCCGCCTGTTCGAGATACCCGCCGGTCGGGAGTGGTGAGCTCCGGTCGAACACGCCGATGTTGTCGAGGCCCAGGAAGCCGCCCTCGAACACGTTGTTGCCCGAGCGATCCTTCCGGTTGACCCACCAGGTGAAGTTCAGCAGCAGCTTGTGGAACGCGCGTTCGAGCCATTCGATGTCGCCGCGTCCGCGACGCGCCTGTTCCAGGCGATAGGTGAAGATGGTCGACCAGGCGTGCACCGGCGGGTTCACGTCGCCGAAGTTCCACTCGTAGGCGGGAATCTGCCCGCTCGGGTGCAGGTAACGTTCCTGCAGCATCAGGTCGAGCTGATGCTTGCCGAAGTCCTCGTCGATCATCGTCAGCGCGCCGACGTGAAAGGCCAGGTCCCATGCCGCGTACCATGGGTACTCCCACTTGTCCGGCATCGAGATGATGTCGGCGTTGTTCATGTGGTGCCAGTGATCGTTGCGCGGGCCGGCGGCCCGTCTGGGCTTGAACGGGTCGAGGCCACGCTCGGCGAGCCATTCGTTGACGTCGTAGTTGTAGAACTGCTTCGACCACATCATGCCGGCGAGGGCTTGCCGCATCACGTTGCGGGCGTCGGCATCGAGCGCCGGCGGGAGGACGGAGTCGTAGAACTCGTCGGCCTCGCAGGCCCGGTCTGCGAACGTCGCGTCGAAGTCCACGCCGAAGGCGTGCGTGCGCGACGGCTTGGGCGCGTCACGCACGGGCGCAGGCTGCGACGGCGCATCGGAGAGCCGCAGTCGAACGACCTGCGAGTCTCCAGCGCCCACCGTCAACGTATAGTGGGCGGCCGCTTTGGTGCCGTGCTTCTCCGGATTGACCGCATCGCCCACGCCGTGCACGACGTAGTTGTTGATCCCATCCTTGACGTAGGGCGTGGCATTGGGCCGCAGGGCGAAGCGCTCGGTGTTCGTCTCGTTCTCGGTGAACAGCCATTCGGGGTTGTTGTCGGCGAAGAGGAACCGTTCGCCGAGCTCACGGTCCGATGCGAGAACGGCGTCGACTTCGCTGATGTGCCTGAGCAGCGGCCGCTGGCGATTGCCTCCCCAGGACCACGTGTTGCGGAACCAGAGGGTGGGCAGCACGTGCAGGGTGGCCGGCTCGGGGCCACGATTGCAGACCGTGATCCTGATGAGAATGTCCTCCGCTGACGCCTTGGCGTATTCGACGAACACGTCGAAGTACCGATCGCCGTCGAACACACCCGTGTCGAGCAGCTCGTACTCGAAGTCGTTCCGCCCGCGTTGACGGTTGGTCCGGACCAGATCGTCGTACGGATAGGCCGCCTGCGGATATTTGTAGAGGTACTTCATGTACGAGTGCGTCGGCGTCGAGTCGAGATAGAAGTAGTACTCCTTGACGTCCTCGCCGTGGTTGCCTTCGTTGTTGGTGAGCCCGAACAGGCGCTCCTTGAGAATGGGATCGTTCCCGTTCCACAGCGCAAGCGCGAAGCAGAGCAGCTGCCTGTCGTCAGAGATGCCGGCGAGGCCGTCTTCGCCGCGGCGGTACGCGCGCGAGCGGGCCTGATCGTGGCTGAAGTGATTCCACGCATCGCCGCTGGCGCTGTAGTCCTCCCGCACCGTTCCCCATTGCCGTTCGCTGAGGTACGGTCCCCATTTGCGCCACGGCACGCTCATGGTGCGTGCGTCAGCGAGCCGTTGCCGTTCATTTGTGTTTGTCATCATGGCACCGCCCGCCAGGAGCCGTCAGGGTTGTAGGTGGTCATGCCGCGCGCCGTCGCGCCGGTGAAGGGCCCGAGATTCTTCTCGCGAACGATTGCATCGTCGTTGACGACGAAGGTCATGATGCCGGTGACGTCGTACTCCGCCGGCCACGCGACCAGCGCGAATCCGCCCAACATCTCGCCGTTGACGACGTAATCCTTCTTGCCGCCATCGGCTGCCGGCCCCTGCGACGTCAGGATCTTGAAGTAGTAGCCGTGAAAGGGTGAAGGCGGCGACTGCGTGTTGTCCGTACGTCCGTCGAGAGCCGCGTCTGCAACCAGGTCGCCGAGGGGGCTGCGCTTCTGACCTGGTGCGGCTGGCCAATACAGGCCGTTCTGCGAGCCGGGGTCGCTGCGGAACTTTGTTGCGTACCGTCCGGGCGGCTTGCCGTCGTGCCCGTCCCGCGCATAGCGCTGCTGCACGGCGACATAGGTCTGACAGATGCGGATGACGGCGAGCTCGTTGCGACCGATCCGGCGCGCGATCACCTCCTCGCGTCCGGCCGCAGTGTCGAACATCCAGCCGTTGGCGCGCTTCACGAGCGGGACGGGAAACGGCCAGCCCTCGTTGCCGATGACGAGCACCTTGCCGCGGTCCTCCTCGTCGACCAGCCGCCAGCCTTCCGAGACGGCCACCGAGAACACTTGACGGTTGCGCGCCGCGGTCACCGGATCCGACGAGTCCAGCAGAGCGTGACCTTCAGGGCCGAAAATCGCCAGCACCTCTTTGACGTTTCCCTTCGCGACCGCTTCGTCGAGCGCGCGTACCGCGTCCTCGGGCTCCTTGAACGTCCGATGCGGTGCGGGCGAGCACGACACCAGGGTCGCGATCGCGGTCGCCGCCAGGCTCAGTTTGCTGATCATGATGCGATGCGACTCCCGGTCAGCGGCGGCGCCCGCCGCCGCCTCCGCCTCCGCGCGAGCTGCCCCGGCTGTGTTGTCCGCGCGAGCTTGCTGAACGAGTCGATTGGCCGCTCGAGTAGCCCGAGAACGCGTCGGAGCGAGTGCCACTCCGTTCGCTCTTCGCCTGTGGCGTACCGCTGCTGTAGCCACGGGATTCGCCGCTCGCGCGCGCGGTCGCGGCCTGCGGTGACGCCTGTCCCTGCGTGCGCTGCGACTGGCCCTGGTTCGCGGGCCGGTTCTCCTGACGCGTCTCCTGACGCTCGGTACGCTGTCCCTGTGAGTCGGTTCGCGTCTGCTGGCGGTTCTCGGCCCGCTCGGTGCGGCCTTCCTGGTTCTCGCGGGCGCGTTCGCCGCGCTGCTCGACGAGATCCTCCCGGTGATCCATCCAGTCCTCGCGCGCATCCTCGCGTGCGTCGTACCAGTCATCCCAGGCGTCGTTGTACATGTAGGCGCCGCCGCGCCATCCGTACGGCCCGTAGTAGTAGTCGTTGTCCATGGCCGCGCCAAGTGCGATGCCGGCGGTGAATCCAATCAGGCCCGCCACGGCGGCATCGCTGTCGTCGTCATCCTGGACGACCACGGTCGTCGGCGCGGGCTGGTAGACCACGACCGGGTCGTATTGCGGAACGTAGATGACCTGAGGGTTGGCCGGCTCGATCACGATCACCTCTTGGCCACTGGAGGTCTTCTTGGTCTCCACCTCCTGCTGCGGCGTGGTCTTCAGGGCTCCGGACTTGTGCGCCTGCTTGCGCAGCCGCTGGATGCTGTCGAACACCGCCCCTTTGTTGGCTGCGAACGTTTTCCCGAGCTGTGTCGTCCAGTCGCGGCGCTCCGCCATGTACTTCACGACCTGCGGGAACAGCGTCAGCGCCACGAAGTGCGGCTCGAAGCCGTCCACTGTGGCGGCGTCCTGCAGCGCGGTGCCCTTGAGGGTGGCGTTCTCGGCCAGCCAGGTGTTCAACTCGATCACCTTCGCGGGATCGGCTGCGCACAGCAGCATCTGCGCGATCAGCTGATCGGGGTAGAGCGCAATGGGTGCGAGCAGGCGATCGGTCTCTTCTTTCGTCGCAGCTGGCTTGGTGGACTGGCCTTGTGCGAGCGATCGATCCTGGCACGCGAGGCCAGAGCCGATGAGGACGAGCGCTGCGGTAGCGGCGATGACGGATGT
>Ga0075421_100006382_pt1 | contig 14377 bp, 13 predicted proteins | sample SoiMetdeltSBSDD5_FD_75292 | JGI IMG/M metagenome (GOLD analysis project Ga0075421, IMG submission 75292) | Bulk soil microbial communities from a Populus tree surrounding site in Tennessee, USA - Soil MetaG P. deltoides SBSDD5 | ecosystem: Environmental > Terrestrial > Soil > Tree plantation...
CACCGTGATCGTGGACGAGATCCACGCCCTCGTCCCCACCAAGCGGGGCGCCCACCTCATGCTGAGCCTGGAGCGTCTCGAGCGCCTCGTGCGGGAGCCTCTCCAGCGCATCGGACTGTCGGCGACGCAGCGCCCCCTCGACGTCGTGGCGCGTTTCCTCGGCGGCGTTCGTGGTGCCGGCGCCACCGGCGGACGCTCGTCAAGCGTTGCCCGCGTCACGCGCGCCAAGCGGCGGCAGGACCCGAACGACGGCGGCGCGACGGTGACGACGGCTCGTGCCGATGGACCGGACGTGGCGGACGAGATCGCGACCGCGAACCCCCGCGGCGCCCCGCCATCGGTCGTCATCGACGAGATCACGGGCGAGTTCGAAGACATCGAGGACGACAGCGTCGTCCATCGCGACGTGACGATCGTCGATGCTCAGGAGAAGAAGGCCCTGCGACTCACGGTCGAGGTGCCCGTGGAAGACATGGCGCGCCTCGGTGAGCCGATCGAGATTCCGAGCGGGCCGGCGGCGCAAGGACCGGTCCGCGCCTCGATCTGGTCGGCGATCCACCCCCGGCTCGTCGAGCTGATCCACGCCCATCGCTCCACGCTGATCTTCGTCAACAGTCGCCGCGTGGCGGAGCGGCTGGCGGCGGCTTTGAACGAGCTGGCCGGCGAAACGCTCGTGCTCGCCCACCACGGGTCCATCGCGCGCCCGCAGCGGCTGGAGATCGAGGACCGCCTCAAGGCCGGCGCCGTGCGCGCGCTGGTGGCGACGTCGTCGCTCGAGCTCGGCATCGACATGGGCGCCATCGACCTCGTCATCCAGATCGAAGCGCCGCCGTCGGTCGCGAGCGGGCTCCAGCGCATCGGTCGTGCCGGCCACCACGTGAACGCGGTGAGCGAGGGCATCATCTTTCCCAAGTACCGCGGCGATCTCGTCGCGTGCGCCGCCGTCACCCGGCAGATGCTCCTCGGTCGCGTGGAGGCGACGCGCTATCCGCACAACCCGCTCGATGTCCTCGCCCAGCAGATCGTCGCGATGGCGTCGCTCGACGCCTGGGACGTGGACGAGCTGTTCGCGGTCATCCGGCGCGCGACGCCGTTCACGGAGCTGTCGCGCCCGGTCTTCGAAGGTGTCCTCGACATGCTCGCCGGGCGCTATCCATCCGATGAGTTCGCGGAGCTCCGGCCGCGCGTCACGTGGGATCGCGTGGCGAACACGATCGTGGCGCGCGAGGGCGCGCGACGGGTGGCGGTGGTGAACGGCGGGACGATTCCCGATCGTGGCCTCTACGGCGTCTTTCTCGCCGGGGCCAAGACGGGGACATCGCGCGTCGGCGAGCTCGACGAGGAGATGGTCTTCGAAAGCCGCGTGGGCGAGACGTTCGTGCTCGGCGCGTCCACGTGGCGGATCGAGGAGATCACGCACGACCGCGTGCTCGTCTCGCCCGCGCCCGGCCAGCCCGGCAAGACGCCGTTCTGGCACGGCGACGCCGCCGGACGCCCGCTCGAGCTCGGGCGCGAGATCGGGCGGCTGATACGCTCGCTCCGTCAGACGTCCGCGGACGTCGCTCGCGCCACGCTCGTGGCGGAGCACGGCCTCGACGCCCGCGCCGCCGAGAACCTGCTCGCCTACCTCGGCGACCAGGCCACCGCCGCCACCGTTCCCGACGACCGCACGATCGTGATCGAGCGCACGCGCGACGAGCTCGGCGACTGGCGCGTGTGCGTGCTCTCGCCGTTCGGCGGCCGCATCCACGCTCCGTGGTCGATGGCGGTGGCGGCGCGCGTCCAGCAAGAGCGCGGCGTGGACGTGGAGACGATGTGGGCCGACGACGGCTTTGTCGTGCGTTTTCCGGAGACCGACACGCCGCCCGACGTCACGCTCCTCCTGCCGCCCGCCGACGAGGTGGAGGACCTCGTGCTCGGCCAGCTCGGGGCCACCTCGCTCTTCGCCGCCAAGTTCCGCGAGGTGGCGGCGCGCGCGCTGCTCCTCCCGCGGCGCCGGCCGGGAGGACGGGCCCCCCTCTGGCAACAGCGCAAGCGCGCGGCCGATCTCCTCGCCGTCGCCGCTCGCTTCGGATCGTTCCCGATGCTGCTCGAGACCTACCGCGAGTGCCTGCGCGACGTCTTCGACATGCCGGCCCTCGTCGGGACGCTGCGCGACATCGAGAGCCGAGAGCTGCGGGTGGTGACCGTGGACGGGACGGCGCCGTCGCCGTTCGCGGCGTCGCTCCTGTTTGGCTACGTCGCGAACTACATCTACGAGGGCGACGCGCCCCTCGCCGAGCGGCGTGCGCAGGCGCTCGCCATCGACCAGACCCAGCTGCGGGAGCTCCTCGGCGAAGCCGAGCTGCGCGAGCTGCTCGAGGCCGACGCGCTCGACGAGGTGGAGCGCCAGCTCCAGCATCTCGACGAGCGCTATCGCGTGAAGTCCCGTGACGGCGTCCACGACCTCCTGCTCGCCGTCGGCGATCTGACCGCGGATGACGTCGCCGCGCGCTCCGTGGGCGGCGAGGCGAAGGCGTGGCTCGACACGCTCGCGCGCGAGCGGCGCGTGGTGGCGCTGCCGCTCGCGGGCGAGACACGCTACGTGGCGGTCGAGGACGCCAGCCGCTACCGCGACGCTCTCGGGGTGCCGCTGCCGCCCGGGCTCCCGGAGACCTTTCTCAAACCTGTCGCCGACCCGCGCGGCGACCTCGTCCACCGCTACGCGCGGACGCACGGCCCGTTCACGACCGCGGAGCTGGCGCGTCGTTACGGGATGGCGCCGGCGGCGGTGGAGGCCGCGCTGAAGCGCTTGGTCGCACTCGGCAAGCTCATCGAGGGTGAGTTCCGACCCGGCGGCAAGGGGCGCGAATGGTGCGACGCCGGGGTGCTGCGCGCGCTGCGACGCCGCTCGCTCGCCCGCGTGCGGCACGAAGTCGAGCCCGTGGAGCCGGCGACGCTCGGCCGGCTCATCACCACATGGCAAGGCGTGACTCGGCGGCGGAGCGGCCTCGACGCGCTCCTGGACGTCGTCGAGAATCTCCAGGGGGCGGCGGTGCCGGCGTCGATTCTCGAGAGCGAGATCCTGCCGGCGCGACTCGACGGCTACAATCCGGCGGATCTCGACGCTCTGGCCGCCGCCGGTGAAGTGGTGTGGTGCGGCGTGGAAAGCCTCGGCGAGCGCGACGGTCGCATCGCGCTCTACCTCACCGATCATCTCCAGCGCCTCTGGCGGCCGCCCACGGATCTCGGTCCCCTCGGACGCCTCGACGCGCGCATCGTGGAGCATCTGCGCACGCACGGCGCGTCGTTCTTCGCGCCGCTCCACGCCGGCATCGGCGGTGGCTTCGAGGGCGACACCGTGCACGCGCTGTGGAACCTCGTGTGGAACGGCGTGATCACCAACGACACCTTTCACGCCCTGCGTGCCTTCACCGCCCGTGTCGAGCGTCACGACCGCCGGGCGCGGCGCGCGCGCCGCGCGTTCCGGTCGCGCCGCGCCACGCCGCCGGCGGGCGAGGGCCGATGGTCGCTCACGACGGCGCGGATGGCCGGCGTGGCGAGTGCGACGGAGTGGAGCGCGGCGGTCGCCCAGCAACTCCTCGCCCGCTACGGCGTCGTCACCCGCGAGTCCGTCGCCGCGGAATGGGTCCCGGGTGGCTTCAGTGTCGTCTACGACGTGCTCAAGGCGCTCGAAGCGGCGGGGCGAATCCGCCGCGGCTATTTCGCGAGCGGGGTGGGCGCGGCGCAGTTCGGGCTTCCCGCCGCGCTCGAGCAGCTCCGCGCCCTACGCGACGATCCCGAGCGCCCGGAAGTCGTCCACCTCGCCGCCACCGACCCCGCCAACCCGTACGGGGCGATCTTGAAGTGGCCCGCGCTCGACGTCGGCGCCGGCCGGGGACCGAGCCGGACGGTGGGAGCGATCGTGATCCTCGTGAACGGCGCGTGCGCGGCGTATGTCGCCCGCGGCGGCCGCATGCTCTCCGTCTACCTGCCGGACGACGAGCCGCAGCGGTCGCTGGTCGCGCGCGCGGTCGCCGAGGAGCTGGCGGCGCTCGCGCTGTCCGGCCATCACCGCGGTCTGCTCGTCACCGAGATCAACGGTCAGCCCGCGGGTGCGCACGCGCTCGCGCCGTACCTCGTGGAGAGCGGCTTCGCGGGCTCTGCTCTGGGTTTCACGGTGGCCCGCCGCACCGTGGCGCCCGCCTGACGCGCTCGCATGCCGGAAGGCGACACGATTCATCGCACGGCGACGACGCTGCATCGCGCGCTCGCCGGCACGATCGTCACCCGCTTCGAAACCGTCTTGCCGGCGCTCCTCCGCGTGCATGCCGACGCCCCGATCACGGGCCGGCGCATCGATGACGTGAGCGCCGCCGGCAAGCATCTGCTCATTCGCTTCTCGGGCGATCTCGTGCTGCGCACGCACATGCGGATGAGCGGAAGCTGGCACATCTACCGGCCGCACGAGCGCTGGCGCCGGCGCGGGGCGGACATGCGGATCGTGATCGGCACCGACGACTTCGTCGCCGTGGCCTTCACGGTGCCGGTGGCCGAGTTCCACACCGAGCGCTCGCTGGCGCGGCAGCCCGCGCTGCGTGCCATGGGGCCTGATCTGCTCGCGGCGGACTTCGACGCCGAGGAAGCGGTCCGCCGACTACGGGGCCGCGCCGCCGACGCGATCGGTGAGGTCGTCATCGATCAGCGTGTGATGGCGGGGGCGGGCAACATCTTCCGGTGCGAGACGCTGTTCGCGTGCGGCGTCAACCCGTTCACACCGGTGCGCTCGCTCTCCGACGCCGCGCTTCACACCATCGTCGCCACCGCGCGCCGTCTGCTCTCGATGCACACCGCCGACGCGCTCGCGCGGCGCGCGCGCGATCTGACCGCCCGGCGCGCGGGACCCGAGGGATGGCCCGCCGTGTACGGGCGCGCGGGGGCGCCTTGCCGCGCATGCGGGACCCCGGTTGCCTATCGCAAGACCGGGCCGGCGGCGCGGTCGACGTACTGGTGCCCGCGCTGTCAGCCGGACGCGATCACCCCCGCTGGCGCGCGCCCGGCCGCGAGATGAGCCACCAGTGCCACAGAAAGCAGGCGATGAAGCCGAGCACCGCCGCTCCAAGGACGATCACCGCCTGCACCCACCACATCGCGCAGATCATGGGAGCCTCTCGTTGCCGCCCCGCGGCGGCGCACCCGCCGTGTTCCGTACAGTATCCGGCAACTCGCGCATCGATGCCTCGAGCTGCAACGTCTCGCGCGACGCCGCGACCGTGAGTCGCTGTCCCCATTCCGTGCGGTACGGCACGCCGTGCGGGCCGAGCACCTTCATCTCCGCGATCGCGATCCCCGCCGCCGCGTACGCGGGCGCGAGAACGCGCGCCACGTAGTCCGGCGTGACCGCCGGCAACGCGAGCGTCTCCGCGAGCGTCTCGTCCGCGAACACGGTGAAGTTCAGGAGGATCGAGAGGCGCGCGTCGGGCCGGGCCGCGCGACGGATGGCGGTGAGCAGCGCGGGATCGGGAGTGACGAGACCGCGGAGGAGCGCGCCCCAGGGAAAGTTGACGAACACCCGGGCGGCGGCGCCGTCGAGCTCCGACGGCAGCTGCTCCGCGGCGCCGATGACGTAGAGCGCGTTGCCGAGCCCGCCGCGCGCGGGCTTGCGGCGCACCTTCGCGGAGTACTCGCGCAGATTCTCGCGATTGGTGTCGAGGCCGACGACGAGCACGTCGGGATGGCGGCGAGCGGCGTCGTAGACGAACACGCCGTCCCCGGTGCCGAGGTCGAGCCAGACCTCGCGGAAGGACGCGCGCAGAGCGGCGAAGGCGGCATGGTCGAGCGCGAGCCGCTGGCGGCCGGCGATGACCTCCATGGCGTATATCGCGACTGTACTATACCGACATGGCGGAGGCGGAGGCGACGGGCACGCTGTACGTGGTGGCCACGCCGGTCGGCAACCTCGAAGACGTCAGCCTGCGCGCGCTGCGCATCCTGCGCGAGGTCGATCTCATCGCCTGCGAGGACACGCGGGTGGCGCGCCGGATGCTGGAACGCCACGGCATCGGCACGCGGACCTCGAGCTATTTCGAGCACAACAAGCAGGCCAAGGGACGGTATTTCCTCGGCGTGCTCGAGCGCGGGGGGCAGGTCGCGCTGATCACGGATGCGGGGACTCCGGGCATCTCGGATCCCGGCGCCGATCTCGTGCGCCTCGCGCGCGAGGCCGGCGTCCGCGTCGTTCCCATCCCGGGCCCGTCGGCGGTGGCAACGCTGCTCTCGGCGTCGGGGTTGCCCGGTGATCGGTTCGTGTTCGCCGGATTCCTGCCCGTGAAGAGCGGCCGGCGCAAGACGCGTCTGCGTGAGCTTCAGGCGCTCGACTGGCCCATCGTGATGTACGAGTCGTGTCACCGTATCCGGCGCACGCTCGAGGATATCCAGTCAGCGTGGGGCGATCGCCACGTGGTGATCGGCCGGGAGCTGACGAAACTCTACGAGGAGATCTTCGGCGGGCGAATTTCCGACCTGCTCGATCGGCCGTCGATCGTCAATGCCCGCGGCGAGTTCGTGATCGTGGTGGCGCCGCGGGGCCGGGAAGTCTCATCGGCAGAGGCGGTGACGCTCGCCGGCGACGGCGCCGAGGAAGACTGACGGCGCCCTCATCGCCGCGCGCGAGCACGCGGACGCCGCGCCGCGCCGCCGTCAGCGCCGGATCAGGGCGACCAGCTCCTGCGCGGTCGGCATCCGGCCCGTCTGCTTCTTCGAGAACACGAGACGGCCGTCGACCAGAACGTCGAGTTGGCCCATGCCGCCCCACTTGATCCGGGGCGACACGTTCAGATCACGCTCCAGCTCGGTCTTGAGGCGCCCGGCCTCACGGCGGATGTCGCTTCAGACGAAACAGCGCTTGATCTCGATGTTCATCGCGCGTCCTCCCGTCTCAGCCTCTCACGCCCGCCCGCGTTCCGCGAGCACTGTCCGCTCGGAGCGAGCCGCTGCGGGTCAGGCCGGCCACATCACGAGGAGACGGTCGAGACCGCGCTCGAGATAGCGCCGGATATCGTCGCGGCAGGCGCGATACGCCTCCTCTCCCTGCCCCACCGGATCGGCGATGTCCCCGGGGTCACCCGCGAACTCGCGGAGCGTGAATCGGGGCGCTCGCACGGTATCGAACGTCTCCAGCATCGCTTTCTGATCGGCGGTCATGGTGAGGATGAGATCCGCCTCCGCCAGCAGCTCGGGATGGTGGCGGAGGGCGGTGGACGTGAGCGTCTGCTCGCCGAGGCGGATCCCGTCCTCGCGCAGCACGATGCGCGCGTCGAGCGACGGGATCATCCCATCGCGGGCGCGCGGGCTGATGCCCGCCGAGCGCACGCGCACGGCCGCGCGCCCGTTCCGCTCCGCGAGGAGCTTCTCGAGCAGCACGTGCGCCATGATGCTCCGGCACGTGTTGGCGTGGCAGACGAGGAGGACGGTCTTCACGGTTCCTCCCACGCCGATTGCCAGAAGCGCGCGCCCTTGCCGAGCTCGCTCCACTCCGAGGGCGGCCGCTCGTGGAGTGTCTTGCCGAAGAGCGTCCCCGGCGGCTCCACGAGCTTGCGACTGAGCGTCTCCGGGAAGAGCGCCGCCACCTCCTCCGGCTCGAGGCGCCGGTTCGCCTCCAGGCGCCGGATGGGCGTCGGCTGCGCCACGAGCGTGTAGCCGTAGCCGAAGGAGTGGAAGACCTGGCCGGTGACGTGAGCGGCGGCGTCGCTGGCGAGGTAAACCACGAGCGGGGCCACGTTGTCGGGATCGCGCTCGGTGCCGACGGCCTGCTCGCTCGGCCACTTTCCGGTCTCATCGAACATCTTCCGCCCGCGCGGGGTGGAGTCGATCATGCGGGTGGCGCCGCTCGGCATGATCGCGTTCGCGGTGACGTTGTACTTCGCCATCGCGTTGGCGGTGGACCACATGAGACCGATGATCCCGGCCTTGGCGGCGGCGTAGTTCGGCTGGCCGGGGGCGCCCAGCGCGGAGACCGAGGACATGCTGATGATCCGGCCATGGCGCTGCTCGCGCATCGTGATCGACGCTGCCCGCGTGCAGAAGAACGTGCCGTCGAGATGCACGGCGAGCACGGAGTCCCACTCCTCCTTGCTCATGTTGAAGATCATCCGGTCACGAAGAATGCCCGCCACGTTGACGAGGATGTCGATGCGACCCCACGCGGTGACCGCCTGCTCGACCATGCCCGTCGCCTGCGCGTAGTCCGCCACCGACCCGTAGTTCGCGACGGCGGTGCCGCCCGCCGCGGTGATCTCGGCCACGACCGCGTCCGCGGGCCCCTTCACCTGACCATCGCCGTCCAGGCTGGCGCCGAGATCGTTCACGACCACCTTCGCTCCTGCCCGCGCCAGGGCGACCGCGATCCCGCGGCCGATCCCCCGCCCCGCTCCCGTCACCACCGCCACCTTGCCGTCGAGCATGCCCATGGTCGCGTCTCCTCCGGCGATTAGCCGCCCGAGGATACCCCATCCGCGGCCCGCGTCCATTGACTCGCCGCGCTCGCGCGACTACGCTCGCCCACGCCCGCTGGCGAGGAGGTCCGCCCGTGACGTGGGAGCGTGAGCTCGAAGAACTGAAGCGCAGAGAGGCGTTCGCCGAGCAGCTCGGCGGCCCCGAGCGCGTGCGGCGCCAGCACGACGGCGGCCGCTACACCGTGCGCGAGCGCATCGCCCGCCTCGTCGATCCCGACAGCTTTCACGAGATCGGCAAGATCGCAGGCCGCGCCGCCTACGACCACGCCAACGAGCTGCTCGCCTTCACGCCGTCGAACTTCGTGTTCGGACGCGCGCGCGTGGACGGGCGGCCGGTGGTCGTGGGCGCTGACGACTTCACCGTTCGCGGTGGCTCCGCCGACGCCACGATCAGGGCGAAGCACACGATGTGCGAGCGCATGGCGCACGATCTCCGCCTCCCGTTGCTGCGCCTCGTGGAAGGCTCGGGCGGCGGCGGCTCCGTCAAGACGATCGAGACCACCGGCCGCGCCAACGTTCCCGCCGTGGACGGCTGGGAGTGGGTCGTCACCAACATCGGCACCGTTCCGCGGGTGGCGCTCGGGCTCGGCTCCGTGGCCGGCCTCGGGGCCGCGCACCTCGCCGCCGCGCACTACTCCCTCATGATCAAGGAGAAGTCCGCGCTCTTCGTGGCGGGCCCGCCCGTCGTCGAACGTCTCGGCCAGAAGCTCACCAAGAACGAGCTGGGCGGCTGGGAGATCCAGCTCAAGGCCGGCGCCGTCGATCACGCCGTGGACACGGAGGAGGAAGCGTTCGCGTGCGCGCGGCGGTTTCTCTCCTACCTGCCGTCCTCGATCGACACGCTGCCGCCGCGCGGAGCCTGCGCCGACGATCCGCGCCGCAGCGTCCCGTGGCTGCTGGACGCGATCCCGCGCGACGTCCGCAAGCCGTACAAGATGCGCGCGATCGTGGACGCTGTCGTCGATGACGGGTCGTTCTTCGAGATCGGCGCCCTCTATGGCCGATCCATCATCACCGGCCTCGCCCGTCTCGACGGCTGGCCGGTGGCGATGCTCGCCAGCGACCCGTTCTTTTACGGCGGTGCGTGGACCGCGGACACGTGTCAGAAGGTCGAGCGCTTCGTCGATATGGCGCAGACGTTTCATCTGCCCGTCGTGTACCTGGTCGATTGTCCGGGATTCCTGATCGGCCTCGACGCCGAACGCACGGGGACGATCAAGCAGGGCGTGCGCGCGATGTCGGCGATCTGGCAGACGACGGTGCCGTGGTGCGCGGTGATCGTGCGCAACGCGTTCGGCGTGGCGGGCGCGGCCCACCGCAACGGCAGCCGCTATTGCGTCCGTTACGCGTGGCCGTCCGGCCGCTGGGGCTCGCTGCCGCTCGAGGGCGGGATCGAGGCCGCGTATCGCGCCGAGCTCGACGGCGCCGCCGACCCCGCCGCCACCCTCGCCGAGATCGAGACACGTCTCACGAAGCTTCGCTCACCGTTCCGCTCCGCGGAGACGTTCTGGATCGAGGAAATCGTCGATCCGCGGAACACGCGGCCGCTCCTCTGCGAGTTCGCCAATCTCGTGGCCCCGCTCCGGGAGGCGGGACCGTCCACGCACCGGATCCGTCCCTGACCAACGCTCCCGGTTCCGCAGAAACGCGTGGGGCGGAAGCGCTGCGCGCCGCGCTCGTGGAGGCGCTGCGGACGAACGGCCATGCGCAATCACCGCCGGTGCTCGCGGCATTCGCCGCCGTGCCGCGCGAGGTGTTCGTGCCGCACATCTCCGCGGAGGAGGCGTACCGCGACGTCTCGATCCCGACCAAGCGCCTCGACGACGGTGAAGTCGTGAGCTCGTCGTCGCAACCCGCCATCATGGCCGTGATGCTGGAACAGCTCGACGTGCGACCAGGCCATCGCGTTCTCGAGATCGGCGCCGGCACCGGGTACAACGCCGCTCTTCTCGCCCATCTCGTGGGCCCGGCCGGGTCCGTGACCACGCTCGATATCGACGAGGACATCGTGGCGTCCGCCGGCGCTCATCTCGCCGCCGCCGGTGTAACGGGCGTCGACGTCGTCTGCGCCGATGGCTGGAAAGGATACGACGCCGGCGCTCCCTACGATCGCATCATCCTGACCGTGGCCGCCCACGACATCGCGCCCGCGTGGCACGCACAACTCGCGCGGGGCGGGCGCCTCGTGCTGCCGTTCTCGCTCCCGGCGATTCAGGCGTCGGTGGCATTCGACGAGCGCGACGCCGGGCTCGAAAGCGTCTCCGTGCGCGGCTGCATGTTCATGCGGCTCCGCGGTTCTGCCGCGCTGGCGATGCGCCCGGTCACTGTCGGGTCCAGCCCCGCCGCGCGCGTGTGGCCGCGCGGCGAGGATCGCGTCGATGGCGCCGCCGTGGAAGCGCTCATACGGGCGGCGGCGGACGAGACGCCGATCGCGACCGTCGCCTCGCGCGATCTGCACGACGGCCTCGTGCTCTGGCTCGGTGTCCACGAGCCGTCGTCGGCGTGGTTCACGGCGCCGCGTGACGCCGCTTCGGTTGCATTCGTGCCCGCGCTCTTCGAAGGCGACGAGATGCGCGCAAGCTTCGGGCTGTTCGAGACGAACGGGATCGCGCTCCTCTTCCGGATGGGCACGGGCGCCGAAAACGGCCGCGAGAGCGTCCGCCTCGGCATGCGTACGCACGGCGATCCCGCCGTGGGCGAGCGCCTGCGCGGGGCCGTGCGCGCCTGGGATGGCGCCGGCCGCCCCGGGCTCGGGCGGCTGCGCGTGCGGGCCTATCCGCTCGGCGATCCTTACCTGTCGCCGCCGGGCGACGCCGTCCTCATGCGGCCCTGCACCCGGTTCGTCCTCGACTGGCCCCGGTGATCCGCTCATTGCGTCCGGATGACGCGCCCGCGCTCGTTGCCCTCCGTCGCCACGCCCTCGAAATCGAACCGTTCGCCTTCGCGGCGTCGCTCGAGGACGATCGCGCGCTCTCGATCGATTTCGTCCGAAGCGCGCTCGCCGACGAGAGCGAGCAGGGCGTCTTCGGTCATCTCCACGGCGGCGACCTCACGGGCATGGTCGGGGTCATGCGCGACCCGAAGGCGAAGCGCCGTCACACCGCCATGATCTGGGGCATGTACGTGACACCGTCCGCCCGCAACGCCGGCGTCGGTCGCGCGCTCGTGGAGGCGGCCATCGCTTTCGCGCGTCGATGGCCCGGCGTCGATCTACTGCACCTCGGCGTGACAGAGACAGCGCTTCCCGCGCGACGACTCTACGAACGGCTGGGATTCCGCCCGTGGGGCCGCGAACCACGCGCGCTCCAGTGGCAGGGCCGCTTCGTCGACGAGCACCACCTCGTACTCGCGCTCGACCGGCATGGAAGCGGCTCTCCGTCCCCCGCGATCGGCCGCGCACCCGTCACTTAGGCGAGTGCAGGCCAACCGTGTTGCCTTCGGTGTCGATGACGATCGCGAAGTATCCCCACCCGTCTTTGATGAAGGTTTTCGGATAGACGACTTTGCCGCCTGCGCCGTCCACGCGCGCCAGCGCCGCGGAGAGGTCGTTGCCGGCTTTCAGGTAGACTGTCGGGCCGGTGGTTCCGGGTGTGACGCCGTCGCGCGTGAGGACGGCGCCCGTTGTCTCCCCTGGCTTGGCAGGGAAGATGCCCACCTGGGCCCCCAGCATGTTGTCTCGGAGCAGGGAGACACCGAGCACGGTTTCGTAGAACCTGACGGCGCGGTCGAAGTTGGTGGCAGGGATGTCGAACCAGTTGATGACACTCGACATGGCAGTCTCCTTTCGACGGATATCGGTCGTCGCGCGACGTTCGCAACGGTAAGCATGGGCTGCTGACACCCTCCTGTCAGCAGGGTTGGGGAACCTCGATGCGCCGTGCCGATCGACTGTTCCAGCTCACGGTGCTGCTGGGCCGCGGCAAGGTCCAGACCGGCGACAAGCTCGCGGAACGCCTCGGCGTCTCCACGCGCACGGTCTATCGTGACATCCAGGATCTGTGCCTGGCCGGTGTCCCCATCGACGGCGAAGCCGGCGTGGGCTTTCGCCTGCGCGGCGGCTACCAGATTCCGCCGCTCATGTTCACGCCAGAGGAGATCCAGGCCCTCGTCTTCGGCGCCCGCCTCGTGCAGAGCTGCGCCGATGCCGGACTTCAGGAGGCGGCGGAAGACGTGCTCGCCAAAGTCGACGCCGTGCTGCCGGTACATCTCAAATCGCTGCTCGACGATCCCGGTCTGGTCGTGCCGGATTTCCGTGTCTCACCCGAGGTGAAGCGCCTGTTGCGCGATCTGCGGAGCGCGGTGTCGCGACGGCAGATTGTGAGCTTTCGCTACACGCAGGGCGACGGATCCGTGATCACGCCGCGCGTGCGGCCGATGTGCCTCCGCTACATCAGCGGGACGTGGACACTCGGCGGCTTCAGCGAGATGGAGTCGGCGTTTCGTATCTTTCGTCTCTACCGGATGCAGCAGCTCACTCTCACGGGCGACCGCTTCGACTTCGAGCGCGGGCGCACCCTCGCCGATTTCCTGGCCGCCGTCGACGGCCTCGGCGCCGGCGCCTGACCGGTCGTGATACGCTTCCCGCCGCGCCGTGCCTGAGCGCGGCCACGAAGAGGAGCCCATGAACGTCGCCGTCCTCGACGACTATCAGGACACGATCCGCACGCTCACCTGTTTTCCGAAGATCGCCGGCCACAACGTGGCGATCTGGAAGGACCACACCAAGGACGTCGACGAGCTGGCGAGACGCTTGAAAGATACCGAAGCGCTCGCGCTGATCCGTGAGCGCACGCCGATCACGGCGCCGCTGCTCGAGCGTCTGGACAAGCTGCGGCTCATCGCCCAGGTGGGCGTGGTGCCGCACATCGACCTCGAGGCGTGTACGCGGCGGGGAGTGATCGTGTCCTCCAGCAGCATGCCGGGCCGCCCCTCCTACGCCACCGCCGAGCTCAACTGGGGACTCATCATCGCGGCCGTCCGGCGCATTCCCCAGGAAATGGCCGCGCTGAAAGCGGGCCGCTGGCACGCCTACCCCATCGGCACCGGCCTGCGTGGCAAGACGCTCGGGATTTTCGGCTACGGGAAGATCGGCGCCGTCGTCGCCGGCTACGGCAAGGCCTTCGGCATGAACATGCTCGTGTGGGGACGGCAAACGACGCTCGACAAAGCGCGCGCCGACGGCTATCCGGTCGCTTCGAGCCGGGAAGCCTTCTTCGAGCAATCGGACGTCGTCTCCCTGCATCTTCGTCTGATCCCGGAGACGCGAGGCATCGTGACGGCCGCCGACCTCGCCCGGATGAAGCCGACCGCGCTCATCGTGAACACGAGCCGCGCCGGGCTCATCGCGCCGGGTGCGCTGGAGGCCGCACTGCGCGCCGGCCGACCGGGCATGGCCGCGGTCGATGTCTACGAAGACGAGCCGGTGCTCGGTGGCGGCCACCCGCTGCTGTCGATGGACAACGTCGTGTGCGTGCCGCATCTCGGGTACGTGGAGCGCGATGGCCTCGAGCACATGTTCAGCACGATCTTCGACGAGATCGTGGCGTACGCCACCGGCAAGCCGATCAACGTTCTGAATCCCCAGGTGCTGGAGAAGCGAGCGGCTCCATGACGATCAAGGGCAAGGCCTACATCGCCGGGGCCTTCGAGCACCCCACGCGGAAGGCCGACGATAAATCGGTGGCCCAGCTCCACGCGGAGGTCGCCAAGGGCGCGCTCGAAGACGCCGGCCTCAGCAAAGACGACATCGATGGTTACTTCTGCGCGGGCGACGCGCCCGGGCTCGGCCCCCTCTCGATGGCCGACTACATGGGCCTCAACCTCCGCCATGTGGACACCACGGACACGGGCGGCTCGTCGTACGTCATTCACGTCGCCCACGCGGC